>Ga0207705_10000022_pt1 | contig 302232 bp, 283 predicted proteins | sample KBSC13metaG_FD_184314 | JGI IMG/M metagenome (GOLD analysis project Ga0207705, IMG submission 184314) | Corn rhizosphere microbial communities from Kellogg Biological Station, Michigan, USA - KBS C1-3 metaG (SPAdes) (version 2) | ecosystem: Host-associated > Plants > Roots > Rhizosphere >... | reverse complement strand
GGAGGTGCAAACCTCCAGGGGCCTGTTTCAGGCCACCCGATAGAAATTCCGCGGCCACCCCTGACTGGATGCCTGCGCATAGGATGGTTGCAGGCAGGCATTCCGGAGCCACACGCTCCAAGGTCGCAAATGCAACGTCCCCGCTGCCGGGAGACAAGGGAGCGGAACCGCGCCGGTCACACATGCTTGCCCCAAGCCACGGGAAACGTGCGCCCGCGCGCCTTCACCGCCAGCCACCCGTCATTCCCGCGCAGGCGGGAATCCATATATCCTGAACCCTCAGGCTCCTGCCGCGCCCACACAGGCTTATGGATTCCCGCCTTCGCGGGAATGACGAAGGAGAGCTCATCCACACCCCGTCATGCTGAACTTGTTTTTTTCAGCATCCACCGGGAGTTCGCCGCCAAGCCGCTGGGTGGGTCCCGGACTGCGCCGGGATGACGGAAGGGAAAGCACTGCCCGCTGCCACCCCGTCATTCCCGCGCAGGCGGGAATCCATACACCCCCAAACCCACCAGCCCGCCGCGCACCCCAAAGACAGAGGGAAAAGCCCCAACCCAGATTTCGTCGCATCAGGCCGCCGCAAGCCGTTGACCCGGCACTAGATAGGAATAGGCTGCACCCATGGCCGATCCCTGCCCCCATTATCATTCGATCGCGGACGTGACGCCCAGCGCCGACGGGTGCGAGGAATGCCTCAAGACCGGGTCGTGGTGGGTCCATCTGCGCATCTGCCGCACCTGCGGGCATGTCGGCTGCTGCGACGATTCCCCAAATCGCCATGCTACCAAGCATTTCCACGAAACCTCTCACCCGATCATCGAGGGCTATGATCCGCCCGAAGGATGGGGCTGGTGCTATGTCGACCAGGTCGATTTCGATCTTTCGGACCGGATGACTGCCCATCCGCGGCCGATCCCGAGATTCTTCTGAAGAATCAATGCGACTCCGTCTGACTCAGCTTTTGCACGTTTCATCGTTCCTCCCCGGTTTCCGCTTGAAACCCTTGGGAGTGCGTGATTCTTTGGCTGACGTGACGCGCCGCCCCGCCTTGTCGATGATCCGCACCGCTTTCTGGCCCACCGTGGCCGTGGCGGTGATCGTCTATTTCGCGGGCGCGGCCATTGTCGGCCAGAACGGCCTGTTCTCGCTGGCGGGCTATCGCCACCAGCGCGCCGAGCATCTCGCCCAGCTGAAAGAGCTGCAGATCGAACGCGACCGGCTGGCGCATCATGCCGAGCTGCTCGATCCCCGCCATGTCGACCCTGATTTCGCGGAAGAAATGGTGCGCAAGCAGACCGGCCAGATCCGCCCCGACGAGGTTATCGTGCCGGTTAATTGACGAGTGGACCGGTGCGGCAGGCTCCGCCAAATAGCCTGGCGCACAATCAAGAGTCAGCTATGCGCCGCTGCGATTGCGTTTATTGCAATTGCAATCGCGGAACACGCCGTTGCGGGAGCGGGTTTGTCCCGCCTATAGGGGCCCGTTTTCGAAGTGTCCCTCAGGAGAGAGATCCGTCTTGGCTCGAGCAGCAAAATCGGCCGCGCCCACTGCGCCGGCAGCAACGCCGCCTGCTACCCCTAACCGCGAGCGGCCGCCCGAGCCCAAGCCCTATGACGCCTCCAAGGAGGAATTGCTCGAATTCTACCGGCAGATGCTGCTCATCCGCCGTTTCGAGGAGAAAGCCGGCCAGCTTTACGGGCTCGGCCTGATCGGCGGCTTCTGCCACCTCTATATCGGCCAGGAAGCGGTCGCGGTCGGCCTGCAGTCCGCGCTCAAGGTCGGGCGCGATTCGGTCGTCACCGGCTATCGCGATCATGGCCACATGTTGGCCTACGGCATCGATCCCAACGTCATCATGGCCGAGCTGACCGGCCGCGCCGCCGGCATCTCCAAGGGCAAGGGCGGCTCGATGCACATGTTCTCGGTCGAACATGGCTTTTACGGCGGCCACGGCATCGTCGGTGCGCAGGTCTCGCTCGGCGCTGGCCTCGCCTTCAAGCATAAGTACGCCAACGATGGCGGCGTCGCTTTGGTCTATTTCGGCGACGGCGCGGCCAACCAGGGCCAGGTCTACGAAAGCTTCAACATGGCGGAGCTGTGGAAGCTGCCCGTCATCTTCGTGATCGAGAACAACCAGTACGCGATGGGCACCAGCGTCAATCGCGCCTCGGCCGAGGATCAGCTCTACAAGCGTGGCGAAAGCTTCCGCATCCCCGGTATCCAGGTCGACGGCATGGACGTGCTCGCGGTGCGCGGCGCGGCCGAGACCGCGCTCGAATGGGTCCAGGCGGGCAAGGGCCCGGTCCTGCTCGAGCTCAAGACCTATCGCTATCGCGGCCATTCAATGTCGGATCCGGCCAAGTACCGCTCGCGCGAAGAGGTCCAGTCGGTGCGCGACAAGTCCGACCCGATCGACCATCTCGCCAAGATTCTGGCAGACAAGGGCGTGGGCGAGGATCAGCTCAAGGCGCTCGACAAGGATATCCGCAAGATCGTCGCCGACAGCGCCGCCTTCGCCGAGGAAAGCCCCGAGCCCGAGGCTTCCGAACTCTACACCGACGTCCTCGTCGACACCTACTGAGCGAGCGCGACACAGATGCCGATTGAACTCAAGATGCCCGCGCTCTCCCCGACGATGGAGGAGGGCACGCTCGCCAAGTGGCTGGTCAAGGAAGGCGACACGGTGAAGTCCGGCGACGTCCTTGCCGAGATCGAGACCGACAAGGCGACGATGGAATTCGAAGCCGTCGACGAAGGCACGATCGCGAAGATCGTCGTCGCCGAGGGCACCGACAATGTGAAGGTGGGCGAGGTCATCGCCCTGATCGCGGGCGAAGACGAGGACGCTTCCGCCGCCGCCTCGACCGCCCCCGCGCCCAAGGCGGAAGCGCCCAAGGCCGAGACCAAGGTCGAAGCGCCCGAGGGTGGCGAGACTCCGCAGCAGATGCCGACCGCCGCGCGCGCGCTCGTCGCCGATGTCGCCGACACGCATGAGGATCCCGAAGTGCCCGAGGGCACCGAGCTGGTCCGCATGACCGTCCGCGATGCGCTCCGTGACGCGATGGCGGAAGAGATGCGCAAGGACGAGCGCGTCTTCGTAATGGGCGAGGAAGTCGCCGAATATCAGGGCGCCTACAAGGTCACCCAGGGCCTGCTCGAGGAATTCGGCGACAAGCGCGTGATCGACACGCCGATCACCGAATATGGTTTTGCCGGCATCGGCGCGGGCGCGGCGATGGCGGGCCTGCGCCCGATCGTCGAGTTCATGACCTTCAACTTCGCGATGCAGGCGATCGACCACATCATCAATTCGGCCGCGAAGACCAATTATATGTCTGGCGGCCAGATGCGCTGCCCGATCGTGTTCCGCGGCCCGAACGGCGCCGCCGCCCGCGTCGGCGCGCAGCACAGCCAGAATTACGGCCCCTGGTATGCCGCCGTCCCCGGCCTGATCGTGATCGCGCCTTATTCGGCGGCCGACGCCAAGGGCCTCCTCAAGGCGGCGATCCGCTCGAACGACCCTGTCGTCTTCCTCGAGAATGAATTGCTCTACGGCCAGTCGTTCGACGTGCCCAAGCTCGACGATTACGTCCTGCCGATCGGCAAGGCGCGCGTCGCAAAGCCGGGCAAGGACGTGACCCTCGTCAGCTACACGATCGGCGTCGGCGTCGCGCTCGAAGCCGCCAAGCTGCTGGCGGAAGAGGGCATCGACGCCGAGGTGATCGACCTGCGCACGCTTCGCCCGCTCGACAAGGGCACCGTGCTTGCGAGCCTCAAGAAGACCAACCGCATGGTGGTGGTCGAGGAAGGCTGGCCGACCTGTTCGATCGCATCGGAAATCGCGGCGATCGCGATGGAAGAAGGTTTCGACGATCTCGACGCCCCGGTCCTGCGCGTCACCAATGTCGACGTGCCGCTGCCTTATGCGGCCAACCTCGAAAAGCTGGCGCTGATCACCGCCGACCAGGTCGTCGCCGCCGCCAAGAAGGTCTGCTACCGCTGAGAAGCCACTTAAGCCCTCTCCCCTTGTGGGAGAGGGTTGGGAGAGGGGAGTGGCTTGAGGGGCTCAAAGCCCCGAAAGCCGCATTGAAGGGTCTTCTGGCCGGCAGACGCTAGCCTGACCCCTCATTCCAACTCTGCCCGTCGGGGAGAGGGAGCGGGAATGACGCCACCGATCGACCTCGCTGACCCCGAACGCGCGCTCGCCGTCGCCTATGCGCCGGCGAACAAGCGTCCGGGTCTGTCGGCAATCTTCGCCCTCGACGAGCGCTTCGGCGGGATCGTCTCCTCGACCAGCGAACCGATGATCGGCCTGATGCGCCTCGCCTGGTGGCGGGAGGCGCTCGAAAAGCTCGGCCGCGAACCCGCGCCGGCCGAGCCCCTGCTGGCCCGGATTGCCGGCGCGGTGCTTCCGCACGATATCACCGGGGCGGCGCTGGCGGGAATCGAGGATGGCTGGGCCGCCCTGATCGACGGCGAACCCGATGCCGATGCGATCGCGCGCCATGGCCGCGCGCGTGGCGGCAACCTCTTTTCCGCAGCCGCGCGCTTGCTGGGTGCGCTCGATGCGCGGCTGCCGGTGGCGGGCGAGGTGTGGGCGCTCGCCGATCTCGGCTTTCGCCACTCGAACGCGCAGGTCCGCGCAGCCGCCCTCGCACGCGCCCGGCAACTCGCGGACGCTCTTCCGCCCGGGCGCTGGGCAACGCCCGCGCGCCCGCTTGCGGCCTTGTTCGTGCTCGCGCGCCAGGATGCGCGGGCGAAACGCCGTACGCAGGCCCGTCCAGATCGGTTGTTACGGATGCTGGCGCTTCGCCTGATGGGACGTTAGCCTGCGTCCAAACAGGGGCGGAGACGGGGCGATGTGGCGATACTGGGTGGGCGCGCTTGCGGCGTTGGTGCTGGCGGTCGGCGGTGTTTCCTATTGGCGCAGCACAGCGGCGGCCAAGCATAAATTGCCCGATGCGCCCCAGGCCGCGGCTGCCTCTGGCGAGGCAACCGATGCTGACACCCCGCCACAGCCGCCGGCGGCCGACGACAAGACGCGCGAGCAAAAGCGCTTCTCGCGCGCCGACCATGACAAGAATGGCGTGGTCAGCCGCGACGAATTCCTCATGGCGCGCCACCGCAACTTCGCGAAGCTCGACGTCAACAATGACGGCAAGCTGAGCTTCGATGAATATGCCGCCAAGGCCGAGGACAAGTTCGCGAAGGCCGATGCCGATCGATCGGGCGGACTGAACCCGGCCGAATTCGCAACGACCAGGGTCGAGCGCAAGGCGCGGCCCGACTGTTCCTGCCATAAGCAGGAGAGCCAGAAGGCCGACGATAGCGAATAGGCGGCCTCGTCGCGCACCCCCGGGGCTCGCCTGCGCGACCGCCAATTTCATCCGCGAACTAAAGGCTTCCTGATCCAGGCTTCACCTTGCGGCATGCCGTACAATCTCTACATGCAGGGTGATACGGCGCCGGATAGGCGCGACTTGCGGGCCGGCACGGTTCGCCAACAATCGGAAGCTTAGTGACCACTCCTGGAAAAGAATTGTTGTTCCTCGCGCTTGGCGGCTCGGGCGAGATCGGCATGAACGTCAATCTCTACGGTTGCGACGGCAAATGGGTAATGGTCGATCTCGGCCTGACCTTCGCCGATCCCGGCTATCCCGGCATCGACCTGATCCTGCCCGACCTGGAATTCATCGAGCAGCGGCGCGACGATCTGATCGGCATCGTGCTGACGCACGGCCATGAAGATCATATCGGCGCGATCCCCTATCTCGCCGCCGATCTGGGCGTACCGCTCTACGCGACGCCGTTCACCGCGGGGCTGATCAGGGGCAAGCTCGAGGAAGAAGGCATCACCGAACAGGTCGAGCTCAACATCATCGAACGCGACAGCAGCTTCGCGCTTGGGCCGTTCGGTTTCACCTACGTGCCGCTCGCCCACTCGATCCCCGAGGGCAATGCGCTGCTGATCGAGACCCCTTACGGCAACGTCTTCCATACCGGCGACTGGAAGCTGGACGAGGAGCCGTTGCTCGGCACCCCCTCCACGGCCGCCGAACTGACCGAGATCGGCGACAAGGGCGTGCTCGCGCTCGTCTGCGATTCGACCAACGTCTTCAACGACAGCGCGTCCGGCTCCGAAGCCGCGGTGCGCGAAGGCCTCGATGGCGTGATCAAATCGCTCACCGGCCGCGTTGTCGTCACCACCTTCGCGTCCAATGCCGCGCGGTTGCAGACATTGGGCGAGGTCGCGCGCGATTGCGGGCGCCAGCTTTGCGTCGCCGGCCGCTCGCTCGACCGCATCATTCGGGTCGCGAAGAGCGTGGGCTATCTTCAGGGCTTCCCGCCCCTCATCGATGTCGACGAGGCGATGCGCCTGCCGCCCTCCGAGGTGATGATCCTCGCCACCGGTGGGCAGGGCGAATCGCGTGCGGCCCTCTCCCGCATCGCGTTCGACAGTCATCCTATCAAGCTGAGCGAAGGCGATACGGTCGTCTTCTCCTCCAAGCAGATCCCAGGCAACGAGATGGCGATCGGGCGCATCCAGAACATGCTCGCGACCAAGGGCGTGGCGATGGTCACCGAGCGCCAGGCGCACGTCCATGTCTCGGGTCACCCTGGCCGGCCCGAGCTCGAGCTGATGTACAAATGGATCCGCCCCGAGATCATCCTGCCCGTCCATGGCGAGATGCGGCATATGGCCGAACAGGAGCGTTTTGCGCTGTCGCGCGGTGTGCCCAAGGGCATCGTCCAGCAGAATGGCGATCTGATCCGCCTTGCGCCCAACGGGCCGAAAAAGATCGGTGACGAACGCGCGGGCCGGCTGATCCTCGACGGTGACGTCATCCTCCCCGCCGACGGCTCGACCATGAACGAGCGCCGCAAGATCGCGCTGCACGGCCTGATCGCGGTCACCGTCGCGCTGGACGACAAGGGCAGGCTGCGCGGCGAGCCCGCAATCGCGCTGCAGGGCGTGCCGGTCGAGGAAGACAAGGACGAGTTCGTCGAGGAAGCCTGCCTCGCCGCCGCCGAAGCGGTCGCGAGCGGCAAGAAGGACGAAGCCGCACTGCGCGAGGCGATCCGCCTCGGGGTGCGCCGCGCCGCGACCAGCTGGACGGGTAAAAAACCCGTAGTCGAAGTTTCGCTGATCCGCGTCTAGGATCGGCCCATGCGCTGGAGTTCGGCCCTCGCCATCTTCGTCCTGTTCTGGGCGATGAGCTTCTTCCTCGTTCTGCCCTTCCGCCTGCGCGGTCAGGGCGAGGACCGGCATGTCCCAGGCCAGGCCCCCAGCGCACCGCCTTCGTTCAGCTTCGCACGCACCGCGAAATGGACGACGGTCGTCGCGGCGATCCTGTTTGGCCTCTATTACGGCAACTACGTCTATCAGTGGGTGCCGGTCGAGACGTTCGACTGGGTTCACCACAGCGATTGAGCCGCTACCGGAAACATTGCCGCCCATCCGCAAGCCCGGACGTTGGGCCCTCATGAAACTCTTCGTGCAGGCTTCCCTCGATTATCGATTTAGCGGTCCGACCGACGTCCTGCTGCAATTGGAGGCGGCGGAGATCCCGGAACAGCGGCTGATCGATCCCTTGTTCAACCTGACAGGCGCGATCCACCTCGCGCGCATTCCCGCGCAAGATAGTATCGGCGAGCGGATCTGGGTCAGGAGCGAGCAGCAATTGACCGTGGAATATCGGGCAACGGTCGAGATCGACCGCATCCTTGCCGACTGCGCCTTGCTGCCCCGAACGCCGCTGCACCAACTCCCGGGAGAGACGGTGCAATATCTGATGCCGTCGCGTTACTGCCCCTCGGATCAGTTCCAGTCCTTCGTCGACGCCGAGTTCGGTGGGATCGAGGGCGGTGCGCGTGTCGCCGGAATGCGCGACTGGATCCATGACAGCCTGAGCTACGAGCCGGGCGTCAGTAGCTCCGGGACGACCGCGCTGGAGACCTTCGTGCGCCGCGCGGGCGTATGCCGCGACTTCGCGCACATGCTGATCACCCTGACCCGCGCGTCCGGTATCCCTGCCCGGATGGCGAGTGTCTATGCGCTGGGCGTCGAGCCGCAGGATTTTCACGCGGTGGCGGAGGTGTTTCTCGATGGCGCGTGGCACCTCGTCGATGCGACGGGGATGGCAAAGCCCGCGGAAATGGCGAAGATCGGCGTCGGCCGCGATGCCGCCGACATACCCTTCCTTACCTCTTACGGGCGTGCTCAGCTGATCGCGCAGACGGTTTCGGTCGCCGCCTTATAAGCGGCCTACCGTCTACTTCCGCAGCCGCTCCATCGCCTGCGCCAGCGCGACATAGAGTTTGCCCGTATCCGACGACAGCATCGTCGTCGCGATCGGCGTGCCTTCGCGCGTCGCCATCACGCGGCGGAGCAGCGCCTCGAAATCGTGGATGTAGCGATGGACCTGATCGCGGAACTCGCCATCCTCATTATAGCGCTGCGTCACCGCATGGAGCTCGGTTCGGTCGAGCAGGCGCACCGCGCGGCGCGTGAAGATGCCGCGGTCACCGCGCAGATAGGCTTTCCAATCTTCGTCGCTGACTTCGTTGGAGAAGATCTTGGCGACGTCGATCGCGGTCGAGTTGAGCGCGTCGATCAGCAGGCTCGCCGTTCGCGCGAAGCTTTGATCGTCGTGCGCCTCCGTGTCGGCGCGATTGGCCTCGATCCGCGCCTCGATCGCGGTCGCGGTCTCCGCGATGGCGACGATCTGGCGCGTGAGCCGTTCGGCGGCGAGGTGCGCCGCCTGGATCGCCTGTTCGGACGCGGTGCCGATCGCGGCGATCTCTTCCTTGCCGACGTCCGCCAGCGCGCTGCTCATGGCCCGCGCCGCGCTCTCGCTCATGCGTTGCGCGACGCGCGGGATCGCTGCCGTGAATGCATCGCGTGCCTGGTCGGCGGCAAGGGTGGCCGTATCGCGCACCTGGTTCAGCGCTTCGACCAGTTGCCCTGACGCGCCCTCGCTCAGCGAGCGCACCTCGGCGTCCGCCTTGGCGAGCAATTCCTCCAGCGTGCGCGTCTGGTCGATCAGCGCCGCCAGGCGGCTGTCGGCGAGCCCCTCGGACTCGCTCAGCACTGCGCGCTGGCGTTCGATCAGCGCCTCCGCTTCGGCCAGGCGCTCGCTGATCGTGGCCGCGGCTTCGCTCAGGCTTTCGGTGCGCGAGCCTGCCGTGGCGATCGCCTGCAGGCTCTGCTCGGCATGGAGCCGGATGCGCGCCAGCGCGGCGGGGATCGTGTCGGAGATGGTTGCATTGCTGGCCTCGGCCAGCGTGCGGAGTTGCTCCATCCGGCCCAGCAAAGTCTCGGCGGTCTGGCTGCTCGTCCCGAGCATCCGGCCGACCGACTCGGCATGGGTCGAAAGCGCGACGATATGCTCGGCCAGATCGGCGGTATGCTCCGCGCCCTTGTCGCCCAAATCGGCGAACTTGGCCTCGACCGCGGCGATCGCCTGATCGAGTTGGGAAAGCAGCCCGCGCGCCGCCAACTCCTGGCCGCGCAGCCCCGCGCCAATCCCCTCGACCCGCCCGACCAGCTCGTCCAGCCGCGCGGACAGCGCCTGGGTCGCATCCTCGCCCGCGGCGGTGACTTGCGCCTGACTCTGCTCGACCATCGCGTTGAGCGCGGCGCTCTGGTTGGCGATAACCTGGCGGGCATCCTCCAGACTTTCGGCCGCGGCCTCCAGCGCGGCATCGATCGCGCGGCCCATCGAGCCTGCCGCGTCCTCGATCCTCTTGTCGGCGGCGGCGGCGCTCGCCTCGATCCGGTCGAGCTGCCCCGCGAGCCGTGCCGCCGCGCCGCCGGTCGCCTCATTGGCGGCCTTGGCTTGCAGATCCAGCGCATGCAGCAGCTCGGTGAGCGCGCGCGTCCGCGAGTCGGCCTCGGCGCCGCCTTCGCGGAGCCCCACGGCGAGGTTGCGCGCGACCGTTTCCGCGTTGGGCAATTCGGTCAGCAGGACGTTGAGGTCCTCGCGCGCTATCGAGGTGGCGTTGTTGAGGGTGGCGACGGTGCGGTCGACCGTGCTGGCCTGCGCGCTCAATTCGGCCGCCGCCTGGCCGATCCGGCCGCTAGCCTCGGTACCGAGCGCCTGCAGTTCGGTCGCCTGCGCGCTGAGCGCACTGCGCGCTTCCTCGATCCTCTGGTTCAGCATCGCCAGCGTCCCCGCCAGCGCCTCGCTGTCCGCGCGCAGCCGGGCAGAGGCGCGCGCATAAGCGGTGGCTTCGGTACGGCCGGTGCGAAGCACCAGCAGGTACAGCACCGCCAGCAAAGCGAGCGGTCCGCAGCCCAGCCCGATCCACGCGGCCAGCGTCAGGGGCGGCAGCAGATGCGCGGGGCTGGCCTGGAAAAGCGTGACTCCCAACGCCGCGACCCAGCCGAGCCCGAGCAGGAGAAGGAGCAGGCCCGTGACGATGCCGGGCCAGCGGCGGGGAGCGGCCACGTTCCACGACACCTCAGCCTCGGCCGCCGGTTCGGTCATTTCGACTTCCGGTTCCTGTTCGGCCCAGCCCACTTTCGACGCCCCCTGATTCATGGGGTGACTGTACCAGCTTGGCGCGCACGCGGAAGCGCCGATGCGTCGGAGGGCGCGATTTGCCCTTGCCTATGTCGGTGCGGTTGGCCCCGACCCAATCCGCTGGGCGGACGGGCTGCCGGAGAATCGTCCTGAGCTTGCTCGCTTCCGTTTTCCGAGGGTCGCTCAGATAGATTTCATGATGCGGCCCTGCGAACAGGTAGCCGCTGGCCGGCATGATCTGTTCGTGAAGCTGGGCGAGCAGGGGGGCCTCATCGTCGTAGCTGCCGATGTGAAGAGCCTGCAGGCAATGGCCCTCGGCAAGGGAACCGAGTCGAAGATCGCTTAGCGCGTCGCCAAGCTTGTGCCCCGCCCGTTCGCGTGCCGCCTCGAAATGCCTTTCGTCCACGCGATCGGGTACCATGATCATCATCGTCCAGTCCCAGGCGCTCTTGCGCCGCGCGCGGAAGTTTTCGGGGTCGGGCGAAGACCAAAGGCCTTCCAGCGGCGGTACGACGAAGTCGCCACCGGAGGGCTTGAGTTCCGCCTTCAAGGCATAGGCCGTGCTGTAGAGCGCCTTCAGCGCCCGGGAATATTCGGGGACGCTGTTGGGATCGCCGTGCCCGTCGATCATCACGTAAAGACAGCGCGGAACCCGGATTTCGACAAATCGTCCCGCCGGGGCGGTGAAGAGATCGCGCCTTGCCTTTTTGAGATCCAGTTTCTCCATTTTTCCTCCCCCCGGTCCGTGGCGCATATGCTGGCGCAGGACTGTTGCCGCCCTGGCGTCAGGATAGGACGCAGCGGGGAACATGCGAGGCCGCTTGATTTGCCGCGCGCGCCGACTGAATGTCGGGTGTGATGGATGGGGAGGGACCCACAGCGCTGATCGGCGCCTACGAGCCCGGGCCCGGGCCGGGGGGGCTGCGCGCGCTTTTGCCGCTCGCGGGCATGAGCGTGGTCGAGCATCAGGCGCGCCGCGCGATCGAGGCGGGTGCCGCGCGCGTCCTGCTGCTGATTGACGAGGGGCCGGGCGAACTGCTCGAGGCGGTGGCGCGGCTGCGGCACGACGGCATCCAGACCGGCATGGCGCATGGGATCGACCAGGCGGCCGACGCGATCGGCCCCGACGAGGCGGTCCTGCTGATCGCCGAGGCCTGCCTGCCCGAGGTCGGCCTGCTGCGCGCGATGACCGCTGCGCACGTGCCGGTGCTCGCGGTCCTGCCCGATACCGCCGAATATGGGCAGTTCGAACGGATCGATGCCGAGCAGCGCTGGGCCGGCGTGGCATTGCTTGACGGTCATCGCATCGCCGAAACCGCGGCGATGATCGGCGCCTGGGATCCGGTCTCGACCCTGCTGCGCCGGGCCGTGCAGGAAAATGCCGGCCGGATCGACGCGGTACGGGCACCGATCCTGACCACCGATATGACGGCGCTCGCCGCGGCCGAGCAGGCGATCCTCGCGGGCGCGCGCAAGCCTGCGGACGATCTGATCGGGCGGGTTTTGTTCGCGCCGACCGAGGAATTGGCGCTGCCCCTGCTGCTCGCGCGCAAGATGGAAGCGAATGTCGTGGCGGGGATAGGCGCCTTGCTGGCTTTCGTCGGCGGCGCGCTCAGCCTGACAGGATGGCGCTGGGTGCCCCTGATCGGCTTGCTGTTGTCGGGCCTTGCCGCGGCCGGCGCCGCGCGCCTCGGCCGCATCCGCCAGCGCTCGCGTTTCCAGGAGAGGCTCTTTGGCTGGGTTCGACTCGCCGGAGCGGGCCTGGGAGCGCTAGGGCTGGCTCGGTTCCTCGCGCTTAGCTCCGGACAATGGGGCTGGTGGCTGACCGGTGGGGTACTGGTTGCGGCGATGCTGGGTTTATGGGCCGAGCGGCGTCTGGGCTCGACCCGGCCGCCCATCTGGCTGGCGAGCGTCGATACAGCGATCTGGGCGATGCTGCCCTTCGCCGCGCTCGGCCATTGGGACTGGGGGTTTGCGGCAGTCGCGGCTTATGCCGCAGGCTCGTTCGCCTGGATCGAGGCGGCCAAATTGAGGGAAGCCCCGCCCGCCTCGTAAGATTTTTGCATCTGGCCGATCTCGGCCGGAAGAGGGTTATGGCGGCGGATCAATCCCGCCGCCCCCAATCGCTCTCGCCTAGAGCGCGAGAATGACGCCGACGGCAAGCGCCTGCGCCGCGATAGCGAGCACGATGCTCGCCGCGTTTTCGAAGTTCTTCACAGCCATTTCCTTTGTGACACCGCATCTTTTTGTGCGGTGCAGCGGAACTAGGCCGGATTTCGTTTCATCGCCAGTTCAAAACGGTCCATCGCGGTTGCAACTATTGCAATCGCTGTCCAGCGGCATGCCGAGATCGGAGAACGCATTGGCGACGGCCTCGGCGCTGGCAAGCACGCCCAGGCAGGCTCGTACATGCAGCAAATCGCCCAGAGCCTCGTGGACATCGCGCGGGCTGGTGGGCGCTTCCCCGATCAAATCCAACAGCATGGCTTCGTCTGTCGTCATTCGCGGGCAACAACAGGGTGCGACCTTGATCTGTACCGCCGACACGCGCGACACCTCGGCCATCAGCGCGCGCAGCAAGATCAGCGGGCGGCGATAGCCCAGTGCGAAACCCGTGAAGATTGCGTGCGCCGCATGTGCATCGGCAATTCCGCCGGCCGCCATGCGACGGATCGCGAACAGCAGCAGCCGGCGGTAGGGGCTGGCCGGGGCGGCGTGCGGCAGCAGGTTGGGCGATTGCTCGGTCGAACGCATGGGCGACTCCTCGAAGGAGGGCCCAAAGTCCCACTGTCGCTATTGAGAGTCAATCTCAATAATATGAATGGTCAGGTCGGCGGCGTGCCATTTGCCGCCAGCACGGTGCCCGCAAGATAAAGCGAGCCACCGATCAGCACCAATGGCGGTGCCTGTCCGGCATCTGAAATCAGCCGCAGTGCCGCGACCGCGTCGGGGGCGGAGACGGACACAAGGCCCAATGTCTCCGCAGCCGCGCGCACCGCCGCGGCGTCATGATGGTCGTGGCCCGGCACCGGCACGGCGACGATGTGCGCGTCGCTCCCGGCAAAGGGCTCGAGGAAGCCGCGCAGATCCTTGTTGGCGAGCATGCCCAGCACGAAATGGAAGGGTCGGCCGGGCGAGAGCCTGCCACGAAAGAAGTCAGCGATCGCGCGGCCCGCCGCGGGGTTGTGCCCGCCATCGAGCCACAATTCGCTGCCTTCGGGCAAGGAAGCGGGTAGCGGGCCGCTGCTCAGCCGTTGCAATCGCGCCGGCCATTCGGCCCACCCCATCGCGGCGCGGAGTGAGGCCGGCGGAACGTCTATCGCCTGCTGGTGGCGAAGCATCGCGACCGCGAGCGCGGCGTTGGTCGCCTGGTGCGCGCCCGGCAGGCGCGGCAAGGGCAGTTCCAGATCGCCTTGCTCGTCATGATAATGAAGCTTGCCGCGATAGACGGAGGCATCCCAGACGCCGCCCTTCTCCAGCCAATGCGCTCCGGCCGTCCGCGCCGCACGCCCGATCTCATTGCCTTGCGAGGCCGGATAATGATGCGTCACCAAGGGTATGCCGGCCTTGGCGATCCCCGCTTTCTCTGCCGCGATCTGTTCGATCCGATCGCCGAGGAAGGCCTGGTGATCCATGCCGAGCTGGGCGATGCCGCACACCACCGGTTTTTCAATCACGTTGGTCGCATCCAGCCGCCCGCCCAGGCCGACCTCGATGATCGCCGCATCGGCGGGATTGCGCGCGAAGGCGAGGAAGGCGGCGGCGGTGGTGACCTCGAAGAAGCTGGGCGAGACCCCTTCGGATATGTCCAGGACCTCCGCCAGCAGGCTCGCGAGCAAGGCGTCGTCGATCAACGTCCCGGCGATGCGGATCCGCTCATTGAAGCGCACCAGATGCGGGCTCGTATAAACATGGACTTTCCGGCCCGACGCCTCGATCGCCGCGCGCAGGAAAGCGCAGGTCGATCCTTTGCCGTTGGTGCCGGCGACGTGGAAAGCGGGCGGCAACGCGCGATGCGGATTGCCGAGCCGGTCGAGCAACGTGCTGATCCGCTCCAGCCCGAGGATGTCGGCGCCGGGCGACAGGGTTGCCAGCCGATCCAGCTGGCGCTGAACCGCGGGGTCCGAAGAGACGGCGAAATCCGCCACCTAAAGCCTCTTCGCGACGATCAGGCCGCCTGCTTGCCGGGGCAGAGGTAAGCGATCAGCCGCGCCAGCTCGCTCCGGAGCTTGTGGCGATGCACGACCATGTCGAGCATGCCGTGATCGAGCAGATATTCTGCGCGCTGGAAGCCCTCCGGCAATTTCTCGCGGATCGTGCTTTCGATCACGCGCTGGCCGGCGAAACCGATGAGGGCGCCCGGCTCGGCGAGTTGGACGTCGCCCAGCATCGCATAGCTGGCGGTGACGCCGCCCGTGGTCGGATCGGTCATCACGACGATATAAGGCAGGCCCGCCTCGTGGAGCTGCTGGATCGCGACCGTGGTCTTGGGCATCTGCATGAGCGAGAGAATCCCCTCCTGCATGCGCGCGCCGCCGGCGGCGGTGAAGATGATGTACGGGCATTTCTCGGCGATCGCCGCCTGCACGCCCGCCAGGAAGGCTGCGCCCACGCCCAGGCCCATCGATCCGCCCATGAAGGCGAAATCCTGCACGCCGACGACAGCCTTGAAACCTTCGATCCGGCCGCTGGCGTTGATCAGCGCATCCTGCTCGCCGGTCTTGGCGCGCGCGGCCTTGATGCGGTCGGCATATTTCTTGGAGTCGCGGAACTTGAGCGGATCCTCGCGCACCGCGGGCGCTGCGATCGGCGTGTAGATGCCGCTGTCGAAGATCGCGTCGAAGCGTGCGTCAGGCCCGATCCGCCCGTGATGCTGGCACTTCGGGCAGACCGACTGATTCTCTTCATATTCGCGGGTGAACAGCATCGTCCCGCAGCTCGGGCATTTGTGCCAGAGGTTATCCGGCGTCTCGCGCTTGGCCACGAAGGGCAGCGCCTTGCGCACCCGATCGATCCAGCTCATGCCGCGTTCTCCTTACGCGCGGCGTGCACGGCGCCGCTCAGATCCTTGACCAGTTTGGCGACGGCGGGCGCGGGATCGCTCCCGCCCTCCGCAGCCTTGGCGATCACGTCGACGATCGCGGAGCCGACCACGACGCCGTCCGCGACTTCGGCGATCGCTGCCGCCTGATCCGGCGTCCTTACGCCAAAGCCGACCGCGACCGGAAGATCGGTATTGGCCCGGAACCGTGCAACCGCCTCGGCGATGCTGTCGGTCGCGGCCTGCTGCATGCCGGTGATGCCCGCGACCGAGACGTAATAGAGGAAGCCGCCGGCGCCGTTCAGCACCGCGGGCAGGCGCACCGCATCGGTGGTCGGGGTGGCGAGGCGTATCAGGGCGATGCCCTCGGAGCGCAGCGCGGGTCCGAGCGCCGCATCCTCTTCCGCCGGAATATCGACGCAGATTACCCCATCCACATCCGCGCCCGCGCACTGATCCGCGAACCAGGCCGCGCCCCGATGCAGCATCGGGTTAGCATAGCCCATCAGTACCAGCGGCACGTCGGGATGGCGGGCGCGAAACGCATTGGCGATCGCGAATACGTCTGCGGTTTTCGTGCCGGCGCCAAGCGCGCGCAGATTGGCGCGCTGGATCGCGGGGCCGTCCGCCATCGGATCGGTGAAGGGCATGCCGAGCTCGATCACGTCGGCGCCCCCTTCGACCAGCGCATCCAGGATAGCGGGCGTGGCCGCAGGCGTCGGATCGCCGGCGGTGACGAAGCAGACCATCGCCGGACGGCCTTTGGAAAAGGCAGCGGAAAGGCGGGTCACGCTTGCGCTCCCAAGGCGTTGGCGACCGTCTGCATATCCTTGTCGCCGCGGCCGGAAAGGTTGATCACGATGATCTGATCGCGCCGATATTCCCGAGCCTTGCGGACGACACCTGCCACCGCATGCGCGCTTTCCAGCGCGGGGATGATGCCCTCGGTGCGCGCGCAGAGCTGGAAGGCGTCGAGCGCTTCCTGGTCGGTCGCGGGCTCATATTTCACCCGGCCAATATCGTGCAGCCAGCTATGCTCCGGCCCGATGCCGGGATAATCCAGGCCCGCCGAGATCGAATGGGCTTCCTGGATCTGGCCGTCCTCGTCCTGCAGCAAATAGGTCTTGTTGCCGTGCAGGATGCCCGGCGTGCCGCCGCCGAGCGACGCGGCATGCTTGTCGGTGTGCATGCCATGGCCTGCCGCCTCGATCCCCAGCATCGCGACGTCAGGATCGTCGAGGAAGGGATGGAACAGGCCGATCGCGTTGGAGCCGCCGCCGACCGCCGCCACCAGCAGGTCGGGCAACCGGCCTTCCGCCTGCATGATCTGCTGGCGGGTTTCCTTGCCGATCACCGACTGGAAGTCGCGCACCAGCTCCGGATAGGGATGCGGGCCGGCGACGGTGCCGATGATGTAGAATGTGTCGTGGACGTTCGCGACCCAGTCGCGCAGCGCCTCGTTCAAACTGTCCTTCAGCGTCTGCGCGCCGCTCGTCACGGGTACGACTTCGGCACCGAGCAGGCGCATGCGGAAGACGTTGGGCTGCTGCCGCTCGACGTCCTTGGCGCCCATATAGATCACGCAGGGCAGGCCGAACCGTGCCGCCACCGTCGCGGTCGCCACGCCGTGCGAGCCAGCACCCGTCTCGGCGATGATGCGCTTGCGGCCCATGCGGCGCGCCAGCAGGATCTGGCCGATGCAATTGTTGATCTTGTGCGCGCCGGTGTGATTCAGCTCTTCGCGCTTGAAATAGATCTTGGCGCCCATGCCTTCGGGCGCCGACGCGCGCAGCGTCTCGGTCAGCCGCTCGGCATAATAAAGCGGGCTCGGCCGTCCGACATAATGCGTCATCAGCCCGTCGAGCTCGGCCTGGAACGCGGGGTCGGCCTTGGCCGCGCGATATTCGCGGTCGAGCTCCAGGATGAGCGGCATCAGCGTCTCGGCGACATAGCGGCCGCCATAATCGCCGAAATGGCCCGTCGCGTCGGGCTGCTGTCGAAGGCTGTTCGGAAGGGTCATAGACGCGCAGCCGCTTGGAGGAAGGCGGCGATCTTGTCCACATCCTTGACGCCCGGCGCGGTTTCCACGCCGGAGGAGGTATCGACCAATCGTGCGCCGGTTGTGCCCACCGCCTCAGCCAGATTGCCCGCGTCGAGTCCGCCCGAGAGTGCCCAGGGCAAAGGGTGGTCGAGGCCTTCGAGCAGCTTCCAGTCGAAGCGCAGTCCCATGCCGCCCGGAAGCGTGCCCTTGGGCGTCTTGGCGTCGTACAGGATGCGGTCGGCGACGCCGCGATAGGCGCGTGCCTTATCCAGGTCGGCGCGCGTGCGGACCGGCACCGCCTTCCACAATTCGACGCCATGGCGCCTCAATGCCGCCAGCCGTTCGGGGCTCTCGTCGCCATGCAGTTGGAGCGCGGTCACGCCCGCCTGCACGATGCGCGCGATCAGGGCGTCGTCGGGATCGACCAGCACCGCCGCCTTGCCGGTGGTTTGCGGCGCACGCGCTATCAGGCTGGCCGCCAGTTCGGGCGAAACGTCGCGCGGGCTTTTCGGAAAGAAGACGAAGCCCAGCCACGCAGCGCCGGCGGCGATGGCTGCATCGACCGTCTCGGGCGTGGACAGCCCGCATATCTTCGCCTGGACTCGCATGATGCCGCGCGAGGTGGGCAAAGAGGGACGCCAGCGCAAGCGATTTAGTCGCGGCCAACAGCTCTGCGCCCCCGTGACAGGAAGATTCTATATGATATGTCTCACAACATAATCTGAAGGTGAGGAACGTCCATGCGTCTGAAATTGGCCTTGATCATATCCGCAGTCGCGATGGCGACCTTCTCCGGACCCGCGCTTGCGCAGATGGATCTGATGCAGTTCGCCGACCCCAATGGCGACGGCAAGGTCACGCTGGAGGAATTCACCGCCTTCCGCGAAGGCGGCTGGAATTTCTTCTCGCAGGGCGCGGAAAAGGTGAAGCTCGCTGATCTCGACGAAATGGGCAAAGGCGCTTTCCAGGGCGTCAAACCCGATGCTGACGGCACGGTCTCCAAGCAGGCTTATATGGCGGTCACGGCGGAGCGCTTCAAAGCGGCCGACAAAAATGGCGACGGCACGCTCGACCGCGACGAACTGAACAATTCGGTCAAGCCGGCCGGCTGAATCCTCTCGGGCGGATTGGCTCGAACGCGCCAATCCGCCGCCGGAGCCTTGTGATTGGCGGGTCCGGTTGCCATAGCAGGCATATGCTGACGGCAATGGATATCATCGTCCTGCTCCTGATTGGAGGAGGCGCCGTGATGGGCTTCATGCGCGGTTTCGTGATGGAGGTGCTGTCGCTCTTCGCCTGGGCCGCCGCCATCTTCGCGCTCAAATTGCTTCATGGCCCGATCGCGAGCTTGCTCGTCCATGTCGTGAAAAGCCCGAGCGGCGCGTCGGTCTTGTCCTTCGTGCTGATTTTCGGTGCGGTCTTTTTCGGAGGCAAGATGGTCGCGGCTTCGCTCGGCCAGCGCACCAAGAAATCCGTATTGGGCTCGTTCGACCGCGTCCTTGGCCTGGGATTCGGGGCGTTGAAGGGGTTGCTGATCGCGACGGTGCTTTTCCTGGGCGTGAACCTGGTGTCGGACACGATCTGGGGCAGCGCGTCGGAACGGCCCGGCTTCGTCCGCAATTCGCGCACCTATCCGCTGCTGAATGCGAGCGGCCGTGCGGTAGTCGATTGGGTTCAGCATCGCCGTGCCGCGCAGGCGAGCGGGGACGGCAACGACAGCGTTCCGGCTCAATCGAACGGTAACTGAGCTCATGGCCGAAGCGCTGTACAACACCCAGATACTCAAGCTCGCGACCAGCATCCCGCATCAGGTGCGGCTCGATCGCCCCCACGGCACCGCCGAACGGCGCTCGCCTGTCTGCGGGAGCCGCGTGAGCGTGGATGTAGTGCTCGACGAGGCGGGTCGCATTGCGGAGCTTGGCCAGGAGGTGCGGGCCTGTGCGCTCGGTCAGGCGTCGGCGTCGCTGATGGCTGCGCACGCGATCGGGCGGAGCCTTGCCGAGCTCGAGGAAGCGCGTGATGCGCTGGCGGCCTTCCTCACCGGCGAACGCGACGATCCCGGCCCATGGCCAGGCCTCGAAATCTTCGCTCCAGCGCGCGCGCACAGCGCCCGCCACGCCTCTATCCGGCTGGCGTTCGAAGCTGTGGCCGAAGCGGTTGCCCGTGCCGCCAATGCGGCGCAGGCGGCATGAACGAGACGCTCGTCACCGACGGCTTCATCATGCTGGGCGTCGCGCTCGGCTTCGTCCTGCTGTTCCGCAAGCTCGGCCTGGGTGCGACGTTGGGATATCTCGTCGCGGGCGCGCTGATCGGGCCGGATTTGATGCGGCTGGTGGATGGCGCCGAATCCAAGCTCAGCATCGCCGATCTCGGAATTACCTTGCTCTTGTTCCTCGTCGGCCTCGAACTGAATCTCACGCGGCTGTGGCGGTTGCGGCGCGACATTTTCGGTTTCGGGCTGGTGCAGGTCGCCCTGTGCGGCGTGGCGCTGGCGGGCGTGATCCGTCTGACCGGATTCAGCTGGCCGGCGGCGTTCGCGCTCGGGCTGCCGCTGGCGCTTTCCTCGACCGCGCAGGTGCTGCCGATGCTGCAATCGGCCGGCCGCCTCAACACGCCGTTCGGCGAGCGTGCTTTCTCCGTCCTGTTGTTCCAGGACCTGTCGATCGTCCCGCTGATCACGATCATCGCAAGCCTGTCCCGCGTACCCGCCGATCCGGCGGCACCGCCGGGCTGGCTGCTTGCGCTCTATACGGTGGGCGCGGTGGTCGGGCTGGTGCTGGCGGGGCGCTATATCTTCAACCCGCTGTTCCGCCTGATTGGCGGTCTCGGCGAGCGCGAACTGTTCATCGCGGCGGGGCTCTTCACCGTTCTGTCGGCCGCCGCGGTGATGCAGGTGTTGCACCTTTCAACCGCGCTCGGCGCCTTCGTCGCGGGCGTGATGCTTGCGGATTCGCCCTATCGGCATGAGCTGGAGGCGGATGTCGAGCCGTTCCGTACGGTGCTGCTCGGCCTGTTCTTCCTCGCGATCGGAATGCGGCTCGATCTGCATGCGATCGTCGCGCGGCCGATGTTCGTGGTCGGCATGGCAACGGCGGTGGTGGCGGTGAAGGCCGCGATCATCCTCCTGCTCGCGATGCTGTTCGGGGTCGAGCGGCGCCCGGCCATCGCGACCGGCCTCTTGCTGAGCCAGGGCGGCGAGTTCGGCTTCGTGCTGTTCGGCCAGGCGGCGGCGGCGCAGTTGGTGGATCCGCAGGCGGCCAGCCTGTTCAGCGCGATCGTCACCCTGTCGATGGTGACCACGCCATTCCTGATGAAGGTCGCGACGCGCTTCAACCGGCCCAAGGAGGAGCCCAAGCGCGACGACCTCGACGGGCCGGAGGAGGCCGCTCAGGCTGCCGCGATCATCGTCGGCTATGGGCGCTTCGGCCAGACGGTCGGCCAGATGCTGATGGGCGCGCGCATCCCGGTCACCATCATCGACAATGATGCGGAGATGATCGACGTGGCGGCGCAGTTCGGCGCGAAGGTCTATTATGGCGACGGCACGCGGCTCGATCTGCTCAAGCAGGCAGGGGGCTACGAGGCGCGGACGATCGTCTTCGCGATGGACAAGGATCAGCTGAGCCGGGAGGAGCTGGAGCTTGCGCTCAAGACCTTCCGGCAGGCCGCGATCTACGTCCGGGCTTATGATCGCCGCGCGCTGATGCGCTATCGCGGGCTCGATACCGCGGCGGTGGTTCGCGAAGTGTTCGAAAGCGCCGTGGTGATGGGGCGCAAGACGTTGAAGACGCTCGGCGTCGATGACGAGACGATCAGCAGGATCGAAACCGCCTATCGCGCCCGCGACAAGGAAAGGCTGCGCGTCCAGGCCGACAAGGGCATCTTCTCGGAGGAAGCGCGCACGCTGTTCAACATGACCAAGCCGCTGCTGGATGAGGACAATTGAACGGCCGGACGCTGATCCGGTGCGCGGCCTTGTCGGGGGCGGTGGCGGTAATGGCCGGAGCGTTCGGCGCGCATGGCGTCGGCGGAAAACCCGCCGAATGGCTGAGGACCGGCGCCGAATATGAAATGATTCACGCTTTGGCGGCGGTCTTGGCGGCACAGCTGGGCGCAGAGCTTGCGGCTGCGTGCCTTTTGGTCGGGTCGATCATTTTCGCCGGCACGCTCTATGCGATGGCATTCGGCGCGCCGCATATATTGGGTGCGGTCACGCCGGCTGGCGGCGTCGGCATGATCCTCGGCTGGCTGTTGCTGGCCTGGCGTGGAGCGGCCAGGGGCCGGAAGCGCTGAATTCCCCTTGAGCATGATCAGCAGCCTCGCGGTGCGCGTGCACCAGGCCGTGGTCGAGCCGATCCTGGTGCGCCGGCTGCGGCGGAAGCGGCTTGCCACCTTTGGCATTGAGGCTGACAGCCTCGAGGAACTGCCGGTCGAGTGGCATCGGCCCGCCGATTGCCGCCCGCCGTGCCCGCTGCATACCGATAAGGTACCCAAATTGCTGCGTCGCTATGCGCGCGTCACCGGGCGGCGCGCGCAGACGGGGCTGACGCCCATGATGATCCGGATTCCGGATTTTGCCGACAGCGCGACGTTCGACGCGCTCTTGAAGCAGAGGTCGTCGCGCACGCTCTCCAAAATCCGCGCGGCAGGCCGCAAGGGCTATCGCGCACGGCAGTTCATGCTCGCGAGCCATGTCGCGGACATGCACGCGATCCGCACGTCCATGGCGTTCCGCGCGGCGGGGCCCGTCTTCGACCGCTGGTTCCTGAAGCCCGAACATATTGCGGCCCCCGCGACCGAATTACTGCATGTCGCCTCGCCCTGCTGCCCCATGCATTGGACGATCTGGTGGGGTCTGTTCGCGCCCGAACCGGGCCATGCCCAGAACGGGATCGAGGTCGGCGAAAGGCTGGTCGCTTACGTGAAGGTGATGCGGATCGGCGACGTCGTCCATTATACCGAGATCATGGGGCATCGCGACCGGCTCAGCGACGGCGTGATGGCGTTGCTGCATCATGAGATCGTGCGTTGGCTGATCGAAGCGCCCGAGCCGGCCGCGCAAGGCGTGAAGGTTCTGCTCTACGGCGCCGCCGAGCATGGCGGAGCGGGGTTGCTGACGTGGAAGAAGCGCGCCGGCTTTGCCCCGGGACGTTTGCGGCTGGCCGGACTGCCTTAAGTCAGCGTTCGCTATCCAGAAACGCCGCGACCTCCGCCAGATCGACGTCCTTTGCCAGGAAGGTCTGACCAATTCCCCGCGCCAGCAGGAAGGGCAGGCGGCCGCCCTCCATTTTCTTGTCATGCGCCATATGCGCCACCAGGGTGGCGCCGTCGGTGTCGACATGTGCCGCTTTCAAGGTGGTAGGCAGGCCGGCGGCGTCGAGGTGGCGCGAAACGCGCACCGCATCCTGGCCGGAGCAGAGGCCTTGCGCGGCGGAGAACCGGAAGGCGAGCGCCATGCCGCAGGCCACGCCCTCGCCGTGGAGCAGCACATCGGAAAAGCCCGTCTCCGCCTCAAGCGCATGGCCGAACGTATGGCCGAGATTGAGCAGCGCGCGCACGCCACTGGTCTCGCGCTCGTCCGCCGCGACCACGCGCGCCTTTGCGGCGACGCTGTGCGCGATCGCCTTGGTGCGCGCATCCGCGTCGCCTTCGAGTAGCGCCGCGCCGTGCGCCTCGCACCAGGCGAAGAAGTCGAAATCGTCGATCAGGCCATATTTGACGACCTCGGCATAGCCGGCGCGCACCTCGCGCAGCGGCAAGGTGTCGAGCGTGGTCGGGTCGATCAGCACCAGATCGGGCTGATGGAAGGCGCCGATCAGGTTCTTGCCCGCGCGCGAATTGATCGCGGTCTTGCCGCCGACCGAGCTGTCGACCTGCGCCAGCAACGTGGTGGGGACCTGGACGAAGCCGCAGCCGCGCTTGAGGATCGAGGCGGCAAAGCCAACCAGGTCGCCGATCACGCCGCCGCCCAGCGCGACGATGCGGTCGCTGCGCTCGACGCCCAGATCCATCAGCTGGTCGGTCAGCCGTTCAAGCATCCCCCAGCTCTTGGTGGCCTCGCCCGGCGGCAGGATGATCGGGTCGACGCGGATCTGGCGGAGGCCCGCGACCAGCCGCGGCAATTGGCGGGCGGCCACGGCCTCGTCGGTCACGACCACCATCCGCCCGTTGCGGGCAAAGCGCGCCAGATGCGCCGCTGCGCGGTCGAGCAGACCCGCCTCGATCAGGATGGGGTAGGAGCGGTCGCCGAGACCGACATCGACGCGGATCATCGGCCGAGTGCTTTCATGATCTGATCCACTGTCGAATCGTGCGGCAGCGGTTTGCTGTGGATATGGATTTGGGCGAGCGCGTAGGTCGGATTGCGGGCCGCCGCCAGCGCCTTCAATTTCTCGCCCGGGTCCGTGCCGTTGAGCAAGGGCCGGGATCCCGAACGGCGCCCGACGCGCTCGACCAATGTCTCGATATCGGCATCGAGCCAGACCGACGTCGCCTTCTCCAGAATGAGCGCGCGCGTATCGTCGTTCATGAAGGCGCCGCCGCCGGTTGCGATAACCTTGGGATTGCCGTCGATCAGGCGCGAGATCACGCGGCGTTCGCCGTCGCGGAATTCCGCTTCGCCATATTTCTCGAACATCTCGGCGATGGTGAGCCCGGCCGCCTCCTCGATTTCCTGATCGGAATCGACGAAGGGGAGATGGAGGCGATGCGCGAGCCGGCGGCCGACCGTGGACTTTCCGACACCCATCAGGCCGACGAGCACGATCGGACGGGATATCGGATCATGCTGATGCGCGGTGGCGGACATGGCGGCAGGGGCTATACACAGCCGCCCTCGGTCGGGCAAAAGCGCCCCCGCATATGAATTCTTGAAGGATGCCAAGTTGCCGCGCCCGATCCTGATCCTCCTTATCATCCTCGTGGTCATCGTCGGTGCGATGTTCGTGCTGGCGTCGCTAAACCGCCCGGTCCCGCTGGAGCATATCGAGACGCCGGTGACCGCCAATGCGGCGACGCATTAAGCTCGGCGCGCTGGCAGCAGGCGCGGCGCTCTGCGCCATCGCCTTGCCCGCGCTGGGCCAGGACGCGCCGCAATCGCTCTTGCCGCCCGGCTTCGGCGCACCTCCGCCCAAATCGGATAAGTCGGCGGCAGCCCCGCCGCGGGGCACCGGCCCGGCGACAGCCGCGCCCGTGCCCGCCGTGCCCGTGCCGCCGGCCTCGCCCAATGCGGACGAGGCGGTGGCCGAGAGCAGCCCGTCATTGCTGCCGTCCGACATCGCCAAGCTGGCTGCGGCGGAGGTCGAGCCGCCGGCCGAGATGCCGGACGCGGCCAAGCGTTCGCTGGATTTGGTTGGCACAAACCCGGTCTATGGCAGCGATGCATTCGGCGATGCGGATGGGCGCTATCTCGTCACGTTGATGCGCCGGATGCAGGCGCCGATCGCGTCGCGCTGGGCGGAGATCATGCTGCGTCGCGCGCTCGTGGGGGCGACGCCCGCGCCGCGCGGCGAGGGGCAGGCAGACTGGGTCGCCGACCGCGCGGCATTGCTGCTGCGCCTGGGGGAGGCGGACGCCGCCCGGATGCTGGTGCAGGGCGTCGATGTCGAACGGTTCAGCCCGCGGCTGCGCCGCGTCGCGATCGAATCGGCGCTGGCCACGTCGGACCCGCAGGGGCTGTGTCCGCTGTCCGATGGCGACGAACAGGTCGGCGGCCAGCCGGCCTGGCCGATGGTCCGCGCGATCTGCGCGACGCTGGCGGGCGACACCGCAACCGCCAATGCGACGATCGGCCGCGGGCCGCCCAACGATTCGATCGATCACCCGCTCGCCGAGCGGCTGGTGGCGGCGGGCGGTGGCGGCCGGCGCGACGTCCAGGTTGATTGGACGGCGGTCGACACGCTCACCGACTGGCGTTTCGGCCTGGCCACCGCGCTTGGCATCGCCATTCCCCAGAACCTGCTCGATGGTGCCCCCGCCTGGTACCAGGCCTGGCTCGCGCGCGCGCCCATGTTGTCGGCGGCCGACCGGGTCGCGCCGGCGCGGATCGCGGCCGCGCTGGGCGTGGTGTCGAGCGAGGATCTGGTCGATCTTTATGGCCGGGTGATGGACGAGGCCGGGGATGAGGATACGGACAGCCCGGCCGGCCGGCTGCGCGCTGCCTATCGCGGCGATGACGATGACGCGCGCCTGTCGGCCATGCACGCCCTCTGGGATGCGGCGGCCAATGGCAATGGCGGGGAGCGCGACCGCTATGCCGCCTCGATCCTGACGGCGCGCGCTGCCGCAGGGATCGCGCCCTCCAACGATCAGAAGGACGATGTCGCGCCGCTGGTCGCGTCGATGCTCGCGGCCGGCCTCGATATCCAGGCCGAACGCTGGGCAAGCGTGGCCGAGGCGACCAGCGGCGCGGACGGCGATCGTGCCTGGTCGATCCTCGCGGTCGGTGCGCGGCGGCCGGTGGTGACGATCGACGCGGCGCGCGTGCGCAAGGTTACCGACCGGGCCGGGGATTCGGGTGTGCAGCGCAGCGCGCTGCTGATCTCGGCGCTGGCGGGCCTGGGGCGGCTCAGCGACGCCGACGCCGCCAAGCTTGCGGCGCGGATCGGCGTCTCGCTTGGCCGGCCCAGCCCTTATGGCAATGCGCTCCGCCGCGCGGTCTCGGCGCATGAGCGCGGGACGGTGGCGCTGCTGGTCGCGGTCGGAATGCAGTCGCCGACCTGGACCGGCGTGCCGCCAGGCGACTTCTATCAGATGATCAGCGCCCTGCGAGCGGTGGGGATGGAGAATGAGGCGCGCATGATCTCTGCGGAAGCGATGACGCGGCTGTGACCGTAACCGCGGGTAGCGGGGACGATCGTGCGCTGATCGAGCGCTTTCTGGAAATGATGGCCGCCGAAGCCGGCGCGGCCCGGAATACGCTCGCCGCTTATGGGCGCGACCTTGCCGGTGCGTCCGAATCGTTGGGCGGAAAGCTCGGCCGCGCGGATCAGGCGATGCTGCGGCGGCTAGGGGAGGAATGGCTGCCGCTCGCGCGGAGCAGCGTCGCGCGCAAGTCCTCGGCCTTGCGGCGCTTCTTCGCGTTCCTGGCGGAGGAGGGGCTGCGGCCCGACGACCCGTCGGATGCCTTGCCCCGGCCTGGCGCGGCGCGAACCTTGCCGCGCACGCTGGATCACAAGGATATCGACGCGCTGTTCGCGGAGGTCGATCGCCGGCTTGCGCTCGATCGCTCGCCCGCCAATCTGCGCCTCGCGGCGCTGGTCGAGCTGCTCTACGGATCGGGGCTGCGCGCGACCGAACTGGTGTCGCTGCCGCGCAGCCTGTTCCGGCGCGACCAGCCTTATCTGATCCTGCGCGGCAAGGGCGGGCGCGAGCGGCTGGTGCCAGTATCGGATCGGGCGCGGGCCGCGGTCGCCGCCTATGCCGAAACCTTGCCCAGCGAGGGGGCCTATCTCTTCCCCTCGGGTGACAAGCATGTGAGCCGCGTCCGTCTGTTCCAGATGCTGCGCAATCTTGCCGCGGATGCCGGGATCAGCCCCGATCGGGTAAGCCCGCACGTATTGCGCCATGCCTTCGCGACGCACCTGCTCGAAGGAGGCGCCGACCTGCGCGCGCTGCAGACCATGCTTGGTCACGCGGACATCGCGACCACGCAAATCTACACCCATGTCGACAGCCGCCGGCTGGTCGAACTGGTCAATCAGCGGCACCCGCTGACCGACCGTAATCGTTGACGCTGGCCGCCACGGCTTCTAACCGCCGCGCGATGACCTCATTCCTCGAATTCGAAAAGCCGATCGCCGAGCTCGAAGCGCGGATCGTCGAGCTGCGCGAGACCGCGGACAGCCATGACGGTGCGCTCGACATCGAAGCCGAGGTCGCCAAGCTTCAGTCCAAGTCGGACCGGCTGCTGCGCGAAACCTATGCCAAGCTCACGCCGTGGCAGAAGACGCAGGTGGCGCGTCATCCCGAACGGCCGCATTTGAAAGACTATGTCGCCGGCTTCGTCGACGATTTCATGCCGCTGGCCGGCGACCGGGCCTTCGCCGACGACCGCGCGATCATTGGCGGCCTCGGCCGCATCGCGGGGCGCCGCGTGATGGTGATCGGGCATGAGAAGGGCGACGATACCGCCAGCCGCATCAGGCATAATTTCGGGATGGCCAAGCCCGAAGGCTATCGCAAGGGCATCCGCCTGATGCAGCTCGCCGAACGCTTCGGCCTGCCGGTCGTGACATTGGTCGATACGGCGGGCGCTTTCCCGGGGGTGCAGGCCGAGGAACGTGGCCAGGCTGAGGCGATCGCCCGATCGACCGAGCAATGCCTCGCGCTGACCGTGCCGATCATAGCGGCGATCGTGGGCGAAGGCGGATCGGGCGGCGCGGTCGCGCTGGCGGCGGCCAACCGTGTCCTGATGTTCGAACATGCCATCTATTCGGTGATTTCGCCCGAAGGCGCGTCGTCGATCCTGTGGCGCGGGCCGGAAAAGGCGGCGGACGCGGCGGAGGCGATGAAGGTCACCGCGCAGGACCTTGAAAAACTGGGTGTGATCGACCGGATCGTACCGGAGCCGGTCGGTGGCGCGCAGCGCGATCGCGCGGCAGCGATCGCCGCGCTGGGCGATGCGATCGCCGAGGAACTGGCGGCGCTGGCCGACAAGGAGCCGAAGGCCCTGCTCGATCAGCGGCGGAAAAAGTTCCTGGCGATCGGATAGGGTAGGGCCCCTCCCGCATGCAACGGGAGGGGCGAAACCCATCAGCTATAGTTCATATTGTTCGACGCGTTCGAGAACGTGTTCGACAGACGCGTGCCGAGCGTCGACATCGCGCCGATGGCGGCAACCGCGATCAGGGCTGCGATGAGGCCATATTCGATGGCCGTTGCGCCACGGCGATCCGCGGCCAATTTCCGAAAAAACTTCATGCGTGCCTCCAGAAGTCTTGGCCCGATTTCGAAGGCCACAACTTCGTTACGGCTGCATACGCTTAAACTAGGTTAGGGGGCTTGGTTAAAAGCTGTAAATCAACTTCGCTCAAGACAAAAAGAAAGGGCCGGCGCGATCCGCGCCGGCCCTCCCGGTTCATTGCTAATCCGAAGATTAGGAATAGTTCATGTTGTTCGACACGTTCGAGAACGTGTTCGAAAGGCGCTTGCCCAGGGTCGACATCGCGCCGATCGCGGCAACCGCGATCAGGGCGGCGATCAGGCCGTATTCAATGGCGGTAGCGCCCTTGTTGTTCTTGATGAAATTGCGGATTGCACGCATAACTGAGTCTCCTCGTCGATCGACTGTCTTCAGGTCCTAACTTCAGGCGCCGGCTGCCTTGGCAAGCGGACCAGCACTGACCCTGATAACGACAGTTGGTTTCGGAATATTTAATGACATCAAATTAGTTCGAACGCTTAGCTCGACGGCAGCGAATTGGAGATGTTGGTGGCGACGTTGCCCCAACCGCCATTGTTCGAATTGCCGACCATCGACAGACCGGCGATCATCACAACAGCGATAAGACCGAGGATCAGCCCATATTCGATCGCGGTTGCGCCGCGTATGTTGCCGATGAGCTTGATCAGCCGGCGCTTCATGTCCAATCCCCCCAGCGTATCCGCAAATACGCCGCGGATCGGGGCGCCGGTGTAGCCGGATAAGGTAAAGAAAGGTTTCCATGAACTTCCTAACGGTTGCGTCCGCGGCGTTAATCGATGGCGATGGCCGTCTGCTGATTCAGGAGCGCCCCCCCGGAAAGCCGTTTGCGGGCCTGTGGGAGTTTCCCGGCGGCAAGGTCGAAGCGGGGGAGACGCCCGAGGTCGCGCTGATCCGCGAGCTCAAGGAGGAACTGGGAATCGACGTCGAGGCGGCCTGCCTCGCGCCCGCGACCTTTGCCAGCGATCTGCAGCCTGGCGGGACGCGGCATATGATCCTGCTGCTCTATGTCTGCCGGAAATGGCGCGGCACCCCGCAGTCGCTGGAGGGCGGGAGCCTGCGCTGGGTGCGGGTCAAGGACCTGTACGGGCTGGAGATGCCCGCCCCGGACCGGCCGTTGATCGGGTTGCTCGACGCGCTTCTCTAGCGGCGCTTCGGCACGGTCGGAGCGGTCGCTATTTCGCGCGCAGCGCGGCGGCGAGGCTGGCGGTCGCCGATCCGCGCCGCGCCGGCTGGGGCTGATCGGGTCCGGGTGCCCAGCCTGTCATGAACACCAGTTCGAACCGCTCATGCAGGCGGCCGTCGGGTCCGGCGGATGCCGCGAAGGATGTGGCGAGTGCGGCGAGGCGTCCGCGGGTGAGCGGGAGGGTTTGACCCGCGAGCAGGTTGGCGGCGCCCATGCCGCGCAGATCGGCCATAAGGCGGAAGGGATCGCCATAACCGACGTCGAGCGGTTCGCTGTCCGCCACGGTCAGCACGAATCCTGCGCGCGTGAGGAGGTCGCCCGCGGCACGCACGTCGATCAGGGGGTGGACGCGCTGGGGGATGGCGTCGCCCGCGGCCTGGTCCGCCGCCAGCAGGGCCTTGCGCAACCAGGCGAGGCTGCCGGCCCCCACGAAGCCCGCGAGAAACAGACCATCCGGCTTGAGCGCGCGGCGGCATTGGATGAGAGTACCGGGCAGGTCGTTGACGCTGTCGAGCACACCCGCCGAAACGATCAGGTCGAAACTTTCCGGCGGGAAAGGCAGGCAGTCCTCGTCGCACTGCACGCCTTCGCCCGCGAAGCGCGCGCCGGCATCGCTGGCGGTGACCCGCATGCCGCGCGCCTCGAGCGCCCGCGCGAGGCTGCCGTCGGCAGTGCCGAGATCGAGCGCGTCCGCGAAATCCCGCTTCACCAGGTCGAGCCGGTCAAGCAGGGCCTCCACGATCGCGTCGCGCACGAAGCTATAGTTCGCGAAGCCGGGAGCCGCGCGGTCGCGGCGCAAGCGGCGCAGTCCGCGATTGAAGATTTCGGGTGGTTCCACGGCGGGGCTTGTGCCTGCGCGTGGCGCGTTGGACAAGCGGGCCATGGGTCTTCTTCGTCTCGCCCGGAACAGCGTTCGTGGGGCGGTCGCTTTCGCGTTGCCGCCGCGCTGCCCCGGCTGCGGCACGGTGGTGGGTGAGGATCATAGTTTCTGTCTCGATTGCTGGCGAAGCCTGGACTTTCTGGGCGGGCCGGCCTGCGGCCAGTGCGGTACGCCGATCGCGCTTGCCTTTGACGAGGAGGCACGCTGCGGCGCGTGCCTGGCCGATCCGCCCCCGTTCGATCGTGCGCGCGCGGCCGTGGCTTATGGCCCGATCGCCCGTGCGCTCGCGCTCAAGCTCAAATATGGCCGCCGGCCGGGTATCGCGCTGACTATGGCGCGGCCGATGCGCCGGGCCGGCGCCTCGATGCTGGAAGGCGCGTTGGTCGCGCCGGTGCCGCTCCATCGCTGGCGCCTCTGGTCACGCGGTTTCAATCAGGCGGCGCTGATCGCGCGGGCTGTGGCGGCGGATGGCGGCGAACTGGCGCTGGACCTCATCGAGCGGCCCCGGCGCACGCCGCCCCTGCGCGGGCTCGGCCGGTTGGCACGCGAGCGCGCCGTATCGGGCGCATTCCGGCTCGGCCCTGGCTGGAAGGACAGGGTAAAGGGGCGGCGGATCGTGCTGATCGACGATGTCTATACGACCGGGGCCACCGCCAAGGGCTGCGCCCGCGTGCTGAAGCGGGCCGGCGCCGCGGAAGTGAATCTGCTCTGCTGGGCACGCGTGGTGCGGGATGATGCGGACATGCGTTGACAGGGCGGACCGCCGCCCACAGATCGGGGGACGGACAAGGAAACGGAATGCCCAAGGTCGAGATCTATACCAAGATGTTCTGCCCTTATTGCGTGCGGGCCAAGAAGTTGCTCGCCGACAAGGGCGTTAGTTTCGAGGAATATGACATCACGATGGGCGGGCCGCAGCGGGCGGAGATGATCCAGCGCGCCCAGGGCCGGACGACAGTGCCCCAGATCTTCATCGGCGATGCGCATATCGGCGGTTCCGACGATCTGGCCGCGCTCGAGCGCGCCGGCAAACTCGACCCGCTGCTGGCGGGCTGATGCGCGCCGCGCTGTTCCAGGCCAATACGGGCATCGATCCGCTGCTCGGCACGCGCGCGCTGGTCGAGGCGGTCGAGCGCGCGGCGGGCGAGGGCGCGGACATGCTGTTCACGCCCGAGATGAGCGAGGTGCTTGACCGCGATCGCGCGCGTGCGGCCGGCACGATCGTCGCCGAGGATCAGGATGTCGCGCTCTCCGCCGTGCGCGAGGCGGCCGCGAAGCATGGATTATGGGTTCATCTCGGCTCGCTCGCGCTCAAAGGTGCGCCCGATGGCCGCAACATCAACCGCGCCTTCGTGATCGACGGCACCGGCGCGGTCCGCGCGCGCTACGACAAGCTGCATCTGTTCGATATCGATCTGGCGGGAGGCCAGTCGATCCGCGAATCCGAGGCTTATGCGCCGGGCGACAAAGCAGTCGCGGTGGACACGCCGTGGGGGCGGCTGGGGCTCGCTATCTGTTATGATCTGCGCTTTCCCGATCTGTTTCGCAGCCTGAGCGATGCGGGTGCGACAATGTTCGCCATTCCCGCCGCCTTCACCGTGCCGACGGGCAAGGCGCACTGGCATGTGCTGATGCGCGCGCGGGCAATAGAGGCAGGCGCGTTCGTCATCGCCGCCGCGCAGACCGGCAATCACGCCGACGGGCGGACGACCTACGGCCACTCGCTGGTGGTCGATCCGTGGGGCGAGGTGCTGCTCGACATGGGCGATTCGCCGGGCTTGGGGCTTGTCGAGATCGATCCTGCGCGCCTGGCGGAGGTCAGGGCGCAAATCCCCGTCGTTCGCCATCGCCGGCCCATCGCCGCGGCAGAGGTTGTATCATGATCGTGTTCGACCTGTCCTGCGGTGCGGGCCATGTGTTCGAAGCCTGGTTCGGCTCCTCGGCCGATTATGACAGCCAGCGCCAGCGCGGGCTCGTATCCTGCCCTGTCTGCGGCGGTAGCGAGATCGGCAAGGCGGTGATGGCCCCCAATGTCGGCGTCAAGGGCAACCGGGCGACCGCGCCGGTGGCGATGCGCGGCGGGGCCCCCGCACCGGCCGAGGTGAAGGCGATGCTCGCGGCGCTCGCAAAAGCTCAGGCAAAAGTGCTCGAAGGGTCCGAGCATGTCGGCGCCCGGTTCGCGGACGAAGCGCGCGCGATCCATGACGGCGACGCACCCGAACGCCCGATCCACGGTCAGGCGAGCGTGGAAGAGGCGAAGGCCCTGGTGGAGGATGGCGTGCCGGTCATGCCGCTCCCGCTCCCGATCGTTCCGCCCGAGGCGAGCCACTAGGCCACGCGCCGCCGTTGACCCACATCGCGGCCTTGCCTAGGGGCGGCGCTGTGGCTCCGTAGCTCAGCCGGATAGAGCAAACGTTTCCTAAACGAGAGGTCGGGGGTTCGAGTCCCTCCGGGGCCACCACTCCCTTTCAGGCGCGCCCTCTCGGCTGCTGCCCGGGCCGTTCATCCTTCAGCAGGGGGTAGAGCAGCTCTGCCTCGAGCGCGATCCGGTCGCGCATGGCCTGCCGCGCGGCGGCGGACGCGATACAATAACCTGGCCAGTCCGCGGTGATTTCCCGCGTCGTCCAATGGCGGATGTGATCGGCTGAACGTACCAGCATGAGCAGGCCGTCGGCCTTGAGTTTTTCCAGCGCGATCCGCTTGTCGGGAGGAGCGGTGCGCATCAATTTCGGATAAACGGTGGTGTTGAGATAAGCGGATCTTGCCCGGCTGGCGCGGGTCAGCTCGATCCGAACCGCGCTCACCTTCACGATATCGGCATGCCGGTCCTCGCACAGCGCCTCCAGCGCCGTCAGAAGGCTCTCGATCTTCGCGTGATGTTGCCGAAGCTCCGCCAGCATTCGAACCATCCTCCCCCGGATCCCTACGCCTCGGGCGATGCTTTTCATACCGCTTTCAATATGATGCGCGCGCTATGGGCTGGCGGCAACCGCATTCTGCGCCATAGCGGCTTGAAACAGAGCAGTCTTTCCCCGCGGATATTTGCATGCGATGAGGGGCGCGCAGCGCGGGCGAACCGCGCGCTTTCAGCGAGAGGGATTTGAAACGTGTCGAGCCGCTTTTGCCTGGCGATTACTGTTAGCGCTACCATCGCTCTGGCGGCCCAGGCCCAGCCGCAAATGTCTTCCCCTCCCGCCGCAGTCCAGGCTTTCCCCGGCGACGGCGCGGGCGCCTACAAGACGCATCGTTACCGCGATCTGTTCGTCGAGCAGCTTGGCCGCAGCCATGCGGAGAGCAAGGCGAAGATCGAGAAAGCGTTCCGGCAGCTTTTCCACGGCGACGGGCAGGAGGAGCGCGTCTATTTCGAGACCGGCGCCAATGCCAACGGCACGCTCGCTTACATCACCGACTGGGCCAATAACGACGCGCGCAGCGAGGGCATGAGCTACGGCATGATGATCGCCGTCCAGCTTGGGCATAAGCGCGAGTTCGACGCGCTGTGGAACTGGTCGAAAACCTACATGCTGACGACCGACCCGAAAAACCCCTCGGTCGGCTACTTCGCCTGGTCGATGGGTACTGACGGTACGCCGCGTGCGACCGGTGCCGCGCCGGACGGCGAGGAATATTATGTGATGGCGCTCTATTTCGCGGCGCATCGCTGGGGCAACGGCAAGGGCATCTACAATTACCAGGCCGAGGCGGACAAAATCCTGCGCGGGATGCGCCACCATCCGGTGCTGACCGGCACGCCGCCCTTCCGCATCCACCCCAACGACCCGCCCTTCGTGCAGCCGGACAGGCCCTGGCCTAGCCCCAACAACCGGGCCGAGGAGGCGGAGGCGATCAGGCAGGGCAAGCCGTGGCCGCCCCGCTTCCGCTTCAACGGCAAGCCTCGGCCGGTCACGGTCGGGCCCATGGTCGACGAGGCGAGCCACATGGTGCGCTTCGTGCCGGAGACAAATATCACCGGGACGGACGCCTCCTACCATCTGCCGGCATTCTACGAATTGTGGGCGCGGTGGGGCCCCAAGGAGGATCGTGCCTTCTGGGCGAAGGCCGCAGACGTCAGCCGCGACCTCTTCGTCAAGGTGACCGGGCCGGAAACCGGCCTGGCGCCCGACCGCAGCAATTTCGACCTGACCCCGGCGACCGGCTGGGACGGCAAGCCGAGCGCTTTCGCCTATGACGCCTGGCGGACCGTCAGCAACTGGTCGGTCGACTATAATTGGTGGGGCAAGGATGCGCGCCAGCGCGTGCTGAGCGACCGGATCCAGGCTTTCCTGGTGGGGCAGGGCATCCACGGCTTCGCGGACCGCTATTCGCTTGACGGCAAGCCCCAATCCACGCGCCATTCGGTGGGAATGGTCGCGGCGACCGCGGTCGGCGGCTTCGCGGCGACCCCCGGGGCCAATTCGAAAGTCTTCCTGCAGGAATTGTGGGACACGCCGGTCCCGGCGGGCGAGCAACGTTACTTCGACGGCATGCTCTATTTGATGAGCATGATGCACGCCGCAGGCGAATTCCGGATCATCGAGCCCAGGCGTTGATCGGCGCGCGCGGCTAAGGCGGTCAGCCCCAGGGGCCGGACGACCCCTTCGGGCGAACCGCTTCGGCCCGCGCGCGGCGGGCGTGGGAGGAGAGCACGCCCACGATCGCGCCCTTGATGAAGGGCAGGCCGCCAAGCGCGACCGCGCCGACGGCGGGAATGGCGATGCCTATCACCAGCGCCATCGACGCGTTCCAGATCGCCTCGAAGGCGAGCATCGGCGCGACCACGACATGGCCGACGATAAGCACCGTGAAATAGGCCGCCGCGTCGTCGACCCGGTGCGCGCCATTCTCGGCACCGCAGCTGGGACAGACCGGATCGACCTTGAGGTAGGATTTGTAGAGCGGCGCGCTGCCGCAACTGGGACAGCGCAGTTTCAGCCCGCGCTTCATCGCGCGCCAGGTGGGGTTGGCGGCGTCTTCGATGGGCTGTTTTTCCATGGATCGCATATGGGCGCGGCACGCGATTTTCGCAACCGCAGCATGCATTTGCCGGTTGCAAATATTGGTTGGCAGGCTGCACCAACAAGGGCTCAGCGCAGCGCCTGATCCAGCACGGCGCCCAGCGCTTCGATCGTGTAAGGCTTGAGCAGCAAAGGAAAGCCTTCGGCGGCGGCCGTGACGGCCGCGTTGCTATAGCCCGTCATCAGCACCACCGGCATTGCGGGCTCCCGGCGTACCACCTCCTGCGCCAGTTCCAGCCCGTTCATCTTTCCAGGCATGATCATGTCGGAAAGGACCATGTCGAACGGGCCGGTCTCCTCGAGCAGGCGCAGCGCCTCGGCCGCGTTGGCACCGCGCTTCGATTTATAGCCGAGTTCGCGCAGCATCTCGGTGACGAGCTCGGCGACATGCTCGTCATCCTCGGCCACGAGCACGGTCGCGTCATGGTCGGCATGGTGGACGGGTTCGGGTGCTATATCCGCAGCCGGCACCGCGTGGCTGGAACGCGGGAAAAACAGGAAAACGGTGGTACCGCGCCCGACCGCGCTGTCGATCTTGACCTCGCCGCCGGAGGAGCGGACGAAACCATAGACCTGGCTCAATCCAAGGCCGGTCCCCGTTCCCACGCTCTTGGTCGTGAAGAACGGCTCGAACACCTTGTCCATCATCTCCGGCGCGATGCCGCCGCCATCGTCGCGGATGCTGAGCCGGACCATGTCGCGCCTGACGTCGCCGCCCGCGGGGTAATTGTGCGCGGCGATGCGGATGCAGCCGCCGTCGGGCATCGCATCGCGCGCATTGATCGCGATGTTGAGGATGGCGACGTCGAATTGCGAGGGATCGACCTCGATCGGCCATAAGCCCTCGCCAAATTCGAATTCGACCTTCACATCCTCGCGCAACGAGCGTTCGAGCAGGTCCTGCAGGGCGCGGATTCGTCTTCCGACCTCAACCACCTCGGGTGACAGCGGCGACCGGCGGGCGAAGGTCAGCAATTGCTGCGTCAGTTTGGCGCCGCGCTCGATCGCCTGGCGGATACCGTCCTTGAGCCGTTCGCGGCGGACCGGATCCGTGGTGCGGTCGAGCAATTCCATGCCGGATGAGGCGACCATCAGCAGATTGTTGAAGTCGTGCGCGACCCCGCCGGTAAGCTGGCCCATCGCCTCCATCTTCTGGGCCTGGCGGAGCGCTTCCTCGGCTTCCTCGCGGCCCGCAATCTCCGCCTGGAGCCGGCGATTGGCCGCGCTGACCGACGCGTAGAAGGCGGTCAGGACCGCGACCAGCAGGCAGGCCATCACGACCACGATCGCGATGCCGAGGTAGCGCGCCGCGCGCCGCGACCAGCTTTCGGTGGCCGCGCCGACATAGACCGAGCCGAGCCGGGTGCCGTTCTGCACGACCGGGCTGGTGACGATCACCTCGTCGTCCTGCACGACCGGCGGGGCTACCCGATTGCGCCGCGGCAGCGCCTCTCCGGTGCGCGAGAAGCCGGCGACCAACTTGCCATCCTCGTCATAGGCGCCGACCGCGTTGAATTCGGGACTGGCGCGCAACGCATCGATATATTCGTGGATCGCGGCCTGATCGTCGAAAGCGAGCGGCCCGGCGAGGCTGGCCGCGAGCACGCGCGCCTGCACGCCGATATCGCGAAGCTTCTCCGCCCGCGCCTGGCCCTCGTTATGATAGGCCAGCCCCAGACTGGCGATTAGCAGCAGGCAGGCGATGGCGATGCCGATTGCCGGGGTTTCCGCGATGGCGGACATCAGGCGGCTGAGGGCGCGGCGCGGGTTCATCGATTGACGCTCACTGCCAGCCCGAGCAGTTTCGAGCTAATCGCGATGCCGCTGCTCTGGGCGGCTGCCTGATCGATCGAGAAGCGCACGCGGCCAGACACCATGACGAATTGAATCATTCCGCCCGTCCCGCTCCGATTATGATCCGTCACAGTGAGCGTCGGTTCATGCGAAACCGCCTGCAATGCCGGGCCGACATCGTCGCCGCCGACATAGAGGATCTGGCAGCCGATGCCGGGGCGTACGGTCTCGATCCGGCGCACCGTAATGGGATGGCCGTTGACATGCTGGCCGCGGACCGCGCCTGCAAGCGCGCCACCGAACGGATCCTGACCCGCGATGCAGATGGTGAGCGGTGCGGTCGGGCTATCGAAGGCCGTGGACGGCCATTGCACGAAGGGTGCGAATTTGTAGAGGTAGCTCGCCTTGACCGCATATTCGAGCGGCAGGTCGGCGGCTCGAGCTCCACCGCCCGAGGCCGCGAACAGGGCAATCGTCGCAAGGCGGGCTAGAGGCGCCATTTCAGCCCGGCACGGAGGATGCGGGGCACCTGATTCGCGCTCTCCTCGGGCAGTTCCTGGTGCCATTTGTGGAGCAGATTGAGCCCGCTCACCGAAACCTGCATCCGGTCGCTGAGGCGCCAGCTGATCCGGCCGCCAAGCTCGTTATAGGCCGGCACGACCGGGTCCGGCAGGCGGCCGACATGGCGGAAATTGGCCTCGATCGAGAGCGCGCGGCCAACCGTGAAGGTCGAACTGAGTGTAGCCTGGCGACGGGGATCGTCCCCGACCTGGCTGACGCCAAGAATGCCGCTGGCGCCCGGCCTGAAGCCCAGATCCTCATGCAGCAGGTTAAGGCCCGCGCTCAATTTCCACCAGTTGGTAAGCGAAAGATTGCCCCAGGCCTCGACCCCATAGGTATGCCCCTTGATCGCGTTGACCCAGTAAAGCGGAAAGAGCGTTGGCGGCGTGATCTCGACCGCCTTCAGGTCATCGTAGAGATTGTAATAAGCCGAGACGGAAAGCGAGGCGCGCGATGATGCCTGGATGCGCGTGCCGGCTTCGATCGCGGTCAGTTTCTCGGTGCGGAAATGCGCGTTACCGAACAGCGCGGCCGTGCCGCCCAGCGTCTCGACCACGTCGCGGTCGAACGGCGTGGGCGAGCGAACCGCGCGCGAGACCGCGCCCCAGAGCAGGATGGGGTCGGCCGGCTTCCAGCTCAACCGTGCGCTCGGCAGCAGGGTCGCGCCGGAATAGGGATCCTTCTCGACCTTGATCCCCAGCGTGAGCTTGGCGCGGTGCGCGAACGCCCAGCCATATTGGGCGAAGGCGTTGGCGAGTATCAAGGTGCGCCGGGGCGGGACGAAATAGATCAGGTCATTGCCCCGGATGTCGAAACGGCTGGCGCGGATCCCGCCGCCCCATACGAAATCGTCCTTCGCGGTCGGCGCATTATTGTGCTGCACATAGAGGTCATACGTATCGACCGAGAAACCACCGGCATTGTCGAGCGTGTTGCGCGCCGAATTGTCGTAATATGCCTGGACTTCGAACGCGCCGCCGTCCGGTCCGGCATGCGTCCACCGCGCGAGCAGGTTGCGGTTGTGGATGACCTCGTCGGGCGCGCCATATTGGTCGTCGCGGCCGTGCATCAGGTCGCCCTGAAAAGTGACGCTGTCCTTGTCGTTCGGGTTCCAGTCGAGGCGGAAGCCGCCTTGAATGCGCCACCAGGCGTCATTCGCGGGCGCGTTGGCGGCGATACCGTTCCCCACGGGCTGGTTCCGGGCGGTCCGCGTCTGATCCTCGTCGAGCGCGCGGACGTACAGCCGCGCGGTGACATTCTCGCTCAGCCTTCCGCCAAGACGCACGCCGCCCGTCCGCTCGCGCGATCCGCCGTCGGCGCTGGCGACCAGCCCCTGCGTTTCGCCCGAGCGGCGCGTGATGATGTTGATCACGCCATTGACCGCGTTCGCGCCCCACATGGTGGCGCCGGGGCCGCTGACGACTTCGATCCGCTCGATATCGTCGGGGGAGACGTCCTGCATGTCCCAATAAAGGCCGGAGTAAAGCGGTGTGTAGACGCTGCGCCCGTCGATCATGACGAGCAATTTGTTGGTGAAATTCTGGGCGTGCTGATTGCCGCTCAGGCCGCGCGCGGTGATAGTGAAGCGGCTCGCCGTCATCTGCGCGACATAGAGGTTGGGCGCGAGGCGGAGGATTTCGGGCAGGGTTGTCGCGCCCGACCGGACGATGTCGTCGCGCGTTATCACGAAGATCGCGGCGGGCGCGTCGCTCAGGGCCTCGCTGGTCTTGCTTACCGACGAGATGTTGACACTGGCGAGTTCGTCCAGAGACAAATCGCGCAAATCCTCGATCGATTGCGCACTTGCGGGGGCCGCCGCCAGGCAGAGCAGGCCCGCAACGGCGCAATCGCGAAAACGCCGTATGCGAAGCGACCCCTTTGATCCCACCCTTGTCTTCCTCGCCTGATTGTCAGGTCCGTTTCGGGAACGAAACTCTCAGATGTCGCTTTGGCTCCGCATCAATTTGCAATTTTAAGGCTTAAGAAAAGCTTTTCCATTCTTCTCCGCGCTGACGTCGCCGCTCTTGCCGGTGCCCACGTCCTTGCGCGGCGCCCCCTTTGTCGTGCGTTGCGCGGCGGCACTGGCGCCCGCGAGGACCGGTCCGCAAGCGGCGCTCTTGGCGTCGCCCGGATCAACAAAGGCGATCAGCGCGGCGATCGGGCTGGCGACCACGCCAAGCGCCACGCCCACGCCCGCACGCGTCAGCAATTGCGGGGTGATGATCTGAATTTCGGGCTTTGCGAAATGGCCCCCGATCCCGACCGGCGATTGGCCCGAGAAGAGGCTGAACTTCTTGGCGTCGGCGCGGAAGGCCATGCTCAGGCTCTCGTCCTTGAAGCTGAAGCCGCCTTTTGCGGTCATCACATTCTTGTCGGTGTCGATCAGGATCGGGTCCGCGGCGGCGATGCCGTCGCGCACGGTGAAGCCGATCAGCCCGCAATTCACGTCGACCGGTTTCTTCAATTTGTCCTGAAGCAGGCGTTGCAGGAACACGCCGAGATCGAATTCGCTGAGCTGGATATATTTGGTCCAGAAACTGCCCTTGGGCAGGATGATCGCGATCCGGCCGCTCGAATTGGCGAGGCTCTTGCGGATTGAATCCCCCGTGCCATGCAGCTTGACGCGAGCCGTCAGCACGCCGGTCGTGCCCGCATCCTCTACCCCGGTCTTGTAGAACAATTTGCCGATAGGCGTGGGCGACAGGCGGATGTCATAATCGGTCGCGACCAACGGCCTGCGTGCATTGATCGTGATGTCCGAGCTCAGGCGCCCGCTCGCCATGTCGAAATTGAGCGGGCTGAGCTTGAGCAGGCTGTGATCGAGATCGACCCCGAGGACGATGTTGGAGATCGGCACGAACGGCTGCCTGATCGTGGCTATGCGATAATCGACCTTCGCGTCGAAACTCTTGATCGCGTCGATCCGCAGCGGCGCGTCGGGAAGGATGCGCGGTACACCGTCATTCTTGTGTTGGGTGGATGCCGCTGCGGTCGCACCCTTGGTTGCAAGCGCGTTTGGCTCATAGCCGATGAACGGCCCGACATCGATGATATCGACGTGGCGCGACGAGAGGTTGGCCTTGAGGAAAAGGCGCTTCGAGGGGTCGGCTGGAATCGTGACCGTCAGGGCGCCGGACAGGTCGCTCGCGCCGTACATGCCGGCCATCCGCGTGAAGCGATAATCCTCGCCCACCTTCATCATGTGCGCGCGCAAATGATAGTCGCGTGTGTCGGGCACGGCGACGCCGATCAGGTCGAACAGGTCGCGTATGTTGCGGCCGCGCGCCGCGACGGTCAGGTCCGCGCCCTCGATCACGGTCGCGCCCGGCAATGTGCCGGCGACGTCGATTTTGGTGCGGGGCGCATTCACATGCAGCTGGAACTGGTTTTCGCCGCCGGCGAGCAGCTGATTGGGTGAGGTCTGGCTGCCGGTCAGCGTGAACGCATTGCCCCGCATCGTGCCGCCGCCCGAGAAAGTGATGTTGTTTGCGAACCGGCTGTTCTGCGCGCTGATCGGCTCGAAATGCACGTTGGCGACGAACTGCATTCGATCGTCGCGATAATGGACATCGGTGCCCGCAATCTGCGCGCGCTGGATGAGGGGGAGCTGGAGCGGTTTGCCGCCCGTCTCGCCGAAGGTCCATGTGTTATGCTGGTGCTGCTTGTCCCATTCCAGATTGGCGTCGCCGTTGACCAGGTTGATCCAGTTGACCTTCGACTGATCGCCGAACAGGAAGGAGAAGGTGTCGATCCTGGCGTCGATCAGCTTGGCCGAGAAAAGGTTGGGCCGGGTTGCCCATGCCGGGTTCGAGATGGTCAGACCCTCGGCCAGGAACTTGGTCGCGAAGGGATCGAAATAGAGGTTGAAATCGCCTGCAACTTTGACCGTTCGGCCGGTATGATGGGACGCAATCCGCTCGAACGTGTGCTTCAGGAAGCGGCCTTTGGTGACGAACAGCACCAGCCAGGCGAAGAAGATAACGCCGATCAGCGTGGCAAGAACCGAAATGCCGACGCCCAGCGTGCGCGCTCCGGCGTCCCGCGGGGGCGGTTCGTGACGGGAATCGGGGACGACCGTCCCCGATTTGGCGGCGGATGCATCGGCCATGGGGGGCGAAACCCGCCGTTTTGGCCTCGGTTCCGAAAGGTTCCGGATGCGGCGTGGAGCGGTTGCGTAATGCGACGGACTAACTTATAGGCGCGCCCTTCATAGCGATTTCGGACGAACCGCCCGGCTGATATGGGCTGCCGTGGCTGTTCTTGATCGCTCTCGAAAAGGAGACGAAAATGCCCAAGCTCAAGACGAAGAGCGGCGTGAAAAAGCGCTTCAAGCTCACCGCCACCGGCAAGGTGAAGCACGGCGTAGCCGGCAAGCGCCACCGCCTGATCTCGCATAACGCGAAGTATATCCGCCAGAACCGCGGCACCGACGTGCTTGCCGAAGCCGATACGGCTCGGATCAAGCTGTGGGCGCCCTACGGCCTCAATTAAGGAGTAGCGGGATATGGCACGCGTCAAGCGCGGTACTACCACGCGCGCAAAGCATAATCGCATCCTGGATGCGGCGAAGGGCTATTATGGCCGTCGCAAGAACACGATCCGCATCGCCCGCCAGGCGGTGGAGAAGGCGGGTCAGTACGCCTATCGTGACCGCAAGGTTAAGAAGCGGAATTTCCGCGCGCTGTGGATCCAGCGCATCAACGCCGCGGTTCGGGCCGAAGGCCTGACCTATGGCGTGTTCATGCACGGTCTGAAGCTGGCCGGCGTTCAGCTGGACCGCAAGGTCCTGGCCGACCTCGCCATGCACGAGGCGGAAACCTTTAGCGCCATCATCGCCCAGGCGAAGGCGGCGCTTCCGGAAGGAGCGCGGGTCGCGGCATAAGCCGATACCCACAAGCCATTCGAAGGGCGCGGCGGCTGACAAGGCTTCCGCGCCCTTTTTGTTTCTGTTCCACTCGTCATTCCCGCGAAGGCGGGAATCCATATTCTCGGCCGGTGTAATGAGAGTCGGACATGCGACATGAGGGAAGATCGTCAGCCTTGTGTTTATATTCTCGCCAGCGGCAAGCACGGCACGTTGTATATTGGTGTAACCTCGAATCTGATGGCTCGGCTCCATCAGCATCGGGAAGGCTTGATCGAGGGGTTCACGTCCCGCTACGGCGTTGCTCGCCTCGTCCGTTTCGAGATGTTCGACGATATGGCGAACGCCATCACTCGCGAGAAGCAGCTCAAGAAGTGGAACAGGGATTGGAAGCTCAATTTGATCGAGAGCGACAATCCGGAGTGGGTTGATCTGGCGGTGAGCCTTGGCTTCGCGCCGGCAATTCCGAAGCGATAGGTTTTATGGATTCCCGCCTTCGCGGGAATGACGGGTAGAGATGTGACAGAGCTAAACCAAATGCAGACCGAACTTCTCGGCGCCATCGCGACCGCCGATGCCGACGCGCTGGAGGCGATTCGCGTCGGCGCGCTTGGAAAGTCTGGCACGATTACCGGCCTTCTGAAGACGCTCGGCAGCATGTCGCCGGAGGAGCGGACCGAGAAGGCGCCTGCGATCCAGGGCCTGCGCACGGCCGTGTCCGACGCGATCACCGCGCGCAAGGAGGCGCTCGACAGCGCCGCGCTTGACGCAAAGCTCGCCTCCGAAACGCTCGACATGACCTTGCCCGTGGCAAGCGGCCGCCAGGGATCGGTCCACCCGGTCAGCCAGGTGCTGGATGAGCTTGCCGAGATTTTCGCCGATCTGGGCTTCGCGGTCGCGACCGGGCCGGAGATCGAGGACGACTGGCACAATTTCACCGCACTCAACATTCCGGAGACGCATCCCGCGCGCGCGATGCACGACACCTTCTACTTCCCCGAAGTGGAAGGCGAAGAGCATCGCATGCTGCTACGCACGCACACCTCGCCGGTGCAGATCCGCACCATGACCAGGACCCCGCCGCCGATCCGCATCATCGCGCCGGGCCGCGTCTATCGTTCCGACAGCGACGCGACCCACACGCCGATGTTCCACCAGATCGAGGGGCTGGTGATCGACAAGGGCATTCACCTCGGCCACCTGCGCTGGACGCTCGAGACCTTCCTCAAGGCCTTCTTCGAGCGCGAGGACATCGTGCTGCGCCTGCGCCCGTCTTACTTCCCCTTCACCGAACCCTCGGTGGAGGTCGATGTCGGCTATTCGGTCGAGAAGGGCCGCCGCGTGATCGGCGGCTCCGAGGGCTGGATGGAAGTGCTGGGCTCCGGCATGGTCCACCCCAAGGTGATCGAGGCGTGCGGGCTGGACCCGAATGAATATCAGGGATTCGCCTTCGGCACCGGCGTCGACCGGCTGGCGATGCTCAAATATGGCATGGACGATCTGCGCGCCTTCTTCGACGGCGACATGCGCTGGCTCAGGCACTACGGATTCCGGGCCTTGGATGTGCCCACGCTCAGCGGAGGAGTGGGCGCATGAAGTTCACTCTTTCCTGGCTCAAGGAGCATCTCGAAACCACCGCCACGCTCGACGAGATCGTGGTCGGGCTGACCAAGCTTGGCCTCGAGGTCGAGGGCGTCGAGGATCCCGCCGCCCGGCTTAAGGGCTTCGGCATCGCGAAGGTGCTGACCGCCGCGCCGCATCCGCAGGCGGACAAGCTGCAGGTGCTGACCGTGGATGCCGGTGACGGCAATCCGCTGCAGGTCGTCTGTGGCGCTCCCAATGCGCGCGCGGGGCTGGTCGGCGTGTTCGGCCAACCCGGCGCCGAAGTGCCCGCCAACGGCATGGTGCTGCGCGTCGCCGCGATCCGCGGGGTCGAATCCAACGGTATGATGTGCTCCTCGCGCGAGCTCGAACTGGGCGACGATCATGACGGCATCATCGAACTGCCCGCTGACGCGCCGGTCGGCACTGCCTTTGCGGATTATGCGGGCCTGAGCGATCCGGTGATCGACATATCGATCACGCCCAACCGCCAGGATTGCATGGGCGTGCGTGGCATCGCGCGTGACCTGGCGGCAGGCGGCTACGGCACGCTCAAGCCGCTCGACGTGCCGACGATCAAGGGGACGGGCAAGTCGCCGGTCACGGTTGCGACCCACGATCCGGAGGGCTGCCCGGCTTTCTACGCGCGCGCGGTCACGGGCGTCACCAACGGCGCCTCGCCCGACTGGATGCAGCGCCGTCTGAAGGCGGTGGGCCAGCGCCCGATCTCGGCTCTCGTCGACATCACCAATTATGTGATGCTCGATCATGGCCGGCCCTTGCACGTCTACGACATCGCCAGGGTCAAGGGCGGCCTCGTCGCGCGCAAGGCCAATCCGGGCGAGAAGGTGCTCGCCTTGAACGGCAAGGAATATGAGCTCGACCCGAGCATGACCGTGATCGCGGACGACGTGCACGTGCACGATATCGGTGGGATCATGGGCGGGGAGTATTCGGGCGTGACCGAAGCCACGACCGATGTGCTGATCGAATGCGCCTACTTCACGCCCGCCAATATCGCGCGGACCGGGCAGAAGCTCGGCCTCACCAGCGATGCCCGACAGCGGTTCGAGCGCGGTGTCGATCCGGCGTTCCTCAGCGACGGGCTCGCCATCGCAACCCAGCTCGTCACCGAGATCTGCGGCGGCAAGCCGACCGAGGTGATCGAAGCGGGCGAACCGCCGCTCGGCCATCCGACCTTCAAATATGATCCGCAGGCGGCCGAGCGGCTCGGTGGGCTCGAAGTCACGCCCGAACGCCAGCGCGAGATCCTCGCCAGCCTCGGTTTCGGCGTCGATGGCACCTGGACGATCCGCGTGCCGAGCTGGCGCCGCGATGTCGAAGGCGTTGCCGATATCGTCGAGGAAATCGTGCGGATCGAGGGGATCGACAATGTCCCGGCCGTGCCGCTGCCCCGCCCTGACGGTGTCGCTCGTCCGACCGCCACGCCCGAGCAGAAGATCGAGCGCATCCTGCGCCGCACCGCCGCCGCGCGAGGAATGGACGAGGCCGTGACCTGGAGCTTCCTGCCCGAGGCGGAAGCCGACAAGTTCGGGGGCGCGGCCTGGATCCTGGCCAATCCGATCAGCGAAGACTTGAAGGCAATGCGCCCCTCGTTGCTGCCGGGGCTGCTCTCGGCGGCGCGGCGCAATGCCGATCGCGGCGCCGACGCGATCCGCCTGTTCGAGGCCGGCCGCCGCTATCTTGCCGAAGGCGAACGCCCGACGCTCGGACTGGTATTGGCGGGCGAGGGCGCGCGCGACTGGCGTTCGGGCAAGAATGTGCTCGATGCCTATGACGCCAAGGCCGAGGCCGTTGCGCTCCTTGCCGCAGCGGGGGCGCCGGTCGATCGCCTGCAGGTGATGGAGGCTTTGTCGCCCACCTGGCACCCGGGTCGTTCGGGCTCGCTGCGCCTGGGGCCGAAGACGATACTCGCCGAGTTCGGCGAGCTCCATCCCGCGACGCTCAAGGCGTTCGGGCTGGATGGGCCCGCGGTCGCGGCGGAAATCTACCTGGATGCGATTCCGGTCAAGCGGGAGGGCGGTCGGATGCGCACGGCCTATGCGCCGCCCGCGCTTCAGGCCGTCTCGCGCGACTTCGCCTTCGTGATGCAACGCGACGCTCCGGCGGACGGGCTGCTGCGCGCGGTGCGAGGCGCGGACAAGGATGCGATCGTCGATGTCGCCTTGTTCGACGTCTTCACCGGCACCGGCCTGGCGGACGACGAGAAAAGTCTGGCGGTGGCGGTGACGCTGCAGCCGGCGGAGAAATCGTTCACCGATGCCGACCTGAAGGCGATCTCCGACAAGATCGTCGCGGCGGCGGCGAAGGCCGGCGGGAGGCTCCGCGGCTGACCCGGAAAACAGCCCTCTCCCGCTTGCGGGAGAGGGCTAGGCATCTCACCGCCGCAGCAAGAACACCGCGTGCGCGGCGCGCAGGTTGGCGGCGGCGCTGGAGATGCGGCGGTTGCCCGTGAGGAACCAGGCGTCTTCCACCGTGATCCCGCGTTCCGCGACGAAGGCGCGGAAGTCGTCGATCGTGAGTTGATGGATATTCTCGGTTTCGTACCACGAAATGGGGAGCGCCGCCGTCACCGGCATCCGCCCGCCCCAGAACAAGGCCCAGCGCACGCGCCAGTAAGCGAAATTGGGAAAGGATACGAAGGCGCGATCGCCGATGCGCAGCAACTCCGTCAGCACGCGATCGGGCGCGCGCGCGGTCTGCAGCGTCTGGCTGAGGATCGCATAGTCGAACGCGCGGTCGGGATAATAGGTCAGGTCCTTGTCCGCATCGCCCTGAATGACCGACAGGCCCTTGGCGACCGCCAGGCTGACGTTGCGCGGATCGATCTCCAGTCCGCGTGCATCCACCTGGCGCCGGTCGCGCAGTTCGGCCATCAATTCGCCATCGCCGCAGCCGATGTCGAGCACGCGCGCGCCTTGCGCGACATGGCCCGCGATGATCGCAAGGTCGGGGCGGAGGCTCATCGTGCGTATATGTCCGGGTCGTGGCGCTCCATGAAGCGCGCAGGGTCCGTGATCGGCGTCCAGCCGAGGCCGGCATAGACCGGTTGCGCATCGCGCGTGATCAGCAGCCAGCGTCGCAGGCCCTGGAGGGCGGGGTGATCCTGCAGATGCCGCACCATCGCCGAGGCGACGCCCTTGCCGCGATGGTCCGGCAGGACGAACACATCGGCGAGATAGGCGAAGGTCGCATGATCGGTGATCACGCGCGCGAACCCGATCTGGCCTTCGTTGCTATAAGCGCCGACGACGTGCGAGCCCTGGATCGCCCGCTCGATCGTTTCGCGCGGAATATTCCGTGCCCAATAGCTCTCGGTGAGGAAGCCGTGGACCAGGTCCAGGTCGATCCGCGCAGGATCGTCGGAAAGCTCGTACCCGCTCATGCCGTCCCCGCCTTGAGGAAGCCGTCCACGACCGCGAACAATTCGGGCAGCTCGAGCAGGAAGGCGTCGTGCCCGAATGGCGACGAAAGCTCGACGAAGCTCGCCGCCGCCCCGGCCGCATTGAGCGCGTGCACGATCGCGCGCGATTCCGCGGTCGGGTAGAGCCAATCCGTGTCGAAGCTCACCAGGCAGAAGCGCGCTTTCGTGCCGCGAAACGCGTTGGCGAGCATACCGCCATGTTCCTCGGCGAGGTCGAAATAATCGAGCGCGCGGGTGATGTAGAGATAGGAGTTGGCGTCGAACCGGTCGACGAAGCTGATCCCCTGGTGGCGCAGATAGCTCTCCACCTGGAAATCGGCGTCGAAACCGAATCCCTTCTGCCCACGATCCTGCAATTTGCGGCCGAATTTCTCATGCAGCCCGGCTTCGGACAGATAGGTGATGTGCGCCGCCATCCGCGCGACCGCGAGGCCGGCGGCAGGCGGATCGCCCGCCTCGTAATAATCGCCGCCCCGCCAGCGCGGATCGGCCATGATCGCCTGGCGGCCGACCTCGTGGAAGGCGATATTCTGTGCGCTGTGGCGCGCCGCCGAGGCGATCACGACGGCCGCGCGCGTGCGGTCGGGATAGGTGGCGGCCCATTCGAGCGCCTGCATCCCCCCCATCGATCCGCCGACCACGGCGGCGAGCGTGGGGATGCCCAGATGATCGAGCAGCATCGCCTGTACGCGCACCATGTCGCGCACCGTGATCACCGGAAAGGCCATCGCAAAGGGCTTGCCCGTGGCGGGATTGATGCTGGCGGGTCCGGAGGAGCCCATGCATGATCCCAGCACATTGACGCACAGCACGAAATGACGCGCGGGATCGATCGGTTTGCCGGCGCCGACCATGCGCGTCCACCAGCCGGGCTTGCCCGTGATCGGGTGCGCCGAGGCGACATGCTGGTCGCCGGTCAGCGCGTGGCAGATCAGGATCGCGTTGGATTTATCGGCGTCGAGCGCGCCATAAGTCTCATAGGCGATCTCGACCTGCGCGAGTGTACCGCCCCCGTCGAGCCGCAACGGCCCGGGGAGCGTGACTTGGCGCGCAAGGCCGAAGCGTTGATCGTCCGACATTGAGGGCGGGCTAGGGTTCGCGCGCGCTTATTGTCAATGGCGGCCCATCGTCTAAAGCCCGCAGCCATGACCGAACTCACGCCCAAGCCCTGGATCGAGGCGATCTCGCCTTACGTACCCGGCCGTTCCACCACGGACGATGGTCGCAAGGTCCATAAGCTCTCGTCCAACGAAAACCCGCTCGGTACCAGCCCGCAGGCGCGCGAGGCATTTCTTGCAGCCGCGAAGACGCTCGACCGCTATCCCGATGCGGGCGCGGTGGCTCTGCGCCAGGCGATCGCCGCGAAGCACGGGATCGAGCCGGATCGCGTGATCCATGGCACCGGATCGGACGACGTGCTGCACCTCGCGGCGGGCGCCTTTGCCGGCCCGGGCGACGAGGTTCTCTACGTGCGTTACGGCTTCTCGGTCTATCCGATCGCGGCACGGCGTGTCGGCGCGCAGCCGATCGAGGCCGACGATCGGGATTATGCGACCGACGTCGACGCGCTGCTCGCGCGGGTGACGGCGAAGACGCGCCTGCTGTTCATCGCCAATCCGAACAACCCGACCGGCACCTACACCTCGCGCGACGAGCTCAAGCGCTTGCACGCGAGCCTGCCCAAGGATTGTCTGCTGGTGGTCGATCAGGCCTATAGCGAATATCTCGAGCCGGCGGATGACGATGGCGCATTCGATCTGGCGCGGACCGAACCCAACGTGCTCGTCACGCGGACCTTCTCCAAAATCCACGGCCTCGCCGCGGAGCGGATCGGCTGGGCCTATGGGCCCGCGCGTGTGATCCAGGCGATGTACAAGATCCGCGCGCCGTTCAACGTTTCGACCGCCGGCCAGGAAGCGGCGATCGCGGCGCTCGGCGCGGACGATTTCCTCACCGCGAGCCACGATCACAATTTGAAATGGCGCACCTGGTTCGAGGGCGAGATCGCGGCGATGGGTAATGCGGGCCTGCGCGCGGTGTCGAGCAAGGCCAATTTCGTGCTGGTGCTGTTCGAGGGCAAATTGACCGCCGAAACCGCCTATAAGGGGTTGATGGACCGCGGCTACATCGTGCGCTGGCTGCCCAATCAGGGCCTGGCGCATGGTCTGCGCATCACGATTGGCACCGAGGAGGAGATCAAGGCGGTGGCGGCGGGGCTGCGTGAGCTGGTGGAGCAAGCCGCCTGATGCTGCCTTTCTCGCGCGTTACCGTCATCGGGCTCGGCCTGATCGGATCGTCGATCCTGCGCGCCGTGCGGCAGCATATGCCGACCGTGCATTTGACCGCCTACGACGCCGATCCGGCGGTGCGCGCGCGCGTGATCGAACTCAATATCGCCGACGACGTGCCGGACACGGCGGGCGCTTCGGTGATCGATGCCGATCTGGTGATGCTGTGCGTGCCGGTCGGCGCGATCGGCCAGGCGGCGGAAGCGATTGCGCATGATCTTCCCGCCGAGGCGGTGGTGAGCGATGTCGGCGGTGCCAAATTGAGCGTGCTGGAAGCGATGCGCGCGGCCTTGCCGAATGCCTTGATCGTGCCGGGCCATCCGGTCGCGGGTACCGAGCATAGCGGGCCGGATGCGGGCTTCGCGACGCTCTTCCACGGTCGCTGGTGCATTCTGACGCCCGAGGAGGGGGCGCCCGAGCAGGCGGTCGAGCGGGTCAAGGCCTTCTGGGAAAAATTGGGCTCGCAGGTCGAGATCATGACCGCGCGCCACCATGATCTGGTACTGGCCGTGACCAGTCACGTTCCGCACCTGATTGCGTATTCGATCGTCGGCACGGCGTCGGACCTTGAGGATGTGACGCAAGGCGAGGTGATCAAATATTCGGCCGGCGGCTTCCGTGACTTCACCCGCATAGCCGCGTCCGATCCGACCATGTGGCGCGACGTCTTCCTCAACAACAAGGAAGCCGTGCTGGAGATCCTTCAGCGCCTGACCGAGGACGTCACCGCCCTCCAGCGCGCGATCCGCTGGGGCGACGGCGATACCTTGTTCAACCTGTTCACCAAGACCCGCGCCATCCGCCGCTCGATCATCGAGCAGGGCCAGGACGACGAGCGCCCCGATTTCGGCCGCGCGCACGAGTGAATCGTCATTCCCGCCTTCGCGGGAATGACATTATCATTTTATCTTCCCGCCAGCGCTGCGAACCGCCGAAACAGATATTTGTGATATTCCCGTAGCAGCCCCATCAGGTCGGGCTCGCTCTTCACTGCGTCGGGCACCACCGTCACGTCGCGCAGCACCTGACGTAGCTCGAAGCGCGCGCGGCGCATGTGCCAGTCGGTCGTGACCAGCCGCACCGATCTATAATGATGGTCGACGATCCAGCGCTTGGTCTCGATCGCATTGGAGCGCGTGTCCACCGCCGAACGGCCAAGGTCGATCCGGGACAATAAGCGGGTAGGCGCGTGGAAGGCGTTTTCGAGATCGGCCAGCGTCACCCGCCGGTCGACGCCGGACACGAGCATGCGCCGCGCATGGCCGCTTTCGAGTATGTCCAGCCCGCGCTGGATCCGGCCGGGGCCGCCGGTCAGCACCACGATCGCATCGGTATTTTCGTCGCCGGCGGGCTGCGGCAGGTCGATCGCGAACCAGGCGAAGCCCAGTCCCCACAGGATCACCATCAGGCTGAGGATGCGGCGGATCATGGCGCGTTCCGCAGCGCGAGCAGCAACGCCCCCTGGGCCGCGAGCACCGCGAGGGCCACCAGCGCCACAGGCAGCGCCAGCAGGATCGCCCAGGCCCCCACCGTAAGGGCCGGGCTCAGGCCCGCGCCGATCGCCGCGATCCGCGCGGCGATGGTCAGGATGACGAGCAGAGCGACGGCGAGTCCGATCGCCGCCCCGATCGCGGCGTCGCGCGCGACCTTGCCCGTCACGAGGACGGAGATCTGGCGGTCGGTGGCGCCCAGCGCGTGGAGGATGTTGAGCGTCCCGCCCTCGAGCGCCAGCGCCGCGCGCGCCGCCAGCATCGCGATCAGGCCCGAGGCCGCCGCCGCGGTCAGCGCGATGCCGAGCGAGACGCCGCGCAGAGCATCGATCAGCCGGATCAGGGGCGCGAGCTCGGCGCCGGCCGCGGTCACCTGCACGCGCGGCAGATCCCTCAGGCGTTCCGCCAGCACGGCCCGATCGCCGCCGGCGAGCTCGATCAGCGCGGGAAGTGGCAGGTCGGATATTTGCACTCCATCCATATAGGGAGCCACCAGCGCCTGTGCTTCCGCCATCGGCACGCGATGCGGTGAACCGATGCCGGGCATGCGTTCCAGGCGCGCCATCACCTCGTCCGCTGTCGCATCGCGTCGATCGGGATTGGCATCCACGACCTGGATCAGCAGCCGCGTCGCCGTCGCGCCGGCTACCTGATGCGCGGCGCCGCGCAAGGCGAGCGCCATCGCGGCGGCGAGCAGCATCAGCAAACAGGTGGCCGCCATCAGCAGCGCAAACGTGCCGGGGCGGCGGCGCTGCAGCGCGAGCAGGGCCAGCCGCGGCTTCACGACAGGCGCTCGCGCGGCGGAAAGCGGACCGCGCCCGTGGGATCGTCGATCCGGCCCTTGGCAAGCCGCAGGATGCTGGCGCCCGGCATCTGGCGCAGCAGCTGCACGTCGTGCGTCGCGATCAGGATTGTCGTGCCCTGGCGGTTCATCACCTCGAGCAGATGCAGCAGGCGCGCCGCCATATCCGGATCGACATTGCCGGTCGGCTCGTCCGCGACGATCAGTTCGGGGTGCGTGATCACCGCGCGCGCGATCGCGACGCGCTGCTGCTCGCCGCCGGACAAGGTCGCCGGCTTGGCCGAGGCGCGCGGGGCAAGGCCGACCCAGTCGAGCAACTCCTCCACCCGGGGGCCTATCTCGCGCTCGCCCATGCCGCTGATGCGCAACGGCAGCGCGACATTGTCGAACGCGGAAAGCTGCGGGATCAGCCTGAAATCCTGATAGACCACGCCGATCCGCCGCCGGAGCGCGGGCAGGCGCTTGCGCGGCAGGCCGGCCGTATCCTCGCCGAACAGGCTGACGATGCCCCGGCTAGGGCGTTGCGCGAGCGTGATCAGGTTGATGAGCGAGGTCTTGCCCGCGCCCGACGCGCCGGTGAGGAAATGGAAGGAGCCGGGCGCGAGCGTGAAGCTAAGCCCCGCCAGCGTCTCGGCGCCCGTGCCATAGCGCAGGCCGACATTGTCGAAATGGACGATGCCGGCCATCGTCGTGCGCGCCCCTCCCGCAAAAGCCTGTCGCGACCGCATGGCACGGTAAAGTAAGGCGCGTAAAGCATTTGGAAGACCACGCGATGCTTGCAGCCTTGCTGCGGTCGTGATTAGCATAAGCCATGCAGCTTTCCTGCCCCAATTGTGGCGCCAAATACGAAGTCCCCGAAAATGCGATCGGCCCGAACGGCCGGAAGATTCGCTGTCGTGCCTGCGAGACCAGCTGGTTTCAGCCCGGTGCCGCAGCGCCGCCTCCGCCGATCACGCCACCGCCGGTTACGCCGATTCCCGCGGCCGCGCCTATTCCCGAATCCCGCGTTGCCGATCCGGAGACGGGTGCCGCGAACGCCGCGCCGTCCCGCCGCAGGCGTGGGCCCTGGCTGTTATTGGGCCTGGTGATCCTGGTGGTGATCCTGGGCGGGGTCGCCGCGACTTTGCTGTTGGGGCCGCAGCAGATGGTCTCGCGGCTTGGGCTCGGCGAACGGCGCGTCCCGCTGGGCATCGCGATCACGCGCGAGCCCGATTGGCGGATGATCGCGGGGGGCAGCCAGTTGTTCGCGGTCTCCGGGCGGATCTGGAACCCGACCAATGTCGAACAGCCGGTGCCCGATATCCGCGCCGAGTTGAAGGATGCGCAGGGAAGGACCGTCTATCACTGGACGATCACGCGCCCCGTGCCGAGGCTCGCGCCGGGCGCTTCGGCCAATTTCGACGGCGCGGCAGTCGACGTGCCGGCGGCGTCGGCCAAGGTGAATGTCACTTTTGCAGGCAACGACCAATAAACACTGCGCCAGGCGTCGGCGGATGCCGAAGCGCACCAACGAACGACGATTCACGATTTTTGGGTTTGCGGCCGCGAAAACCCCTGCTAGGGGCACCGCCTCACCAGCCCCGGCCTGCCGGGGAACATCCCGATGTGCGGTCGTGGCGGAACTGGTAGACGCGCAACGTTGAGGTCGTTGTGGCCGAAAGGCCGTGGAAGTTCGAGTCTTCTCGACCGCACCATCATCCGGGGAACGGCCGGCCTGTTCCCCGGCCGGCCCCTGCAAATCGAGAGGTAGCAGGGCTGGATGCTCGATGATCAACAAATTGCGGATGCTTATCGGCACTATCTGGGCCGCGAGCCGGATCCTGCGGGTCTCGCGCATTACCGGGCTTTGGGACAGAATGGCCTGACCCTCGACGCGCTCCACGGTATTTTCCTGGTGTCGGAGGAATATCGGCGCAGTCGGCCGCGTCATCGGATCGCCGCCATGTTCGCCCTGGCCTATGAGCGCGCCCCGAGCGCGGAAGAGCTCGATCAACTCGAAGCTTTCGTAGGGCGGATCGGCGTCGCGAGTGACCGCGACTTGCTCAAGGCGACGGTCTCCGCTTTCTCGCGCACAAGTCATCCAACCTCGATCGGGGTACGTCTTGCACCTGCCGACGTGAAACGGATTCCTCTCCCTGGTATCAATGCAAACCTGGTGCTCGATCGGTTCGACTGGTGGGCGGGCGACGCGATCGGCGCAGGCGATTACGAGCCGCATTTGGCCGACTTCATCCGGCGGGTCCTGAAACCCGGCATGGTGGCGGTGGACGTTGGCGCCAATGTCGGCCGCCATATGCTGACCATGTCACGGCTCGTCGGCGATCAGGGTCGGGTTTACGCGTTCGAGCCTAACTCCGAAAATTGCCGCGCCCTGATGCTGAGCATCAGGGAGAACGATCTTGCCAATGTGGAGCTCATCCCTGTGGCATTGTCCGACCGCATTGGTGCGATCGCATTCACGCAGGCCATCGGCGGCAATGGCGGTTTTCTCTATTTTATCGACGATCCGGTGCTGCATCCCAATTGCTCGGTGGTGCCTACAATTCCGCTCGACACATTGATCGATCCGGCGCGCCTGGATTTCATCAAGGTGGATGTCGAAGGCGCCGAGCACCTGGTGATCAGTGGTCCCATGGATCTGATCAGCAAACATCGCCCGGTGATCGTAACCGAATTCTCGGTCGATATGCTAAGCGGTGCGTCGCGTGTCGCGCCGCAGGATTATCTCCGGCGTTATCTCGACATGAACTACCGCGCGCGAACGCTTGGCCTGTCGGGTCCGATCGAAGAGATCACCGATCCGGATGCATGGCTTTCGAACTGGCCCGACCGTTTCCGGATCGACGATATTGCGTTCACTCCGGCTGAGAAGGGTGACGTTTTCTGGGTCTAGTTGCTGATCCAACAATCCAGCTGACCGAACACGCGGAAGCTGGACCGAACAAAATGGTATCCGGCAAGAGCCGGATGGGACTCAAGCGGGGAGAATTTCATGGCCGTTGCGCCTGACGCTGTTCGGTGGGCTTATCGTCTGTTTCTCGATCGCGAGCCCGAAAGTGAGGCGGTCGTCGCTTCCTACTGCGAGACCTCGGATATTCCTGCATTGCGGAATATTTTCCTCAACTCTGACGAATATCGCGAACGCAACGGCGATCGCGGCCAGATCGGCCGCTACACCGATGTTTCTGCGGTGCCGGTCGAGGCAGACGCCAGTGAAGACGATATCCGCGCGATGATGGACCGAATAGCGAAGGAGTGGCGCAGATTTGGTGAAACAGAGCCGCATTGGTCTGTATTGACGAGTGAGATGTTCACCGCAGACAAGATTGAAGAGAATATCGATCTCTTTTACGAGAGTGGCCGCGGAGATCTCAAATTCATCCTCAATCCGCTGACACGCTCGGGCATAGCCGCGAGGCATTTCGGAAAAGTGCTGGACTTCGGCTGCGGTGTAGGACGCCTTTCACTTGCCTTGGCGGAGTATGCAGACCGTGTCGTGGGCGTTGACATCTCGCCACCGCACTTGAAATTGGCACGTGAACGCGCCGCTCGAACAGGCGTCATCAACGTCGATTTCGAGGCTATCGATTGTCCGGCAGATTTGGACAGTCTATCCGGTTTCGATCTCGTTGTTTGTCTGATTGTACTTCAGCACAATCCTCCCCCCGTAATGGCGACCTTATTGAGAAAATTACTGCTGAGCTTGGCGCCAGGGGGTGTCGCGGTGATCCAGATGCCGACCTTCCTACGCGACTATAGGTTCTCGGTCGCAGATTATCTGGCCAATACCCAGCCCGCGATGGAGATGAACGCGTTGCCGCAGGCGGCGATATTCGCGATTGCCGACCAGGCGGATTGCCAAGTGCTGGAGGTGCGCGAGGACCATTGCCTCGGCACGCTTCCCGGCATCTCTCAAACCTTCGCCTTCAGGCGAAAGAGCTGAAATAAATACCTCAACGCGTTCGATAGGGCAGGCCAGGAGGATCGAGCCCGCCATATCCACGGCTAGGCGTGAAAACCGCAATTTCGCTTCGGGAACGTCCACGTCTTACGCGGCGTTACGAAAGATCTGAACCTACTTGCGGGCATCGAGTGCCACGCTTTGGCCTTTCCGGCTACCTCACCTGAAACAGCAGGTCGAAATGCAGCATGCCGTCGGGCAGGAAATGGCTGGCGGCGGCCTCCGCATTCTTCTGCTCCCAAAGCGCCAGCAGCGCGGCTGGCGTTCGCACGGTCGTGACTTGGCCGTCATCCTCGATCGCGTCGATTCTGTCGGTCAGTCCGAACAATTGCTCCGCGAATTGCGCGGGCGGGCATCCGATATGATCGCGCAGGCAGCGCGGGTTGAATTCGCCCAGCACCATCGGCCGATGCTTGCGCAGCGTCCGGTCGAGACCTGTGAGCGCCTGCGGCTCATGTCCCCCGATATCGATCTTCAGGAAATCGAGACGTGGCAAATCGGCCAGGATCAGGTCGCCCGGCAGCGCCACGGTCTGGAACACCGTCTGCCCGCCCGGCATCAGATAGCCGTTAGAGCTGCCGAGTAGCGAGAAAACGGATTGGCTGTCGGACAGCGCGAAGCCATGCAGCGTCACGTTGTCGAAGCCGTTGACGGCGACGCCGGCCAGAAAGTTGCGGATATTGTTGGGATGCGGCTCGAATGCGAGCACACGGCCGGAGGACCCGACCGAGACTGCCGCGGTGAAGGCCATCACGCCGACATTGGCGCCGATATCGACATAGGTGTCGCCGGGTTTCAGATGCCGTTGGATGATCGCGACGATATGCGGTTCCCAGCTTCCATGGCGGGCGATGTGCCGGCCGAATTCGGGCTCGGTCTCATCCACCACCACCTTGGCGTGGCCCATATCGACGATCTGCTGCTCTGCGCCTGCGAAATGGGAGCGATATTCCGGAGATGCCAGGAAGATGTTTCGCAGGCCCTCCAGATCCAGGCCCTCGGCGGCCATTCGTTCGTAGGTCGCAAGGCCGCCCGGGTCGGCCTCGCGCCCCAATACCAGGCGATAGGCCAGTTCGATTTCTTGGCGTGACAGCAAGGGTTTGGCTCCGAAAACGGGATTGGCTTATGGCCGATGGCGGTCCGCACCGTCTTTCTGAATTTGCTCCGTTTCCGCATCCACCCGGGCAAAGCGCAATTTTCGTTTCGGGAACGTCAGCGCTTTACCCGGCGTTACGAACATATCTGAACCCATTTTGCGGGGAAGGCGCCATGCTCTGGACCATCGCTGTCGTCCTGATCATTCTCTGGCTGCTGGGCGTGGTCGTCCACGTCGGCGGGGGGCTGATCCACCTGTTGCTGGTGATCGCGATCATTGTCGGCCTGATCCAGCTTTTCACCGGGCGGCGCGTTTAGATCGGTTCGGCCCGCGCGATAGAAAATTGCGTGCGTCGGCAAAGCTAAATTTGCGATACCGCTAGCAAAAGGGTGTCCGCGCAACCTTGACCCACATATAAAGAATTCTTTATATGGCGGGATGTCCGGCCCTTCCCTGTCCCAGCTCGAAGAAGCGCGCCGCGCGCTCGATGTCCCCCTGTTTGCCGATCTGGCGGGCGACGCCACCGTCAGTTTCGAATTCTTCCCGCCCAAGACGGAGAAGATGGACGAGCAATTATGGCATGCGATCGAGACGCTCGCGCCCTTGGGCCCGCGCTTCGTGTCCGTCACCTATGGCGCGGGTGGCTCCACCCGTGAGCGCACGCACGCCACCGTCGCGCGGATCGCGCGCGAGACCGATATCCCCGCCGCCGCGCACCTGACCTGCGTCGAGGCGAGCAGGGGCGAGATCGAGGAGATTGCCCGCGCTTATTGGGACGCGGGCGTGCGCCATATCGTGGCGTTGCGCGGCGATCCCCCGCGGGAGGGCGAGGCGTTCCGCCCGCATCCCAATGGCTATGCCAATGCCGCGGAGTTGACCGCCGGTCTCAAGAAAATCGCGCCGTTCGAGATTTCGGTCGCGGCCTATCCCGAATGCCACCCGGCCTCGCCCAGTGTTCAGGCCGACCTCGACAATCTGAAGGCCAAGATCGATGCGGGCGCGGATCGCGCGATCAGCCAGTTCTTCTTCACGCCCGAAACCTTCTTCCGCTTCCGCGACCGTGCGGCGGCGGCGGGCATTTCGGCCGAGATCGTGCCCGGCATATTGCCGGTCTCGAACGTCGCCACGACGCGCAAGTTCGCCGGACTGTGCGGCGCCGCGATCCCCCCCTGGATGGACCGGCTGTTCGAGGGGCTGGACGACCATCCCTCCGCGCGCCAGCTCGTCGCCGCGACCATCGCCGCCGAGATGTGCCGCCGCCTCTATGCGGGCGGGGTACGGCATTTCCATTTTTACACGCTCAATCGCGCCGAGCTGGCTTATGCCATCTGCCATCTGCTCGGCCTGCGCCCCAAACCCCAGGCATCGGAGAAAGCGGCATGACGACGCGCGTCCCTTCCGCCGCCGCGCGCCGCTTCCGCGCCGAGGCGGCCAACCGCATCCTGCTGACCGACGGCGCCTTCGGGACGATGATCCAGTCCTACAAGCTGTCGGAAGAGGATTATCGCGGCCAGTACACCGATCTCACCCACGACCAGAAGGGCAATAACGACCTTCTGGTCCTGACCCAGCCGGGCATCATCCGCGAGATCACCGAAGCCTATCTCTCGGCGGGATCGGACATGGTCTCGACCAACACCTTCAACGCCAACCGCGTCAGCGAGGCGGATTACGGCGCCGAGCATCTGGTGCGCGAGATGAACATCGCCGCCGCGGGCATCGCGCGCGCCGCCGCCGACAAGTTCGAGGCGCAGGATGGCCGTCCGCGCTTCGTCGCGGGCGCGATCGGGCCGACCAACAAGACCTTGTCGCTTTCGCCCGACGTCAACGATCCTGGTTATCGCGCGATCGGCTTCGACGAGTTGAAGGACGTGTATCGCGAACAGGCGGAGGCTTTGCTGGACGGCGGGGCCGACTTCATCCTGATCGAGACCGTGTTCGATACGCTCAACGCCAAGGCGGCGATCGTCGCCGTGCTGGAGATCCAGGAGGCGCGGCAGCACGAAATCCCGATCATGCTGTCGATGACGATCACCGACATGTCCGGGCGCAACCTCTCCGGCCATTCGGTCGAGGCCTTCACCTATATGGTGCGCCACGCGCGGCCGCTCACGATCGGGCTCAATTGCGCGTTCGGGGCGGATCTGATGCGGCCTTACCTCAAGGAAATGGCGCATGTCGCCGACAGCCTGATCATGGCCTATCCCAATGCCGGCCTGCCCAACGATCTGGGTGCCTATGACGAGCAGCCGCATACGACGGGCGGGCTGGTCGGCGATTGGGCCAGGGACGGCCTGGTCAACGTCGTCGGTGGCTGCTGCGGCACGACCCCGCCGCATATCGCGGCGATGGCAGCGGCCGTGAAGGACGTCGCGCCGCGCGTGCTGCACGATCATGCGGCGGTGACGCGGCTGACCGGCCTCGACCCGTTCGTGATGGCTGCCTAGTTTCCGTCATCCCCGCGAAGGCGGGGATCCATAAGCATGACGGTTCGAGAATATGGATTTCCGCCTGCGCGGAAATGACGAAGAAAAGAGAGCAAGTTGACCAAATCCACCGCCCAATTCGTGAATGTCGGCGAACGCACCAACGTCACCGGATCGGCCGCCTTCAAGAAGCTGATCATGGCGGGCGACTATGTGAAGGCGGTTGAGGTCGCGCGCCAGCAGGTCGAAAATGGCGCGCAGGTGATCGACGTCAACATGGACGAAGGCCTGCTCGACGCGGAGGTGGCGATGACCACCTTCCTCAAGCTGATCGCGGCCGAGCCCGACATCGCGCGCGTGCCGGTGATGGTCGACAGCTCGAAATGGGACGTGATCGAGGCGGGCCTGAAATGCGTCTCGGGCAAGCCGATCGTGAACTCGATCAGCATGAAGGAGGGCGAGGAAGCCTTCCTGCACCATGCCCGCAAGGTGATGGCCTATGGCGCCGCCGTGGTCGTGATGGCGTTCGACGAGGTCGGGCAGGCCGACACCAAGGAGCGCAAGGTCGAGATTTGCGAGCGGGCCTATCACCTGCTCACCGGCATCGGCTTCCCGCCCGAAGACATCATCTTCGATCCCAACATCTTCGCGGTCGCGACCGGGATCGACGAGCATCGCCGCTACGCGATCGACTTCATCGAGGCGACGGCCGAGATCAAGAAGCGCTGCCCGCACGTGCATATCTCCGGCGGCGTCTCCAACCTGAGCTTCAGCTTCCGCGGCAACGAACCCGTGCGCCGCGCGATGCACAGCGTGTTCCTCTACCATGCCATCCAGGCGGGCATGGACATGGGCATCGTCAACGCGGGCCAGCTCGACGTCTACGACGCGATCGACCCCGAACTGCGGGAGGCGTGCGAGGATGTCATCTGGGATCGCCGCGAGGATGCGACCGACCGGCTGATCACGCTTGCCGAAAAATATCGCGGCACCGATGCGGTCGCGGAAAAGCAGGCCGAGGAATGGCGCGGCTGGGATGTGCGCAAGCGGCTCGAACATGCCTTGGTCAAGGGCATCGACACCTATGTCGTCGATGATACCGAGGAAGCCCGCCTCCAGCACAAGCGCCCGATCGAGGTGATTGAAGGCCCGCTGATGGACGGCATGAACGTCGTCGGCGACCTGTTCGGATCGGGCAAGATGTTCCTGCCCCAGGTGGTGAAATCGGCGCGCGTGATGAAGAAGGCGGTCGCGCACCTGCTGCCCTATATCGAGGCCGAGAAGGAAGAGGGCGCCAAGGCCAAGGGCAAGATCGTGATGGCGACGGTCAAGGGCGACGTCCACGATATCGGCAAGAACATCGTCGGCGTGGTGCTCGCCTGCAACGGCTACGAGATCATCGACCTGGGTGTGATGGTGCCGTGGACTGACATCCTGAAGTCGGCCAACGACAATGATGCCGACATGATCGGGCTTTCGGGCCTGATCACGCCGTCATTGGACGAAATGGTGACCGTCGCGGCGGAGATGAAGCGCGCGGGCATGACCATGCCGCTACTGATCGGCGGCGCGACCACGTCCAAGGTCCACACCGCGCTTCGCATCGATCCGGCTTATGATGGCCCGGTCGTCCACGTTCTCGACGCCAGCCGTGCGGTCGGCGTCGCCTCGACGCTGATGTCCGATACGCAGCGCGACGCCTTCGTGGAAAAGACGTCGGTCGATTATCAGGCGGTCCGCACCGCGCGCGAAGGCAAGGGGCAGAACGAGCTCGCCCCGATCGAGGAGGCGCGCGCCAATGCCTTCCCGTTCGATGCCGCCAACAAACCGCCCGCGCCGCTCAAGCCGGGTACGCATGTGTTCGACGATTGGCCGCTCGACGATCTGCGCGCCTATATCGACTGGACGCCCTTCTTCCGCGCCTGGGAGCTGGCGGGCACCTATCCCGCGATCCTCGAAGACGACGTGGTCGGCGAAAGCGCGCGCGGCCTTTTCGCCGATGCGGAAGCGATGCTCGACACGATCATCAACGAGAAATGGCTCACCGCGAAGGGCGTGGCGGCCCTGTGGCCGGCGAGGAGAGAAGGGGACGACATCCTCGTAGCTTCGGCCGGTACGGCTGGAGAGGTCCGTCTCCCCATGCTCCGCCAGCAGATCAAGAAGCGCGAGGGCAGGGCGAATATGTGCCTCGCCGATTTCATCGATCCGGCAGGCGACTGGTTCGGCGGCTTCGCGGTCGGCATCCACGGCGCCGAGCCGCATCTCGCCCGCTTCAAGGCGGACCATGATGACTATCGCGACATCCTGCTCAAGGCGCTCGCCGACCGCCTCGCGGAGGCTTTCGCCGAACGCCTGCATCTCCATGTTCGCACGAACCTTTGGGGTTATGCGGTAGGTGAGCAACTAACCAATCAAGCTCTGATCAGGGAACAATATCGTGGTATCCGCCCGGCGCCCGGATATCCCGCTTGTCCGGATCACAGCCTCAAGCCCTTGCTGTTCGACCTACTCGGCGGATCGGAGACGACGGGCGTGACGCTGACCGAAAGCTTCGCGATGCTCCCCACGGCGGCAGTCTCAGGCTTCTATTTCGGCCATCCCGACAGCCAATATTTCGGCGTCGCTCGGATCGGCAAGGACCAGCTCGACGATTATGCCGCGCGGCGTGGCGTGGATTTACAGACAGCCGAGCGCTGGTTGCGTCCGAATCTCGATTGAGCCTAAGCTGGGACCATGGCCCCGAAGCGATGGATCATGGTCTTCAGGGTCGCGCCGCTCCTCTGCCTTGCGGCAGCCGCTCCTCCCCAGATAATTGGGTTTGACGGTGTCTCGCCTGTCAGGGCGGGGATGACATTGGCGCAGGCTGAGCATGTGCTGCACGCGAAGTTTGAGACCGACCAAACGGCGGACGACCGCCCCAACGGTTGCGGGTTCGCGACGATCAGGGGGCGCCGCGATCCTGTGAGCTACATGTTCGACAATGGCCGGATCAGGCGCGCCGACCTCGATATCCACGGTCCGAAAACCTCTATCCGGACGGCCGCCGGCATCGGCTTGGGGTCGAGTATCGCCGAAATCCGGCGCGCTTACGGTAAGCGGGTGAAATCCTACCCGGACGCATATGACGCGCCGGAATTGGATTTCGAGGTCAAATCAGCGGACGGAAAGGCCGCGATTGTCTTCGAAACCGAACATGGCCGCGTCAGGCTTATCCGTGCCGGCCGGCTGCCATGGGCTGAATATATCGAAGGCTGCTCCTGAAACGGTGGACGCTGCGTGGCCCTTGAGCAGCGAGGCCTACAATTCCCGCAGGGGCCAGACCTCTATCACCCCATGCGCGACGGCGCAGGGTGATCCCGATACCAGCTCGATTGCCTCGGCGATGTCGGCCGCCTCGATCACGGCAAATCCGGCAACCGGCAGAGCGGATGACAGGAACGGCTTCGATTCCGTCGCCACGCCCTTTGCATCGGTATTACGTACCTGGACCGGCTGGCCCGCAATGCCGATCACGGCGCCGCGCTGTTTCAATCTGGCGTCATTGGCATGGGCAGCATCGCGCAGCTCGGGTGCGGTCTGATCATAGCCTGCCTGATCGCCATATCCGATCGTTACGAACTTCGGCATGTTCGGCTCCTCTTTCCGAATGGGAAATGACCGCCGCTCTGCGCAGTTCCTCAAGGCGGCCCGGAGAAGGGGCATCCCATCAGCCTGATCGCCGGAGGAGCACCGCCCCAAACCTCTCAGGGCGCCGAACGACGCGTCGCTTCGGACGCCCTCGACAATGGGCTTCGCGCCACTCAGAAATATATAGCCACCGCGACCTTCCGCATGCATGTTCGCGCCGATCGGTTGAGAATTCAACAATGCCGTAGAGCAGATCGATCTGCGATCAGGGAGGAAGAGGATGGCAGGGCCGCTTGGTTCCACGCGCCGGGCTTTTCTGGGGACGGCGGCGGGAGCGTCCGGACTTCTGTTGGCCGAAAAGGCGACAGCGCGTCGGCCGGGCGAGGGTTGGGCCATTCCGCCGGGGCTGGAAACCGATCTCGCGGTCTTGAAGGATGCGGCGTGCGTACCGGGGTTGTGCGCGGTTCTGGTACGCAGGGGCAAGGTCGTGTGGACGCATGCAACGGGCCTCGCCAAGGCCGGTACGAGCCAGAAGGTCGATCCGGACACTTTGTTCGAGGCGGCCTCGATCAGCAAGGCGGTGTTCGCCTACGTCGTTCTCCAGCTCGTGGATCGCGGCCAGCTCGATCTCGACCGCCCGCTCGTCGATTATCTGCGTCCGGCCTATCTGCCGGATTCGCCCGCGCTGGCGCCGATCACCGCACGTCACGCGCTGACGCATACGTCGGGCCTCCCCAATTGGGGTGAGGACAACAAGCCCGAATCCTTCCTGCCGCAATTCCAGCCGGGCACGCATTTCAGCTATTCGGGCGAGGGCTTGTTCTGGCTCCAGCTGGTCGCGGAACATATTACCGGCGAGGGGCTGGATATGTTCGCCCGCCGCCTGCTGTTCGATCCGGCCGGCATGAAACGCAGCACTTTCGCGGCCTATACCGAGGACGGCAATGTCGCATGGGGGCATGTGGGCGGACGTGTGGCCAAGGGGCAGGGCTGGCGAGATGTCTCCGGCTTCGTGCGTCCGCTGGCGGAGCAATGGGGCAAGCCGGTGCATAGCTGGACCCAGGCCGACTGGATACGGGCGGGCGCCACCGCTGACCCGAAGTCGCCGCCGCCGAAGCGGGTGCGCTTCGCCAATGCGTCGTCCAGCCTGTTGATTTCCGCGCCCGAACTCGCGCGCTTCCTGAACCTCTTGTCGCCCCGCCACGATCGCGCATCGTGGGAGATCAAGGAAACCACCCGCGCGGCGATGACAAAGCCGGTGGTGGCGGTGCGGCCGGGCGTCCCGCACTGGTGGGGGCTGGGACTCGAGATCGAGGAAGGCACCCACGGCCTGCGGGTCGGCCACGAGGGTAATAATGACGGGCGCTGCGCCACCTATTGCGCGACCGAGCCGGCCACGGGTGATGCGCTCGTGATCATGACCAATGACGGCGCCGGCTTCGGCGTCTATCAGCGCATGGTGCGCGCCATCACCGGGCGCGACCAATATTCGTTCATCGCGAATGAAAATCCGCCGCTTCCGGCCTGACAGCGCGCTGATAGCGCTCGGCTTGGGACTGGCCGCGCCGGCGGTCGCCCAGGACGACGTTGCTGCGCGCATCCAGGCCGTGGAAGGGGCGCATGTTCCCGTGACGGGCGATGCCAAAGGCGGCCCGCCCGAAACGCTGGTTCAGGCGATGCGGCGGCTGCACGTGCCGGGGATGAGCATCGCCGTTATCCGCGGCTTCCGGGTCGATTGGGTCAAGGGCTATGGCGTTGCCGATACGGCGAGCGGCACGGCTGTCGACGCCGACACGCGCTTCCAGGCGGCGTCGATCAGCAAGCCGGTCACCGCGATGGCGGCGGCGCGGCTGGCGCAGGAGAAGCGCATCGATCTCGACCAGGATGTGAACAGCCTGTTGCGCGGCTGGAAACTGGCGCGGCCGGCGGGGCAAGGCTGGCCGCCGGTGACGTCGCGCAGCCTGTTCAGCCACACCTCGGGCGCGGCGGACGGATTCGGTTTTCCGGGCTATGCGCCCGGCACGCCGCTGCCGACGTTCGCGGAGGAGATTGAAGGGCGCGCGCCGTCTCCGCTGGGGGCGGTCCGGTTCGATCAGCCGCCATACCGGTCTTCGCGTTATTCGGGCGGCGGCCTGTTGATCATGCAGCAGGCGCTGAGTGACGTGACCGGCGAACCCTTCGAGCGCCTGATGCAGCGGCTCGTGCTGCGGCCGCTCGGCATGGCGCATAGCAGTTTCGAGCCGCCGACGGGGGCTGCGCCGGGCTACGCGCGGGCGCACGACGAGTCCGGCAAGCGGATGGATGCCCCCTGGCACATCTATCCCGAAAAGGCGGCGGCGGGGCTCTGGACCACGGCGGGCGACCTAGCCCGCTTCGTGATCGAACTCGCGCGTGGCGGCGCGGGCGAGGAGGGGACAGTGCTGCACCCGGACTTCGCCCGCCAGATGCTCGCGCCGGTGGGCGTGGGAGAGTTCGCCGTGGGGCCGCGGATCGTCCGCAAGGGCGACGAATGGTATTTCTATCACGGCGGGAGCAATTGGGGCTTCGAAGCCCGGATCATCGGCCATTTGCGGAAAGGTTATGGCCTCGTGATCATGACCAACGCCCAAGGCAGCGGCGCGGCCCTTATCGAGGAGATGCAGGCGCGAATTTTCGAGGCCTATCACTGGGGTGGCGGCTGATCGCGGTCCGCGCCGAATGCAAGTTGCGGCCTAACCTCGATTGACTCGAATCGAACGCACCGTCAGGGTCGCCCGCGTCATCGGCGGGCAACCGCCGGAGGACTGCGCGGGAGAAAGGCAAGCTCGCCTGGATCGTAGCCGGCTTGCCGGCGGTCCGATCTGGGCAACAAAGGGCTTGCCTGCCGAAGGAGCAACCGCCCCGGAATCTCTCAGGTCACCGGACCGCGCGGAACTTTAGACACTCTGGAAAGCGGGCGTGGCGACGCGTCCCACCGAAGGTGCAAGCGCTGGCCCCCGGGCTTAGCGCGAAAGCTCTCAGGTTCCGTGACAGAGGGGGCGATGGATTTCGCGGCCAATCAGGGCCGGAGGTCCGTCGTGCTTTCTGGAAGGACGATTGATGAGCGCCGACGATCCCATCGCCGAACCTTTGCCGTTGGATGCGTGGCATCGCGCGCGCGGCGCCCGCATGGTGCCGTTCGCGGGCTATGCGATGCCGATCCAGTATGAAGGCATCATGGCCGAACATGCCTGGACGCGCGAGCATGCCGGCCTGTTCGACGTCAGCCATATGGGCCAATTGCTCATCTCGGGCGAAGGCCTGGACGACGCGCTCGAGGCGATCCTGCCCGCCGACGTGAAGAGCATCGCGCTTGGCCGCATGCGTTACTCGATGCTGCTCAATGACCGGGGCGGCATCATCGACGATCTGATGCTCAGCCGCTGGCCGGGCGGCATCTACATGGTCGTGAATGGTGCCGTGAAGGCGGGCGACATCGCGCATCTCCGCGCCAAGCTGCCGCCGGCGATCACGATCGGCCACCTCGCCGACCGCGCGCTCCTTGCGCTGCAAGGGCCGGAGGCGTTCGCGGCGCTCAAGCGCGTCACGACCGGCCATTATGATCTCGGCGTGCTCGTCTTCATGATGGGCGGCCAGTTCCAGATCGACGGCGTCGACGCGTGGATCAGCCGCTCGGGCTATACCGGCGAGGACGGCTTCGAGATCTCGATCCCCGCGAGCGAAGCCGAACGCATCGCCGATCTGCTCTGCGCGCAGCCCGAAGTGAAGCCGATGGGCCTTGGCGCGCGGGATTCGCTCCGGCTCGAAGCGGGTCTGCCGCTCTACGGGCACGACCTCGATACCGACACCGATCCCGTCTCGGCCGGCCTCGGCTTCGCCATCTCGAAGCGCCGGCGTGAGGAAGGCGGCTTCCCCGGCGCGGACCTGATCCTCAAGCGCCTTGCCGAGGGCTCGCCCACCAAATGCGTCGGACTCTCTGTCGAAGGGCGTCTGCCCGCGCGCGAGGGCGCCGAGATCTTCGCAGGCGAAGCCAAAATCGGCACCGTCACCTCGGGCGGCTTCGCGCCGACCGTCGGGGCGCCGATCGCGATGGGCTATGTCGATGCCGCGCATTCCGCGCCCGGCACGCGCCTCGAGATCGAGGTCCGTGGCAAGCGCCTCGCCGCCACCGTCACGCCGATGCCATTCGTTCCACACCGCTATGTCCGCAAGGGAGCCGCCTGATGACCACCTATTTCACGCAGGACCATGAATGGATCTCGGTCGAGGGCGATAGCGCCACCGTCGGCATCACCGATTATGCCCAGGCCCAGCTCGGCGACGTCGTGTTCGTCGAGGTTCCGCCCGCCGGCACCGAGGTCGCCAAGGGCAAGGAAGCCGCGGTGGTGGAATCGGTCAAGGCCGCGTCCGACGTCTATGCGCCGGTCTCCGGTACCGTGACCGAGGCCAATTCCGAACTCGAGGCCGATCCCTCGCTGGTCAACACCTCCCCCGAAGGCTCGGGCTGGTTCTTCAAGCTGACGCTCGCCAATCCGGGCGAACTCGAAGGCCTGATGGACGAGACCGCGTACAAGGCGTTCGTGGCCGGTCTCTGAGGCGTATCGCGATGAGCGCACCCAACCCCGCCAGCCGCTGGAACGCGGCCGATTACGCCAGGAATGCGGCCTTCGTGCCGGCGCTCGGCGCGCCGGTGCTGGCCTTGCTCGATCCGCAGCCGGGCGAGCGGATTCTCGATCTCGGTTGCGGCGACGGCATCCTCACCGCGAAGATCGCGGAGGCGGGCGCCGTCGTGGTCGGGGTGGACGCGTCCGAAGACATGATCCGCGCGGCCCGCGCCCGCGGCCTCGACGCGCATGTCGGCAATGGCGAGGCGCTGGCGTTCGGGCCCGAATTCGACGCCGCTTTCTCCAATGCCGCGCTCCACTGGATGCTTGACGCCAGGGCGGTCGCGGCGGGCGTCTTCCGCGCGCTCAAACCCGGCGCGCGTTTCGTCGGCGAGATGGGCGGGCAGGGCAATGTCGCCACCTTGCGCGCCGGCATCCGCGCCGAGCTCGAACGGCGCGGCTATCCGGTTCCGGCCAGCGACCCCCAATTCTACCCGTCGCCCGAGGAATTCACCGCCATCTACGCCGCGGCCGGCTTCGTCGATATCGACGCGCACCTGATCCCCCGGCCCACGCCCTTGCCCGACGGCGTCGCCGGCTGGCTGCGCGTCTTCCGCGCCGGCTTCATGGACGCCGCCAAGGTGCCCGACGCCGATCAGGCCGAGATCGCTCAGGCGGTCGAACGCACGCTCGCCCCTTCGCTCCAGCAGCCCGACGGCTCCTGGGTCGCCGATTATGTCCGTCTCCGTTTCACGATGAGGAAGCCCCTCTGATGCGTTATCTGCCGCTTTCCGATGCCGATCGGAGCGAAATGCTCGCCACGATCGGGGCCGCCTCGATCGACGATCTGTTTGTCGACGTTCCCGCCGCCGCGCGCCTGTCGGGCCCGGTGCCGGGCCTGCCGATGCACATGACCGAAATGGCGGTCGAGCGGCATATGGGCGCGCTGGCGAAGCGCAATGTCGCGGCGGGCGACGCCGCCTTCTTCATCGGCGCGGGCGCCTATCGCCATCATGTGCCGTCGAGCGTCGATCACCTGATCCAGCGCGGCGAATTCCTCACCGCCTACACGCCCTACCAGCCCGAAATCGCGCAGGGCACGCTCCAGGTCCTGTTCGAATTCCAGACCCAGGTCGCGCGCCTCTATGGCTGCGATGTCGCCAATGCCTCGATGTATGACGGCTCGACCGCCTGCTGGGAGGCGATCGGCATGGCGCGCCGCATCACCCGCCGCACCCGCGCGATCCTCTCGGCCGGCCTGCACCCGCATTACGTCTCGGTCTGCCAGACGATGGCCAAGTTCACCGGCGACACGCTCGATGTCGCACTGCCCACGCTCGAAAAAGGCAAGCCCGGCGACGACATGGCCCGGCTCCTGTCCGCGATCGACGACCAGACCAGCTGCGTCGTCGTCCAGAACCCCAATATCATGGGCCATATCGCCGACCTCAGCGAACTGGCCGAGGCCTGCCACGCCAGGGGCGCACTTTTAATCGTGGTGGTGACCGAGCCGGTCTCCTTGGGCGCGATCAAATCCCCCGGCGAGATGGGCGCGGATATCGTGGTGGGCGAGGGCCAGTCGATCGGCGTCGGCCTCCAGTTCGGCGGGCCTTATCTCGGCCTCTTCGCCACCCGCGAGAAATATGTCCGCCAGATGCCGGGCCGCCTCTGCGGCCAGACCGTCGATGCCGACGGCAAGCGCGGCTTCGTGCTGACCCTTTCGACCCGCGAGCAGCATATCCGGCGCGAAAAGGCGACCTCCAACATCTGCACCAACTCCGGCCTGTGCGCGCTTGCTTTCTCGATCCACATGACCTTGCTGGGCGAGAAGGGTCTGCGCGAGCTCGCCGCGATCAACCACGCCAAGGCGGTCGCCGCGGCCGAGGTGCTGAGCAAGGTGCCGGGCGTCGAGCTGATGAACGACAGCTTCTTCAACGAGTTCACCCTGAAGCTCAGCAAGCGCTCGCGCTCGCTGGTGCGCGATCTGGCCGACAGGAACGTGCTGGCGGGCGTCGCGCTCGGCCGGCTCTACAAGGACGGCGACGGCCGCGAGAACGGCCTGATCGTCGCGGTCACCGAAACCACCACCGAGGAGCATGTCGAAACGCTTGCTTCCGCGCTCCGGGAGGCGCTCGCATGATCCCATTCACCCCCGTTCGCCCTGAGCTTGTCGAAGGGCTGTCCTTCTCTTGGGACCAGACGAAGAAAGGGCAGAGCTTCGACAAGCTCAGCCCGAACGGAAATTTTGCGCAGGAGTGCCTGGCATGACGATCAACCAGTCCGGCTGGCGCCCCGAGGCGCCCGTCGCCAACGGTGCCGGCGATCAGCCCACCTTCACCGGCAACCGCGCGCTGATGCTCGAAGAGCCCTTGCTGTTCGAGATCGGCTCGACGGAGCGGACGGGCGTCGATTTTGGTGAGGCCCCCAAGGCCACCTCGCGCCTCGGCGGCCTCGAACGCGGCAACATCAACCTCCCCGGCCTGTCCGAACCCGAAACCGTCCGGCATTACACCCGCCTCAGCCGCCAGAATTACGCGATCGACCTCGGCGTCTTCCCGCTCGGCTCGTGCACGATGAAGCACAATCCGCGCCTCAATGAGCGCGTCGCGCGCCTGCCCGGCTTCGCCGACCTCCACCCGCTCCAGCCCATCTCGACCATCCAGGGCGCGCTCGGCGTGGTCCACGAGCTGGCCGAATGGCTGATCACCTTGACCGGCATGCATAGCGTGGCGATGGCGCCCAAGGCGGGCGCGCATGGCGAATTGTGCGGCATCCTTTGCATCCGCGCCGCGCTCGACGCGCGGGGCGAGACCAATCGCCGCGTCCTGCTCGTCCCCGAAAGCGCGCATGGCACCAATCCCGCCACCGCCGCCTTCGCCGGCTACACGGTCGAGAATATCCCCGCCACGCCCGAAGGCCGCGTCGATTTCGCCGCGCTTGAGCGCCGCCTGGGGCCGGACATTGCCGGCGTGATGATCACCAACCCCAATACGTGCGGCCTGTTCGAACGCGACATGAAGGCGATCTCCGACGCGGTCCACGCGGCGGGCGGCTACGTCTATTGCGACGGCGCCAATTTCAACGCGATCGTCGGCCGCGTCCGCCCGGGCGATCTCGGCATCGACGCGATGCACATCAACCTGCACAAGACCTTCTCGACCCCGCATGGCGGTGGCGGCCCGGGCTCCGGCCCGGTCGTGCTGTCGGAGGCGCTCGCGCCGTTTGCGCCCTTGCCCTTCGTCACGAAGCAGGCAGACGGAGAATATAAACTGGTCGAGGAAGCCTCGGTCGGCGAGGAGCATCCCGGCACGTTCGGCCGCATGACCGCCTTCCACGGGCAGATGGGCATGTTCACCCGCGCTTTGACCTACATCCTCAGCCACGGCGCGGACGGCCTGCGCCAGGTCTCGGGCGATGCGGTGCTCAACGCCAATTACATCCTGCGCAGCCTGGAAGACGTGCTCGACGCGCCCTTCGGCAAGGCGGGGCCGTGCATGCACGAAGCCCTGTTCTCGGACGATGGCATGGCGCCGGGCTTCACCACGCTCGATATCGCCAAGGGCCTGATCGACGAGGGCTTCCATCCGATGACCGTCTATTTCCCGCTGGTCGTCCACGGCGCGATGCTGGTCGAACCGACCGAGACCGAGAGCAAGGCCGGCCTCGATCAGTTCATCGGCGCGCTGCGATCGGTCGCGGAACGCGCCAAGGCGGGCGACCAGAGCCTGAAATCCGCCCCGCACTTCGCCCCCCGGCGCCGGCTGGACGAGACGGCGGCGGCGCGCTCGCCGGTGCTGGCGCAGCGGTATCTGGCGGACGAGGACGACTAAACTCCCTCTCCCCGCCGGGGAGAGGGCTGGGGTGAGGGGGGCGAGGCGAAGCCGAGCGCCCAACCTCATATTAATTCGGGGACACTACATATTAATTCGGGGACACTATACTAATTTCCTCCCGCCCTCCCAAAACGATTATGGGAGCGTAACGAAAGTCAGGCCTGGGGGGAGAGCCGGGCCGGTCTACCTCACCGACCCCGCGCCTTTAGAAGCGCCAACACCTTCGGCCACTTATTGTAGGTCGCCCAGCCGCGCACGGTCATGCCGTCACCCGGCCGGGCCATGTCCAGCGGCGTGCCTGCCTCGATCAGGGCCAGCGCGACGCCTTCGTACACAGTGCTGAAGATAAGCGGCTCCCCGTTCGAGTCCTTCTTCGGATCGGCGCCCGCGCGAAGCAGCATCCGGGCGATCTCCGGATCGCGAACGGATGAGAGTATGTTCTCGCACACTATCGCGCATTGGTGGATGTTGGCGCCACGGCTCAGCAGCAGCGTGACGAGCTTCCGTCGCTGCGCGATCGCGGGCCCGTCATCCTCTTCCGATCCCCCTTGTGCGGCGCTGAAGATCGGCGGCTCGTCATATTGCCTGCGCTCGGCCGGTCCGCGCAGGTCGGCGCCCGCGCCCAACAGGAATTGAGCGATTTCCAGGTTTCCCTGCCTGGCCGCGTCCGGCAGCATCCGTGAGGCCTCGCGCGGCCCGATTAGCCGTTGCGCGCCCGCGTCGATCAGCAGCCGAAACATCGCAACGTCGTTCGCGCTGATGGCGGCGTGGGTCGCGTCCACCAGCGATTCCTTATCCCGCGCCGCGCCCTGGCCGATCAGGAAACGCGCGGCCGCGAAAGCCTTGCCGCCGGCCGCGAACGTCAGCGGATCGTAACCGTTTTGCGCGGTCAGCGGCGCGCCCAGAGCCTGAAGCCGTCGCATCGTGGCAACGTCGTTCCGTCGCGCCGCCGCGACCATCAGCGCGGCGCCGTCCCGCCCCCTGAAATCCGCTTTCTCCGCCTGCAGCGCGGGGATTGCCTCCGCCGTGCCCTCGATCCAGCGCTTCGTCCCCGCTGCCTCGTCGATCGCGTCCTCCAGCTCCTGCACCGCGCGCGGCATCCCGGCCTGAAGGCCGACATAGTCCGTCACCGTCTTGGTCGCCTTTCCTGCGGCGATCGTCACGGCATAGGTGGGGGCGTCGGTCATGTTCGCGCGATAGACCGGCTTGAGCGCGAAGAAATCGGCCGCCGCCGCGCGCTCCATCAACTTCCGCACTTCGCCGGGATCGATGCGCGCATGATGCGTGCCCGGCAGCAATACGCCGACGCTCTCCGCATAGCCGCGATGGACCGCGGATACCGCATCGACAGGGCGCGTGTCCGTCGTGAACGTAACCCGGCCCAGGCCGTCGATCGTGACCTTGTAATCGGGGCACGATCCGTAGCAGGCCGATCGCTGCAGGGTGATGCGCGTCGCCGGATCGACGGCGGCCTGTTTGCCGGGGGAGGGGTGACAGCCCGTCAGCGCCGCGATTGCCGCCAGCGCGCCCGCCCGGCGGACCCGTCGGCGATCGCCATAAGGGAAGGGTGGACAGCGTGCGTCGGCCATAAAGGGGTGATCGCCCGAACAGCGATCCGCCACAAGCCTTCCGGCGACAATCCCTTAACACCTGGTCCCCTACGAGGCGCGCTTCGATAATCGTAAGCAGGGGATGACAAGGGTGAAGGGCAGGATATTCGGCCTGTGTGCGCTACTGATCGCGGGCGCGGCCCGGGCGGAACGTGTCAGCGAACCCTACGGCACCGCCGGCGACTGGGAAATTTCCACCGAAAATCACCATATGTGCGCGATGAAGCGCCGGTACGGCGGCGCTCCGGAAGAGGAACAAGGGCTCATCGTCCTCTACGATCCGCAACGGCAACTCGTCTCGCTCAACTGGCTGGCGCGCAAGCCGGCGATCGCGCCCACCGGTGCCAAGCTCCCCCTCGGCCTGGCCTTCCTGAAAGGGAAGTCGATGGACGAGTCATGGGGGAACCAGACGTTTCAGATCGAAAAGGGCGACGGCTATCTCTTCACCCATATCTTCAGCGGGCCGAAGGATGCCGAGCGCATCCTTCGCGATCTCGCGTCGAACCAGACCATAGCGCTTTTCCTGGGCCCATCCTTGATGACGGGCCTATACCTCAATGCTTCCGAGGCGACGGCAAGGCTGCGCGAATGCGCGTCGAAGCTGGCGGAAGGCGCGCCTTCCGACCCTCCAGCAGGTGCCCATCCTTAAACTGTTATAATGTCCTCGAGCCCCCCGATGACCGTCTATTTTCCCTGGTCGTCCACGGCGCGACGCTGGTCGAACCGACCGAGACCGAGAGCAAGGCCGGCCTTGATCAGTTTATCGGCGCGTTGCGATCGGTCGCCGAACGCGCCAAGGCGGGCGACCAGAGCCTGAAAACCGCCCCGCACTTCGCGCCCCGCCGCAGGCTGGACGAGACGGCGGCGGCGCGGTCGCCTGTGCTGGCGCAGCGGTATCTGGCGGATGAGGATGACTGACTGAATAGCCCCGGACAGAATCTCGAAAGCGCAACCTCATTTGCAGGGCACAAGCTTTCAGGATAGCCTTCCGCGATGGAGGACATCGCTTGGATGTGCTGACCGATAGCGTGTTGATCACAACGACCGCATTTGCGGCCAGCTCGTTGGGACACGCTGTATTTGAAGCTCATTACACCGCGAGAAGCTTAGGCAACGCCAAGCTCCTTTACGTGCACTATGCGATCGTTGCGGCCTTCACGATATCTGTCGCAATTTTTCTAAGTAGAGCATCACACTGGGTGTTTCTAGACCTGTTGTGGGTGACCATTCTATGCACAATTGTGCACTCGGTTCGGCTTGGATTAGATATAATGGACGGCGCTAGTTCACGCTCAATAAAGAGTTTAGTGCGCCACGCAGCTGATGCTGTAGCAAACCTTGCAACAATTTCCTATGTTTTGATTAGCTACTCTCTGGCGAAGGTGCCGCTAATCTGGGCCTCTTTTCTGCTAAGCTCGGCGCTGATCGGGAAAGAACTTTGGTATAGAACTTTCGTCGATTTCGAACTTCGGCGGACGCACCCGCGTACCGCGACGCAAGGCGGTGACGGGCTTTCTACCCAGCAGACGCTGAGTACATTCCAGCAGGTCTGGAACGTCGTCAAATCCACCTATTACGTGCTTATCGGCTTCGCTCTGGTTTACGTCAGCCTCGCTGGGATATCTCCAGTATTGAGCAAGATAATTTTGGGTATTCCCAGACCAGACAGTCCTCTTCAGAAGTCTCTTGGTTTCGCCGCAGCGAATTTTGGGATGGTCTTTAAGGGGGATGCTCCCTTTCCGCTTCCAGTCATCCTCTTCTTTGAGGTCATATGCGCTGTCGCGATCACTATAAATTTCCGCACGATCAAGGGCGACCATCGCTAAGTTTTTGTGCGACGGCTGCAATTGCGGAAACAAAAAAGAGGTTATGATCCGGGTCGCGTCGAGTGGCAAGCCGTAGCGAATCAGTATAAAGGGTTATGAAGGTTCCAAAGCTCGCGGGATGTATAGCTTCATCTCTTCGCCCATCGCCTCCGCCAGGTTGGAAAGCCTCACCCGCAGTTCCTTAGTTAGCTCCCGAACTTTCGCGACCTGCGCTTCTATTTCTGGAGTCGATTTTGCGCGACGCAAATCGCGGAGCTTCTCCCTCTCATTAAGAAGCGTGTCCGCTTCATCGGCCACGCTCTGCAGTCGGCTCCGCACATCCCCCGCGAAGAGGAACTCAGCCTGTTCCAACTGTACGGTCAGTTCGGTCCAAATTTGAGGATTTGGATCGAAGTCAGCACGAACGATCATCGCATCGCGAATGTACGCCTTAGACGCCTTATAGACGGCCAAGCGCCTATCGAAGAGATCGGCGCGTAGCTTTGCGCGATCGACCTGTACTTGGTGCTCAAGAATATCTGCTTGGCGACTCATCACGCTCGCTTGTCGATCGGCGATCGCAGCTTGTTGAGCAGTTACGCGAAGCTGTCGGAGGCCAACCCACGTCGCACCCCCAACCGCCGCACAGCCTGCGGTGAGCGTTGCGAAAGCTTCCCATGTGAAGCCGCACCAATCAATTCCGCAGCTCATTGCGTTAGATTGATCTCATGGGACGGGCTCATTCCCCGAAGAGTACGCTGAAGAAAGCCTGATTACGTTTCTTAGCATCGGCGATCAGCGTATCGTAGCCCATAGCCTGGATGAAAATCTGCTCGTTGTCGCGGTAACGAACGTAGATGTCGGGGTTCCAATCGTTCTTAAAATCGTGATTGCGCAACACTGCTACGAGAGACGGCTTAAGATCCGCGACAATGTAGGCAAAGCGGCGGACGACGCCGCGAAACGCGAAATGGGAGCCATCGGTCTTGGCTATCCCGCCCGCCGTCGTAGCGCCATTTAGCGTTTCGATCACCTGCATAACCGGGTCGTGCTTTACGTCTCCGAAGCGATAGTCATCGCGGCTCGGCCGCTTGAATTCGATAATCGTGATCGTTGTGCCGTCGTTATCGCCGAGTACCAAGCTGTCGTCGAAGAAGGCGAGATCGGCGATCTTATCGCCCTTCTTGCGCCCCTTACCATGCATCGCTCGGTCGCTTGAGATATACGGCAAGAACGCTAGCGCATCATCGATCAACCACAAGTTATGTTCGAAATAATCGGTATCTACGCTGTCAGAAAACCGGTGAAAAACGAGGTCATGGATGGTGTCTTCGGGCGCATGGGTGCCCGAGGCACCATACTTGCGCGCAACCTCGATCAGCTCGATCACCTTCTTGCGATGCACGACATATTCGGCGAGCGCCTCCTTGTTTGAAGCATCGATTTTGTCTACGATTTCCTTGATGTTAGCGATGTAATCGTCGGGGTTATTAGCCGCCGTGGTGATCGCCTTGGTAAGGTCGCGGGATACGCGGTAGCGCTCGATTGCAAGATCAGAAACAAACTGCTGCGCTTTCCAATTGTTGGGCTTGCTCGCGACATAGGTCGAGATCGATTGGCCCTTAAGCCCAATGCGCAGGATCGGGTTTTCTTGGAGTGCAGACTGAAGGTCCCGAGACTGGGTTGCCTTGATCTTGGCGATCTGGTCATTCTCGGCGGCTTGAATGATATTCCCCACCGCACTGACGATCTCCTCAACAAGGCCGGGCGAAATGTTGATGCCGGTCCGCGCATCGTTGAGGCGCGTCTCAAATGCTGCCGATCGAACGACGGCGATGACTATGTAGGGCTGATTTTCGTCGTCGAAGAAGGCGGGTTGGCCTAGGAGGTTAGTTAGGTCGCGCGGATTGCCGACGATGCGGTCGCCGGCGGCGAACAATAGGCTGTGGTTCTTGAACGAGCGCGTGCGAGGAACTTTGGTCAATGCATACTCGATGGTTTCATTGTTACCATCGATCTGGATATCGAATGAACCCGCCTCTGATTGGACGAATACGTTCTTAAAATAGGCCGTGATGCTGTTCGGCTCGTCATCATCGAACCGGAGCGTAATTTCTGGGAGCCAGCGATACAGGAAGTGCGGCAGGAAATGGCTGCCGATATGATCAGCGATATCGAGCGGGTCGAGCGTTGTAATCAGTTCATGCCATTCAGGACGTGGCTCGTCATAATCCACCCGGAGACCAAGATGGGCGAAGTCAGGCTCGCCGTCATGATAGATGAGTTCGTCCTTCTGATGGATATCGAATCGGAAGGTGCGTTTCTCGGATGCTGGTACAGCTTCGAATCGGCTCGAATAAAGAATCCTATTAAATACCTTGAAGGCGATGAACCGCCCGAAGCCACGTCCATTCTGCTGCAGTTTGAGTCCCGAGAACGGCGTCTTAAATGATTGATAGTTGTCGTCATCGAGCCCGATCCCATTGTCGGTGATCGAGATCATCAACTGCTGTGGGTCGTTGATGTTAGACATGGCGATTTCGATCGTGCCCTGCGTTCTCGCATCGTCGCCAAAACGCGCCTCAATGCCATGCATGGCATTGGACACCGCTTCGAGCGTCGGAAGCAGAAAGCCGTGGAGATCTTTGCTGACATGCGTCCGCTGAAGCACCGCCACCATATCCGGTTTGACGAGCGTATCAGTTTCAGTGGTCAAGGTATGCTTCTCCCCAAACGAAAGCCTAAGCGAAATTGGGGAGACGTGGCAATCGAGCGTCCGCTCCGATGTGGGCTTGGTGTGCGCAGCCGCTATCGTTCCAAGCGCGCCCAGGATGCCATCGGGCTCCACAAGCACCCAGCTGATGGACAATGGCCGTAAGTACCAGATCATTAAGTTCATTTTGGTAATTTTTACCTGGTCGCGAGCACGTCACGCTGGCCTTCAATCATCCTCATAATACGCCAGCGCCAGGGCGCGGGCCTTGATTTGGCCGGTCATGCATAGCGGAGCCGCGCTTGCGCGCGCCCGTGCCTCACCCAAACCAATGAGCCCAATTCCCCAAACCTAACCGGCGTTCGCCTCCGCGACTTCCCTCTCTCCCGACACACCCGCCCTCTCGCATGGACCCGCCGCAGGCGATCCCGCGTTGATGACCTGACCGATTGTTCAACGAGTTGAAGGGAACGATGTGCAGCTAGAGGCCGAGGCCCTGCCAACCCGGGCGGCGGGCCACATTTCGTTCCAGCAACTTGCCGACGCGATGCCGCAAATGGTGTGGTCGACCCTGCCCGACGGCGCACACGATTATTACAATGCGCAATGGTACGCCTTCACCGGCGCGCCCGTCGGTTCCACCGATGGCGAGGGGTGGAACGGTATGTTCCATCCCGACGATCAGGAACGCGCCTGGAAACGCTGGCAGCACAGCCTGGCGACGGGCGAGCCCTACGAAATCGAATATCGCCTGCGCCGGCATGACGGCGTCTATCGCTGGACCCTCGGCCGCGCGCTTCCCGTCCGCGACGAAAGCGGCGCGATCGTGCGCTGGGTCGGCACCTGCACCGACATCGACGATCAAAAGCGTATCGCCGAGCAGAATGAGATTTTGAGCCGCGAGCTCAGCCACCGCATCAAGAACATCTTCGCCGTCCTGAACGGCCTGATAGGCCTGTCGGCGCGGCAATTCCCGGGCGTCATGGATTTCGCCCGTCAGCTCCAGGCCCGCATCGCCGCTCTCGGCCGCGCGCACAATTTCGTCCGCCCGCATGGGGAGGACAGCGCCCCTGTCGTCGGGCCCTCCACGCTACGGGCGCTGCTGGTCGATCTGCTCAGCCCCTATCCCGCGCTGGACGAGGGCCGGCTGACGATCGATGTCGATGATCTTCCGATCGACGATCGCGGCGCTACCCCGATCGGTCTCGTCATCCACGAGCTCGCCACCAACGCCGCGAAATATGGGGCGCTGTCGGAAAGCGACGGCCGTGTCCGCCTGTCTTCCGCCGTTCAGGATGGCAGGGTTCGGCTCGTCTGGGAGGAGCAGGGCGGCCCCGTCGTCCCCGGTCCGCCGGCGGAACCCGGCTTCGGCACGCGCCTTACCGAAATGAGCGTCGTCCGGCAGCTTGGCGGCACGATCGAACGCGAATGGCGGCCGGAAGGGTTGCGCGTTGTGATCGAAATAGCCGTGTCGGCGCTAAGCCGGGGCTGATCAGCCGAAACACTGCAGCGCGGGCGGAGCTTCCGCTTGCTCGCCGGTCGACGGGCTGAGCGCGAACGCGACCGCGGCGGTCAGGCTCGCCTCGTCCGTCGGCTTGGGAAGCACCCCCAAAGTCCCCGCGACGCCCTTGCCGAGCAGGCGGGGATTGGCGGTAACGAACAAGACCTTTGCCTTGTGGTCGTTCGCCAGCCGCTTGCCGATTTCCGGCCCGGTCAGGCCGTCGCGCAGGTTGAGGTCGACCAGGGCAAGATCGATCTTGTCCGCCACCGTGAGCGCGCCTTCCAGGTCCGCGGCAATCTCCACGACTTGGTAACCGCGCTCCTCCAGGATGCACTGCATATCCAGTGCAACCAGAATTTCGTCTTCTACGATAAGGATTGATGCTGGCACCAAGCCATAATCCCGTCTTGCGCGCATTGTTCCTGGAAAGCCGGACTGGCCCCATCGCTTCGCGTCATCCTGGCCCCGTCGCTCATGGCGATCGCGCCAGCGCCGGGCCTTTGGACCCCGACTATGGTCGACTGGGCAGGGGCGCCACGCACGGGTAGCATGGCGCTTGTCTGACTATCGTTCGAGAGGGGGTTTCATGAACGGCGGAGAGAGATTTGCCGGCGCGGCGATAGGCGCGGTGCTGCTGGCGTCGTGCGCCACCCTCGCGCCCGGTAACGGCACGGCGCCTGCCGCGAGCCTCGCGGGGCTGCGCCTGGAGGTGCCCTGTGCCAATCCCAAGTTCAACCAGGAAACGGAATGCCACTGGGACCGGAGCCTGCTGCAGGCCGCCGATCCGCAATGGAAACTCAAGCGGGAGATCGTGCGGACTTTCGGCGGAAAGCCGGGGACCACCTACCTGGTAACCCTGCATGTGCGCGGCGTGGTCGAGCCCAAGAACTTCACCGGCGGCACGGTTCAGTTCGATCACTTCCAGACCGGTGGCACGCCGGTGAAGAACGACTACAATTTCTACAGCCTGCACGTCTCGGATCCCGAAGCGACCTACACTTTCAACCGGAACGAGGAGAAGGTGGGCCACTACGTCTTTCCGATCGACTATCGCGTGACGATCCCGATCCGCGCCGGCGCGACGGTGACGATGGGCGCGTACGATTCCAACGACGTGGCGATCGCCAACCACAAACATATCGTGGTGCCCGGCGTCCCGCCGGCACCCGCGCCCTTCGACGGGCAGCTCTTCCAGCTCGATGTGGAGTCCGTAAAGCCGGCCCGTTAAGGGGCAGGGTAGGTCCGCAGCGCAGCCAGAAAGACTGTTTCACCGCAAGCGGCGCGAAAGGTACCGCTGGTGCTGGGAGAGCAGTGGAAACTCCGCTGCCTTCTCAAGGCCTCAGCTTGTCCCCTCACCGGGTCATACCACCGGCCCGGCGGAGAGACCTGCGTTAAAGCCCGCCGCGGACACAATCCATGTATACAGCGTGCTGAACAATCAAGCACTGTTGTATATCATTATAGGTCGCTAAGCAGCCATAATAGTATGTATTAGCTATACCCTGACACCTGATGGTGTTATTCGACTGCGCCTGAATCGGCGAAAGCGGCATAGCTGCCAACGCTATTGCCAAAAGAGCTCCCTTTTTCACAAGTTCGTCTCCAAGTGCAGATGTGGACACTGGCTATTTATCAATTTCGCGCGGTCCGGCCAATCGGCGCTTCGTCCGTTCTGGTTTGTATTTGGATTGCAAGGGGTGAGAGGGCCGGGGTGCTGGTTGTTTGAGTTCCCCCATGCGCTTGACTTTTGTACGTGTTAAACGTATGAGGCTCGGCGGCCGGTGCTGCTCTGCCAAACGCGCTGGTCGGTTCGCGGCTTTTTCTCATTCAGGCGGCCCCTGCCGTTTCCGATGGCATCGATGGATGCCCTCCCGAACCCAAGCGCGGACCTGCCGCAATTCCCAAAATCATTAAGTTCGTTTCCGGTATTTTTCTCTTTTTCGCTCCCGAACGCCCCGAATTCATCAAGTTCGTTTCCGGTGTTTTGTTTTTTTGGAGGGGGCGGAGCCGGCGCCGAAAGCGCGCCGCCATCAAGTTCGTTTCTGGGTTTTTTTGTTTTTTCCCTTCGTGAGGCGCCCCGCGTTACCCCTCAATCATCCTCATCCTCATAATGCGCCAGTGCCAGCGCGCGGGCCTTGATCTGGCGCGTCATGCACCAGTGGACCAGGGCCTCCTCGCGGCCATGTGTCACCCACACTTCGCTCGGCGCAAGCTCTTGAATTGTGGCGGTCAATTCGTCCCAGTCGGCATGGTCGGATACGATCAGCGGCAGCTCGACATTGCGTTGCCGCGCGCGCTGGCGGACGCCCATCCATCCGCTCGCCATCGCCGTGATCGGGTCGGGCAGGCGGCGCGACCAGCGGTCGTTGAGCGCGCCCGGCGGGCACAGCACGACGCTGCCCTTCATCTCCGCCGCCTTGCGGCCCGTGGCGGGGAGGAGGGGGCCGAGGTCGACGCCCATCTCCTGATACAGATCGCACAGCCGCTGCAGCGCGCCGTGCAGGTAGATCGGCTCGCGATAGTCGCGCCCGCGCAGCTCCATGATCACGCGCTGCGCCTTGCCCAGCGCATAGGCGCCGACCAGCACGCAACGGTCCGGATTGGCGTGGAGCGCCTCCAGCAGCCGGTCGATCTCCGATCCCGTATCCGGGTGGCGGAAGACGGGCAGGCCGAAGGTCGCCTCGGTGATGAAGATGTCGCACGGCACCGGCTCGAACGGTGCGCAGGTCGGGTCGGGCCGGCGCTTGTAATCGCCCGAAACTACGATCCGCTCGCCCCGATGCATCAGCACGATCTGCGCCGATCCCAGCACATGGCCGGCGGGCACGAACTTCACGTCGACATCGCCGACCCTGGTCGTCTCGCCATAGGCCACCGGCTGGCCGTTCTGCGGGCCGTACCGGCATTCCATGATCGCGATCGTCTCGGGCGTCGCCAGCACCGCGCCATGGCCGCCGCGCGCATGGTCGGCATGGCCGTGCGTGATCAGCGCACGCTCCTGCGGCGTCGACGGATCGATCCACGCGTCCGCCGCCGGCACGTACAAGCCATTGGGCTTGGGTTCGATCCAGGAGCCGAGACGCGCCATGCCGGCTAATATGGCCCGACGGCAGGTCCGGTTCCAGAACGCGCGCTGGAAACCCCGCCCGCGTCCTTCGTTACCTTTTTCCATCAAGGAGATCGGACATGAGCGGCAGTATCGGTTTGACCGCGGCGATCGGAGGCTTCCTCCTCCTGATCGTGATCATCTATGCGTGGCTCAGGAATCGCGGACGCAGCGATGCGGATCGCCAACGCACCGAAGAGGGCACCAGGGATCTCTATGCCCGCATCGATCGGCAGGACCAGGTCAACGATCCTGACAAAGGGACGTTCTGACGTCACCGTCACCTCGGGCAGGTCGGGCAGCGGCCCCGGCCGAACAAACGACACCTCGTCATTCCCGCGAAGGCGGGAATCCATATCGGCTGACAGCGCGGTTCTCTCCCGAACGCAGGGATTATGGATCCCCGCCTGCGCGGGGATGACGCGTGTAGGGAAAGAAGGGGCCGTCTCCGCCGTGGCGCTGGGTGACGGGCCGCTATATGGGTAAGGCCCTTTGACCCTTCCCCCACAAATCTCCGCCTGGTTCGCTACCCGCGGCTGGCAACCCCGCCGCTACCAGCTCGAAATGCTCGATGTCGCCCGCGCCGGCCGGCACGCCCTGCTCGTCGCGCCCACCGGCGCGGGCAAGACGCTCGCCGGCTTCCTGCCGAGCCTGGTCGACCTGATCGAAAACCCGATCGAGGGCCTCCACACGCTCTACGTCTCGCCTTTGAAGGCGCTCGCGATCGACGTGCAGCGAAACCTGATGGATCCGATCGCGGAGATGGGGTTCGACATCAAGGTAGAGAGCCGGACCGGCGATACGCCCTCCGATCGCAAGGCGCGCCAGCGGATCAAGCCGCCGCACATGCTGATGACGACGCCCGAGTCCTTAAGTTTGCTTTTGAGTCACAAGGACAGCGCCTTCCTGTTCGAGCATCTGAAGGCGATCGTGGTGGATGAGGTCCACGCCTTCGCCACCGGCAAGCGCGGCGACCTGCTCTCGCTCTGCATGGCGCGGCTCCAGCATCTCGCGCCGGGCCTGCGCCGCGTCGCCTTGTCCGCCACCGTCGCCGATCCCGACGCCTACCGCGCCTGGCTCGCGCCCGGCGGTGACATCGATGTCGTGGCCAAGGTCGATGGCGATCCCGGCGCAGAGCCCGATCTCCACATCCTGCTGCCCGACGATCGCGTGCCCTGGTCGGGCCATTCGGGCCGCTATGCCGCCGCGCAGGTGATGGCGGAGATCGAGACCCACCGCACCACCATCATCTTCTGCAATACCCGCAGCCTGGCTGAGCTGATCTTCCAGGATCTGTGGGCGGTCAACGATCAGAGCCTGCCGATCGGCATCCACCACGGCTCGCTCTCGATCGAGGCGCGGCGCAAGGTGGAGGCGGCGATGGCGGCCGGGCGGCTGCGGGCGCTGGTCGCGACCGCCAGCCTCGATCTCGGCGTCGATTGGGGCGATGTCGATCTGGTCATCCAGATGGGCGCTCCCAAGGGCGCCTCCCGCCTCACCCAGCGCATCGGCCGAGCCAACCACCGACTGGACGAGCCCTCGGAAGCCGTGATCGTCCCCGGCAACCGCTTCGAATATCTGGAGGCGCGCGCGGCTGTCGACGCGGTCGAATCCGGCGAGCTGGATACCGACGTCTTCCGCACCGGCGCGCTCGATGTCCTGGCGCAGCACGTCATGGCCTGCGCCTGCTCCGCCCCGTTCGAGGAAGCGGCGATGCTCGCCGAGATACAGGATGCGCTGCCCTACAGCGCGCTGAGCCCCGAGCTCTTCCGTCGGGTGCTCGATTACATCGCGACCGGCGGCTACGCGCTCAAGGCCTATGACCGTTTCCGGCGGCTGACATTGGGCGAGGACGGGCTCTGGCGCGTCAGCCATCCCCGCTTCATCGAGCAGCACCGCCTCAACGCCGGCATCATCGTCGAGGCGGACATGCTCACCGTGCGGTTCAGGAACGGCCGCAGTCTCGGCAAGGTGGAGGAGGGGTTCGCCGCCTCGATGCGGCCCGGCGACACCTTCTTCTTCGCGGGCCTCGCGCTCGAGGTGGAGCGGATGGACACCGAAGACCTGATCGTCCACGCGACGAGGAAGCCCGCGCGGATCCCCACCTATGGCGGCGCGCGCATGCCGATCTCGACCAACCTCGCCGACCGCGTCCGCCATTATTTCGCCGAGCCCGCCCAATGGCATCGCTTCCCCGCCGACGTGCGTGAATGGCTGGAGATGCAGGCGCGGCGCTCGGCCCTGCCGCGCCCGGACCAGCTGCTGATCGAGACCTTTCCGCGCGAGGGCCGGCATTACATGGTCGTCTACAGCTTCGAGGGCTGGAACGCGCACCAGTCGCTCGGCATGCTCGTCACGCGGCGGATGGAGACGGCGGGGCTCAAGCCTTTGGGCTTCGTCGCTAGCGATTATGCCATCGCCACCTACAGCCTCGAACCCGTGACCGATCCCGCGCCCCTGTTCAGCAAGGATGTGCTGGAGGACGAGTTCGTCGACTGGGTCCAGCAGTCGAGCCTGCTCAAGCGCGCATTCCGCGAGGTGGCGGTGATCGGCGGGCTGGTCGAGCGCCAGCATCCCGGCAAGCGCAAGACCGGGCGCCAGGTCACCTTCTCGACCGACCTGATCTACGACGTGCTGCGCAAGTACGAGCCGGATCATCTCCTCATGCGCGCCGCCTGGGAGGATGCCCGCGCCAAGATGACCGACGTCGGCCGCCTGGTCGATCTCCTCGACCGCGCGCAGAGCACGATGTTGCATATGAAGCTGGAGAAGGTGTCTCCGCTCGCGGTGCCCGTGCTGGTCCTGATCGGCCGCGAACGCGTCGCGCAGGGCGGCACCGAAGACGCCCTGCTGATCGAGGCGGAGGTGCTCGCCGCCGAGGCAATGAACGACTGAACTTGCTCAGAACGGACGCGTAAGCGATATGCTGTTCCGCTCACACTATGTCGCTTCACCCTTTCCCCTGGATCGATGTTCTCGTCGTCCTCGCTTTAATGCTCGTGAACGCGCTGTTCGCGATGTCCGAACTTGCGATCGTGTCTGCGCGCAAGCCGCGTCTGGAGGCGATGGCGCGCAAGGGTCGCAAGGGCGCGCGGGTCGCGCTCGATCTCTCCGCCGATCCCGGCAAGTTCCTGTCCACAGTGCAGACCGGCATCACGCTCACCGCCGTGCTGGCAGGCGCCTTTTCGGGCGAGGCTTTGGGCGGGCCGGTGGCGGAGCGGCTCGAATATCTGGGTGTAGGTCATGACGCCGCCCAGCATTGGGGCTTCGGCCTGGTCATCGTCGCGACCACCTATCTCAGCCTTGTCATCGGCGAGCTGGTCCCCAAGCAGATCGCGCTGACCGCACCCGAGCCCATCGCGGCCATCGCGGGGCTTCCGATGCTCTGGATGTCGCGGATCGGCGCGCCGTTCGTGTGGCTGCTCGAACATTCGAGCGCGCTGCTCATCCGCCTGATGGGCCTCCACAAAAGGCGCGAAAGCCAGGTCACCGCCGAGGAACTGCATCTCGTCGTGGCCGAAGCCTCGACCGCGGGCGTGATCGAGGAAAGCGAGCGTGCGATCATCTCGGGCGTGGTGCGGCTGGCGGACAGGCCGGTGCGCGAGGTGATGACGCCGCGCACGCAGGTCGAATGGATCGACCTCGACGAGGCGAACCCGCTTGCCGATCTGCCGCACAGCCGCATGCCTGCGGGCCGGGGCTCGATCGACGAGCTGACCGGTGTGATCGAGGCGCGGGCGCTGCTCGCCGCGGCGCTGGCGGGCGAGCAGATCGATCTCGAGACCATGATCCGTCCCGTGCCGTTCGTGTCCGACCAGATCGATGCGATGGACGCGCTTCAGGTGCTGCGCGGTGCAGACGTGCCGATGGCCTTCGTTCATGACGAATATGGCCATTTCGAAGGCATCGTGACCCCGGTCGATCTGCTCGCGGCGATCGTCGGCGCCTTTGCGTCCGATCAGGATGAGGATACCGATCCGCCCTTCTTCGAACGCGAGGACGGCAGTTGGCTCGTCTCCGGCTCCGCGCCTGCGGACCAGCTCGCGGAGCGGCTCTGCATCGACCTGCCCGAAGACCGCGATTACGCGACGGCCGCGGGCTTCGCGCTTTCGGTGCTCAAGCATCTGCCGCAGGTCGGCGAGCGCTTCGAAAGCGACGGCTGGCGCTTCGATGTGGTCGACATGGACGGGCGCAAGATCGACAAGCTGCTGGCGGTCCGCATCGACGAATGACCGTCCCGGGGGCCGGATGGTTAACGGCTCCTCAACCCTTCGCTCCTATTCCTGCAGCGGTCGTGGTGCGCGCGCGCGGCGGACTGCAGGGAGAATTGAGTGACCATCCAGACTGCGAACGCGATCGTCCAGCGTCTGGGGCCGTGTCGCATCCTTCTCGACGCCACCGCCCATGCAACGCTTGTGCACGAGCTTGCCCTGGCAGGCTGTGAGGTGGTCGATGTCGCCACCGCGGATTCCGCGGAAATAGCGGGGACCACCGTGGGACTGCTCCGCTGGGCAGGTACCGATCCCAACGGCTTCGTGCGCGCAATCGCCCTGTTTGGCCACGTTGAGGCGCTGGTCCTGGAAACGGCCGGGCAGGATCGCGCGCCGATCGAACAGGCCCTGTTCGATGCAGGATGGCAGCGGCATCCCGGCGGCATGATGGCGCACGAATATCATGAATGGTCGCAGCATGCGTTGCCCGCGATAAGCTATTATGCGCGCGCCCGTGCAGGGTCGGGTGAGCTCGCCATCGGGGCAGGGGCGGATGCCCTGATCGCGCGCTATGCGATGGCCGCCAATCATGTCCGCACGGGCGATCATGTGCTGGTCGACGGGGAGGGCGCCGCTACCGGCGTTGCCGTCCTTACGGCCCTGTCCCGTGCTGGAAGCGTCGTTCCTTCGATCGGCTCGGGCCTTGCCGGCACCGCCGCCAATTCGGTCGACCTGATCGTTGCTTTCGAACCTGCGGTTTCGGCCGGCTGGGTGGCACGGCTCTACGATTATGCGCGTGTCCTGAAACATGACGGTCGGCTGGTGCTCGGCTGGCGGCGCAGCCCCGGCGACAATGCGCGGCCGGGCCATTGGGACGCGCTGATCGAGGCTGTATCGGATCGGTTCCTGCCCGAAACGCGCTACACCCAGGAATCGACCGGCAGTGATGGCGCAGGTCCGCGCGCCCTGTATCCGATCGCTATGGATCAGCAGGATCAGGCAGACTGGATGCTGGTCGTGGCATCCGCCAATCCCTTGATGGGCGCCGCCGATCGGGGCGACTATCTTCACCCCGCCTTCGCCGCCGGAACGGGGCCAAAGCCGGCGCTGGTGGATTTCGGCGCCGCTTATGACAATCCCTATCTCTACCGGTCGATGGTGCAGATGGGCGAGCGTGTCGGCGACGAGATGAAGCTTGCGCGGCTCGCCGAGTGCGTGATCGAGGATTCGCTGCCCGCTTCCGCCGATCGCGGTGCGGCTATCGCGGTGCTCGGCTATCGGGTGCTGGAGATGCGGTTGCCCGATACGGTGCCCGCCATCCTGCCGTTGATCGGCGACTATCTCAGCCAGCCGCTCGACGACGATACGTCGGTCCATGTCCGCCGCTGGCGGATATCGCTCGCCTTTCTTGCCGGCCGCCTGAGCGAGCTGATCGGCGATCGGGCGGGAGCCAGAAACTGGTATCGGGTTACGGCCGAGAGCGACTGGGCGCGCTTCTCGCCCTTGCTCGCGACCAAGGCGATCGCCGCATCCTTCTACGAGGCCCGTATCTGCCTGGCCGACGGCGAAGAGGAGGCGGCGCGCGCCTGTTTCCGCAAGGGGGTCGAGACCGCGCTCGAAGCTGCCGCCTGTCCGCATTCGGAGCAGATGGGCTCCCCCGATCAACCATTGTCCTTCTATTTGCAGGAACTGGCCGAGGTCATCGACATGGGATCGCAATGCGCCAACGCGCTTGCCAATTTCGCGATATGGCAACGCGATCCCGGCCTGTTCTGGCGGCAGGTCGATGTTCGCCGCTTCGGCCTCGCGTCGTGGGCGCGCGACCTGGAGCGCGAGAATAAGCAGTTGCGCGCGGCATAGGCCGGCCGTCGGGGTTGGTTAACCAGCCCTTTAGCATTTGCCGATAGGTCTCGTTCACGTGTGGACCCGCGCGCCGTTCGTGCGCCGGCGTGGAGAGACTGTAATGAACATGATGGCGAGCGGCTTCGGCGTACCAGGCTTCAAGACGCTCAACGCGAACGGGCACCTCATCCATTATGCCGAGCAAGGCGCGGGCTGGCGTTACGACACGTTGCTCGAAAAGGAGCCCGAGACGATCGAATGGATCGACACGTTCCGGCCGGGCGAGACCCTGTGGGACATCGGCGCGAACGTCGGCATCTACAGCATCTATGCAGGCGTGAAGGGGGTCAGGACGCTCGCATTCGAGCCCCATTTCGCCAATTATCACCAATTGTGCGTCACCGTCGCGATCAACGGCCTGCAGGATGTGGTGACGCCACTGTGCCTTGCCTTCGCGGAGAAGAAATCCCTGTCGGCGCTGAACTTGGCCAGCGTCGAGGTCGGCACCTCGATGAGCAATTTCGGCGCCGCGCTCGATTTCCGTGGCCAGGCATTCGAGCCGGCTTTCCGCCAGGGAATGATCGGCTACGACCTTGACAGTTTCGTCGAGGATTTCGAGATCGAGGTTCCCGACCATATCAAGATCGACGTGGACGGTATCGAGCTGGCGATCGTCGCCGGCGCGCAGAAGACGTTGGCCAACCCAAAGGTCCAATCCGTCTCGATCGAGTTGATCGAGAGTGACGCGGCACAGGTCGACGCCGTGAGCGAGATCATGGCGCGGGCCGGGTTTCACTTCGTCCACAAGAAACAGAACGCGGCTTTCGCAACGCCGCAGACGACGGACGTGCTCAACTATCTCTTTCACCGGGATCCGGCCGCGCTGGCTGCCCGCCTTGAGGAGGTTCGCGGAGAGACCGCTACCCCGGCAGCAACCGCCGAGGAGGACGTGACGACCGACGAACTCATCGCGCGCATCGTGGAGCGTATCCGGGGGGGCGAGGTGGATGAAGTGCCGAGCCCCAATATCTTCATGGAAGATATGCTGCCGGCAAACGTCTATCGCGAATTGCTGGAGCGCCTGCCGGGCGACGACGTACTCGATCCGATCGACCACCCGGACGCGATCGCCGAGGATGGCCGCCGCACGCGTTACCTGCTCGATCTTACGCCGGAATCGCTGGATCGGCTCAAGCCCGAGGATCAGCCCTTCTGGGATGCCATGATTGCGGTCTTCACTGCGCCCGAAATCACCGCGGCGATCGTCGAGAAGTACGAACCCACGCTCCGTGCGCGTTTCGACGGTGGGATCCCGGAACTGGTCGCGGTCCCCATCCTCTACCGCGACTTCCCCGGCTATCGGATCGGCATCCACCAGGATACGGCGGCCAAGATCGCGACGCTGCAATTTTACCTGCCGGAGGACGAGTCGCAGCTGCATCTCGGCACGACCTTCCACTGCCGTACCACCGATGGGTTTCGGCGCCACAAGACCAACGCCTTCAGGCCGAATGCGGCGTATTCCTTCGTGCGAAGCGAGGAAAGCTGGCACAGCGTGGACGAACTGGGCGCGGGGGAGAAGGTCCGCAACACGATCGCGCTGACCTTCTACATCAAGGGCCAGGAATATCGTTCTGACCCGATGACGACCGCCGCGGCGGTCGCGCCGGCGGCCCTGTATGATGCGGAGACGAGCCGGGTGCTGCGGGAGGCGGCGAAAGCCTTCACGCGGCGCGAGGATGTAGCGAGGCTGTTCTGCAAGGATGCGGTGGGGATCGAACTCGGCGTTGCCGCTGGGGATTTCTCGGAACGGATCCTCAAGTTCGATCACATTGGCTATCTGTTCAGCGTCGATATGTGGGCCGGCGACCGCGGTCACGGCATCGAGCAATATCGCGAGGCGATCGCCCGGCTGAGCCCGTATCGCAACCGAAACGCGCTCATGCGCATGCGGTTTGACGAGGCGCTCCCCTTGTTCGGGGATGAGTCGCTCGATTTTCTCTACGTCGATGGCTACGCGCACGATGGCGAGCTGAACGGCGCTACCTTCCGTGACTGGTTCCCTAAGCTGAAGCGCGGGGGGATCATCGCGGGTGACGATTATGCACCCGATTGGCCGCTTGTCGTCCAGGCAGTCGACGCGTTCGTCGCCGAGAACGGTCTCGAACTCCACGTCATCGATTGCCACGAGGACAAATGGAATTCGATGTACCCGACCTGGTTCGCGATGAAGCCGTAGGCCCCGATCATGCTGCACGATATCAGGCTGAAGGGAGATGTGGGCCAGGCATCGCGCAAGGCGATCCTCGACCATGGCCATGCCGTGCTGGACGTCGAATCCGACGCGCTGGCGCAACTGAGCCGGGGGCTCGACGAGGATTTCGCGCACGCGGTCGAGCTCATCCTCGCCACCAAGGGCAGGGTGGTCGTAAGCGGCATGGGCAAGTCGGGCCACGTCGCCCGCAAGATGGCGGCGACCTTTGCCTCCACCGGTACGCCCGCGATCTTCGTCCATCCCGGCGAGGCGGCGCATGGGGATCTCGGCATGTTGCTGGCCGATGACCTGCTGGTGATGCTCTCAAATTCGGGCGCGACTCCCGAACTGCGGCCGATCCAGCAATATGCCTGCCGGCTCGGCTGCTCCATCGTTGCGATCACCTCACAACGCCATTCGCCGATCGGCAAAGCGGCAAATGCCTGCATCACGCTTCCGCGGGTACGCGAGACGTGCCCGCTCAACATTTCGCCGACCACATCCACCACGCTCATGCTGGCGCTGGGAGACGCGCTGGCGGTCGCCTCCATGAGCATGCGCGGCATCTCGCGCGAACAATTAGAGCAATTTCACCCCGGCGGGGTGATCGGCTCTCGCCTGTTGCCCGTCAACGACATCATGCATGTCGGAAGCGAGGTGCCGCTGGTGCGGCACGATTTACCGATGCGCGACGTACTGGTGACGATGACCGAAAAAAGCCTTGGTCTGGCCGGAGTGGTTGATCCCGCCGGCCGTCTGATCGGCACCATCACCGATGGCGATCTTCGCCGCGGCTTCGACAAGCTGCCCACGAGCTGCGCGTCCGACATGATGACGGTCAATCCCAAGACCGTCCCGGATGGCACCTTTGCCGAGGACGCCATGGCGATCATGACCGCCAACCGGATCACAGCCCTGTTCGTGATGGATCATGACGAGCCGGAAAAGCCGATCGGCGTGGTGCACATCCACGACTTCAATCGGCTCGGGATAAAGTGAAGAGGCGCTGATCCGCCTAGGAAACCTGTCTTGTCACCAGCTCAGCGGCCGAGCGCGCCGAATTCGGCTTCGAACGCCGCAGTGTCACCCTTTGCGAGCAGCTTGGCCTGATCGACCCAGCGGTCGCGGCTGATACGACCCTTGAACGCGCCCATTTGCGCGTCGATCGCGGCGACGTCGGCCTCGTTCCACGACGCGATCTGTTCGAAGCGCGTCACGCCCAGATCGTTCAGGATGCTCGCCGCCTTGGGGCCGAGGCCCTTCAGCTGCGTGAGCGTATCGCCGGGGCCTTTGGCCGGCTCGGGCTTGGCGTGCGACTGGATGCCAACGAACTGATCGATCACGTCCTCGACCGCGTCCGCGATCTCCGTGGTTATGCCATGTCCTTCCGCCGTAACGGTTGCTCCGCCCGGCGCTGGCGGCGCGGCCTCGATCGGTTCAACCGGAGCGACGGTCTTGGGCGCCAGCGGCGGCGTGTCGCTGAAGGTCACATGCTGCTTGCGGCCGCGGACCAGGAACAGAAAGGCAAGCGCGATCACCACGATGACGGCGATGACGATAATCGTGGTGGTGCTCATTCCTGCTCCCTCGGCTTAACGGCCGCGCTCTAGCCCTGGCGAGGTGGTTCAGGCAACCCGCGCCGCTTCGCGTTCCAACTCGCGCCAGCCGATGTCGCGTCGGCAGAAGCCGGACGGAAAATCGATCTGGTCGACCGCGGCGTACGCGGCGAGCTGCGCATCGGCCACGCTGTTGCCGGTCGCGGTGACCGCGAGGACGCGCCCGCCCGCCGCGACGAGCTTGCCGTTCGAAAGCGCGGTGCCCGCCTGAAAGACGCGTGCCCCCAACGCCTCGGCCCGGTCGATGTGGCCGATCGCTCCGCCCTTTTCAGGCGTCGCGGGATAGCCCTTCGCGGCCATAACGACGGTCAACGCAATCCTGTCGGCCAATGCCGGCTTTTCGATCTCGCCCAATCGCCCCTCGGCGACATCCGCGAGCAACGTCACTAGGTCGCCGTCGAAGCGCGTCATCAGGACCTGCGCCTCGGGATCGCCGAAACGGCAATTATATTCGATCAGCTTGGGCCCTTCGGCGGTGAGCATCAGTCCGGCATAGAGGACGCCTGAATAAGGAATGCCCTCGGCAGCCATGGTTTCGACCGTGGGTCGGATGATCTCTTCCATCACCTGGGCCTCGAGCGCCGGCGTGAGGATCGAGGCCGGGCTATAAGCACCCATCCCGCCCGTATTGGGGCCGGTATCGCCGTCGCCGACGCGCTTGTGATCCTGGGCCGAGCCGAAGGCGACCATATTCGTGCCGTCGGTGAGTGCGAAAAAGCTCGCTTCCTCGCCGGTCATATATTCTTCGATCACCACCTCCGCGCCGGCCTCGCCGAAGCTACCGCCGAACATGTCGTCGATCGCGGCCTCGGCGTCTTCCGCCGTTTCGGGGATGACGACCCCCTTGCCCGCGGCCAGCCCGTCGGCCTTGATCACCACCGGCAGGCCGAAGCGCGGCAGCGCGGCCTTGGCGCTGCCGGCGTCGGTGAACCGCGCATAGTCCGCGGTCGGGATATTGGCGCGGCGGCAAAGATCCTTGGTGAAGCCCTTCGAGCCTTCCAATTGGGCGGCGGCCTGCGAGGGGCCGAATACCAGAATGCCTTGTTCGCGCAGCCGATCGGCCAGCCCCTCGACCAGAGGCTGCTCGGGGCCGATCACGACCAGCCCGATATTTTCCTCGCGCGCGAAGCCGACAATGTTATGCGGCTCGATATCGACCAGCTCGGCATGCTGCGCGATTCCCGGATTGCCCGGTGTCGCATAGAGCTTGGACAGCCGCGGCGATTGCGCGAGCTTCCATGCAAGCGCATGTTCGCGCCCGCCCGAACCGATGAGCAGGACCTTCATGGTGTCTTCACTTCCTCCGGAAACTGCCGCGCTGTTAGCCGAGGAGTCGCCGGGCGACAATTCGCCAGCTTTGTCCGTCTCCGAACTTTCCGGCGCGCTCAAAAGATCGGTCGAGGATGCGTTCGGCCACGTGCGCGTACGTGGCGAGATTTCGGGCTTCAAGCGTGTCGCCTCGGGCCATAGCTATCTTACGCTCAAGGACGATCGCGCCTGCCTGGATGGCGTGATCTGGAAGGGGACGCCGGTCGCTTTCCGTCCGGAGGATGGGATCGAGGTGATCGCGACCGGTCGACTGACCACTTATCCGGGCCGTTCGCGCTATCAGATCGTGATCGAGCGGCTGGAACTGGCGGGGCAGGGCGCACTGATGGCGTTGCTGGATCAGCGTCGAAAGGCGCTGGCCGCCGAGGGCCTGTTCGATTCCGAACGCAAGCGCCGCCTGCCTTTCCTGCCGCGCAAGATCGGGGTGGTCACATCGCCCACCGGCGCGGTCATCCGGGACATTCTCCACAGGCTGGAGGATCGCTGTCCCACGCATGTGCTGCTGTGGCCGGTCGCGGTCCAGGGGGAGGGGGCGGCGGCACAGGTTGCCGCAGCGGTGCGGGGCTTCGCGACGATGCCCGATCCGCCCGATTTGCTCATCGTCGCTCGCGGTGGCGGGTCGATAGAGGATCTGTGGGCCTTCAACGAGGAAGTCGTGGTGCGGGCGGTTGCGGAATCGCCGATCCCGGTAATCTCGGCGGTCGGGCATGAGACCGACGTCACGCTTAGCGATTTCGCGGCCGATGTGCGCGCGCCCACGCCGACTGCGGCCGCGGAAATGGCGGTCCCTGTCCGTACCGAACTCCTCGCCACCGTCCGTGAGTTCGGGCTGCGCGCGGGTCGGTGCGCGCGGCGTTATCATCAGCATGCGGGTGAAAGATTCTTCTCGATTGCGCGAAGGCTGCCCTCGCTCGACCGCCTGCTTGCGCCGCAGCGGCAGCGGCTGGACGATATGGGGGATCGCTTGCCACGCGGTCTTTCTTCCAGGCTTGCCCATGCCAGGCGTGAGTTGGCCGAAGCCTCCGGCGCGCTTAGACCAGGGCTGCTTGCCACCAAGGTCGCGCGAGGCCGGGAACGGCTTGCGGCGGCACGGCTGCGGCCCGCGTTGGTATCTGCGCGCATAGCCGAGGCGCGCGAGCGGCTCGACAGGTTGTGGCGGTTGGCCGAGCAACTCCATCCCGATCGTCCGCTTGCACGCGGTTATGCGCGGGTGGAGGCGCGCGATGGCAAGGTTGTCGCCTCAAGCGGCGCCGCCAAGGCGGCGGGCGCCGTGACGCTCGTTTTTGCGGACGGACGGGTCGGCGCCCGGGTTGAGGGCGGCGCACGCGCTGCTATGGAACGTCCCAAACCGGAGCAACCAACTTTGCTCTGAGACGTAAAGGCGCAACCAACATGCTGATGAGCCAAGGAAAACCAGCCAGGCTTCATTATATGGCCAACGGCTTTCGCGTCCTCATTCCGGGCGACCATGTCGTTTGCGCCAGATCGGGCGAGCGGATTGCGCTTGAGGATCTGCGCTATTGGAGCGTGGCCCGGCAGGAAGCCTACGCCACGCCCGAAATAGCGACCGAAGCGGAGCGTACGGCTTGAGGTTTGCGGCCGCGCCCCTGGCGCTGCTGCTGTTTGCGGGCGGGTGCGCGGAGCGCCAAATCGCGCCAGGGCCGGTAACGCCGCCGCCGCCCATCGGTCAGCCGGTGATGCCGCCGCCACCGCGGATCGTCGACGCGCAAATGTTCGGCTTGTCTGCGCCCGTGCAGCAGGGCGCGCTCGTCAGCGGTATCACGCCGGTCGGCACAGCCTTGTTGATGCTCGATGGAAAGCCGGTGCGTTTTGCCGCCGATGGCCGCTTCATCATAGGATTCGGTCGCGACGCCGGTCCTGCTTCCATCCTGGAGGCACGGATGCAGGATGGGCGCCTGTTGCGCTTGCCGATATCCGTCGCGCCGCGCCGCTGGGATATCTCCTCACTGCCGACGCTTTATCAGGGCACGAGCCCGAGCGAGGCCTATCAGAAGATCCGCGCAGCCGAGTTCGCGCAAATCGAGGCGGCCCGTGCGGCCCATGCCGATAGCAACGGGTGGCGGCAGCGTTTCCAGTGGCCTGCGACAGGGCGGATCAGCACCATGTTCGGCTCGCAGCGTATTTATGCCCATGGCGTTGCCGGCGCTCCGCACGGCGGGCTCGATATCGCGCGCGCGGTGGGCGGCCCTGCGATCGAAGGAACCCCCGCGGGGTCGCCGGCCGACGGCGTGGTGGTTCTCGCCACCGATCACCCCTTCAGCCTCGAGGGTAATCTGGTGATGATCGATCATGGTTTCGGCCTGGTAAGTGCGCTGATGCACCTCCAGCGGATCGAGGTGAAAACGGGCGATCGCGTCGCGCGCGGTCAGGAAATCGGCCTGATCGGCCGCACTGGCCGGGCGACCGGCCCCCATCTTCACTGGGGCATGACCTGGAACGACGTGCGGATCGACCCGATCCTGTTGGTCGGTCCAATGCCTGGTCAATGAGCTGCCGGCAGAGCCGGATCAATTTGCGCGTTCATTCGCCAATTTAATTCTAAATTCCCCAGCGCCGCGGGGACGGGCAACAATCATGCAGAACCGGCCTGTGGCTGCGCAGCAACATTTCCGCACCGAAAAAGATCCCCTCGTGCCGAACTGGCTGAATCGCGCCAATATGTTCTTTCTATGATCCCATTATGTATCGTTTCGTCAAGTCACTGCTTCTGTTGCATTTCTGCGACACGTAAAGAGAACCTGTAGGTGGCATGAACGTCAGCTTTACACGGCAGCAGCGCATCAGGCATCAATCCGCCCATGCCGGTACGTGCGACCCGTGCCTGTGGGGCATTGGCGCGCACATTATCGGTCGAGCAGGGGCTCTCGGGCCAGACTGCTTCCAGAAAGGGACTGGAACGATATGATGACCAACAAGATCTTTAACCGAGCGTCGCTGCGCGCAGGCGCCGCCCCGCTGGCGCTAGGCATGGCGCTGGCGATGGCCGCTCCGGCATTTGCGCAGGCGGCCTCGACGGCGGCGGCCCCGGCCGCCGATGCCGCGCCGGCTGAGCAGGAAGTCGTTGTCACCGGCACGCTCTTCCGCAATGCCTCCGCTCAGACCGCTTCGCCGATCACCGTGCTGGGGTCGGAAGACCTCGCCAAGCGCGGCATCAACACGATTTCCGATGCGGTTCAGTCGATCTCGGCCAACAACGCTGGTTCGATGAACCAGAATTGGACGGGCTTCAACTTCGCGACCGGCGCGACCGCCGTTTCGCTGCGCGGCCTGACCACCGGCAACACGCTGACGATCTTCGACGGCCTGCGTACCGCGCCTTATCCGCTCGCCGATGACGGCCATCGCAACTTCGTCGATCTGAACACGATCCCGCAGGGTATCGTCGATCATATCGACGTCCTTCAGGACGGCGCTTCGTCCACCTATGGCGCCGACGCGGTGGCCGGCGTGGTCAACGTCGTCATCAAGAAGGAAATCCGGGGGCTTCACGTCAATGCCTCGAGCGGCATCTCGCAGCATGGCGATGCCGGCGAGCAGCGCATCGATGCGACCGCGGGTTACGGCTCGCTTTCCGAGAATAATTTCAACGCTTATGTGAACGTTGAATATCAGAAGAACGATCCGCTCTATGCGCGCGATCGCGGGTTCCCGTACAACACCGCGGACCTGAGCAGCATCTGCAAGTCGGCAGGCAACTGCATGGACAATCTGGTCGTGAACGGCATTCAAGGGGACGGGACCTTCGGCGGTCTGGTTTCAACCAGTGTTCCGTTCGTTCGCCCGTATAACGCGGCCGGCACTGCCGCGATTCCCGGTTCCCGCTATCAAATGCTGAATCCATCGGCTGGCTGCGGCAATTTGAAGCCCGTCACGCTGACGGCGGCGCAGCAGACCAATACCGGGGGCAATTCGGGGGCCACCGCGCCGTCCGTTGTCTGCCAGCAGGATCTGCAAGAACAATATTTCATGGAACAACCGCGGACGTCGCGCTTCGGCACCACGGCTCGCGTAACCGCAAATGTCGGCTCGCGCGCGCAAGCTTATGCGATGTTCAACTATTATCAGACCAAGACCTTCTCGCAGATCTCCCCGCTGAACTTCGCGGGACAGACAGCGGCCGGTGGCAACATCTTTGTCAATAACCCGTTGATCCTCCCGGTCTATGTCTGCCCGCGCAGCACGGTCGGCGCGTGCACCGCGTCGAATGGCACGCTCAACCCGAACAATCCGTTCGCGTCGCTGGGCGAGCAGGCGCGTCTGCTCCTCCGCTATGACCGTCCGCGTCAGACGTTCACCAACTCGCAGGCTTTCCGTTATACGGCGGGCATCAACGGCTCGTTCGGTGACGACTGGCAGTATACGGCGGACGTGACCAAGAGCCATGTGGCGCTGAAGGTCACGAACAAGAACTACTTCTTCGCGCAGCACATCCTCGATGTCGTCAAGGACGGCTCGTATAACTTCGTCAATCCGATGGCGAATACCGAGGCGCAGCGCGAATATGTCGCCCCGACCAATGTAAACCGGTCGTCGTCCGATCTGTGGCAGGCTCAGGCGACCCTGGGTAAGAGCCTCTTCCAGCTGCCGGGCGGACCCTTGCAGGTCGCGGTTGGCGTTGCCTATCGCCATGAGGCGATCGACAATCCGTCAGCGAATGCGCCGAACAATGATGCGCCGGCGGAACGTTACTACAGCATCAACGCCGTTGGCGTGGAAGGTAGCCGTAACGTCAAGTCGGGCTTCTTCGAAATCGACGCGCCGGTGGTCGACATGCTCCACCTGAAGGGTTCGGGCCGCTACGACAAATATTCGTCGGGCCAGAAGAACTTCTCGCCGAAGCTCGAAGCAGAGTTCAAGCCGCTCCGTCAGATCAAGCTGCGTGGTACCTATTCGCGTGGTTTCCGCATTCCGAGCTTCAACGAAGCTTATGGTCTGCCGACCACTGGTTATATCACTGCTCAGCTCAACCCGGCGATCCCGGCACAGGCGGCCTTCATCGCGGCGCATGGCGGCAATAGCTATGCAACGCAGCCTTATAGCTATGGTCTGACCGCGACCGGTAATGCTTCGCTGAAGCCCGAGAAATCGCGGGCCTTCACCGCGGGCATCGTGTTCGAGCCGATTTCGCGGGTCTCGTTCACGGTCGACTACTGGAACATTCACATCAAGAACCTGATTTCCAACGCCGATTATTCGGACGTGATCAATCAGTATTACGCCAATAATGGGCAGGTGAATGTTCCCGGCATCGTGGTGACGCCTGGCCTCGCCGACACCGACCACCCCGGCGCGCTGCCGCTGATCGGCGACATCGCTTACTCGTTCGAGAACGCGAACAAGGAAATCGCGTCCGGCGTCGATATTTCGGCGCAGGCACGGTTCAGCTTCGGCGGTGTTCGTTGGACCACCAAGGCGACGGCCTCCTATCTCCAGAAGTTGGAGAAGATCATCGGCGGCGAAGTCCAGCGCTACGATGGGACGCTCAGCCCCTGCGACGTGACGTCCTGCTCCGGCGCGCCGAAGTGGCGTGGCACCTGGCAGAACACGTTCGACATGGGCAAGGCAACCCTCAGCCTGACCACTTACTATACCGGCAGCTATGATCTGGCCTCGACCGATTACGGCGGCGTGAAGGGCGATTGCGCCAACAATGTTGGCGTTTCGGTCGTGACCTATGCCGACGGTTCGCCGGTCAAGTGCCGTGGCCCGAAGTTCATCGTCACCGACATGACGGCGGGCTATCAGGTCAACGAAAAGCTGAACCTGTATGTCAACGTGTTGAATCTGTTCAACAAGAAGGCTCCGTTCGATCCGTCGGCGGCCTACAGCCTCTATCAGTACAACCCGGCATGGGCCTCCTCGGGCTTCACGGGTCGTTATTTCCGCGTCGGCGCGAGGGTCGATTTCTAATCGAACCCTGGCACGACCAGACATTGAGGGCGGTTCCTTCGGGAGCCGCCCTTTTTGTTGGTGATGGAGACCGGGCAGCTCTGGTGCCTCAGGCCCATCGCTTCCGGCGCGGCATAAAATTGCTTCCGCGGGGGATGTTACGAGCGCGCAGCGCGCGAACGGCGGCCGCCTCCCGCCGGGCCTGGCGTCAACGCCTAATCGAACAGGCCGGATTGCCCAGCAGCGGGCGGGGGCTCGAGGCCGAGATGCGTCCAGGCCCGGCCATTGAGGCAGCGGCCGCGTGCCGTGCGCGCGACAAGGCCGAGCTGGATCAGGTAAGGCTCGATAACCTCCTCGATCGTGTCGCGCGGCTCGCCAAGTCCTGCTGCGAGCGTTTCGACGCCGACCGGGCCGCCGCGATAAATATCGGCGATCATATTCAGATAACGGCGGTCCATAGCGTCGAGGCCCAGCGCATCCACCTCCAGCCGGTTGAGCGCGGCATCGGCGTCCTTTGCCTCCACCACCTCATGACCGGCCGCGTGCGCGAAATCGCGGACGCGGCGTAACAGGCGCCCGGCGATGCGCGGCGTACCGCGCGCGCGGCGCGCGATTTCCGCGGCGCCATCGTCCGAGATCGCGAAGCCGAGCAGGCGAGCGGCGCGGCGAACCACCAACTCTAGCTCGTCGACGGAATAGAAATTGAGGCGGATCGGGATACCGAACCGATCGCGCAGCGGCGTGGTCAGCAGGCCTTGGCGTGTGGTCGCCCCCACCAGGGTGAACCGGGGCAGATCAATCCGCACGCTGCGCGCCGACGGTCCTTCGCCGATCATGATGTCGAGCGCCCGGTCCTCCATCGCCGGGTAGAGGATTTCCTCCACCGCCGGCGCAAGGCGATGAATTTCGTCAATGAAGAGGACGTCGCCTTCTTCAAGATTGGTGAGGAGGGCGGCAAGATCACCCGACTTGGCAATCACCGGCCCCGACGTCGCGCGGAACCCCACGCCCAGTTCGCGCGAAATGATCTGCGCGAGCGTGGTTTTGCCCAAGCCAGGAGGACCGAAGAAGAGGACGTGATCGAGCGCTTCGCCACGAGCCTTGGCGGCCTGGATGAAGACGCGCAGATTGTCGCGCGCCGCCTTCTGGCCGACGAACTCGTCGAGCGAGCGCGGGCGCAGTGCCGCATCGGCATCGTCGGGCGTGCGGTCGGCGGAAAGCAGGCGATCACCTTCGATCATCCCTTTCGACATAACGCGGGCATGCTAGAGCGTCGATGCCTCGCAAAGGATATTCCGTGCCGTCCAGACCGCCTTTGCTAATGCTGACGCTGAATCCGGGGCGGAACAGCCTCGATCAGGTCGGCGATCTGTATGACCTGCGATATGCGCCGGGTCCCGGAATCCAGGCGGTGCTTTGTGCCGGCGGAGCCGGGATCGATGCGGCCACGATGGATGCGATGCCGGACCTCGCCATGATCGCGATAGCCGGTGTCGGCTACGACAAGGTCGACGTCGACCATGCCCGTGCAAGAGGGGTTTTCGTCACCAACACCCCGGACGTGTTGACCGACGACGTTGCCGACCTTGCGATTGGCCTGACGTTGGCCGTCGCGCGGCGCCTGCCCGCTCACGATTCCTATATTCGCCAGGGGCGCTGGGCAGCCGACGGCCCGCCGCCGCTTGCGCGCCGGGCTAGCGGGCGGCGGATCGGTATCCTGGGGCTTGGCCGGATCGGGCAGGCAATCGCGGCGCGCGGCAGGCCCTTTGCCTCCCAGATCGGCTATTTTTCGCGCTGGCCAAGGCCTGAAGCGGGCGATTATGTTTATTTCGACGAGCCCGTCGCGCTGGCCGGCTGGGCCGACATCCTGATCATTGCCGTCTCGGGCGGGCCGGCTACTGCCGGGCTGGTCGATCGCCATGTGATCGAAGCGCTTGGCCCGGACGGTATCCTGATCAACGTTTCACGCGGATCGGTGGTGGATGAGCCCGAACTAGTCGCGGCTCTTCAGGATGGGCGATTAGGCTCGGCGGGGCTCGACGTATTCGCGCACGAGCCGCATGTGCCGCCAGCATTGCTCGCCCTCGATAATGTCGTGCTGGCTCCGCACCAGGGAAGCGCTACCCACGAAACGCGGAAAGCGATGGCCGATCTCGCACTCCGCAATCTCGCGGCTTTCTTCGCGGGGGAGCCGTTGCTTACGCCAATCTGATCAGCGGGCTGCCTTCCGAAGCGCGAGCCTGACCAGGGCATCGAGGCTCGCGTCAGGTCCAAGCTCGTCGCTCGCAGCCGCCACCGCGGCGGAGGCCTCGGCGGGGCGGAAGCCCAGGTTGGCGAGCGCGGAAACGGCGTCGGCGCTCGCGGAGCCCGCCGGTGGAGGTGTCGCGCCCGGGCCGAGCGCCACGCCGCCGACCTTGTCGCGCAACTCCATCGCGATCCGCTGCGCCAGTTTGGGGCCGACGCCATTGGCGCGCGCGATCATCGCCTTGTCGCCGCTCGCAATCGCACGCGTGAGCTCGTTGGGATCGAGCACGGACAGGATCGCCAGCGCGACGCGGCCGCCCACACCCTGAACGCCCGTCAGCAGCCGGAACCAGTCGCGCTCTCCGGAAGAGCCGAAGCCGAACAAGGTGATGGCGTCCTCACGTACCTGCATTTCGGTCAGCAAAAGGACGTTGCCACCGACCGGCCCGATCGCCGACAGGGTGCGCGCCGAGGCGTAAGCGAGATAGCCCACACCGTTCACGTCGATCACCAAGTGATCGGCGGCAACTTCTGCTAGGTTTCCGGAGAGGCGGGCGATCATTAGCCGACCCTAACCGAGGCGCCGCGCGCTCGCCAGATGGTGGGCATGCGTGATCGCTACCGCCAGCGCATCGGCAGCATCCGCACCGGCGATCTTCGCCCCCGGCAGCAGTCGCGCAACCATCGCATGGACTTGCGCCTTTTCCGCGCCGCCGGTGCCGACCACTGCTTTTTTGATCAAGGTCGGGGCATATTCGCCGATTTCCAGCCCGTGCACCGCTGCCGACAGCAGGACAACGCCGCGCGCCTGCCCGAGCTTGAGCGTCGATTGCGGGTTCATGTTGACGAATACCTCTTCGACCGCCGCCGCTTGCGGGCGATGCGTGGCGAACAGGGTAGCTAGCGTGTCATGCAGGACAGCCAGTCGCGCCGGCAGGGGCGCGGCACTGTCGGTTCGTATTTGCCCGTTGGCGATGTGGGAGAGGCGATTGCCCTCCGCAGCGATCACGCCCCAGCCGGTCGTCCCCAAGCCAGGGTCCAGGCCGATCAGGATCAGCACCTCCTCCCGCTTGCGGGAGGACGCATCAAGATAGTTTCTCCATGATCTCGTCGGAGATTTCGTAATTGCCCCAGACAGTCTGGACGTCGTCGTCATCGTCGAGCGTGTCGATCAGCTTGAGCAGGGTCGCCGCCTGCGCCTCGTCGACCGCGACCTGCGTCTGCGGGCGCCAGGCGAGCTTCACGCCTTCGGCCTCGCCCAGCACGGGTTCGAGCGCCTTGGCGACCTCGTGCAGATTTTCCTGCGCCGTCCAGATCGAGTGACCGTCCTCGCCGCTCTCGACGTCTTCAGCGCCTGCTTCGAGCGCGGCTTCGAAAACCTTCTCGTCGCTGCCGGCTGAGGCAGGATAACTGATCAGCCCAAGGCGATCGAAGGCATGGCTGACCGAGCCAGGCGCACCGAGATTGCCGCCATTCTTGGAGAAGCCGAGGCGAACGTTGGTCGCGGTACGGTTGCGATTGTCGGTCAGCGTCTCGACGATGAGGGACACGCCGCCGGGCCCGAAGCCTTCGTAGCGAATTTCCTCATAAGTGTCCGCGTCGCCTCCGGCGGCCTTGTTGATCGAGCGGTCGATATTTTCTTTGGGCAGGCCTTCCTTGCGCGCGGTGATCACCGCGGCGCGCAGCCGCGCATTCATATTCGGATCGGGCAGGCCGGCGCGGGCCGCCACAGTGATTTCGCGCGACAGCTTGGAGAAGAGCACCGCACGCTTCTTATCCTGCGCACCCTTGCGGTGCATGATATTCTTGAATTTGGAATGGCCGGCCATGGACGCCCGATTTTCTTCTCTGGGATAGGGGAGGGGATTGTGCCGCCCGTCTAGCGCGCGGCACCGAATCCTTCAACTTTAGGCCAAGCCGAGAGCGGCCTTGTAGGTGTCGAGCAGATATTCCGCCTCGTCGCGCGCATCCTTCTCCATCTTCCGCAGACGGATGATGGCGCGCATCGTCTTGGTGTCATAACCTTGGCCCTTGGCCTCGGAATAAACGTCGCGGATATCGTCCGCCATACCCTTCTTTTCCTCTTCCAGCCGCTCGATACGCTCGATGAAGAGGCGCAGCTGATCCGCTGCGATCGTGTCCGACATCTGTCTTTCCCTGATTCTGGTGAGCCGTCGCGACTAGCCGCTTACACCCCTTATTCGCAATGGGGTGACGCGAGCGAAAACGGCGGATAGGGGGTGAAGCATATAGGATTGGAGCCAGAACGTGGGCGAAGGCAGCAACGTACAATTTTCCGAGCGGGAAGCGCTGGATTTTCACTCGGCCGGCCGCCCCGGCAAGATCGAGATCATTGCTTCCAAGCCGATGGCGACGCAGCGTGATCTCAGCCTGGCTTATTCCCCCGGCGTGGCGGTTCCCGTCCGCGCGATCGCCGAGGATCCGGGCAAGGCCTACGATTATACCGCCAAGGGTAATCTGGTTGCGGTCATTTCAAACGGTACGGCTATCCTCGGCCTGGGCAATCTCGGTGCGCTCGCCTCCAAGCCCGTGATGGAAGGCAAGGCCGTACTTTTCAAGCGCTTCGCTGACGTCGATTCGATCGATCTGGAACTCGCGACGGAGGACGTCGATGCCTTCTGCAACGCCGTAGCATTGCTCGAGCCGAGTTTCGGCGGGATCAATCTGGAAGATATCAAGGCGCCCGAATGCTTCGTGATCGAGCAGACGTTGCGCGAGCGCATGAACATTCCGGTGATGCATGACGACCAGCATGGCACGGCGATCATCACGGCGGCCGGCCTGATCAACGCCTGTTATCTTACTGGCCGCGAGCTCAAGGACATCAACGTCGTAGTCAACGGAGCGGGCGCTGCCGCGATCGCCTGCACCGAGCTGATCAAGGCGATGGGCGTCTCGGCGGACAAGGTGATCATGTGCGACCGGTCGGGCGTGATCTATCAGGGCCGTACCGAGCATATGGACCAGTGGAAATCGGCGCATGCGGTCAAGACCGATCGTCGCACGCTGGCCGAGGCGATGGTTGGGGCGGACGTGTTCCTCGGCCTGTCGGCGGCGAACGCGCTGCCGGCCGAGATGGTCAAGACAATGGCCAAAAACCCCATCATCTTTGCCATGGCCAATCCGGATCCAGAGATAACGCCGCCTGACGCCAAGGCGGCCCGCCCGGATGTGATCGTCGCCACGGGCCGTTCGGATTACCCAAATCAGGTCAACAATGTTCTGGGCTTTCCCTTCATCTTTCGCGGAGCGCTCGATGTGCGCGCGACCGCGATCAATGAGGAGATGAAGATCGCCGCAGCCGAAGCTCTCGCAAGCCTCGCGCGTCAGCAGGTGCCGGAGGAGGTCGCGGCGGCCTATGGCGGCCATGCGCCGCGTTTCGGCCCTGATTATATCATTCCCGCGCCGTTTGACCCGCGGCTGATGGAAGTCATCCCCGCAGCAGTTGCCGAGGCCGCGATGCGGACCGGCGTGGCGCGCAAGCAGATCGAGGATCTCGCCGCCTATCGCATGGAGCTGCGCGCGCGCTTGAGCCCGGCAACCTCCGTGCTGACGCTGGCGCATGCCAATGCGCGCGCCAACCCCAAGCGCGTGATCTTCGCCGAGGCCGAGGAAGAAGTGGTGCTGCGCGCGGCCATCGCGTTCCGCGACGGCGGCTACGGGACGCCCGTGCTGGTCGGTCGCGACGAAGTGCCGGAGAAGTTGCGCGCGCTGGGGATCGACGACCCGGAGAGCTTCGAGCTGCACAATAGCCGCCACTCGCCGCTCGTGCCGCAGATGGTGGACTATCTGTATGCACGCCTGCAACGGCGCGGCTATCTGCGCCGCGAGGTCGAAGGAATGGTCAATCAGGACCGCAACATCTTCGGCGCGTTGCTTCTCCAGCTCGGTCATGCCGACGCGATGATCACCGGCACCACGCGCACGTACGGCAAGACGCTGCGCCAGGTGCGGCGCGTCATCGATCCGATCGAGGGGCGTCGGCCGTGCGGAATCCATGTCGTGGTCGGCAAGAAGCACACCGTCTTCATGGCCGACACGATGGTGACCGAGCGGCCGGAACCCAAGGAACTGGTCGCAATCGCCGAGCACACTGCCGCGGTTGCGCGCCGGATGGGACATGAGCCGCGCGTCGCGTTCCTCTCTTACTCCACCTTCGGCAATCCCTCGGGCGAGTGGATCGATAATGTCCGCGAGGCGGTTGCGCTGATGGAGACAAAGAATCCGGGCTTCGAATTCGAAGGGGAAATGGCGCCTGACGTCGCGCTCAACCCCAATATCCGTCAGAAATATCCGTTCAGCCGCCTGTCGGGCCCGGCGAATGTGCTCGTCCTGCCGGGGCTGCAATCTGCCAATATCTCGGCCAAGTTGCTGCGTGAGGTGGATGGGGACGCCGTGATCGGCCCGATGCTGGTTGGCATGGAGAAGCCGGTCCAGATCGCGACCATGTCCGCCAGTGCGTCGGACTTGCTGACCCTGGCCGTGCTTGCCGGCGCCGGGATCGCCCGCTGATCTCACGCGGCGCCGGCCCACCCGTGCCGCCTGACGAAGGAGGCTCAGCCGCCCGGATTGTCGGCGGTCGATGCCTTGTCGGTCGTACCCGGCGCGATATTGCCGAACAGTTCCGAGAAGAAGGTACGGTGCGAGCCCAGCACCGGCGTCTTCCGGCCATATACTTTGACGTCACGCACCGTCTCGAGCCCGCTGCGCTGAACCGAAGCCACGTCGCCGTTGGCCGCGAAGCGAACGGTCAGAAGCGTCTGGGCGACCGGAGTCGGCGTGCTGAAGGCGAGCTGACGCGTGTTGCGTGCCAGATAATACCAGGTGTTTCCGCCGTCCCACTGACTGTCGAAGGAGGGGCGGCCGAGGGTCTTTGCGACCGAATCCTTGTTGTCCACGCCCGGCTGGACAGTGTTGATCAGGCTATTGTCGATGACATAGCCCTTATGATCCTGCACCTGCGCACAGCCCGCGAGCGCCGTAATGCCGAGCGCCGCGATAGCCCCGCGCCTGATCGATGCCGCCATTCCGTAAAACCCTTTCCCGACCAACCTTGTGCCTGCCGGCCCGAGGCTGAACCCAGGCTGAGCCGATGCTCGCACGACGCATCGGGATTGCAACCGCGCGCTCGCGCCTCAATATGCGGGGCTTGGCGGCTCCGCAAGCCGGGGCGCACGGAGACGGGGTGAATGGGAGTTTTGAATAGCCTGTTCGGGCGGAAGGGCCGCGATGCGCTGACGCCGCTTTATAATGCGGTGGTGGCGGAAGCACGTCGGCCGGACTGGTACCTGGCCGGCAGGGTGCCGGACACGCTCGACGGGCGCTTCGACATGGTCGCGGCTGTGCTGAGCCTGGTGCTGCTGCGGCTGGAGGACGAGGGCGAATCCGGCCGCGCACCGTCGGCCTATCTCGCCGAGATCTTTGTCGAGGATATGGACGGACAATTGCGCGAGCGTGGCATCGGCGACATCGTCGTCGGCAAGCATATCGGCCGGATGATGGGCGCTCTCGGTGGGAGGTTGGGTGCGTTGCGCGAGGCCTTCGCAGGCGGTGATCTGGACGGCGCGATCGATCGCAACATCTATCGCGGTGTGGTGCCGGTGGAGGCTGCGCATCGGGCGGTCCGCGACGGCCTTACCGGGCTGCGCGCGCGGCTCGCGGCGACGCCCGCCGCCGACCTCATCAGTGGGGGCTGGCCCGCATGACGCCCGAATTTTCCCGGACTTTCAGGCTCGACGAATTGGGCGGAGCTCCTCGCGCGGTATCGATTGCGGCGGGGGCAGATGAGCGCGCGGCGCTGGCCACCCGCTTCGGCCTGATCGGGATAGAAAGGCTCGAGGCGACGGCCGAACTCACGCGCGATGGCGACACCGTGACCGCGACCGGGCGGATCGGAGGTGAGATCACACAGGCGTGCGTGGCAAGCGGCGACCCTGTTCCCGCCCGGATTTCGGAAGAGTTCGCGCTTCGGTTCATGCCGGCCGGCCAGGAAGCAGCGCCGGACGAGGTCGAGCTTGCGGAAGGAGACCTGGACGAACTCGACTATGAAGGCGGTTCGATCGACCTGGGCGAGACCGTCGCCCAAACAATGGCACTGGCGCTCGACCCATTCCCGCGCGCACCCGGCGCGGAGGACAAGCTGCGCGCGGCCGGCGTGATCGGCGAAGAGGATGCCGGCCCCTTCGCCGCTCTCAAGGCATTGAAAGACAAGCTTTAGAGCAACTCAGAACGGAACGTCGTCGTCGAGGTCGCTGTCGAAGGCTGCCGGGCGACCGGCGCCCGCGCCACCACCGCGCGATGCCCCGCCACCGCTTCCGGCGAAGGTCGAATTGAAATCATTGCCGCCGGCATCGTCGTCCCAGCCGCCACTGCGGCCGCCACCTTCGCCTTCGCGGCGATCGAGCAGCACCAGCACGGCGTTGAATCCCTGCAGCACGATCTCCGTGGAGTAGCGATCCGCGCCGCTCTGGTCCTGCCACTTGCGGGTTTGGAGCGCGCCTTCGAGATAGACCTTGCTGCCCTTGCGCAGATAACGTTCGGCGACATTGGCCAGGCCTTCGCTGAAGACCTTGACCGTGTGCCATTCGGTCTTTTCCTTGCGCTCGCCGCTATTGCGGTCCTTCCAGCTTTCGGATGTGGCGATGCGCAGTTCAACCACCTTGCCGCCATTCTGAAAGCTGCGCGATTCGGGATCACGCCCGAGATTGCCGACGAGGATCACCTTGTTGACCGAGCCGGCCATTCTTCTCTCCGTGTCTGATGTTCGGACCGAACCTTAAAGCCCGAGAGCGGTCGCGGTCCAGAAGGTAATGCCTGCCGCCACCCAGGCCAGCGTGAAAAGATAAGCCAGGGTGAAGCCCGGCCAGAACCAGCCGTTGGTCTCTCGCCGGATCACCGCGATCGTGGACAGGCATTGCGGAGCGAACACGAACCAGGCGAGGAAGGCGAGTGCGGTCGGCAGAGGCCAGGCCGCGCGCAGCCGCGTCGCCAGCCGCACCTGGCCGAGCTTTTCGTCGTCCCCGGCATCGATCGAATAGACGGTTTGCAGCGCGGAAACCGCGACCTCGCGCGCGGCCATGGCCGGAATGATCGCAAGCGCGAGCGCGTGGTTGAAGCCGACTGGCCTGACGACCGGTTCGATTCCGGACGCGATCCGGCCAGCGATCGAATATTCGCTCTGCTTCACCCCATCAGGCGCCTTGGGGAAGGAGGTCAGTGCCCATAAAGCGATCGTGACCCACAAGATCACGGTACCCGCGCGGCGCATGAATACATAAGCGCGTTGCCACAGGCCGATCGCGACGTCGCGCCATACCGGCATCTGATATTTCGGCATTTCCATCATGAAGCCGCCGCCGCTGCCTTTGGTGACGGTGCGCTTGAGCACCGCGGCAACCAGCATCGAGCCCAAAATGCCGCTTAGATACAGGCAGAACAGAACCAGCCCTTGCAGGCCTATGCCCGGCAACACCTTACGCGCCGGAATGAATGCACCGATGACCACGGCGTAGACGGGCAGGCGCGCCGAGCAGGTCATCAGCGGCGCGATCAGGATGGTGGTGAGGCGATCCCGCTGATCGTCGATCGATCGCGTCGCCATGATACCGGGAATGGCGCAGGCGAAGGACGAGAGGAGGGGGATGAAGGCCCGGCCGGACAAGCCTACGCCCGACATCAACCGATCCATCAAGAAGGCGGCACGGACCATGTAGCCGGACGCCTCGAGCATCAGGATAAAGAAGAACAGGACCAGGATCTGCGGAAGATAGGCAACGACCGAGCCGACACCGTTGATCACGCCTTCCACCAGCAGAGAGCGAAGGACGCCGTCCGGCAGGTGAAGGATCGCCTCGTTGCCTAGCCATGCCTGCAGTGATCCGAGCCATTCGATCGGCACCTGGCTCCACGAGAAGACCGCCTGGAACATGACGAACATCAGAAGGCCCAGCAGAATCGGGCCGGCTACGGGATGGAGCGCGACGCGGTCGACACGCTGAGTCCAGAAATTGGTCTGTTGATGCTGGGTGGTGACCGCGGCGGCGATGCGCCGCGCTTCGCGCTGGAGACCGGGGAGTTCGCCGGCTTCGCCCGTGGCGAAAACCGCTTTGCCACCGCCGCCCACGGCGCGGCCGAGCGCCTCGCGCAGCTCGTCTAGTCCGCGCTTACGCACCGCGACGGTCGGCACCACCGGGACACCCAATTCGGCGGAAAGACGAGGAATGTCGATCTCGAGGCCGTCGCGCTGCGCCATATCGATCATGTTGAGCGCCACCACAGTAGGCAGGCCCAGCGCGACCAGTTGCAGAACGAAGCGTAGATGGTTGTCGAGATTGGTTGCGTCGACCACCACCACTAAGGCTGATGGCGTGCGCTCGCCTTCCTGGCGGCCGAACAACACGTCGCGCGTGACCTGCTCGTCGGGGCTCTGCGGATCGAGGCTGTAGGTGCCGGGCAGATCGACCAGTTCAAGCGGTCGACCATCGTCGAGCGCCATTCGCCCGACTTTACGCTCGACCGTGACGCCCGGATAATTGCCCACCTTCTGACGGGCGCCCGTCAAGGCATTGAACAAAGCGGACTTGCCGGCATTGGGATTGCCGACAAGCGCGACCATCGGAGAAGGGTTCATGCGGGCTCTACAATGACGGAGGCCGCTACGCTCCGGCGCAGTGCAACGATCATTCGCCCGACCCGGCACGCCAGCGGGCCCTTCAACGCACCGCGGTGCAGCGTCTCTATCGAGACGCCATCGTCGAAACCCAGTTCACGCAGCCGCCGAGCTTCGCGGAGCGAGAGGCCATCCCAATCGATCGACGCAATGCGCGATTCCTGGCGGAGCGGTAGCTGGTCGAGACGCACGCGGAGGCCCTAAAAATGTTTGTGCGACTTATTAGCAATAAGCGCACCTGCGCACCAGTCCCAACATTCTTTCCTTAGATTCGAAACATTTTGCGGGAAACGATGCGCGCGTGGTCCGTTTGGCGGCTGTGAGTAATGGTAGCGTATCGTTTTTGATCGGATCGTTCATCGCGTCAGCGATCTGGGGGGCACCCGTCCTGGCCGGTGCCAATTGTGGCGCGACGAACAACCAGAATGCAGCGGCGATCGCGGCGAAGCCGCCGTCAGGTACCCGCCTTGCACCACCCGCCGCGACGGTGCCGGTCGAGCCTTCGCCTGAATGGCGCAGGCGTTACGTGCGGCCATGCGCGAAAAGCGGGGGCCGGCTGATCTGCTGAAACTCTTTCCCGAAAGAGGGGGAGGATCAGGCGCGGCCAGCCGCAATCGCCGCGTCGCTCGCCAATCTGTCGGCCCGCTCATTTTCGGGGTGGCCGGCATGACCCTTGACCCATTCCCAGCGAATGCGGTGGGGTGCAGCAGCGGCAATCAGCTCCTGCCAGAGGTCGGCATTCTTGACGGGCTGCTTCGCGGCCGTGCGCCAGCCATTGCGCTGCCACCCCGCCAGCCATTTGGTCAGCCCATCCATCACGTAGCGGCTGTCGGTCGATAACACCACCTGACATGGCCGCTTCAGCGCCTCCAGCCCCTTGATCGCGGCCATGAGTTCCATGCGGTTATTGGTGGTGAGCTTGTCCCCGCCCGACAATTCCTTTTCCTTGTCGCCGGCGCGGATCACCACGCCCCAGCCGCCGGGGCCGGGATTGCCCTTGCAGGCGCCGTCGGTCGCCATGTGCACCAATGTCAGCTCGCTCACAGGCCGAGCGTCTCCGGCGCGGTATCACGGTAGAAGTCGAGCCGCCGCAGGAATGCCAGCGGGTCCTTGCGCGTCACCATCGCGTCCGCCGGCGTATTGAGCCAATCCCAGGCTCGGGTCAGCATGAAGCGCAGGCAGGATCCGCGAGCCAGTGCGGGAAAAGCGGCGCGCTCCTCGGGCGACAGGCCGAATGCCTCATCATAGCCGGCGATCAATGCCTCGCCGCACGCCGCATTAAAGCTCGTACCGTCATGTTCGAAGCACCAGGCGCTGTGCGTGACGGCGACATCCCAGGCGCGGACATCCGAGCAGGCGAAATAGAAATCGATGAGGCCCGTCACGCTTGCGCCGCGCATCAGCACATTGTCGGGAAAAAGATCCGCATGGATCACGGAACGGGCGAGTTGCTTCGGCCAGTTGCGGTCGAGCCAGTCGAGCTCGTCCGAGACTCGACGACCCAGGCCGGGAGCGATGCGGTCGAGATCGTCACCACAACGGCCAGCCAGCGCGTGCCAGCCGGCAATGCCAAGCGTGTTGGGCCGCTGCAGGGAAAAATCGGCAAGCGCGGCATGCATTTGGCCGAGCGTTACGCCGGTCGAGCGGGCCTGCGCCGGCGTGGGATGGCTGACCGATATACCAGGCAGAAACTCGATCAGGCACGCGGGGCGGCCGGCCACTTCCTGAATCTGGCGGCCGTTACGGTCGCGGATCGCGCGGGGCACAGACAGGCCCTTGTCTGCGAGATGGTCGAGCAGCGCCATGAAGAATGGCAGATCGGCGCTGTCGACACGCTTCTCATAGAGCGTGAGGATGAAGCGATTGCCGGTCGTGTCGACCAAGTAGTTGCTGTTCTCCACGCCCTCCGCGATGCCCTTGGCCGAAACGAGGCTACCCACGTCATAGAGATCGAGCAATGCGGACAAGGCCTCCGCGGATACCTGGGTATATACTGCCATGATCTGGTCCGGTTGTTCAGGCTGCAGCAACCGCGCGCGGCAGCTTGAACGTCATGATTTCCTCCGGGCCTTCCTGCTCGCGCTCGCGGACGGCAAAATGACGTCCGAGCAAGTCAACCAGCTCGCGCACCAATATTTCCGGTGCGGAGGCGCCCGCGCTGATGCCGAGCGTACGCACGCCTTCGAGCCATGCCAGGTCCAGATCTTCGGCACTCTCGATCAGCTTGGCGCGCGTACCCACGCGTTCGGCGACCTCGGCCAATCGTACTGAATTTGATGAATTGGGGGCGCCCAGGACCAGGATCGCATCGCAGCGCGCTGCGATCTCCTTGACGGCGAACTGGCGGTTGGAAGTGGCGTAACAGATATCCTCACCGCGCGGCCCCTGGATCAAGGGGAAGCGACGCCTCAATGTGGAAACCATTTGCGCGGTGTCGTCGACCGAGAGCGTGGTCTGCGTAAGGAAGGCGAGGCTGGCGGGATCGGAGGGATTGACCGCCTCAGCATCCGCATTGGTTTCGATCAGCGTCATCGTTCCGGGTGGGGTCTGGCCGAATGTCCCGATCACTTCGGGATGGCCGCGATGCCCGATGAACAATATGTGCCGGCCGGCTTCGACCATGCGCTCGGCCTGGCGATGCACCTTGGAGACGAGCGGGCAGGTGGCATCGATGAAGTCGAGTCCGCGCTCGGCCGCCTTGTGAGGCACGATCTTGGGCACGCCATGCGCCGAGAAGACCACCGGCACGCCGTCGGGAACATCGTCCAGTTCCTCGACGAAGACCGCGCCCTTGGCTTTGAGCGCATCGACGACGTGGCGGTTGTGCACGATTTCGTGGCGCACATAGACGGGTGCGCCGAACTTCTCGATCGAAAGTTCGACAATGCGGATGGCGCGATCGACCCCCGCGCAAAAACCGCGCGGTGCCGCGATCAGAAGATCGAGCGGCGGCTTGTCTGATTGGGGGGCGGTGGCTCCGTCCATCGCGTTCCCATAGGGCCCAGACCCGGGATCAGCAATGGTTGCGATCGCCCCGAGAAGGCCGATGGCAAAGGCGCCGCGCAATCGCCTGGCCGAAGCTAGGCGCAAGCAGCAACGTAGCCAGCGGCCTTCTTCGGCCGACCCCGCAGGGGCGGGCGCCTTTGGCGCACAGCGGCGCCATTCGTCGGTCACGATGAATCTTCACCGCTCCCCCTCATGCCGTGCCTTGCACCGAACTCGCTTCGTCGAAACCGTTGTTGATTCCGGGTCTGGGCCCTCAGCGATTGCTTGCCCCGGCGGTAGCCGCTTCCTATGAGTGCGCACCTTAATGTTGGTCCGCTTTAGGATACGCCCTTGATCCGTCGTCTTCTCCCCGCTTTTGCCCTGCTGCCGATTCTGGCGAGCTGCACCAAGGAGGACGATTTCGACGTCAGTGGCGGTTTGAACGTCGTGCGTTCGACCTGCCCGGCGGTCGCGGTGCCGGCCTATACGGGCGATGTCAGCCTGTTCAGCCCGCCAGAAAGCCAGGACGCGCGCGCGCTGGACGTGACGGCATCGATCACCAATTTGCGCACGACCTGCGATCAGACCGGCGCGATCGTCCATACCAAGGTAACGTTTGACGTCGTGGCGCGGCGTGCCAGCCCGAACGGCGCGCGCGATTTGGTCCTGCCTTACTTCGCGACCGTGATGCGGGCGGGCACGAAGATCATGTCGAAGCAGGAAAGTCAGGTTCTCATCCATTTTGCGGACGGGCAGTATCGCGCGACGGGTACCGCCGGTGCGGGCGCCGATATCCAGAAGAGCCTGGCGACTCTGCCGGCGGTCGCGCAGGCTCGCCTGCATCGCAAGCGGAAGGCCTCGGACGCAGATGCCTCGGTCGATCCGCTCGCCGATCCGAAGATCAAGGCAGCGATAAACGAGGCGAATTTCGAGTTGCTTATCGGCTTTCAGCTGAGCGACGATCAGCTCAAATATAACGCCACCCGCTAACACCGACCGTCGGCCGCGGAGACTTCACCACCCATCGATCGGAGCGATCATGCGCCAGTGGTTTAAATCTCTCCGCTATTTGGCAGTGTCGGCGGCCATTTGCGCCTCGACGACCGCGGCAGCGCGACCCACGGTGGAGCCGGTCCTATCCAGCGCCAGTGAGCCCGTTGCCGATCTGGACGCATGGGATGCGGCGAAGCGCATGGGCATCGGCGTCAACATCGGTAACACGCTCGACAACACGACGACGTGGGAAACCGGATGGGGAAACCCGCAAATCACCAGGGAGTATATCCAGAACCTGGCAGCGCTGGGTTTCAGGGTCGTCCGCCTACCGGTCGCATGGGACACCTATGCCCACAATGGGCGGATCGATCCCGACAAGATGGCGCGCGTCGGGCAAATCGCCGACTGGATCGCGTCGGCGGGCATGTTCTGCGTAATAAATATCCACTGGGACGGGGGGTGGATCGATTCCGATGACCAGAAACGGTTCGCCAAAACCTATCATACGTTCAGCCCAGAGGCCGAGGCCAAATACGTAAGCTACTGGAATCAGATCGCGATCTACTTTGCCGACCGGGACCAGCGGCTGGTGTTCGAGGGATTCAACGAGGAGAGCAACTTCGAAGGCGCCGGCTCGGATGAGAAGGCCTACGCCATGCTGGCGCGCGTCAACCAACTCTTCGTCGATACCGTTCGAAAAACCGGCGGCCATAACGTGACCCGGCTGCTGATCATTCCGGGTTATACGACCGATATTGTAAAGACTGCCAACGGTCACTTTCCGCTACCCCACGACGTGGTGCCCCACAAGCTCTTCATATCGGTGCATTATTATACGCCATGGGCATTCGCCGGCATGTCCGAGGATGCCAGCTGGGGGAAAATGCAGCCGACCTGGGGCAGCAAGAGCGACATCGCCGAATTAACGCGGCTGTTCGACCGGATGCGGGACTTTGCCCAGCGCAACGACATGCCGGTGTTCCTGGGGGAGTTCGCTCCTAACCCCCGAAAGGAACAAGCATCGCGTGTGCGCTGGATGCTTGCGGTGGCGCAGGGCGCTTTGTCGAGGAGGATGGTGCCCGTTCTCTGGGACACCGGCGAGGATATCTCGCGCAGGCCGCCTTATTCGCCAAGCCCGGCGGTGGCCGAAGTGCTGCGCGCGCTACGATAGCATCGTCCAAGCCGGGTGCCTCGTGCACCCCGGCGCATTCCAGCGAGAAGATTGAGAGTTGGTGGGTCCGCCGGGACTCGAACCCGGGACCTCTCGATTAAAAGTCGTTTACCGGCTGGTTCGCCATGACACAATCTGAGCCACGGTGAGACGATTAAATCGTTATATATCCGATAGATAAAACACGATATAACGATACCACATTAAATCGCAGTGGACCATGTTGTCGCACGGATTTGTGCAATGGCTGTGCAATGGAATTGGAGCGCGCCATGAAGATGACGGTCACGAGGCTCGCAAGTCTCAAAGGTTCGGACAAGCGGCAAGCATTCAGAGACGATGCGGTGCCCGGCCTCACTTTGTACGTGGAACCCGCCCCCCGGGCGACCAAGACCTGGTATTGGCGCGGTCGCATTGCCGGCGCGATCGTAACGCACAAACTCGGTCGCTTTCCCGCGCACAGCTATGCAGCGGCACGTCAGTGGGCTTTGGAGATCGGCACTTTCCGCGATCTCGGTCGAGATATTGTGGCCGAGCGCGAGGCCGAGGCGGCTGCGAAAGCCGAGCGGCAAAAGCGCACCGGACAGTGGTTGTTTGAGCTTTGGCTCGACCAGGATTGTCGGCAGCGAAACAAGCGGTCCACGATCGCCAGCAAACGCGCCATGTGGGAACGCGATCTCAAGGCCCGGCTCGCCGAGATGGACATACAGGCGATCGAGTTCGAGACATTGGACGACATTGTCATCGAGAAGGCGAAGACAGCGCCGACGCAGGCGAACCGGCTGGTCGCGTTTCTTTCGCGGATGTTCCGATGGTCGACCAAGCAGGGGCGTCGGCAAACCGGCCTGACAAGCAATCCGGCTGCAAATCTCTACAAGCCTGGCAGGGAGCGGAAACGCACCCGCGTATTGGCCGACTATGAAATCGGATACCTGCTCACGGTCTTAGAATCCTCCAATTGCGTCGCTGCGCCGGCAATTCAGCTCATCCTTGAAACGGGGGTGAGGCGAGAGGAGGCATTGGGCGTGCGGTGGAGCGAACTTAATTTGGCAAGTCGCGATTGGACCTTGCCGGGCGGGGATCGGACAAAGAACGGATTGATCTTCGTAATCCCGCTCATGGGTCGCACAGTCTCACTGTTTTCGCAGCAGCCGCGCTCGAACTCGTCCGATCTCGTTTTCTGGTCGAGAGCTGCTCCCCAACGGCATGTTTCCGGAACGACGAAATTTCACGCTGGGATCTTTTGCGCCATGAAGGTGCTTGCGGAGGCGGATGGGCGGTCGCTTGAATGGTGGACGCTTCACGATCTGCGTCGAACCATGGCAACGAAAATGTCAGGGTTTCGCGACTCTCGAGACAGGCCGCTCGTGCCGCCCCACGTGGTCGACGCTTGCCTCAACCACGTAAGCGGTTCCGCGAAGGCCGGGGTGGCTGGGGTCTACAACCATCACCAATATTACGCCGAAAAAAAAACCGCTTTTCGCCTTTGGCACGCTCACCTGGAAAAATGTGCGAAGGACGAACGCCCTCACAGCTTCGCCGGGAACGGGCGTTGATCTGGGCGGATATGTTGAGCGATGGGCTACCCGAGCCGACGGCCTCGTTGGACCGGCCGGCACGTGAGTTGGGGGTGAACGGCTCGCACTTAAGCGGACCATTAACCAGCAATTGGTTCCGCTTTGGTTGCTATTTCCTGCCCTCGGCTTTTCGGCATCGCTAAGCTTGGCGAAGCAAGCTTCTCTAAGTGATGGCAATAATGGGCGGCAATGAGTCTTCTTCTGCAATTATCGATGCAATCCAGTGGCTTGCGGCTCTGGTCCAAGGCTCGATCGCTAACGCCATTGCCGTGATTGCTGTCGCGAGCGTGGGCTTCATGATGCTCACAGGTCGTCTTGAGCTCAAGCGTGCCTTCCGGGTGATTCTCGGCTGCTTTCTTCTGTTTGGAGCGTCTGCTGTGGCCCAGGGACTTGCTGGCGCGATCCACAGCGACGCTATGCCGCGCCCGGGGGATGTCCCACCATCTCCATACCATCCGCCTGTGGCCCCGCCCCTCAAGCCGGCGACACGGTCCGACTACAACCCCTATGCAGGGGCCGCCTTCATTCCGCAGAAGTGAGTCGGGCGAGCGAGAGGCCGCGATGCTGAAAATCAGCCGGTTCGCAAGAGCATATTTCTAAAAAGATAGAACCGCTTTGGTTTGCGATAGTTGTTGTGGGCCTCTTGAGCAGGTCCATACTATCAAGTGCGAATCATATTTTCACTTACGAAATCAAAGGGCGGTCTTCTGTGTTAATTAAAAGAAAGTTAACCGCCTTTTTGGCGGCCGCTATCCTATTGTCTAGTGAAGCCCCAGCGATTGGACAGGCGCCTTATTCTGATCCTGCGGGGTCTGGCGTATTCGTGTCAGCTATCAACTGGCTTCAAGGATCGTTGATGGGCACAGTTGCAACCGTTGCTGCCGTAATTGCTGTTGCAAGTGTTGGATTCATGATGCTGACGGGGCGCATCAATTGGCGATACGGCGCGACCGTCATCCTTGGTTGCTTCATATTATTTGGCGCAAGCAGCATCGTTGCGGGCATCCATTCAACCGCCACGCTTGGCCAATAGGCGATGGCCGCGCTAGATCGCGATATTCTGTTCGTCGCGCTGACGCGGCCGCAGATGTTCGCGGGGGTCACCTACAGCTTCTTCGTTGCCAATGTCGTACTTGGCACGGAGTTGTTCCTGATTTTCCGTTCGGCTTGGGTCCTCGGCGCCGTGACGATGGTCCACGTTGCGGGCGTGCTCCTATGCCTAAAGGAGCCGCGTTTCTTTGATCTCTGGCTGACACGCATCTCCAAATGTCCGCGCGTGCGCGATTACCGGACTTGGGGATGCAACTCGTATCGCGCGTGACCGCGCAGCCCAAAATTCTTCGTGCTCAGAGCGCGGGAAAGCACCTGCCATATGCGCGGCAGGTCGACGAATTCACGATCGAGACGCATGATGGCCTGCTCATGCAGTTCATCCAGCTGCGCGGGCTATTGTTCGAAACAGCCGACACGGACGAACTCAACTATCGCAAGCGGCTGCGTGAAGCGGTGCTCCAGGCGACTGGCTCGTCGCGCTTTGCTGTCTACCACCACGTGCTGCGCCGCGTAGCGGACGTCGAACTCATGGGCGAATTTCCAGACGCCTTTTCAGCCAGACTGGACGCGGTCTGGAAAGAGCGGATGGGTGCTCGCAAGCTCTACGTCAACGAGCTGTTCCTCACGATTGTCCGCCGCCCGCTGCAGGGCAAGCTGGGGACGCTCGACAGGGTGCGCCGACGCCTTGGCATCGCCTCTGCGCCGCGAGAGTCGACGCGCTACGAAGTGCAGCAATTGAAGCAGGCGAGCGATGCGCTGATGGCGGCACTGGCAAGCTATGAGCCGCGTCTGCTCAGCGCCTATCAAACCCGCCATGGGCCGTGCTCCGAGCCGCTCGAGTTCCTGTCTTATCTTTACAACGGCGCGATGCGTCCGATCGGATTGCCGACGCAGGATCTGAGCGAGTATCTGCCGTACCGTCGGATCAGCTTCGGCCACGACACGATCGAATTGGGCCGTGCGGGCGCTAGCCCAAATTCGTTTCTCGCCATGATATCGGTCAAGGAATATCCGAGTCAGACTGCGCCCGGCATGCTCGATGACCTGCTGCGGTTACCGTTCGAAATCACGCTCTCGCAATCATTCGGATTTGTCGATCGCCAGGCGGCACTCGCGCAGATGAACTTGGCGCTCCGCCGGATGCGCTCCGCCGAGGACGAAGCGGTCAGCCTGCGCGAGGAGCTTACCAACGCCAAGGACGAGGTAGCAGCGGGACGTGCCGCCTTCGGCGAGCACCATCTGACGATATGCGTGCGCGGCGGCTCGCCCGAGGCGGTCGATGACGGCGTCGCTGAAGTGCAGGCAGCGCTCGCCGATCTCGGGGTCGTTGCCGTACGCGAGGACATCGCGCTCGAGCCCGCATTCTGGGCGCAATTTCCGGGTAACTTCAAATATGCCGCCCGCCGCGGGCTGGTTTCGACAGCCAACTTCGCGAGCCTCGCGAGTTGCCACAATTTCTCGCTTGGCCGTGCCAGCGGCAATCATTGGGGCGAGGCGCTGACGCTGTTGGAGACGACCGCGGCCGGCCCCTATTTCTTCAATTTCCACCAGAGCGATCTGGGCAATTTCACCGTGATCGGCCCGTCGGGCACCGGCAAGACGGTGATCCTCAACTTCCTGCTCGCACAGGCGCGGAAATTCCGGCCGCGGATCGTCTTCTTCGATAAGGATCGCGGCTCCGAATTGTTCATCCGCGCTATCGGCGGCCGCTATGACGTGTTGCGGCCCGGCTCCGCATCCGGGCTCAATCCGCTCCAGCTTCCCCCGACGCCGGCCAACCGACAATTCCTCGTGAACTGGCTCGTCCTGTTGGCGGGCGGTGCCGATGGCGAGGAGCTAGCGCTGATCCGCGATGCGGTCGACGCCAATTTCGATCAGCTGTTCGCGGATCGACGGCTGCGTCACATCATCGAGCTGTTTCGCGGAGGGCAGCGGCCGCGTGCGGATGATCTATGGTCGAGGCTCCGTCCCTGGTGGGGTGATGGCGAGCGCGCCTGGCTGTTCGACAACCCATTGGATCTGATTGACGCCAAGGCGGAAACGATCGGGTTCGACATGACCCAGTTGCTCGACGATCCGGTCAGTCGGACGCCGGCGATGATGTATTTGTTTCACCGCGTTGAGGAGCGGCTCGACGGCAGCCCTTCGATCATCATCGTCGATGAGGGTTGGAAAGCGCTCGATGACGATGTCTTCGTCGGCAAGATCAAGGATTGGGAAAAGACCATCCGTAAGCGCAACGGTCTGGTCGGTTTCGCGACGCAGAGCGCGCAGGATGCGCTTGAAAGCCGGATCGCGAGCGCTGTGATCGAACAGTCCGCGACCCAGATATTCCTTCCCAACCCCAAAGCGCGCGCATCCGACTATGTCGGGGGCTTCGGGCTCACCGACCATGAATATGAGCTTGTCCGCACATTACCCGATTCCGCGCACTGCTTCCTGATCAAGCATGGGACGGACAGCGTCGTCGTGCGGCTTGATCTCACCGGCGAGAAAGAATTGCTCACCATCCTCTCAGGTCGCGAGCGCACCGTCCGTTTGCTCGACCAGATCCGCCTCGAAGCCGGCGACGATCCCGCCGACTGGCTGCCGCGCTTGCTGGAGGTCGCATGAGTACGGCCTGTGGAGCGCCTGCGGGCCCGACCGGCTTCATCGGCTCGGTCAGCGCTTTCATGGATTGCCAGGCGGAGATGCTTGGCTCGGGCGCGTTCAGCACGCTTGCCGCTCCTGGATCGACGCTTTCGCTCGCAGTGACGGGGCTGCTCACCCTCTTCATCGCGCTGATCGGCTATAATCTGCTGGTTGGCCGCGATCTTGATGTGCGTAGCGGCACGGTGGCGATCGTGAAGGTCGGTGCCGTGCTAGCACTTGCGACCAGCTGGCCCGCTTATCGCACCTTGGTCTATAACGTCGTCACCGAGGCGCCCGGCCAGATCATGGCGGAGATCGGTCGGCCCGCGGCCCTGCCCGGCAGTGATGGCAGCCTGGTCGCGCGGCTTGATCTTGCCGATGGGGCATTGCAGCAACTTGCGATATTGGGGCCTGGCAATCCGCAGCCGGACCAATATGCGTCCTTGCCGCCGCCTCCGATGGCGGGGTTCGATTCTTTTGCACTCGGCGGATCGCGTATCCTGTTCCTGCTGTCAGCGCTCGCGGGCCTCGTCAGCGTCCACATTGTCGCCGCGCTGATGCTGGCGTTGGGACCCTATTTCATCGCCTTCCTGCTGTTTGAGAATACGCGCAGTCTGTTTGAGGGCTGGATCCGCGTCATTGCGGGTGCGACAATCGCTGCGATCGGCGTTGCGATCGGGCTAGCGCTGGAGCTCGCTTTGCTGGAGCCCTGGCTCGCGGGCGTGCTTGCACGCCGCATGGCTGGCGAGGCGCTGCCGACTGTTCCGACCGAATTGTTTGTCATCATGATGCTGTTCGCATTGGTGATCCTGGCGCTGGTTGGAGCGTCGGTGAGGTTAGCGTCTGCGTTCAGGCTGGCGCCTTGGATGCAAAGCGTGGTGGTAACCCAGCGCCAGCAGGAAAAAGCCCCGGTCGCGGTAGCCACAGCTAGGGCGCGTAATAGCGAGCCGGCTGATACGCGCAGCCGGGCGAGCGCAACCGCGAATGTCGTCGCCTCTTTGCAGCGGCGCGATCCGGGCGGTCGTGAAACAACCAGTGATAACCGCACGCATATTCAACCGCGGCTGGTGCCCGAGAACGGCAAGGTTGGCGGCACTTCCTTCAACACCATCCCTACCGGCCGCGCCTTCCCGCGGCGGGCGAGGGCACGTGCGTCGGCAAGTGTGGGACGACGGGACAGGGGCCGATGAACGAACATAGCCAAAAGATGCTCGACAGCTATTTCGAGCAGGCCGCGGGCTGGAATGCCGACCGCCTGAGGGGGCTGCGCATTTCGCAGCGCCTCGCCTGGACCGTGGCATTCGCAGCCGTACTGGTCGCGTCGCTCGAAGCTGGCGCGCTCATGATGATGATGCCGCTCAAGACGATCGAACCCTATACATTGCTGGTCGATAAGACGACCGGCTACGTCCAGCCACTCAGGCCGCTAGAGCCCGGCAAGATGGCGCCGGACGCCGCTCTCACCCAATCCTATCTCGTCCAATATGTGATCGCGCGCGAGGGCTTCGATTTTGCCTCGGCGAGCACCAATTATCGCCGCGTCGCGCTCTTCTCGGAAGGCTTGGCGAGGAATGCTTATGTGGCCGCGATGCAGCCGACCAATCCGGACAGTCCGCTCGCATCTTATCCGCGCGGCACCGTGATCGAGACGCGGGTGAAAAGCGTCTCGCCGACGGGGGCCGACAGCGCGATGGTTCGGTTCGACACGATCAGGAATGACCCCAACGGGCGTCGGCAAGCAGCGCGGTCGTGGGTAGCGCTCGTACGCTACCGCTATTCCACCGAGCCGATGGCACTCGAAGACCGCTTCGTGAACCCGCTCGGTTTCCAGGTCGCCGAATATCGCCGCGATCCAGAGACGCTCGCGCCTGACGTCGATCCCGATCAGGAAAATACTTCTCCGCTGGCGTCGCCATCGCCGCTCTCGGCTTCCGCGCCGACATCGGTCGCCGCACCCTCCATGCCGGCTCCGTCTGCGCCGGCTGGGACGCGGATCAAGCCATGAAGCTGGCGTTCCTCTCGATTGCCGCGCTCCTGGTGGGGACGCCTGTCGCCGCCGATGTTCGGCCGCAGCCGGGGGGCGGCGATCCGCGCATCCAGACGGTCATCTATGACCCCAGCCAGGTGGTGCAGCTACAGGGCACGCCTGGCTATCAGATGACGATCCAGCTCTCGTCCGACGAGGTGGTGCAGAATGTGTCCGTGGGCGACAGCGCCACCTGGCAGGTGAGCGTCAACCATGCCGGTGACCATCTGTTCATCAAGCCGAGTCAGGCGGGTGCGCCGACCAACATGACGGTGATCACGACCGTAAGGGTCTATAATTTCGAGCTGGTTCCGCTCGCCTTTCCGACGCCTGAAATGGCCTACACCGTCCAGTTCAAATATCCCGCACAGGGGGCTGCACCGCAAAATGGACCGCCGACCGACCGCGCGGCGATCCGGCGCGCCAGCCGATACCGCATCGGCGGCGAACGTGCGCTGCGGCCGACAGCTGTTTCCGACGATGGCGAGCATACTTTCGTAAGCTGGCCTGCCGACCATCCGATCCCGGCCACGTTCCAGATCGGTGACGATGGAACGGAGCGTCTGGTCAATGGCGGGATGCGCGGTGAGGAATTCGTCGTGGACGGCGTCGCGCCTCGTCTCGTGTTCCGCATCGATGGACGCTTTGCGTTTGCGCAGAAGCAAGCACCTCGGAGGCACCCATGAGGCGGCCGCGCGAAACGGCGGGCCCGTCCGGGACGGCGGCGGCCGAGACCATCAAGCTATCGGTCGAACCCTGGAAGCCGACGGTTCGGTTGCCGCGCAGCGGCCTCTCCGGGGGCGTGTTGGGCGTTGGTGCCGCGATCGCCGCTTTGGGCCTATTCTCGGTGCTCGAAGCGCGCCGCACCAGCCATGTCGAGCCTTCGGTACGGCCTCAATCTGCCGATACCGGCTATACGATCGCGCCGCCGCCCCCGCTGCAGATACCGCTTGAACCGGCAGTTGTCGTGGCTGTCGCGGCACCGGCCGCAAATGCGCGGGTACAGGCCGCACCACCGCCGATGCAGTCCAAGCCGGCTTATTCCGTGCAGCCGACGCCGATGTCGCCGCCCCCGGCTCCGCCCGTTTACCCTCAGCCGCCCGCGCCGCCCACCCCGGCTGCGGGTCCTCCGAACCGCAACTCGTCGGCAACCGCATTGGTAGTTGATACGACGGTTGGGAACGCAGGTACGGCAGCGACCGGAGCTGGCGGGACGGGAGGTGCGTCGCCGCTCGCTGGCGCGGCGGCCGGAGGAGGGCGCGCGCGGTCGGGTATATTGGCCAGTCCGTCTAACACCGTGCCGCAAGGCACGCTCATTCCCGCCGTGCTTGAGACTGCGTTCGATTCGACGCGACCTGGCTTCGCCCGTGCGATCGTGTCGCGCGACGTGCGCGGGTTTGATGGATCAAAGGTGCTGATCCCGCGCGGGAGCCGCCTGATCGGTGATTACCAGTCCGACGTAAGCCCAGGGCAGAAACGCGCGGTGATAACCTGGACGCGGCTAATCCGGCCCGATGGTGCGGTGATTGCACTGGAATCCCCTGCGGTCGATCCGCTCGGTCGCGGCGGCGTGCATGCGAGCGTCAACAGCCATTTTCCGGAACGCTTTCTGGGCGCGCTGCTTCAATCGACGCTTCAGGTCGGCAGCATGATCGCGACTCGCGCAGCGACCGGGTCGGTCATTGTGGCACTTCCGACCGCGGCCAATTCGGTCGGCGCCCAATTCACGCCCGCGACGATCGTGCCGACGTTGAGGGTGCCGGCGGCCACCAGCATCAACATTTTCGCTGCCCGCGATCTCGAGTTCGCCGGAGGAGAACAACAATGAACGCTGCCACCGCGCGCGCGGCATCCGATGGCGTTTACTTACGCTCCTTTCTGGCGCCGCTGGCGGAGCATCTGAACCGGCCCGATGTCACCGACATCTACATCAACCAGCCGGGCGAAGCGTGGCTCGAACGTCTTGGCGGCGGGATCGAGCGCCATCTGGCCCCCGCGCTCACCGAAATGGTCCTGGCCCGCCTCGCCCGCCAGCTCGCCGCACTCACCCATCAGGGGGTCAGCCGGGAGCATCCGCTCATGTCAGCCGTGCTGCCGGATGGATCGCGCGTCCAGGTCGTGGCCCCTCCCGCGACGCGCGGTCATATGGCGGTGGCGATCCGCAAGCAGGTGGCGTCGCGGCTGAGCCTGGCTGACTATGTCGCAAACGGCGCGTTTGCCGAGACGAGCAGCGAGGCGCTGAAGCCAAGCAATGACATCGTGTCGTCCGCCTATGAGACGGTAGCGCAACAGGATGTCGCGCGGGTGCTCGCGGAGGCGGTCCGATCCCGTAAGAACATCCTGATCTCGGGCGGCACCTCGACCGGCAAGACGACCTTCATGAACGCACTCCTGCGCGAGGTCCCGCAGGCGGAACGGCTGATCCTGATCGAGGACACGCCCGAGCTTACGGTGGAACATCCCAACCATATCGGGTTGATCGCGGTGCGGGGCGAATTGGGTGAGGCGCGCGTCAGCGCCAACGATCTCGTCACCGCATCGCTGCGCCTGCGTCCGGATCGGATCATCCTCGGCGAACTCCGCGGCAGCGAGGCATTCGCCTTCCTGCGCGCAATCAACTCCGGGCACCCCGGATCCATGACGACGATCCATGCCGACACGCCTGAATCCGCGATCGAGCAACTGGTGTTGCTCGTGCTCCAGGCGGGCACGGGCCTCAGCCGGACCGACATCCGCCATTACATCGCGCAAACGATCGACATGTTCGTGCAACTGCGCCGGGGTCCCCAAGGCCGCCATGTCGACCGGGTGGTGCTGCGGTCACCGTGAGGCTCGCAATATATCCAGTAATATCAAAGCATAGATCGATACTAGGTCACTTTCGTAAACACTAGTTACGAATCCTATCTGATTCTCGTGATAAGTTAGTGAAATGGAGATTAACATCTTTCCGATTCTCTCGGAAAGGCGGTCTTTAATACGCAGCAAATTCAATCGAAATAGTAACCGAACTGGGTGTTGTTGATACTTGTACGGAACGATTCCGGTAATAAGCTGGATTTTCATTAGGGGAAACTGAGGGCATTGGCGAATCGGGTTCGTCGTGACGGTGGTCACGCGGCTCCTCGCTGCGGCTTGCAGACCTCGCAAGCTGAGGTGAAATGCACATGGCGAATGCGACACGGAGCGCGGCGGGCGGCGGCGCGCAGGGCCTTTCTTGCGCGCAAAATCCCGGCCGGAAGCGAACTGCGGCGCGGCTGCTGCGGGCGGCGCTCCTGGCAGGCGCGGGTTTGCTGGCGCTCGCTCCGGTCCATGCCGACGAGACGCTTACCTATAGTTATGATGCACGCGGGCGCCTCAAGCAGGTCGCGCATAGCGGCACGGTCAATAGCGGTGTCACTTCTGGCTACACATTCGATGGCGCCGACAACCGCGTTACCGCCACCGTTTCCGGCGTCGCGGCTCCCGTAAGTTTTTCGATCGCCGGCGGCGGCACTGTCGAGGGCGGGCAGATAACCTTCACTGTCACCCGCAGCACAAGCACTGGCAGCAATTCGGTCAGCTATGCGACCGCCGACGGCAGTGCTCATGCGGGCACGGATTATACCGGGGCCACGGGTACCCTGAACTTCACCGCGGGCCAGACGACCCAGACGTTCACGGTGTCGACCACCAACGACACGATCGTCAACGGAACGCGCAATTTCTCGGTCAACCTCTCAAACGCGACCGGCGGCGCCACGATCGGCACCGGCCAGGCGACGGGCTCGATCACCGACAATGACGGTGCGCCCGTCTTCTCGATCGGTCCCAGCACGGTGAGCGCAACCGAGGGCCAGTCGCTCAGCTTCACCATCACGCGGTCCGGCGCGGCGACGGGTAGCTACTCGGTAAATTACGCGACCGCGAACGGAACGGCGACGGCAGGCAGCGATTACAATGCCAATTCGGGCACGTGGACCTCAACCGCGGCCGGCACCCAGACGGTCACGGTCTCGACGATCGACGATACCCTGACCGAGAATAACGAGACCTTCACGGTCAACCTCTCGAGCCCAAGCGGCGGATCGACGATCGCGGGCGGGCAGGGCACCAGCACCGGCACGATCTTCGATAATGACCCGACGAACCTTGCTGTCACCGTTCCCGGCGGCGGCTATGTCAATCTGCGGAGCCTCGCCAGCAACTATTCCAACCAGACCAGCGTGGTCTTCACCCTCCCGTCCGGATCCACGGTCACGGGCGGCGCCGGCGGCGTGGCGATCGATACCGGCAGCTGGCCTGCCGGCGTGTCACTGACGCTCAACGTAGCCGGCACCGTCCTCGGCGGCGGCGGCAATGGCGGCAAGGGTGGTGGCTGGAACGGTACCGGCAACAGTTCGCCAACCAGCGGCGGAAGCGGTGGCGATGCCATCAGTTGCGGTGCCAATTTCACGATCGCCGTCAGCGGAACGGTCAAGGCGGGCGGCGGCGGTGGTGGCGGCGGCGGATACGTCACCCACACCACAGGCGGGCCTGGCCAGGCAACAGAAGGTGGCGGCGGCGGTGGCGGTGGCCAGCCGAATGGCGTGGGTGGCACCGGAGGCGCGGGCAACAATGGCGGCGGGACGGGCGGCACCGGCGGCGCCGGCACGACCTCCGGGGGCGGCACCGGCGGCACCAGCTCGGTCGCAGCGGGCGGCAATGGCGGCATTTATGCGAACGCCGGCTCGACTGGAGTAGGCGGCATGTCCGGGCCCGGCATCGGCGGCGCTGCCGGCTACGCCGTGCGCAAGAACAGCACCACCTGCACCGCCAGCGGCAACATCACCGGCACCGTCGGATGAGCCGCGTCTCTCCCCGCACATCCCATCGCACTGGGCATCGCCCCTACCAGATCCAGACATCGAGGATTCCCATGAAACTCAAATCCTGCCTGCTCGCCGGCGCGGCTCTGCCGCTGGTACTCTCGACCACCAACGCTCAGGCGCAGGTCGGCGCGAGCCCGGTGGCGCCACCGGTGTTCAACGCGATCGACGAGCATGGGGTGCAGCTCTTGTCGGGCTATCTCTCGGTGCCGCTTGCCAGCATATCGATTGGGCCAGGCGGCCCAGGGAGCCTTGGTTATAACGCCGTTTCGAACGGCTCGCAGGAGGAGCAGCAGGAGGACGCTTATGCCTATCTGACCATTACAGGCACGTCTTCACAAACCTATTCGGTCGTACAAGGCGGTTCGACTGAGACGTTCACGCTGCAGGCGGATGGCAGCTTCAAGCAGGACCAGGGCCGTCCATCCACGCTGACGTATAATTCGGGGACCAATACCTATACCTATACCGACGGGAACGGCACGGTATCGGTGTTCAGTTATCAGCTTTCGTCCACGAATCCGGCAAGCCCGATCGCCAAGATCGTGTCAAAGACCTTTCCGGCCGGAGAAACACTCAATTATTATTACGTCTACAACACCTTTACTGTCGGCCTCTCAACGCAGCACAGTTATGACGTGCAAGCGGTAACGAGCAGCCTCGGCTATCAGATGCGGCTCAGTTACGTTCTGGCTTCGAATGGAATTCCCACCGTCAGCAACGTCGTCTTGTTCAACATGGCGAGCGAAACCTGCGATCCTGCCGCCGCGAGCTGCAGCCTCGTCGGCTCCTGGCCTTCATTGACGCTGAGCTACGGGTCCAATGCATCCGGTTACACACTCACGATCACCGATGCGCTCAACCGCATAACGACGGTGCAGTACGGAACCACCACGGAGACGATCACCTACCCCGGGAACAGGCAGGTCACCTACCAAGGCACCCAAGACTCTAGCGGCAACTTCTTGGTCAGCAGCTATAATGATGGCAAGGGAACCTGGGGTTATGGCCATCCGACGCAGCAAGGCTTGGTCACAATTACCACAAATCCCGACAACACGACCAACCATGTTTACCAGTTCATTAGCAGCGGTCCGTCTACCGGTCAGTTATCGTCAGAGACACCGGGGGGAGGCTTGCCGAATATAAATTATACCTATGACGGTAGCGCTCGCCTTGTCCAGATGGACAAGGTAAGTGGATCAATTACCAGCACGACGACATATACGTACGATAATGGCAGGTTGAACAGTACAACCGTGAAGTCGACTCTGGACTCGTCAACCATAGGTGTCAGCTCAGGGTATGCCGCTCTATCGGCATGTAATCCAAAAACTTGTAACAAGCCGATCTGGACGAAGGATGCCAACGGCAATCAGACCGATTACACCTATAATCCCAACAATGGCGCCATCGAATCCGTGACGCTGCCGCCCGCTAACCCGGGCGACCCACGAGCTCAGATCCGATATTATTACGCGACCCAAACGGCGAGCTTCCGGAACGGATCAGGCGCCACCATTTCCGGCGCACCCGTATATCGGCTCACCTCAACCTCCCAATGCTACAATACGGGTCTGACCGGGACGACGATCTCACTCGTGAACTGTGCGAACTCTAGCGATGAATTCAAGACGACGATCAACTACGGCACTGACCAAGCCCTTCCGACCAGTTCTGCTACCGGGCCGGCAGATGGGACTTATTCGACGAGCACCGCCGCCACTTATTATCCGACCGGCGACGTGAAGACAGTTGACGGGCCGGTCCCCGGAAGCGCCGACACGACGCGCTATTATTATGACGTGATGCGCCAGAATACCGGCGTCGTTGGCCCTGATCCGGATGGGCCTGGTCAGGCTGCTCCGCTCAAATATCGCGCGTCGAGAACGACCTATAATGGTGAAGGTCAACCGACTTTGATCGATGCGGGCACGGCCACAGGGCAGGGCGATACGGACATGTCGACCTTCGTCGCACTCCAGCAAAAGACTATCTCTTATGACGCGCAGGGCCGCGCATGGGTGCAGCGGTTCACCGCGGGCGGGACAGTCTATCAGCTCTCACAGAACGAATATACCAAAGCGGGCATACTCCAATGCACCGCGGTGCGCATGAATCCGATATTGTCAGATGCGGCGCTCCCGAACGGCTGCGCCCAGACCAGCCCCGTCTCCTCGGCCTATGGGCCGGACTTGATCACCCAAAATGCATATGATGCATCTTTCCGGCTGACATCGGTCACGACTGGGGTGGGTACGAGCGATGTCGCCACCGTCACCAATAACTATGGTCCCATGGGTGAACTGCAGTCCGTGGTGGACGCGAACCTGAATCTGACGACCTATCAATATGACGGCTTCTATCGCTTAGCGTATACCTATTTCCCCAACCCATCTGGCGGAGGTAGCTCGACAACCGATTTTGAGCACCTGACATACGACTTGGCCGGCAACATCACCGAAAAGACAACTCGCGCCGGCACCGGATCTGTCGCCAATTGGACGGACTTCGTTTATGATGGACTCAATCGCCTCAAGACGAAGACCCCGCATTCCGGCGCGAGCAATCCAATATCCACTTATTCTTACGACCTGATGGGTCGAATGACGTCTGCGACGGCCAGCACCGCGCACACCGTCCTTACGAGCTTCCAATACGGTTCCAACGCGCAAGGGCCGTACAAGACCGATGAATCGAAGTTCGACGGCAATTCAGCGGGCGCGAAAGTCACGCAATATGACGTCGCTGGGCGACGGGCGCAGTTCAAGTGGGGTGACGGCTTCTACGTTAGCTATGATTATGACAATGCAAGCGAGGTGACGGCGATCCGCGAGAATGGTGGCGCCCCGATCGAGACTTTCGTTTATGACGATCTCGGTCGCCGCCAGAGTCGCGTCGCCGCCAATGGGACGGGCGCGGTTTATGGTTATGATGGTGCTTCGAACCTGATTTCACTCAGCCTGACCGGTGCGGGCAGCGCGGTCTCGATCAACCCGCTCACCTACAGCCCCGCACGGCAGCTCATGTCTCGCAAGATCGACAACAACGCGTACGCCTGGACGGGCGCTGGCAATGCGAGCGTTAGCTATTCGGTAGACGGCCAAAATAAATACAACAATATTGGAGGTTCGGTGCCGGGTTACGATCTCAAGGGCAACCTAAGTTCGACCAACGGCTTCACCTACACTTATGGCATTGAAAATCAGCTAATGACCGCTAGCCCGGCATTACCTTCCGGGGGCACGCTAACTCTAATATACGACGCTTTTGGTCGGCTGGTGTACAACGCGAACACGGCCCGGTTCGATTATGATGGTGACCAAATGGTCACCGAAGGCGTAGTGACGGGTGGGTTATCCAGGCGTTACGTGTTCGGCCCCGGTACCGACGAGGCGCTGGTTTGGTATGAAAGCACGGGCACTGGAAGCAAGCGGTATCTAGATGCCGACGAGCGCGGCTCGATCATACGCGTGAGCGATTCCAGCGGCTCGACTCTCGCCATCAACAGCTACGACGAATATGGCGCGCCGGCCACGAGCAATGCGACCTACGCCGGCCGGTTCCGTTATACTGGGCAGATGATTATACCGGAACTTGGCATGTATTATTACAAGGCGCGGTTCTATTCCTCCACCCTCGGCCGGTTCCTGCAGCCAGACCCTATTGGTTATGGCGATGGAACTAACATGTACAATTACGTTCACGCAGATCCGATTAACGCGGTTGATCCTAGCGGACTGCAGGCCTCGGGGGGCAGTGGTCCTCCTGAGCTTGACGGTGGGGAGGTCACAGTTACCGGCACGCGGCATACGTGTCAGACTTACATCCAGTGCGGGATCGATACATTAGCGCCTTGGGGGACTTATCTACGTCCGTTGTTCTACGTACCTGGCGCTCAAGGGAAAGCGAAACCGCAATTCGTGATAAATCATGGCGTCCCACCCGGTTCGAAACAATGTACGGCCGGTGGCATCTCGTTCAGGGCTCCGAACGATTTTAATCCGAAGGCCATTATGGATTCTGGTTGGTGGGGAGGCCTGCTCGGAGCTAACTCCGCGGTAGGCCACAACGGAACCTATGATTTTCAGCGTGTTACAACCGGGAACGTGACAACGTTTTATAGTCAGTACACGCCCGTCGCGAACATGGCCGTCGGCTTCTATCTGGCGGGGGCTAATTATAGTCGCTCGGACGCGACATGGATATCCGACACCTTTGCGCGACATGCGTCCTCGAATGGAGCTACGGCCGAACAAGCGAAATTTAGAAATTTGGCTTATGACATCGTTGAAGGAAAGGCTAAAATTGTATGCCAGCGCCACTAAATGTACGAGGAGGAGATATTAACGTGAGAGTGGGGCTATACATTATGGCTAGCTTGGCCGTAGCTGCTGCGCCGGCTTGGATAAGACAGGTGATTGTGGGTGGGTATGATCCCGTGGACAAGTTAGGGAGCGGTGGAGATGTGTATGGATGGCTTGGTTACTCAATAGTTTCTCTTTTCTTTGGCGTGATTATGCATATAATTGTTCTAGTATTTGCAAAAAATATTGTTTTTCCAGTAAAGTTGTTGACGATTGTATCGTTCGTCTTGGTATGGTTGGGGGCCGTAGCGTGGGTCCATCACGTAGGAGTTTAGCCATATTAGTTCCGGGGAGGCGTTCCACGCGGTATTGCCCGGAGAGGCGGATACCGAATTATGCGTAAGGCTAATTAGAGCCACTTCAACCACCGGTGGAGGTATGCAGTGGCATTCCCTTTTCGGCCTATGGGTAATCTGTACACCATCGTGGCGCCACCGACATATTGCCGTCGAAACAGCTGATGACCGCGAGCCGCGCGTCCTCGTGATCCGCGAGAACACAAATAATAATGGTGGCGATCTATGATCCGTCGTGCAACGTTTGGCAAAGGTGCATTTACGGTCAAGTTATTCATGGCCGGTTTCACTTGCGCCGCAGTGGCAGCTGACCAAATCTCATATAACTATGATGCGCTTGGCCGGCTGGTCGAAGTGTCTCACGCGGGTTCCGTGAACGACGGGCTCAAGACGAGATACGCATACGACCAAGCCGGAAATAGATCCAAGGTGGTCGCGGTTTGGCCCACAAAAACACTCGTCGACAGCGGCGCGGCAGCCGCGTCGGCTTTCGCGGTGGATGATCCAGTCGTGGGTGAAGGCGGAGTACTCGTCTTCACCATCTCCAGAAGTGGGAGTTCGGCTGAGTCTGGAACGGTATATTACGGCACCGAAGACGGAACCGCCCGCGCGGGCCGGGACTATCGCGCCGTGACCGGCACGCTGACCTTCGCACCCGGTGAAAAGGACAAAACCGTACAGATCTCAACGGTAAGTGAGAGTGCAACGACTGGCTGGAAGAGCCTGTCACTCAACCTGTCGAACGGATCAGCGCATACGTCGATTGCGAAGCCGCGAGGCAATGGCTGGATCCTCGATGACCCCGCTCCCGGCAACGGCGTGAGCTTTTCGGTCGCCGACACAAGCGTTACCGAGGGCGGAGATCTTGTGTTCACCGTGGCCAAGGCCGGCTCCGCACCGGGCAGCTATACCGTTCGCTATGCGACCACGAGCGGCACTGCGATCGCGATGGAGGATTTCTACCCGGTGTCGGGCACGCTGACTTTTGCGGATGGCGAATCCGCCAAAACCGTAATCGTGCACACCTTCTCCGACACCGTCCCCGAACAAGCCGAAACGCTGTATTTCAACCTTGGCGAGACGAGCGGGGGAAGCGGCCTCGGCCGAGTGCAAGCCGTCGGAGCCATCCTCGACAATGGCCGCGTCCCGCCCAAGGAAACAACAATCACTTTGAGCACTGGCGTATCCGCGAACTTGCGTCAGCTCGCCAATGCCAACGGTTATCGCGGCGAGGCGAATGTCATCTATCACTTCATCGTGCCGTCGGGCGCGACCATTGTCGGCGCGCCAGGCGGTGGCACGGGCATCGATACGGGTCTCTGGCCGTCAGGAGCCGATCTGACGCTCGAGATCGACGGATCGGTTTTGGGCGGCGGCGGCAACGGTGGCCGTGGTGGCGTTGGGACGACCAACGGCGAAAGCGGGACGATCGGTGGCGACGCCATCACTTGCCAGGCGCCGATGTCCATAACCGTTGGCGCCACAGGTGCCCTTAAGGGCGGCGGAGGCGGTGGCGGCGGGGCCGGTGCGAGTATGTCGGGTCTTGCCGGCGGCGGTGGCGGGGGCGGTGCGCCCAACGGCCTGGGCGGGCCGACGGGCGGGACCAACGCGGCGCCCGGTTTGGCGGGCGCGCTTGCAGGTGGCGGTCATGGTAGTGCGGGTGCGGAGGGCACGCCAGGTGGCGCCGGCGGCAATTATGCGGCCATTGGCGGGATCGGCACGGCCGGGGCGACACGGTCTGCACTAGGAAGCACCGGCGGGGCGGCGATCGGCTATAATCGCGGCCTATGCCGCCTCACGGGCAAGGGGCAGGTCGTGGGGTATGCAGGTTGAACCTCGCACGGAGGCGGTACGTAAATTGATTTTATGTTAAACGCTGACCAGTGAGGGAGGTGCTCTCGCGCGTGATCGTGGAAGACGCTGCCCGGTCGATGTTGCTGCCGTGGAGAGGTTGCTTGGATGCGACTTGCCCAATGGAACGCTGGAGCCGGAGGCGCCCGCAGCGCGTGTCCGCCATGGCAGGGATGTGAAGTTGGTACGTCGTACCGGGTCAGGCAATGCGGCAAGGGCAGATAGCAAGCTGGTAGCACTGGTGCAGGAAGCGATGGCGGCCCGAGCAGTGATGGTCGCCAACCCGGAATGGAGCATCAAAGGCGCAGCGGCAAGTCCGATCGGTGCTGCAAGCGCTTAGCCCAATTGGTGCGGCTGTCCTTCCTGGCGCCCGCGATCATCAAGCGCATCGTCGAGGGGCCCCATCCGGCCGATCGGACACCGCGCGATCTGATGGAGCTGGAACTGCCAGTCTACTGGGAAGCACAGCAGGCTATGCAGGTCCTTGTCTGACGTAAATCGCCCCGACGCCGAGAAGGCAGCAGGGCGGAGTGTCAGAGCGAGAGCTCCCATTCTACAACGGCAAGCGGAAATTGGTTCGAACCGGGACCTATCGGCAATTATTTTCGGTCAGCTAGAATTCGAAGCCTCGTGGGACTTTAGCAATTAAGAGATCAGAGCGCCGGCGGCGGCGATGGAATTCATGTCCGCCGCTTAGGCGGCGTGGACAAATTTGAGCCAGTATTTGGCGGTGGCCAGATGGATCATGCCGAGGAAGCTGCTGGCGAGCTGGTCGTAGCGGGTGGCAATAGCACGATTGATCTTCAGGTGGCCGAACATGCGCTCGATGCGGTTGCGCTGCTTGTAGAGCGTCCGGTTGTGCTCGATCTTCACCCGTCGGTTTGACCGGCCACGGATGACGGGTTCGATCTTCCGTTTGGCAAGATCGGCACGGATCGCGTCGGCATCGTAGCCCTTGTCGGCAAGCAAGGCATCGGGCGTGCGCTCCGGCAAGACGATCAGGGCGTCATACGCCTTGCAGTCTGCCGCCTCGCCGCCTGTTAGGTGGAAGGCGAGTGGTCGGCCGAGGGCGTCAGCCAAGCAGTGAAGCTTATTGGTGAACCCGCCCCGCGAGCGGCCTAGAGCGCGTCGATGAGCCCCCCTTTTCCGCCCGCTGCCGAGACGTGGGCGCGGACGGTGGTGCTGTCGATGCTGTAGTGGCCGGTGTCCGCCATGACCTCCCAGACATCAGCCTCACTCCATCGCCGGAACCGGCGGTAGATCGTGTTCCAGCTCCCGTATTTGGGCGGCACATCGCGCCACGGTGCACCGCATCGCAGCCGCCACAGTATTCCATTGATGACCGAACGGTTTTGTTCGGGAGGTCTGCCTCTGCCTCGGTTCTCACGCTCGATCGGCAGCAGGTCCTTCAGGATGCGCCATTCCGCTTCGGTGAGATCGCCCCGGCTCAAGCCTGCCTCCGAAAGTCAGCCTTGAATCAACCCTTCCGCACGGCGTCAATCAATGAAGTGCCAGCCCTTGCCGTCCACGGCTAGCCAGTTCTTATGGCTGATCCAGCCAGTTCTGCCCCGTGTCTGCCAGGTGCATTCGAACTCGGTCGGCTCTTCGTCAGGCCCGACACACCGGATCACCCGAACCGACGAAACCGAAACCGCCGCCGCGTCGACCCGATCCAACTGCACTGGATCCGCACGCTTGATTGCAGCGACCATCTCCCGCGCTGAAATATGCGCGTGATTGGCCCCAAACGCGCCTGTCGGGATCAGCAGCAGCGCCAAGGCAGGATAGGCAAACCTCATGCATAAATCAGGGCATGATCCGCCAACCTGTCAAGCCGACCGATTTTGTCCACGCCGCCTAGTCCTCGACACTGTAAAACATTGGATTCTGCATCCACGCGCTGACAGCGGACTCTCGCCATCCCGCACAGCGTTCGGACAATTTGACTTGCTGGGGAAAAGTGCCGCGCTCGATCTTTCGGTAGAGTGTCGAGCGGGTAAGCCCGGTGCGCTCTAGCACGGCATTGATCCGGAGGATGCGGTCGGGCGGTGGAAGGTCCATGGGATGCTCCTGCATCTGGTGCGTCGGTTTCGTTCCCCATGACCAAGATCGCCTTCTGCTGGAATTTAGTCGAGGGAGCCTAAGGGGTCCCGGCGGACATTTACGGTGACTTCCAGATCCTGAGGCTTCGCGCCTTGGGTCCTCGGCTTTGCGGCAGCAGCCGATAAGCTACTCGGTGACGACCGAGGGCGGGGGCGCCGGCGCTGCCGGACAGCAGAACGCGGCTTGCAGAGCGCACACTGCGGGACTGCTCGCGCAGCCCTCAGGGTGCGCAGCGTCTTGGTGCGGCCGCGTGGGCACACTCGATCCGGCTTGAAGGCACGGCGGCGGCTGGCCCCCAGGCCCGCGCGCACGCCGCCGTGCCGGGCCGCCGGATTTCGAGAGTTCACCGGTTGTGGCTCGTGGCCGAGCCTCGAGGCGCTGACGCGCCAGCGATGCGGACGCCGCGCCTTTGGCGCGGCGACGTTTGGCCTCCGGCTTCTGTCTGGCGCGGTGGGCGTCGCTCACCTCTAATCCCGCCGCGTCGTGCCGCAACCTGGGCTTCGCCCAGGTCCTCCACTTCGTTCCAGCCTGCGGTGCGTCCCGCCTTCGTCGGCGGGATTGCCGGTTCGCTCCTGCCGCCCACCCCGCCAGTCCGGCGCCGGTTGCGGTGTTTGAAGGAGTGAGGGTCATGTTACTCAAACATATCGACTTGGCGCATCTGTCCGTGTCGGCCTCGAACATGAGGGCGGGCCGCAAGGCTCCCGATATCGCCAACATCCTGCCGTCGGTGCGCGCGCGTGGCGTGCTGGTGCCGCTGATCGTGCGGCAAAAATCCTGCCCTGAGCCTGTCGAAGGGGGGACACCGGACACTTACGAGATCGTGGCGGGGCGGCGGCGTTTCCATGCGGCGCTGGCGGTGGCGGAGGAGGGGGGAGCGAGCGAGGCTTTGCCCTGCGCGGTGATCGATGCAGGCGACGACGCAGCGGCGCTAGAAACCTCGCTGATCGAGAACGTCGCGCGGCTCGATCCCGACGAGGTCAGCCGGTGGGAATGCTTCACGCGTCTCGTGCGCAAGGGGCGGACGCCGGAGGATATCGGGCAGACGTTCGGGCTCACCGATCTGCAGGTGAAGCGCACGCTCGCGCTCGGCAACCTCATGCCACGCATCCGCTCGCTGTATCGGGAAGGCGAAATCGATGCGGCCACCGTGCGCCATCTGACCCTGGCCTCCAAGGCGCAGCAGCGCGGCTGGCTGGCATTGCGCGACGACAAGACGGCATATTGTCCGACGGGCGCGCAGCTGAAGGCGTGGCTGTTCGGTGGAGCGTCGATCCCGGTGACGGCGGCTGCGTTCGATCTGGATACCTATCCCGGCGAGATCGTGTCGGACCTGTTCGGCGACGAGCGCTGGTTTGCGGACGTGGCTCTGTTCTGGACGCATCAGAATGCGGCGGTCGCGGCGATGGCGGAGGGCTATCGTGCAGCGGGCTGGACCGAGGTGGTGGTGCTGGAGCCGGGCGACTATTTCCATAGCTGGGAATATGAGCGCACCCCCAAGCGCAAGGGCGGCAAGGTCTTCATTTCGCTCGACGCGCACGGCACCGTCACGGTCCACGAGGGCTATCTGACCACCAAGGAGGCGCGGCGGGCCGAGAAGGGTGAGCTCGCCGAAAAGCCGGTACGGCCCGAGGTCAGCGCGCCGCTGGCAAATTATATCGACCTGCATCGCCATGCCGCCGTCCGCGCCTCGCTGGCAGCCCAGCCCGCGCTCGCCTTCCGGGTGATGGTGGCGCATGCCATTGCCGGATCCAGCCTGTGGTCGGTGCGGGTCGAGCGGCAGCGCGCGCAGAGCGATGCGATTGGCGAAAGCGTCGAGAATGCCCCGAGCGAAGCCCGCTTCGACGAGCGCCGCCGTGCGGTGCTGGCGGTGCTGGGCTTCGATGCCGACACGCCGACGGTGACCGGCGGATGCGACGACCGGCAGAAGCTGGCGTCTGTCCTGACCCGGCTGATCGGCCTTCCCGATGCCGCTGTGTTCGACATCGCGGCGGTGGTCATGGCCGAAACGCTCGAGGCGGGCAGCCCTCTGATCGAATTGCTGGGCGCGTTGCTCGGCATCGACATGGCCGAGGTCTGGCAGGCGGACGACGTGTTGCTCGACCTGATCCGCGACAAGGACGTGATCGGCGCGGTGCTGGCCGAGGTCGCGGGGAACACCGTCGCGACCGGCAACGCCAAGGCGACCGGCAAGGTCAAGCGGGGCATCATCCGCGACTGCCTCACCGGCAACAACGGCCGGGCCAAGGTCGAGCGCTGGGTGCCGCGCTGGATGGCATTCCCGCCGTCTGCCTACACCGAGCGGGGTGGGGTGCCGAGCGTCGCGCAGGCCGCGAAGGTGGCCGACCTTGCGGCGTCGCTGGTGGCTCCCGAGCCGGTGCGGATCGCGGCATGAGGCGAGGACTGGCGGCGGTGGGTCCGCCGCCGGTTCTCCCCTTTGTGGAGAGACAGGCAATGACCCGTCCCGATATCCTGCGCTTTCGGTTGGAAAGGGCGATGGCGACGATGGATGCGCGCTCACGCGCTGTCTTCCACCTGCATCGGCTGGAGGCGCTTTCTTACGATCAGATCGCTGCCTGGCTCGGCTTAACGATAGAGCAGGTCGAACAACATATCGCGGATGCGATCCTGCATATCGATCGCGAACTGACTGCGATGGAGCGGCGGGGCAGGGGATGACCGTCCCGCAAACCGGCGCGGACCGGATTGGCCTTGCCATCCGGTCCGCGCCTGTCAGAAACCGAGGCTGATCATGCGTACCGATCTAGACCATCTGCCACCAGCCAAGCAGCGCGAGCTGGAGCGGGTGGTTCGCATCCTGTTCGAGGAATTCAGCGAAGCGACTTCGATCGCCACGTCCGAGTGGAAGAAGTCGGCGCGCATCCTCAAGGTCATCCTCTACGGCAGCTATGCGCGCGGCGGCTGGGTCGATGAGCCACATACCGCCAAGGGCTATCAGTCCGACTATGATCTGCTGATCATCGTCAATCACGAGAAGTTGACCGACCGCGTCGAATTCTGGGCAACCGCCGAGGAGCGGCTGAACCGCGAACTGGCGATCACCGGCACGCTGCGGACGCCGGTCAACTTCATCGTGCACACGCTGCAAGAAGTGAACGACGGGCTCGCACACGGGCGCTATTTCTTCATGGACGTCGCGCGCGATGGGATCGCGCTTTACCAGAGCGACGGCACCGAACTGCCCGAGCCCAAACCAAAGACGCCCAAGCAGGCGCTGGCGATGGCACGGGAATATTTCGAGGAGTGGTACCCCAGCGGCGGGGAGTTCTACGACAACTACCGTTTCAATTTGGCGCAGAGTCGCTTCAATAACGCCGCATTTCAGCTGCACCAAGCTGCGGAGCGTTACTATCATTGCGTACTGCTGGTCTGCACCTTCTACACCCCGCACGTTCACAATCTCGGCTTCCTACGCACTCAGGCCGAGCGCATCGACCGTCGCCTGATCGACGTGTGGCCACGTGAGACGAAGGTCGAGCGCGCGCGCTTCGAGAAGCTCAAGGAAGCCTACGTCAAGGCGCGCTATTCCCGGCACTATCGGATTACCGAGGAAGAACTTGCCTGGCTGGGTGCGCAGGTCGAGGCGTTGGGCAAGGTCGTCGAAGTCATCTGCTCCGAGCGTATCGAGGCATTGGAGCGCTCCGCCCGCGCCGCTTGATCGAATCCGAGATCAGGTCATCCAACTCGCTATCCAGACCGGGCCGATCCGTCAATTTGGCGCCTGGATCTAGGTCCGGGCGGTGCCCCGCGAAACCGCCGCGTCCCACTATTTTCCCCGACCGCTTGGGCGGCCTCCTCGCGCTTCAAAATAGCGCTGCCGCTTTGGTCCTCCGCTGCGCTGCGGCCGTGCCGGTGCGCGTGTTCCCTGATGCCCGACCTCTGATGCCGGCTGTCGACGGGAACGGTCCCGTTCGCATCATGGAGTAAGATCAATGCCTGCCATCGGATATGTCACCAGGGACGAGAACGGCGCCTTCAAAGGCCAGCTCAAGACGCTCAGCATCCGCGCCGAAATCTCGATCGTCGCCAACGCCCGCAAGACCAGCGACGCTCAGCCCGATTATCGCGTGCTCGCAGGCGATATCGAGATCGGTGCCGGCTGGAACCGCCGCTCCGAGGCGAGCGGCAAGGATTATGTCTCGCTGAGCCTGGCCGCGCCGGAATTCGGCCCGCGTCGACTCTACGCCAACCTTGGCCAGGCCGCCGGCGAGAGCGATAATCGCTTCGCGATCATCTGGAACCCGGCGGACTGAAGCTGCGAGACGCGCCACCTCGCGGTGGCGCGTCTCGGCACGCTCAACGGTTACTGAATCTTCGCCTGAAAATTGACCTGGGCCATCACGGCGGTGGCATCGGCGTTGCGCGCCATCTCTTCCCATACTTCAGCGGACCGCTCGTGCATTGCGCGCCGGTTGGGAAGGGCCGTCTTCGATGCTGCCGCGCGTTCGCGGGCAGCAGATGCGAGATAAATCTTTGAGGACATGGCGCCGGCCTTAGCCGATGAGCATGACGAATTGAAAGGCACGGTGGCGCTAAGCCCCATCACTTCTTCGTCCCAGCTCAAACTCCCGCCGCCCGCGCCGCTGCCACAGCAGGAGCTGCTGGTCGCGCTCAGGCCCCTGCAGCTTCGCCGCCGCTTCGACCAATAGGCCGAACAGCACCGCGCGATCGTCTGAGGTCAGATCGACCAGTCCGGCCTTGGCGACGAGGCCGCCGAGTTCAATAAGCTGGCGGGTGCGTTCGCGCCGCTTCACCACCCAGGCTCGCTTGTCATTGCGCGCCCGGCTTAGCAGCGCCCGATGGCGCAACGCCGTCACGCGACGCAGACCCGCCTGCGTGCCCGCCATCGCCACCCGCATCGCGACCTGCCTTCCGAAAGAAGGCCGCGCCGTCGCGGCGCCACGCCTCCTTGGTCGCCGCGTCGGCCTTGGCGGTGGCGAGCAGCGCGCCCGCCAGTTGCTCGATCGGCAGGCCGTCCGCATTGCAGGCGATGACGAGTTCGCCGAGCTGGCTGACTTTGCGCGCGCGCAAAGTCCTGGCCTTGTCGTTGAGCGCCTTGAGTTCGGCGTCGAAATCGCGGGGTTTGCGCATGGGATCGGTCCTCGATTGAGTTGCGAGGATGAGTCAGTTAGAGAGGCTGACGATCAGCGTAAATACAGTGAAACGACTTGGGACGACCGCGTCCCGAGATTGATGAAATCTTTCGAGGGCGCGCTTATACGTCGTGCCGACGTCGCTTTTCAGGTGTAAGTGGGTTGCCGTCATGGCGATCTACCATTTCTCGGCCAAGGTCATTTCCCGCGCCAATGGATCGAGCGTGTTGGCGGCTGCCGCCTATCGCTCGGCGTCGCGGCTGCATGATCAGCGGCTCGATCGGCATCACGACTTCACCAGCAAGGCGGGCGTCGTCCATTCCGAGGTGATCCTGCCCGACGGCGCGCCCGAGGAGTGGCGCGACCGCGAGAAGCTCTGGAACGCTGTCGAAGCTGCGGAAGTGCGCAAGGACGCGCAGCTCGCGCGCGAGGTCGAGTTCGCGCTGCCGAGGGAGCTTGATCAGGGCGAGGGCGTCCGGCTGGCGCGGGAGTTCGTGGATCGGGAGTTCGTGAAGTGCGGAATGGTCGCCGATCTCAATGTCCATTGGGATATCGGCGCCGACGGTGAGCCCAAGCCACACGCACATGTCATGCTCACCATGCGCGAGGTTGGCAATGAGGGGTTCGGGGCCAAGGTCCGCGACTGGAACCGGACCGACCTGCTCGACCATTGGCGCGAAGCGTGGGCCGAACACGTCAATCGCCTGCTAGCCGAATTGGACATCGACGCGCGGCTCGATCACCGCAGCCTTGAAGCGCAGGGCATCGACCTTGATCCGCAGCACAAGATCGGTCCCGCCGCCGCACGGATGGCGGGGCAGGGGCTGGAGAGCGAGCGCCTCGTCGAACACGCTGAGATCGCCCGCGCCAATGGCGAAAAGCTGCTCGCCAGGCCGGCGCTGGCTCTGGAGGCGATCACACACAGCCAGGCGACCTTCACCACGCGCGACCTCGCGATGTTTGTGCACCGGCATAGCGATGGTAAGGAGCAGTTCGACCGCATCATGGCGGCAGTGAAGGCGGCGCCGGAACTGATCGCGCTGGGCAAGGACGGGCGCGGCGATGAGCGCTTCACGTCGCGCGATATGCTGGAAACCGAGCAGCGGCTGGAGCGCGCCGCCGATCGCTTGGCCGCGCGCGTCAGCCATGGGCTTCCGGCGGCAGCGAGAGACCATGGTGCCACCACCGCCGGAAGTAGCCGCCTGGTGCTCGGGGCCGAGCAACAGACCGCGCTGGGGCATGTACTCCATCGCCGCGATCTCGCAATCGTCGCCGGCTATGCCGGCACCGGCAAATCGGCCATGCTGGGGGTTGCGCGCGATGAGTGGGAGCGCGCCGGCTACCGCGTCACGGGCGCGGCGCTGTCGGGCATCGCTGCTGAAAATCTGGAAGGCGGATCAGGCATCGCGTCGCGCACGCTCGCGAGCCTCGAACATGCCTGGTCGCAGGATCGCGACCTGCTCACTTCGCGCGATGTGCTGGTGATCGACGAGGCCGGCTTGATCGGCTCGCGCCAGATGGAACGCGTGCTGACAGAAGCCGAGAGGCGCGGTGCCAAGGTGGTGTTGGTCGGCGATCCGGAGCAGCTCCAGGCGATAGAAGCGGGCGCGGCATTCCGGTCGCTAGCCGAGCGTCATGGTGCGGTCGAGATTACCGAGGTGCGGCGCCAGCGCGAGGACTGGCAGCGCGATGCGACGCGCCATCTCGCCACCGAGCGCACCGGCGAAGCGATCCGTGCCTATGCCGATCACGGCGCGGTGCACGAGGCCGCCACGCGCGAGCAGGCGCGGGCCGATCTGATCGAGCGTTGGGATCGCGATCGGAAGGCTGCGCCGAATGCCACCCGCATCATTCTCACCCACACGAACGAGGAGGTAAGCGAACTCAATCTCGCGGCACGCGATCGGCTCCGGATCGTGAATGCACTTGGCGAAGACGTCGCGATGATGACCGAGCGCGGCGCGCGGGATTTCGCTGCCGGCGACCGCGTGATGTTCCTGCGTAACGAGCGCGGCCTTGGCGTGAAGAATGGCAGCCTCGGCACCGTGGAAACCGCCGATCCGGCACGAATGTCGGTGATGCTCGACGATGGCCGCGCAGTCGCCTTCGACGTGAAGGATTATGCCGCGATCGATCATGGCTATGCCGCAACCATTCACAAGGCGCAGGGCATGACCGTCGACCGCGTCCACGTGCTGGCGACCCCGGGCCTCGATCGCCATGCGGCTTATGTTGCGCTGTCGCGCCAACGCGATCGAGTCGAGCTTCATTATGGCCAGGACGATTTTGCGGATCAGGGCAAACTCATACGCGCGCTGTCGCGCGAGCGCGGCAAGGACATGGTGCTGGATTATGCGAAGGAGCAGGAACCCGCGTATGCCGGACCGCGCAACCCCTTTGCTGGGTTGAAGCTCGCGCGTGCTGCCTCGCCGGAACTGGAGCCGGAGACGAAACCGCTCGACAGGGCGGTGCAAGGCTATGCCCGCGCTGCCGCGGATGTCGTGCGTATGCGCCGCCGCGGCATGGAAGTGCTCCCCCACCAGCGGACTGCGCTTGCGCGCGCGCAAGCGGAGCTTGATGCCATCCGGCCCGGTGCGGCCCGTGACCTTCGCGGCGCATTCAATGCCGATCATGGGCTGATCGATCAGGCGGCGAGCGGCCGGACCGCCACGGCCATTCGCGCCATGGCGCTGGAAGCCGAAGTTCGGATCGACGGCACCCGGCGCGCGGATCAATTCGTGGCGAGCTGGCAGCAGAATGTGCGTCGACTTCACTCATTGGAGCGTGCTGGCGATTATGCTGCTGGCGACCGGATCAGGAGCAGTCTCTCCGATATGGCGAGGGGCCTGCACCGCGATCCGCAACTCGAGTCGCTGCTCCGGAATCGGGTGAAGGAGCTTGGAATTGGCAAGGCGAGCGGCGCGTCGCTGTCTCACGAGCTCCTGAATAGTCCCGCCCTCTCGCGTGGACGTGGATTGGGACGTTAGGCTCACCCAATGACCGAGGAAACCACCCAAGCCGACTTGGCAGATGATGCCGCGGCCGCGTTCGAAGAATTGCGCAGGGCCGTCAGCCTCACGCGTGCTGCGGTCGAGGGCTTGACCGCCGCGCGCGAGCGCATCCCTGATTACAGCGAAACGCTCGCCGAGATGCTCGGGGCATTAAGAGCGGCTGCTGATCGCATCGGGCGCATCGAGCGCAGCCCCGCAATCAGCCTGTCGCCTGCTGCTATGACCGCCGAAATCGTCAAGGCTGCCGAGCTCGCTCGCGAGGCGGATCGGGCACAGTTGCGTGAAGTCCGCGACTCGATGCTTGGGGCAATTGGCCGGATCGATGCGCTGGTCGATCACGGCCGGGCTGCGCACCATCAGCGGCGCATGCTTATCTCCACCGGCCTCTGCGCCGCCGCCGGAGCGATGCTTCTCATGGCCGTTCTGCCGGGCGCGGTCGCGAGATCACTCCCGCTAAGTTGGCATGTGCCGGAGTGGATGGCGGCACGGACGATCGGACTCGATCAGCGTGAGGCCGGCAAACGGATGATTGCCACCGCACGCCGTGAGCCGACCTCCACGGTGGAGACGCCGTGATGTGCGGACTGCGCACGTCGAATGCCCTTCCGCTCGCCCGCGGGATCGCTATATTCGTCGATAGGTTGGAGCAGTTATGACCAAGCTTGTCGTCGCAAAGCTCAAGGGTTCGAAAAAGGCGAAGGCGGCGCATGGCGCCGTCACCGAGAAGCGGGTGCGCAGCAGCACCGGCCAGTTCCTAACTGTGCGGACGATCGAAGGCCAGAGCAAGACCTTCGCGCACGACCTGACCTATGTCTTCACCAAGAACGTCGCCAAGGCCCGCCGCGAGAACAAAGCCGTGGCCGGCGTGACTGATCGTGCGCCCTCAAAGGCCTGACCAGCCCGTTTTCCTGATCGTCGCGGGTCCCAACGGATCGGGCAAGAGCAGCGTCTATCGCGATGCCGACCTCGAATGGGGCGGCCGCTCCGTCTGGATCGTCAATCCGGATCTGCTGGCGGCGCGCATCAGTGAGGTAGAGGCAGTACCGCTCGAAGATGCCAACCTCGTTGCCGTCAAGCGCATCGAATCCTGGCTCGATGCGTCGATCGATGTTCACAAGACCATCGGCGTCGAGACGGTGCTGTCGACCGACAAATACCGGCGGCTGGTTACCCGGGCCAAGGCCTTGGGCTTCGCTGTCTGGCTGATTTATGTCGTGCTCGACAGCCCCGAACGCTCGATCCAGCGCATCAAGCTGCGCGTGGCCAAGGGCGGGCATCATGTACCTAACGACAAGGTGCGGAAGCGCTATGGAGGCTCGCTCGCCCAATTTCCTTGGTTCCTTGAACAGGCGGACGAAGCCTGGATCTACGACAACAGTGGCGCCACGCCGAAGCAGATCGGCGAGAAGCATGACGGGGTGGTCACACTGGATGAGGACGCGCTGGAGGTCGTCGCCACCGCCGTTCGATCGATTGCGACCGATTAGCGGCTCGCTTTCATGCAATGGCGGCCTCTGCTCGCTTTCGCTTAGGCCGCAACTTCGGACATTGAGTACCATTAGCAGCCCTCCAAACTGCTGCCGATGAGAGGCGCCAGCACCCTGCGTCTTTGAAGCGGAAATGCGCCCCCGGCCGCGGCATCTCGCCGCCGGAACCTCTGCCGGACAATCGCGTGTTATGCCGCACCAGTCTGATTCGATTAATTAAGGAGCCGGAGCCACGGAACGCCGGCCATTCATTCAGCGGCCGTTTGCGTTCCTCACGAAGCAGGAATGAGTTTCGGATGTGAAAAGGGGCGGCCCGTGCGGACCGCCCCAAGTCAGGCACATAGGTCTTCAGCGTCGATTGATATGAACCGTCCAGCTCGGGTCTGTTTTGTCTGCCATCTCGCCGGTGAGGGTTAGGAACGTATCGACGGTTTGCCCAGGTGCCAATCAGCGGGTCTTGGTAGGATCGACCAGCTTGTAGCCCATGCCGGGACGGGGCGTCGGGGGAAGCGGCTCGCCACGGACGACAGTGCGTTCGATGCCTGTGCCGCCGCCACGCGGGCCGACCTGCTCATATTGGCCTGACCGCGTCGCAGTCTGACCGGGCTTGAGGGGAGGACGCATTCCAATTTACTCCATAAGGCTGGAAGCGGGATGCTTCCAGCCAAATGGATCATGCGCGAAACGATGCGAAACACAAGGGGTACAAAGGAGGGCTAGAGAAGAAACATGTGGATAGATGCGGTAGGAGGGTATTACAATGCCTGCCGCAAGCACCGGAGAGCGGCGACCCGGCCAGCGCCAAATTTGGTCACGACCGAAAAGCGCCTCAGTTCCAGTCATTCAGCCGGTCGAGCTAAGACTCCAAGAGCTGTCTTTCGTCCATACAGTGGCGATCAAAACGCCACCGAACCGGTCGTGACTGTGCCAGTCAGGTCCTCAAACCAATATTGGCAAGAAAGAATCTAGTTACCTGGCAGGAAAGCGGTCGCTCTCGCGAGCGTCTTCATGGCTAGCCCGACATACCATGCGTTCATGCGACTGTCCCAGCTTCGTACTTCGCAGAAGGTCCGCCAGTCAAACTCGTGTATGCTGAGCAGCTGCCAGTCATGGTCGATCTGCACTATAAGCAGGTATTCGAAAAGCTGCTTTTCCCGGTCTTCCCGGTCAGGATATACGGTGCCGGTCTTGCGTCCACCCAGAACCCCCTTAATAGAGTACCGATCGCCTTTTCGTGACAGTGCATCGACATTCTGGGTTCCCACAGGTGCGGGCTGGAGGTTGGGTCGGCCGGGCGTGCTGTTATAATAAGCAATCGCCAGCGCCTCTGCGGCTTGTCCGACATTGCAGGCGAGCCCGCGCCGCTTCAGTTCCGCCGCGACTCCGGCGCGTACGCGCAGCAGGTCCGCGTCAGACAAGCCCTCCAGCCCGTCCGTGATGGCAGGACCTATCAGCGGAGGGGCGACCGCCATCACGCACCTTTCTCCGTCATCCCACAGTCGCCATTCGGCCCTCGTTCGGCTAACTCATCGCTGGTCTGACTTCCTGCGATAAATGCGATCAGCTGATCAGCGAAATTGTCCGGATCAAGTCTCCGCGGGCCGCGCAATGCGCATTCCCAGATGTCCAATGTTCTCCAACCCTCTTCTCTCAACCTGCCCCGCACCAGCGAGTCTCGGGTACGATTAGCGGCGATTTTGGCCAACCAGAACTCCGTTCGTGTGGCCGGAATCCGGAAGAGGGCGCAGCTGTGACCGTGCCAGAAGCACCCGTTCACGAATATCGCGACGCGATACTTTGGGAGGACTAGGTCGGGCCGCCCTGCCACATCGATGCGATGAAGGCGGTAGCGATAGCCTCGGCTGTGGAGCAGCCTCCTGACCACCAACTCCGGCGCCGTATCCTTGGAGCGCACGCGACTCATATTGAGCCGCCTCTGCTCAGGCGTCAGCCTATCCGCCACCTGATCCCGCCGAGCGCGGAACGTCTCCGTCATCATCGGGGTCGGTGACCGGCAGAGCTACAGCAAGAGCAGCAGGGACTGGCGGAAACGCGGCGGCCAGTGCGTCGAATTCGTCCGTACCCTGCCGTACGATCGCGACGCCGTCCCGGAAATCGCCCTCTAGGCTCGCTACGATGCCGGCGTGAAGCAGTCGTTCGCGCTGCCGTCCCACGAAGGTCATAACAAGCGGGCGGGTCCCGTCATTATGGCTTACCGATCGCAGCAGTACAAAGTCTCTGCTGTCGAGCAGGCCGCAGGCGCCCGCTTCGATTTTTCTGCCGCCAAGCCGCCAGTTCTTGCCGACCTTCCCGAGGTGACGAAGCTCTCGAGCACCATATCCGGCATAGACGCAGATTACGTCCATCCGCATGCCTTTGGCAGCATACAGGTCGGGTGCCAGAAGCTCCTTCGCTGCCGGCGTGGTCATTGCGATGGCTCTCTGTTTACTGGTCGCGCTCGAGCGATGCGCCTTGAAGATTCCCAGGTCGGACTCCGCAAGCGAGCGAACGACAACCATCTCCGCATTGGGCGTCAACGCCGACCTCCCGAAGCGAACAGGGGCAGCTCGTCAGCGTTGTACTCGTTGCCCAGCTGGCGTCCCAGCGCACTTGCTACTGCCTTAGCAAGAAGCGGCGGAACAGCATTCCCGATCTGCCTGAAGGCAGGGTTCATCGTGCCGGAGAATTTGAAGCCGTCCGGGAACGACTGAAGTCGTGCTGCCTCTCGCACCGAAATCGGGCGCGCCTGACGGTCGTCATAGTGGATGTGGCTATAGCCATCCTTGCCGAGGTGAGCGAGCAGGGTCCGCGCGGGCTCCTTCGCCTCCATCTTGCGCCATTTATTCGGGAACTTTCTGTCATCATACGGCGGCACGAACGCCGCTTCGAGCGCCTTGTACTCTGGCGTACCTAACTCTGGTTTATTCCCCTCTCGACCGAGCTTGTCGAGTTCAGCTTGGAAGAGGGCCAATGCATAGCGACGGGCCTCCGGATACTGATCGCCCGGCTTCAATCCCGCAAAAATGCGATAGTCGCGCGGGAGGTAGCGGATGACGTGATCCTTCACGGTTAAACCGCCTTCGAATCCCGGCCACTCCCGCATGCTGCGCACGAACGCGTTCTGTCGGTTGTGCCCGGCGTACGGCACAGACACGTCAAAGCGCCGCGCACCGCGGCGCAGCGTGCCTGCTGCGAACAGCTCCTGTGCGAAGATGTCGGGCAAGTCCCCGATCGCTTCCTCCGCGGTAACTGCCGGAATCAGCGACGCGGTCGCGTCCGGTGCGGCCCTGTACCCACTGTCGTTTGACCCATCGGCCAGCTTCAGGGCTACGGCGCGCGAGCCGCCGTAGCCGGAGGGGAGATCAATCCAGTGCGTGGGCTCGGGAAAAGTCACATCGTCTGCGATCTCAGATCGGATCGCAATCAGGATCATGCGCTCCCGCATCTGCGGAACGCCATAGAAAGCGGCGTTCAGAAGTGAGTAGCGGACAACATAGCCTTTGACGCGGAGGATCTCGGCAATTTCAGCCGCCAAGTTGTGCCCCCCATGATTCAGCATATCGGGCACGTTCTCAATCACCACCGCAAGCGGTGCGCACGCGTCGACGTAAGTCAGATATTCTATGTAGAGGCGCGCCCGAGGATCGTGGCGGAACGCCTCAGGATGCTCGGCAACCTCGCGCAGCTTCGACCGTCCGACCCGTGCGAAGGCCTGACAGGGCGGACCGCCAACGATAACATCGAAGGCCTCCCCGGGCTGGCCAAGGCCCAGAGCCTCCGCAAGCTGCGCAGGCGTGGTGCGAGTGATATCGCGGGCGACGGCGTGGCGAGCGTCGTCTGGATGAAAGTTCAAGCCGTGAGACGCAGCCGCGTCCGTGTCATATTCGATAGCAGCGGCTATCTCGAAGCCCGCAGCCTGGAAGCCAAGCGAGATCCCGCCGCAGCCAGAAAACAGGTCGAGAACACGGGGTGACTTCCCGGCCCGCAGCCGGTTGATTTTCTGCCGAATCAGACGCTGGTCAATCACTTGGCGCGCTCGCGGCCAAGCGGCAGCTCGGTTTGACCGGACCGGCTGGCCAGATAATGTATGACGGCCTGCCTGACGACCCATGCCGCCGATACATCGTTCGCGGTGGCGAGCGCCTGAACCTCCCTGTGCACGCGTTCGGGCAGCAGTACAGTCGACCGCACGTTCTTGTTGCCAGCCAAAACGCCACCTCCAAGGTGCACCATACACCACCGTGCACCACTATGCACCCGCGAATTGCGAAGCTATCCTCCGGATTGTGCAGCTCCTCACCGCCATGCCCACGCCGCCGCCTGCCGCGCTGATCCCCCCTGCTCTGCGGATGGGGATAAACGCAAGGCAGGCAAGCCGGTAGGCCAGGGGGTGCCAGAGCCTCTCGAAGATCAGTGGCCGGACGGGCTGGAAGTTGCGCCAGTCGCATCGCAGCTTATGCAGTCGCTCAGATCGATTGGGTACACGACCCAGGCGGCTGTTGCTGACATCGTCGATAACAGCATTGGCGCCGAGGCAGAGCGAATCGAGATCGACTTCGCTCACACACCCCGCGCCTTCGTTTCCATCATTGATAACGGACGGGGGATGTCGCGTGACGAACTCCTCGAGGCCATGCGTTATGGAAGTCGGGACCCGCGCGACGCGCGGCCCAAGGGCGATCTTGGCCGTTTCGGGCTCGGGTTGAAAACCGCCTCTTTGTCGCAATGTCGCAGGCTGACAGTAGCCACACTACAGGACAACGAGCTTTCCGTAGCAATTTGGGACGTCGATGAGTGCGAGCGTCGCGGACGCTGGTGGCTGATTACGCCCGACAGTTCGGCAGTTCCAGATGAAGTAATCCGGACACTCCGGTTGGAAGGCCACGGAACTGCAGTAATCTGGGAAAACGTGGATCGGCTGCTCGGCAACAGCACGGCGGCCGCGCGGCGGGCGCTGGACGAAACGATGGCAGCTGCCTCGGACCATCTTGCTCTCGTGTTCCACCGGTTCCTGAACGGCAGTCTGGGCAGAAAAATAGCTATCACGGTGAACGGTCGCGCTCTGCCCGCCATTGATCCATTTCTCGAAGGGCATCAGCGCGGCCAGGCTCTCCACCCGGAGACTTTTCCGATCGACGGTCACTTCGTTACCGTTTCTCCCTTCGTCCTGCCCTACCCGTCAAAGCTGAGGACAGCTGACCTCGAGAAATCGGGCGGACGCGAGCGACTGAAAATCGGGCACGGATTTTACATCTACCGCGGTGGCCGCCTCGTCGTCCCAGGCGGGTGGTTTCGCATCGTTCCGGCCGACGATCTCGTCAGGCTCGCGCGTATACGGGTCGACGTGCCGGTCGAGCTCGACCACATTTGGAAGGTCGATGTGCGAAAGGCCACGGCTGAACCTCCGGCAGCTCTCCGCGATCACCTGAAACGTATTGTCGGCCAAGCCGCCACCCGAAGCCGTCGCGTCTACACGCATAAAGGGACGCCTGCGCGCGATCCATTGCATGTGCCGGTCTGGCAGCGGCGAGATCTGCGGGATGGGCTGGCGTCCTGGGTGGTGAATCGCGACCATCCTCTCGTCGCAGCTGCCCTGCGGGACGGCGCCTCTGCTGCAACTGTTCGGACGCTACTGGACATGGCCGAGCGGCTGTTGCCGATACACGACATTCACATTCACCTGACGAACGATCTCCCGGTGGAAGAGAGCGGCAACGTTGATGACCTGGAAACTGTGGCTCTTCAGTTTCTAAGCGTTTTTGATGAGGACGACGAGACCCGCTCGAAACTGCTCAACACCCTTCACCTCATTGAGCCCTTCAGTCGTGACCCTGAGCGTGCTCGCCAGATCGCGGAAGGATTAAGACGCTGATGTCGACTACGTCCGACATGCTTATCAATATGACGGTGGCCGCGCTGGATCTGACCAGCCTGCCCACCGAAGCGGAAATTGACGCCGTCCTGGATCGGCTGACCAGTGCGTTTCCTGTTGATCCGGACACGAAGGAGCATGTCCGCCGGACGCTGCATTCTCGGTTTGATATCAGAATGGATCTGGGCAGCACACTGCTGGCACATGACGAGCACACGCCCTGGCTGGCTGGCCGGCGCAGCGGCATCCCATGGTTTTACTGGCCGCGCTACCGCGAGATGCTCCTGAGAAGCGGGTGGCCGCCCATGGTTCTCGCCACATTGGACCAAGCCACGGACGAGCTCCTCGATCTGCTTGGAGACCCGTCTGAGCCCGACCAGTGGAAGCGCCGGGGCTTGGTCATGGGCGATGTCCAATCCGGCAAGACAGCGACTTACGCCGCGCTGATGGCGAAGGCCGCCGACGCCGGTTATCGCATGATCATTCTGCTTACCGGTACGCTCGAGAACGTACGAAGGCAGACCCAGGAACGCCTGGATAGCGGTTTCGTCGGCTTCGACAGCCGTGGCTTCCTTGGCAGTAAAGGAGCCAAGCACAAAGAGCATATTGGCGTCGGTCTGATCGATCCCCGCCGGGACGGTATCGTGTTTACGTCCAGCGATCATGACTTCCGAAAAAATGCAGCTTCGGCACTGAACATTTCACTGAACGCGGTAAACGAGCCGGTTCTCGTCGTAGCGAAGAAGAATAAGGGTATTCTGGAGAGGCTGGAGGGCTGGCTGCGTGCACGAAACGCCGACAGGGATGGCCTGATCGACGTGCCTCTGCTGCTTGTCGACGACGAGGCGGACAACGCTTCGGTCAACACCAGGGGTACAGAGGACCCCACGTCAATCAACAGAGGCATCCGGGGCCTCTTGGGGTTGTTCCGGCGCTCAACTTATGTGGGCTTCACGGCCACCCCTTTCGCGAACATCTTCATCGATCCGGAAAGCGCTACGGAGATGGTCGGCGATGATCTGTTTCCGAACGATTTCATCCATGTTCTTGAGGCGCCAACCAACTACGTCGGAATGCATCGGCTCTTCGGCAGCCTTGATGCCGATGAGGAGCCCGGCGCGGGACCGCTCAGGTCCAATGACGACGGCGATGGGTGGATCGACCCTGCCGACAAGGGCTCCGCCGATCCGGATTGCCTGCCAGCGAGTCTGACCGATGCTCTACGCACATTCCTTCTCGCCTGCGCAATCCGCGACCTTCGGGAGGAGCAGGGCCGGCCTGGCGGTGGCGGAGGCCTCCACCGGTCGATGCTGGTAAATGTGACGCACTACACCACCGTCCAGAACCGAATAGCCAATCTTATTCACGTCGAATTGGACGAGATCAGAACGCAGGTACGGAACTACGCGGGCAAAGGCCCGCAGATCGCGGCCGAGCGGTCGGCTGCCATAGCGGAACTACACCGCGTTTTCAGACAGGAGTTCGCTGACCAGGAGCAGACATGGCCGGACGTCCTCCGGCAGCTCAACTCAGCAATCGGCCCGGTCCGCGTTCAACCAGTCAACGCCAGCACCGGCGCAAAAAGCCTCGACTACGGCGCTCCCGACGGCGCGCAGGGAGTGCGGGTCATCGCTGTCGGTGGAAACTCGCTTTCCCGAGGCCTGACGCTGGAGGGTCTCTCGGTCAGTTACTTTCTCCGCAATTCGCGGGCCTACGACACACTTCTCCAGATGGGGCGATGGTTTGGCTACCGCACCGGGTATGAAGACCTCTGCCGGGTATGGATGACCACCGAGGCTGAAGGCTGGTACCGCCACATCACCGAGGCTACCGCCGAACTCAAGCGTGACTTCATGAAAATGAAGAAACGTCAGGCAACGCCGCGCGAGTTCGGCCTGCGGGTACGTACGCATCCGGAGTCCCTTCTTATTACTGCCCGCAACAAGATGGCGAGTGGCCGGGATATCCTTGTCGCAACCCACGATCTCAGCCTCATGGGCCGACAAATCGAGACCACCAAGATCTACAACGATCGTCACCGGAGTGGCTCTAACTTCGCCCAGATCGAACGTCTTTTGGAACGCGCCAGCACAGTCTGCGCGCCAGAAATGGCGGCGAACGAAGGAGCGCTTCTATGGAAGAACGTGCCGGCGTCCGTTATTGCCGACTTTCTTGACGAGTTTCTGGTGCATCCGCACAATTTCGACTTTCAAGCGGACAGCATCGCTGCCTACCTGCGCTCAGGCGCCGTCAATGAAGAGCCCCGCTTGGCCCGTTGGACGATCGCACTGCCACTCCGGGGCGAAGCGGAAAACGACGTTGAGATTGCCGCAATCGGCCGCTCGGTTCAAGCGCGCAGGCGCAAGGTGCGGGAAGACGCGTCACAGGCTGCCCTGCTCGTGTCGGGAAAAAGCGCACGTGTAGGCGGAAAGGCTGACGTTCGGCTCGGCCTGCCGCCCGGCGTAACCGTTCCAGCTAAGGAGGATGAGGCAAAGGTACGGGAGTATCTGCAGAGCCCGCTCCTCGTACTCTACCTCCTGCGAGGCGAGATACAACCGAACCCAGCTGGGCCGGTAGAACCTTACAAGGACGGGCTCCTCCTTCCCGCCCTGGGGATGCACTTTCCGGGGCAGGCTGAAGACAAAGCTCCGACCAGTTTCGTGAGGTACAGGCTCAACAAGGTGGGTCAGGAACAGCTGTTCGCGCCTGATGCAGGTGACGACGATGTAAGCGAAGACTCCGGTGACGACGATTGAGGCCCTTTGGGGAGGGCTCAGGCTCGCCGGCACCGCCGCACAGCGCCGTGTAGGTGCTGATCATCCCTGCGATCTTTATGCAGACATCGACGTCCAGGGGCGCGTCGGACTTATGGCCATCTGTACGTCGCGGCCGGCCCAGCCCCCTTCGCTCAGCGCCATCGCCGTTGAGATTGGCGAGAGAGACGACGGGCGATTTACGCTGCGATACTCACTCCAGAGGGCAGGCCTCCTACCCATTTTCGCGCAGTTCTGCGAGGATGTCATTCGCACCTCCGCAGGCACCGCAGTGGCACGAGCGGGCTGCTGCCGAACGATGGTCGAGAGACTGAGGAGGTGGCGAGCACTTCTCGAGCGTGACCAGGCGGGATTCAGCCGTTCCGAGCTGCTGGGCCTCATCGGAGAGCTGGTGACGCTGGAAAGGCGCCTAATTCCAGAGTTCGGCGTCGACACGGCAGTTGCATCCTGGCAGGGTCCCTTTGGTACGTCTCACGATTTCCTGCTTCCCGGGGGAGCTCGCATCGAGGTTAAGACGATAGGATGGCAGGACGACCACGTCCGGATCAGCAGTCTGTCTCAGCTCGACCTGGAGGCAGGACCGCTCACCCTCGCTGTGGTGCGCGTCCAGATAGTCGCACAGGGCGCGAACGACGCGATCAGTGCGCCGTTGTTGATCGAGAGACTGCGAGCGGCGCTATCGACCTCGATTGAAGCCGCCGACTCATTCGAGGAGGCCCTCGCAGCATTCGGCTGGCATGAGCATCCCAGGCATCACGAAGTCGCTGTGACGATCGTCCGCATCGACGCTCATGAGGTAGGCGACAACTTTCCTCGCCTTACTGCTTCGATGGTGCCGACCGGCGTCAGCGAAGTAACGTATCACGCCCTTCTTCCGCGGGCAGGGTACGCAGACTGGTCTGGCATGCATGAACGCTGAAGATTTTCGGATGGAGCTTCTGGCTTCGGTTCATTCGCGGGCCGAGGCGCATGGCATCGGTACGCGCGAAGCCTTCGTTGAGGAGTTGACGGACCGTCTTCGGGACTCGGGTGAGATGCCGGATATCGAAGGCTGCCCTGAAAGCTTGACTGGCCAAAGACAGAGACGGCTCGAAATCGACGGCTTCGCATTCGACGATGCCGACTCGTCCCTGCACCTTGTGTTAGGCATCCTGGACCCCGGCAGCTCAATCAGCGTGATCACCTTGAGCGACGCGCGGGAGGCTGCATTCAATCGGCTGGAAGGGGTGTACGAGCAGGCACGCTCCGGCTGGCTGACCGCAAACATCGAGGAAAGCCGCCCATTATGGGCGCTCGCTCGGGATATCGAGAGGGCACCGCGTCCCGCAGCGCTTCGCCTGCACGTGGTGACCGATCGCAGGATCAGCGAGCGTCTGAGGGAAATCAAGCCGGGTCAGACGTCGGACGGCGTACCGATTGAGTATCAGATCTGGGACGTGTCGCGGATGTTACGCATCCACGAAGCACGGAGCGCTCGGGACGATCTGATCGTAGACCTATCTCACTTACCTGGCGGAGGTTTACCGGTTCTACCCGCTACAGGAGCGGGCGGAGATTACGAAGCCTACCTAGCGGTAATGCCCGCATCTGCATTGGCCGACATCTTTATCCGTTACGGCAGCCGGCTGCTGGAGGGGAACGTACGAACCTTCCTGGGTCGCACCGGCAATATCAACAAGAACATCGCGAAGACCTTGATTGACGAGCCGTCGCGGTTCTTTGCTTACAACAACGGTCTTGCTGCCACCGCCTCATCGATCAGCCTCGACAAAGGGGCCGAAGGGCTGATCGTCACCGGAGTCACAGATCTCCAGATCGTGAATGGCGCGCAGACTACAGCGTCGCTGGCTACTCTCCGTCGGGAGAACAAACTCCCAGAAGCCGACGTCTTCGTGCCGATGAAGCTTTCGGTGATCGCGCCGGATGCGGCCGAAGAACTCGTCCCCCGAATTTCACGGTTCGCCAACAGCCAGAATGCCGTGAAGCCGAGCGACTTTTTCGCCAACCATCCATTCCACCGCCGCATGGAAACCATCTCACGCCGAGTACTCGCGCCGGCTCAGTCCGGATCGCAGGTCCAGACACATTGGTTCTATGAACGAGCGCGAGGACAGTACCTGAACGAGCAGGCCGGGCTCACCGTAGCAAGCAAGGCACAATGGCAGCGCTCAAATCCGCGTAGTCAGGTTATCACCAAGACCGACCTAGCGAAGATCGAGACCTGTTTCGAGCAACTGCCCGACGTAGCCTGTAAAGGCGCAGAGAAGGCGTTCGTTGCATTCGCGGACAGAGTGAGCAAGGCTTGGCAGGACGAGGCGGCTCGAGACGCCTACGGGGACGACTGGTTTCGCTCTGCAGTCGCACGGCAGATCTTGTTCCGAGCGACGGAAAAGCTGGTGAGCCGGGCCTCCTGGTACGCTCCAGGGACCCGAGCTCAGGTCGTCGCGCATACGACCGCAAAGCTTGCGAACATGGCAGCCATGGTGTCGGGAGGAGGTCAGCTCGACTACCTGCGGGTCTGGGCACGCCAAGACGCCGGGGATGTGCTTACCGAACAGCTGGACCTCATTGCCGAACAGGTCATGGCGGTCCTCCTAGATCCGCCTCACTCCGGGATGAACGTTGGTGAGTGGGCGAAGCAGCAGGCTTGCCGAAACCGAGTATTCTCCACAGAGGTCCAGCAGGTCGATGGTTTCGACTCACTGCTGATAAGCAGGATGGATAAGCAGGCAGGCAAACGTTCAGAGCGCGAAGGGCAACGCGTTGCTACTGGCGTCGAGGCCTTACAGGAGGTGATGCGTCTGGGTGGAGATTACTGGGCGCGAGTTCGTGATGTTGCGCGTAAGCACGGCCTGACGAGCCCTGAAGATGATAAGGCATTGGCGGCGTCCAGCGCTTACCCACGAAAACTGCCACAGGAGTTTCAGGCTATAAAGGCTGTTGCTGTTCTCAAGAGGATGCATGACGCAGGTCTGACCGTGAACTAAGCCGCCTCGGTTGCGGCCTAATACCCGCCGGACAGGATAGCACCAAGCTCAGCATTGCGAACCACTCAGCTCCCCGGCAAACTGGGCGTACTGTCACTTCGTGCCTTGCTTGAGCATCCTAAAACGCTGGGTTATTATCTACGAAGTCGAACCGATCCCGCCGCAAATGGCCGGTTTCGCGAGGGAAAAATGGCAGGCGTGGTACGTTGCGTGGCACGTCGGCAGGGCAGGGGCTTCGGCCACGCGCTAGATCAAGGACTTAGCGCCTGGGTTCGAATCCCACCCTCGGGATAACAATGGTTGCGTGGTGGGTCCGCCGGGACTCGAACCCGGGACCTCTCGATTACTTACCACTTCGACTTTCGCCGCCGTCCGAAGACGTTTGTGGTCTGGACCTTCCCTTGGCCATATCTCCGAAGAGACGTAGGCCGGTGCCATCAGGCCTCTACACCTTCCCGGCGGACCGGGCTTGGCTCGGGATTGGCACGACCGTTACCGGTCACAGCGTTCCCCGACTTTGACACCTGTTTCCATAGCCGGTTTCCCGGCCAGGCTCCCATGTTAAAAGTCGCTTGCTCTACCGACTGAGCTACGGACCCACACGCGAGGTCGCCCTACATACTGGCGTACGCGGGCGCAACCAAAAGAGGCGCTGGTGTGCAATGGTTGTGCAATGGAATTTTGGCGTCTGAAAAAATTGGCGCAAAACGGCCGAAAAAAGCCGCTTGCCTGTCGATTAAAAGTCGCTTGCTCTACCGACTGAGCTACGGACCCGACCGGCGACCGCTCCTATGGATGGGGCGAGGCCGGGTCAACCGTGAGAGATGCTGCCGGACCGTCCCATGGCCCGGAATTTTCCATGTCGGCACTATTTGGGCGAGCGGGTCGAGTGCGAACAGGCGTTCGGTCAGGTGGCGATGCGGGATGGAAAGCGCCGTTTCCGACCAGCGTCCGCCCGACCAGAGCAATATGTCGAGATCGAGCACGCGCGCGCCCCATCTTTGCCCGCGCCGGCGCCCGAAACTTCGCTCGATCGCCTTGAGACACCGCAACAGCTCGGGCGGAGACAGATGCGTCTCGATCAGTGCCGCAGCGTTGGCGAACGTCCTGAGCGACGGGCCGATCGGCGCAGTCTCGATAATCTCGGACACCGCGATCGGCTGCAGTTCGTCAAGGGCGGCCGCGAGCACTCGCGCGGGATTGCCATAGCGGCCGTGCGGCTGATTGGAGCCGAGACCGATCGCGTAACGCTGGCTCACCCCGCCCGTGCGGCTTCGATATAGAGTTCGCGCAGGCGCCGCGCGATTGGGCCGGGCTTGCCGTCACCGATCGCGACGCCATCGATCTGCGTTACCGGCAGGACGAAATTGGACGCACTGGTCAGGATCGCTTCGCCCGCGGCGCGTGCTTCCGCGACGGTAAACAATCTCTCTTCCAGCTTCACGCCATCGCGCTCCGCGAGCGCCAGCACGGCCTTGCGCGTGCAGCCGGGCAAGATATCGCGGCTGTTCGGGCGCGTTACGAGAACGCCTTCCTGCGTAACGACCAAGGCGGACGAGGAAGCGCCCTCGGTCACGAAACCGGCCGCATCCACCAGCCACGCCTCTTGCGCTCCCGCCGCCGCGGCTTCGCGTTTTGCCAGCACCTGGCCCAACAGCATGATGCTCTTGACGTCGCGGCGCGCCCACCGTGGATCGGCGATCGTTTTGACCGCGATTCCGGTCTCTAGCACCGGGCGGTCGATCAGGTTGTGGGCCTGCGTGAACATGAACAATGTCGGGCTGGCTGAAGCCGCGAGGAAATCCCGCTCCGCCGGGCCGCCCGTCAGCTGGAAATAGACCCCGCCCTCGCGCACGCCGTTCCGGGCCACCAGTTCGCGCTGGATTGCTTCAATCTGCGCCGCGGGAAGCGGCGGCTTCAAATCCAGCGCGGCCGCAGAGTTTTCGAATCGCGCCAGATGTGCGGCGCTATCGACCAGCTTGCCGTCGAGGATCGCGGTAAACTCATAGATGCCTTCGGCGAAGAGGAAGCCGCGGTCCTGCGCCGAAACCTTGGCCTCGGCCAGCGGCACAAAATCTCCGTTGAGCCAGGCAATCCGCTCCATCAGATGTCTTGCACCAGACGGCCGTACAATTCGGGACGGCGGTCGCGGAAGAAGCCGAAGGCGGCGCGATGTCGCTTGACCCGATCGAGGTCGAGCGACGCGGTAATCACGCCTTCTTCTTCACGGTCCAACTCGGCAAGGATGTCGCCTCGCTCGTCGGTGATGAAGCTTGTGCCGTAGAAGGTTTGGCCATGCTCGGTGCCGACGCGATTGGCGGCAACGACCGGCACAACGTTGGAGACGGCATGGCCCACCATAGCGCGCCGCCATAGCCGCGCGGTGTCGAGGCCATCGTCATGCGGCTCGCTGCCGATCGCGGTCGGGTAGAACAGGATTTCCGCGCCCATGAGCATCATGGCACGCGCCGTTTCGGGGTACCATTGGTCCCAGCAGATGCCGACCCCCAGCTTGGCGCGCGGGCCGTCCCACACCTTGAATCCGGTATTGCCGGGCCGGAAATAGAATTTCTCCTCGTAACCCGGCCCATCGGGAATGTGGCTCTTGCGATAGACGCCCTGGACCTTGCCGTCGGGGCCGATCATCGCGAGTGAATTATAGTGATGCGGCCCGTCCGCCTCGAAAAAGCTCGTTGGGATCGACACGTTCAACTCTGCCGCCAGCCTCTGCATCGCCAGCACCGCCTTATGGTCCGCAGTCGGCTTTGCATTGGCGAACAGGCCCTCATCCTCGACCCGACAGAAATATGGACCTTCGAACAATTCCGGCGGCAGAACCACCTGCGCACCATTGGCGGCGGCTTCGCGCACGCACGCTTCCACCTTCGCGATATTCGCGTCGATATCCTGACCGAAGGCGAGCTGGATCGCGGCGACGGTAATCTCGGTCATGCGCTTGGTACCTGCTGGCTGATGCAGTGGAAGCTGCCCCCACCTGTAAGGATATGGTCGGCCCGAAGCCCGATCGCAACGCGGCCCGGAAAAAGCGCACCGATCGCGGCGACGGCCGCCGCATCGTTGGCGGCGCCATATTGCGGGACCACGACTGCGGCGTTGCCGATGTAGAAGTTCATATAAGAGGCCGGGATTGCATCTCCCTCAACCTCCACCAGGCCGGGGGAGGGAATAGGAACCACTTCGACTCCGAAGGCGCGGGCTCGCCCCGCCGCGTCCCGATAGACCTCTCCGTTGGGATCGTCTTCACCCGCGGCCTGGGGCAGCGCCAGCCGTCCTTCGCCGACGAAGCGCGCAAGATTGTCGACATGGCCATCGGTATGGTCATTGGCGAGACCATCGCCCAGCCATAGCAGCCGGTCGATACCCAGACCCTTCTTGAGTCCGCGCTCGATATCCTCGCGCAGCAGGCCGGGATTGCGGTTGGGGTTGAGGAGACATTGCTCGGTCGTGACTGCCAAGCCGCTTCCGTCGACGTCGATGGCGCCGCCTTCCAGCACCCAATCATGCGTATCGACAGCGAAGCCCGCGGCTTCAGCGAGCCGTCCGCCGACGCCTTCATCGCCAGGCAAATGATATTTCCCGCCCCACCAGTTGAACCCGAAACGTGCCGCCCGGCGGCCTTCAGGACCGCTGGTGATGATCGCGCCCGTGTCGCGCAGCCAGATGTCGCCGAAGGGCTGGACCTGCACCTCGGCTGCCTCGCCCGCGAGCCGCCGAGCCTCCAAAGCGGATGTTTCGTCCGCCGCAACAAGGATCACGCGCTCGCCGCGCCCGTCAGCATGGATCGCGCGCGCGAACGCCACGACTTCCTCGCGCGCGGGAGCAAGATCCTGCTCCCACAGCTCAGGATGGCTTGGAAAGCCGATCCAGACAGCGTCGTGCGGCGTCCATTCGGCGGGTTGGCGATGGGTCAGTTTTTCCTCCGGCGTGGCCGCGCGCGCCATGGCACCTCGCGAAAATGGTGGCAACGACTCTTGCCGATGATGCGATTTGCTGGGACACGGCGATGACAAATCGGGGGTTCAGGATGTCGTTGTTTCCGCAGCAAAAGCTGCTTGCACGCACGCTTGTCGGGATTTTGCTGGCAAGCTCAACGACGGCCTTGGCGGCCGAGCCGGCGCCGATGCCGCGGGCCGAGGCAGCGAAGATTTTCGGGGCCCGGCCAGGCGTCGCCCAGATGTCGCTGGCGCCGGACGGAAAGCACATTGCCTATATCGGCGCTGCCGCGGGACAGGCCAGCGTTTTGATGGTCGGCGACCTGGCTAAGGGCGATCTCGGCCCGATAACCTTCAGCGATAACAAGCCGCAAAACCTCTATAGCTGCGGCTGGTCGGATGCGGATCGGCTGGTTTGCACCACCTACGGTCAAGCGATGGTGAACAACTTGCGTCTGTCCTTCACGCGCCTGTTCGCGGTGGACATCGACGGCAAGAATATGCGCGGGCTCGCCGCGCCGGTGCCCAGCAATCCGATGCGTCTCGATCAATATGACGGCGAGGTGATCGATTGGCTCGACGCGAAGGGGAAGGTGCTGATCTCACGCGACCATATCCAGGGGCAGACGACCGGCACCATGTTCGCCGGCGCTGTCGATGGCATCGGCGTCGATCTGGTGGATACGCGTACCAATACTGCCCGTGCGGTCGAACGTGCCCGTCCCAACACGGTCAGCTTCATCACCGACGGCAAGGGCAATGTGCGCATCATGGGTATCCGCCGCATGGATGCGAGCGGCTATCAGGTCACCGGCGAACAGGCTTTCCAATATCGTCGCCGTCCGGACGGCCCTTGGGAGCCGCTCGCGACGTACGACGGCCTCGCCGATCGCGGAACCTGGCCGCTCGCGGTAGATCCGGTGTCGAATACTGTCTACGCGCTCAAGAAGAAGGATGGTCGGGACGCGCTCTACCGGATCGCGCTCGACGGCTCGCTCAAGGAAGAGCTCGTCCTCGATAATCCGCATGTCGATATCGACAACGTTCTGACGATCAACGGCCGGGTGATCGGCGCGACCTATATCGATGACCGGCGTCATGCCGTTTATTTCGACCCCACCTACAAACAGTTGGTCGAGCAAATCGGCCGGGCACTGCCCAAGCTGCCGCAGATCGACATTGTCGATGCCACGCTCGATGAGGGGAAGCTGCTCGTTCGGGCGAGCAGCGACATCGACGAAGGGCGCTTCTTCCTGTTCGACAAGAAGACGCATGCGCTCCAGACGCTGATGCCGGTACGGCCCGAGGGCGAGGGCAAAAATTTCGCGGCTGTGCGATCGATTACCTACAAGACGTTCGACGGTATCGATGTCCCCGCTTACCTGACGCTACCACCCGGCAGCTCGGGCAAGAATCTGCCGGCGATCGTGATGCCGCATGGTGGGCCCGGCTCGCGCGATGTCTGGGGCTTCGACTGGCTGGCCCAGTTCTTCGCCTCACGCGGTTATGCCGTGATCCAGCCCGAATTTCGCGGTTCGACAGGCTTCGGCGAAAACTGGTTCGTGAACAACGGCTTCAAATCCTGGCGGACCGCGATCGGGGATGTCAACGCGGCGGGCAAGTGGCTCGTGGCACAAGGCATTGCCGATCCTGCGCGGCTCGGCATCTTCGGCTGGTCCTATGGCGGCTACGCCGCGCTGCAATCCAGCGTGCTCGACCCCAGCCTGTTCAAGGCGATAGTGGCCGTCGCGCCGGTGACCGATCTTTATATGCTGCGCCATCAGAGCGAGGGCTTCACCAACGAGACCGTTACCAAGAAGTTCGTCGGCAACGTCGATCTCGACGCAGCCTCGCCCGACCGCAACGCGGCCGTCTTCAAGGCGCCGGTCTTGCTCTTTCATGGCACCACCGACCTGAATGTCGACTTTGCCCAATCCGAAGCGATGGACAGTGCGCTGCGACGCGCCGGCAAGCAAAGTCAGCTCGTGCGCTATCCCGGGCTGGATCATCAACTTCCCGACAGCAGCGCGCGGGCCGATATGCTCGCCAAGGCGGATGCCTTCCTGCGTAAGTCCATGGGAATGCCGGACGAGTGAGATCTGGATCTGGCGGGGCCCAACAAAATGCACGGGGATAGAATTGGGGGAGGGGGAATGGTCAGGCGTAACTTGTTTTTGGGCGCTGCCTTGGCGGCCATCGGGATGGCGTTGGCACCGGTCCGGGCATCGGACATTCCAGCCGCTCCCGACAGGACTGACGCTGCGACGTTGGCCAAGCTGTTCGGCAGCCTGGAGCAGGTCTGGAGTATGCGTTTGTCACCTGACGGCAGACATGCGGTGGCCGTGTCGCCGGGGCCTGGGCAGACCACCTATGCCATCGTCATCGATACCGAAACGCGCGAGCCGCATCTTGCCGCCCGGCAGGATGGGAAACCCATGCACATCCAATCCTGTGGCTGGGCCTCGAACACGAGAATTGTGTGCCAGCTTCGTGGCCTCGTTTTCGATAATGACCCGCCTTTTGCCTACACGCGGACGGTGGCGTTCGATCTCGACGGAAAGAACCCCGCCTATATCGGTCGGCGCACGGATGTCGATGCGATACGACTCAACCAGTTCGACGGGAAGGTGATCGACTGGCTGCAGGGCGATGGAAGCGTTTTGATGGTGCGCGACCATGTGCCGGAAGACAGTCGCGGTAACCACGCCGACTATAGCGCGAATAGCGCGAATGGCCTCGCCGTCGATCGTGTCGATACGATGAGCGGGCACGGCGAGACGGTAGAGCGCCCCGATCTGAACACGACGAGCTATTTGTCCGATGGGGCTGGCAATATTCGAATACGCGCCACAGCGTCGACCGATGACGAAGGAAGGCTGATCGGGGGTACGACCTATTTCTATCGCCAGGCCGGCGACAAGCACTGGCGCGGCTTTTCGAAAGCCGCGCCGAACACCAACGAATTCGTGCCGATAGCGGTCGATGGCACACGTAACGTGGCCTATGCCGTGAAGTCGCTCGATGGCCGAAACGCGATATACAGTGTCGCCCTGGACGGAAGTTTCAAGGCGGAACTCGTATCGAGCAACTCGCAGGTCGATGTCGACGACGTCATCACGCTTGGCCGGCATGGGCGCGTGATCGGCGTTTCTTACCTTACCGACCGGCGCCAGACCGACTATTTCGACCCCGAATATAAACAGATAAACGCGATGCTCGCCAAGGCGATACCGGGTACGCCGCTTATCCATTTTCTTGATGCAAGTGCCGACGAGAAAAGGCTGCTCATCTATGCGGGCGGCGATACCGATCCCGGGCATTACTATATCTACGACAAGCCCACCCACCATCTGAACGAGCTTTCAGAGGTCAGGCCCAACCTGGCTGAACTGACAATGTCGCCGATGAAGCTGATCAGCTTCAAGGCATCCGACGGGGTAGCAATTCCGGCCTATCTTACGATGCCGGTTGGACGGCCGGACAAGAAATTGCCGGCCATCGTAATGCCGCATGGCGGGCCGGGGTATCGGGACGGTTGGGGATTCGATTGGCTGGTGCAGTTCTTTGCCCAGCGCGGCTACGCCGTGCTCCAGCCAGAATATCGCGGATCGACCGGCTATGGCGACGCCTTCTACGCGCACAATGCCTTCCATAGCTGGCAGATGGCGATGAACGACATTGGTGACGCCGGCCGATGGCTGGTGAAGGAGGGTGTCGCTGATCCCGATAAGCTGGCGATCGTTGGTTGGTCTTATGGCGGCTATGCCGCGTTGCAAGCGAACGTCGTTGAGCCGAAACTCTTCAAGGCGATCGTGGCCATCGCGCCTGTGACCGACCTGAGCAGGCTGAAGAGCGACGCATCAGGCTATACCAGCAGCATATTGCTGGACCGCCAGATCGGCTCTGGCGAGAATGTCGGCCTGGGCTCGCCGGCGCGCCACGCGGACCGCATTGCTGCGCCCGTGCTCATGTTCCACGGCGATCACGATCTTAATGTATCAGTGGCGCAATCGAAGCTGATGGATCAGGCCCTGCAGAAAGCCGGTGCCAGGAGCCGCCTCGTGGTTTTTGCCGGGTTGGACCACCAGCTTGAAGATGCCGATGCGCGAGCCGAGCTATTGGCAAAGACGGACGATTTCCTTCGTATCGCTTTGCATATGTAACCCCAACAAAAAGAGGCGGCCGTTGCCGGCCGCCTCTCTTGTTCGTTCGATGGGTCGAACCGATCAGCGCGAATAGAATTCGACGACCAGGTTCGGTTCCATTTTCACCGGATAGGGCACTTCATCGAGGGTCGGCACGCGGACGTAGCTAACCTTCGAGGCGCCGTCGGCGGCGATGTAATCGGGGATTTCGCGTTCGCTCAGGCCCTGGGCTTCCATGACCAAAGCCATTTCCTGCGCCTTCGGCCCCAGCGTCAGTTCGTCGCCCGGCTTCACCAGACGCGACGCGATGTTGCACTTCACGCCATTGACGCGGATGTGGCCGTGGCTGACCAGCTGGCGCGCCGACCAGATGGTCGGGGCGAACTTGGCACGATAGACGACCGCGTCAAGGCGGCGCTCGAGGAGGCCGATCAGGTTCTGGCCGGTGTCGCCCTTCATACGGGCGGCCTCGGTATAGGCCTTCTTGAACTGCTTTTCGGTCACGTCGCCGTAATAGCCCTTGAGCTTCTGCTTCGCCTTCAGCTGGATGCCGAAGTCCGAAACCTTGCCCTTGCGGCGCTGGCCATGCTGACCGGGGCCATATTCGCGCTTGTTCACCGGGGACTTCGGGCGGCCCCAGATATTCTCGCCCATGCGGCGGTCGAGTTTATACTTGGCGCTGGTGCGCTTCGACATGATGTCGTTCCTTCAATTGCGTTGTGCGGGCGGGCCGAAGACCGCTCGCGGAAAACCCGGAACCGCGCTGCTGATTCTCGAAGAGAGGGCAGGGCTACCGCTTCACCGGATGTGCGGAGCCAATTGCGAAGGCGCGGCCTCTGACGGAAAGAGGCCGCGAAGTCAAGCCAGGCAGCCTTGTTATTGCTGGGTTGCCGTGGTCCCGCTCGAGCTGTCGCGGCCGAGCATGCGGCGCGTGTTGCGCGCATTCTCGGCGTCGATCTGTGCCCACTCTTCCTTGCTATGGCAGACGCGCGCTCTCATGATCGATCCGGTCACATCCTGCATCCGGCAGACTTTCTTTTCCTTGACCGGTGTTTCGGCGGCCGGGGTGGGTGCGGCCTGCGCATACAGTGCGCCGGACGCGGCGCAAAGTGCGGCCAGCGTCAGAATTCTACGCATGACTCCGATTGTCCTTTGATTGAAGCCCCAAAGCTGCAGGCAGACTAACTTGCTGTATTGCGGTGGTAAAGACCCGCAATTGTTATTTTTGCCGGAGCGTCTTTTCCCGCCCTTAGCGCTCTGGACAGGATCGTATGGCGAGAGCAAGGCCCGCACCATGACTGAGATATTCTCTCCCGAACGATGCGAGACGATGGCGCAGGTCCGCGCCGGGGTCGATCAGGTTGATCGCGAACTGGTTGCTCTGCTGGCCCGTCGCTTTGGCTACATGAATGCAGCCGCGCGGATCAAGCCGGACCGCGGCGCGGTGCGCGATGACGACCGCAAAAGGCAAGTAATCGAAAACGCCCGTAGCCATGCTCGGGCGGCCGGGCTCCCGGAGGCGGTGATCGCCGATGTTTGGGACGCCCTGATCGAGGGATCGATCGCCTACGAACTGCGCCGCTTCGACGCGTTGCGGGCCGACGCACCGGCCCGCTGAGCACCGCGGGGGCGCTCCAGCGCGGATAGCACCCCGCGCAAGGTTCGCACCTCCAAGGCATTCCAGCCTGGCTTGGTAAGCAGCGTTCGAAGTGTGCGCTTGGTCGAAGGCACGCGGTCCGGCGGGAAGAAATAGCCGGCCTGGTCCAGCATGGTCTCCAGCTGGCTTATCATGCCGTCCAGCTCCTGCTGGCTCGCAGGTGGATCCAGCTCGGTCGCCGGCGGCTGCGCCAGCTTTTCGCCCTTGGACCATTCATAGGCGACCAGGATCACCGCCTGGGCTAGGTTCAACGATCCGAACTCGGGATTGATCGGCACGGTCAGGATCGTGCGAGCGACGGCGACATCATCCGTTTCCAGCCCGGATCGCTCCGGCCCGAACAGGATCGCGCTGCCGCCAAGCTCGCGGTGGATTTCGGCAGCCGCCTCATCGGGACGCAGCACCGGCTTGGTCACGCCACGTTTGCGCACCGTCGTCGCGTAGACATGGGCGCAATCCGCAACCGCCTCTGCAACACTGTCGTAAAGCCGCGCCTTCTCCAGCACGATATCAGCGCCGGACGCGGCCGGGCCTGCCTCCGGGTTCGGCCAGCCGTCACGCGGAGAAACCAGCCGTAGATCGGTCAGTCCGAAATTGAGCATCGCCCGCGCCGCCTTGCCGATATTCTGGGCCAGTTGCGGGCGGACAAGGACGATGGCCGGCTGGGGAGGCGTGGTCACTCGCCTTCCTGCTCCGCGACGCTGCCGGCAAAATCCTCGAAATCCTTGGCTTCGCGGAAATCCTTATAGACGCTGGCAAAGCGAATATAGGCAACGCTGTCGAGCTGCTGCAGGCCGTCCATCACCATCTCGCCCACGCGCGCGGCGTTGATTTCGCTCTCACCGCTGGTCTCCAGCTGGCGCTGGATCGAGGAGACAAGGCGTTCGATCTGCTCCGTCGTCACCGGCCGCTTGCGCGCGGAGATGGAGATGGACTGTTCAAGCTTGCTGCGGTCGAACGGCTGCCGGTCGCCATTCTTCTTGACCACCGTCAAATCGCGCAGCTGCACGCGCTCGAACGTGGAGAAGCGCGCGCCGCAGCTTTCGCACTGCCGCCGCCGCCGGATCGAGGCGCCGTCCTCGGTGGGGCGGCTATCCTTGACCTGGCTGTCGGCGTGGAAACAGAAAGGGCAGCGCACTTATTCAGCCCTCCGGCATGCGCTTGGGCGCATTCAAGTCAAAGCTCCGGATAGATCGGAAAGCGCGCCGTAAGCGCGGACACCCGCTCCCGCACGTTCGCCTCGATCTGGCCATCGCCCTGTTCGCCATTCTTGCGCAGCCCCTCCAATACATCGGCGATCATGTCGGCGATTTCGCGGAACTCGGCTACGCCGAAGCCGCGCGTCGTGCCGGCCGGGGAGCCGACGCGGATGCCGCTGGTCTTGACCGGGGGCAGCGGATCGAACGGGATGCCGTTCTTGTTGCAGGTGATGCCGCAGCGTTCGAGCGCCTCATCGGCATCGCGGCCCGTCACGCCGAGCGGAGTCAGATCGACCAACGCCAGGTGCGTATCGGTGCCGCCGGAGACGATCTCCGCGCCGCGCTCCTTGAGTCGGGCGGCGAGAGCCTTGGCATTGTCGATCACCGCCTGAGCATAGGATTTGAATTCCGGCTGGAGCGCTTCACCGAACGCAACCGCCTTCGCCGCGATCACGTGCATCAGCGGACCACCCTGCAGGCCGGGGAAGACCGCCGAGTTGATCTTCTTCGCGATCGCCTCGTCATCCGTCATGATCATGCCGCCGCGCGGTCCGCGCAAGGTCTTGTGGGTGGTGGTGGTGACCACGTCGGCATGACCGAAGGGGGAGGGGTGGACACCCCCCGCGACCAGACCGGCGAAATGCGCCATGTCGACCATGAACAGCGCGCCGACTTCATCCGCTATCTGGCGGAAGCGGGCGAAGTCGATGTGGCGGGGATAGGCCGAGCCGCCGGTGATGATTAGAGTCGGCTTATGTTCCCTGGCGAGCGCCTCTACGGCATCATAGTCGATCAGATGCGTGTCCCGCGTCACGCCGTACTGAACGGCGTTGAACCATTTGCCCGACATTGCTGCCCTGGCGCCGTGCGTCAGGTGCCCCCCCGCATCGAGGCTCAGGCCCATGATCGTGTCGCCCGGCTTGGTCAGCGCCAGCATCACTGCGCCGTTCGCCTGCGCACCGGAATGCGGCTGGACGTTGGCAAAGCCGCAGCCGAACAATTGCTTAGCGCGATCGATCGCTAATTGCTCGACCGTGTCGGACGGTGCGCAACCCTGATAGTAACGCTTGCCGGGATAGCCTTCGGCATATTTGTTGGTGAAGACGCTGCCCTGTGCCTCCAGTACCGCCTTGGAGACGATATTCTCCGACGCGATCAGCTCGATCTGATCCTTCTCGCGCGCAACCTCACGCTCGACACCCGCGAAGACGGCGGGATCGGCCTGGGCCAGGCCGCGTGAGAAGAATCCATCCGGCTGAACGTCGTTGGCGGGCTTGCTGCTCATGCGGACTCCTTGGTGAAATGGGAAAGTTTGGCGACGCGCCGTTCGTGACGGCCGCCTTCATAGTTTGCTTCCAGGAAAGCGTGGACGCAGGCCTTGGCCATGTCCTCGCCGATCAGGCGGGCGCCCAGCGCGATCACGTTGGCATTGTTATGCTGCCGCGCCAGCTTGGCGGAAACGGGCTCGTTGACCAGCGCACAGCGCGCCGCCGGATTGCGATTGACCGCGATCGAGATGCCCACGCCCGATCCGCACAAGGCAATACCGAAATCGGCACTCCCATTGGCGACCGCGCGCCCCAGCGCATAGCCGAAATCGGGATAATCCACCGAGTCACGGGTGTGCGGCCCAAGATCGGTCACGTCATGGCCATGCTCGCGCAGCCAATTCGTCAGGCTCGCCTTGAGCGCAATAGCTGCGTGATCGGAAGCGATGGCGATGCGCTCGGCCAACGGAAACTCCAACGATTCGGGTTGGCGCAACCTGTAGTAGCGTGCGCCTCTGGTGGCCAGCGCAGCTTGCGTTTGCGCTGGTTTAGAACACCTACGCTAAAGTCGCACCAGTTCTTGGTCTCCGGGAAGCCCTGGCGGTTGCCGACCGCGCGCCGCTAGGCGGCGAGCTTCATCTCCATCCGGCTCCAGATTTCGACGAGGGCGTCGACGAGGTCCTGCATCATTTCGGGGGTGTGGGAGGGACCTGGAGTGAAGCGCAGCCGTTCGGTGCCGCGCGGCACGGTCGGGTAATTGATCGGCTGAACATAGACGCCATATTCGGCAAGCAGGATATCGCTTGCGCGCTTGGCCTTGACCGGATCGCCGATCATCAGCGGCACGATATGCGTGGTCGAGTCCATCACTGGAAGTCCGGCGTCGCGCATCATCGCCTTGAGCCTGGCGGCGGAGGCTTGCTGGCCGTCGCGCTCGACGCTCGATCGCTTGAGGTGGCGCACGCTCGCAAGCGCGCCCGCGACCAGGACGGGCGACAGGCTGGTGGTGAAGATGAAGCCCGGCGCGTAGGAGCGGATCACGTCGATGATCATCGTGTCGGCCGCGACATAGCCGCCCATCACCCCGAACGCCTTGCCGAGCGTGCCCTCGACGATCGTGATCCGGTGCGCCGCCTCGTCGCGGTCGGAAATGCCGCCGCCGCGCGGTCCATACATGCCGACCGCATGCACCTCGTCGAGATAGGTCAGCGCGTTGTACTTGTCGGCCAGGTCACAGATCGCGTGGATCGGCGCGACATCGCCATCCATCGAATAGACGCTCTCGAACGCGATCAGCTTGGGCGCTTCGGGATCGTCCGCGGCCAGCAACTCCTTAAGATGCTCAAGATCGTTGTGACGGAACACGCGCTTCTCGCAGCCCGAATTGCGGATGCCCGCGATCATCGAGGCGTGATTGAGCTCGTCCGAATAGATGATGCAGCCCGGCAGCACCTTGGCCAGCGTCGACAAGGTCGCCTCGTTCGAGACATAGCCCGACGTGAACAGCAATGCCCCTTCCTTGCCATGCAGGTCGGCCAGCTCAGCTTCCAGATCGACATGATAATGCGTGTTGCCGCCAATGTTGCGCGTGCCGCCAGAGCCCGCGCCCACATCGTGCAGCGCCTCCTCCATCGCCGCGATCACAGCCGGATGCTGCCCCATCGACAGATAGTCGTTCGAACACCACACGGTGATCGGCTTGGGACCATTATGCCCCGCAAAGCACCGCGCGTTCGGGAACATCCCCTTGTTGCGCAAGATATCGATGAACACCCGATACCGACCCTCGGCATGCAACCGGTCAATGGCCTGGGTGAAAACGCGATTATAATCCAACAGACGTGTCCCGCAGCGGTGCGGCGCATCTAACGCCGAATCCGTTTTGTTTCCAGATCGCATTGCGAGCTTCTGCTCAGAGCTGCTGGATTTCCTCCAGGCCAAAGCGAGCCAGCGACTTGCGAAGCCCTTCCGGCAAGTCGATCGGTGCAGTGAATACGGCCAGGCCGGGCCCGGGCATATCCGGCCATTGCTGATTGCGCGTGAGGTAGACCGTCCGCCGCGCAATCCCCTTGGCGCCATCGACGAAGGTCAGTGGCCGGGGCGCCACCGCCGCCAGTCGGTCCGCCACCAGCGGGAAATGCGTGCAGGCCAGTACCACGATGTCCATCCGCTCGCCGCCTTCCTGATCGAGCAGGCCGGCCAATGCGTCGGCATAGGCCTGGTTGGGCGTCGGCTCGCCCCGCAGGCTCGCTTCAGCCAGTTCGACCAAAGCCGCAGAACCGTGGCGCAGCACCAGGCAGTCGCTCGCGAACCGCGCCGACAGGTCGTCGACATAAGGCTGGCGCACCGTCGCGTTGGTGCCGAGCACACCGATGACGCGCGTCAGCGACTGTTCCGCGGCCGGCTTGATCGCGGGCACCGTGCCCACGATCGGCAAATCGAGCGCCGCGCGAACACCGGCCAGCGCGATGGTGGATGCGGTGTTGCAGGCAATGACGATCAGACGCGGGCCATAACGTTCGGCCAGCCGGCCGAGCAAAGCTGGCACGCGGGCGGAAATCTCCGCCTCGGTCTTCGTCCCATAAGGGAAACCGCCATTGTCAGCGACATAGACGATCGGCGCGTTCGGCAGCGCGGCCCGGACTTCGGCCAGGACCGACAGGCCGCCCACGCCGGAATCAAACAACAATATCGGTCGTGCGTCGTTCATTTCGCAGCGCGAAGGCCCGAGACGGTGAGGGACGGGCTGATCCGCTCGATATCCGTCTTGAGGTGGAGCAGCGCCACCCCGGGCTGTTCCAGCGCGCGGTCGAGGGCGGGGGCGAATTGCCCGGTCGTTTCGACCGTCTCTGCCCAGCCGCCATAGGCACGCGCCAGGGCGGCGAAATCGGGATTGGTGAGGTCGGTCGCCGATATGCGCGCCGGATACCGTCGCTCCTGGTGCATCCGGATCGTGCCATAACTGCCATTGTCGATCAGCAGCACCAGCAGCCGCGCGCCTTGCCGCGCGGCGGTCGCCAGTTCCTGTCCGTTCATCATGAAATCGCCGTCGCCGGCTACCGCGACCGACCGCCGCTCGGGAAAGCGGATCGCTGCCGCGATAGCGGCGGGCACGCCATAACCCATCGCCCCTGCCGTGGGCGCCAGCTGGGACGGCTGGGCGGCATAGCGCCAGAAACGGTGCGCCCAGGCGGAGAAATTGCCGGCGCCGTTGCAGATGATGCTGTCGGCGGGCAGCTTCTCTCGCATCGTCCTCCAGACGAGGCCGAGGTCGAGCGCCATCCCGTTTTCGGCGGGCGTATTCCAGGCTTCCCATTCGGCATGCGCCAGTGTTCCATGCGCACGTGCCGAGGACGCCTCGTCCACGATGTCGCTGACGGCGCGCGCAAAGCTGGGCATGTCCGCGCAGATGGCGAGGTCGGCACGATAGACGCGGTTCAGTTCATCCGGGTCCGGGTGGACGTGGATCAGTAGCTGACCGGGATGGTCAGGAGTGATCAGTTCGTAGCCATCGGTGGTCGCTTCGCCCAGTCGTGCACCCGCCACGAGCAGCAGATCGGCCTCGCGGATACGGCGGAGCAATTCGGGGTTCGGTCCGTAGCCGAGATTTCCGGCATAGACCGGACAATCGTTGGGAATCGCGTCCTGGCGTCTGAAGGCTGCCGCGACCGGCAATCCGCTCCGCATGGCGAAGAGCTGGAAGTCATTGCCGGCCTTCGCATCCCAATCTGCGCCGCCGATGATCGCGACCGGATTCCTGGCGTCGCGCAGCCGGTCGTATAGCAGGTTGATCGCCTCGGGCGCGCACGCCTGTACAGTTCGGTCCACCCTCGGCCGGTCGAGCGTCTGAGCTTCGCTCTCCAGCATATCCTCGGGCAGCGCGAGCACGACCGGGCCCGGCCGCCCGTTCATCGCCGTGGCATAGGCACGCGCTACATATTCGGGGATCCGGGCCGCATCTTCGATCCGCGCCGCCCATTTACAGAGGGGGCCGAAGAAAGCGGGGAAGTCGACCTCCTGAAAGCCCTCGCGATCGCGCGCTTCGCGGGCGACGTCGCCCACGAACAGGATCATCGGCGTCGAATCCTGCATCGCGACATGCACGCCGATTGAGGCATTGGTCGCACCCGGCCCGCGCGTAACGAAACAGACGCCCGGGCGATGCGTCATCTTGCCATCGGCCTCGGCCATGAACGCGGCGCCACCCTCCGCGCGTGTCACAACCACGTCTATTTCGGGTGAGTCGACGAGAGCGTCGAGCACGGGCAGGAAACTCTCGCCCGGAACGGTGAAAATCCGGTCGCAACCCTGGCCCACGAGCGCGTCGACCAGGATGCGGCCGCCAGTTCTCAGCTTGGTCATGACGGCGCTATAGCGGGGCGGGACAGCCGAGCAAACGCGCCAAACCTGAATCTCAATTCATGTTTGATCCGGCGATCCAATCCCGGCATAGGCGAAGGCTTGGAGGACCCATGGCCAACAAGATTTATCCGGACGCGACGGCGGCGCTCGCGGGCCTGCTCAAGGATGGAATGACCATCTGCGCCGGTGGTTTCGGCCTTTGCGGTATACCGGAGCGCTTGATCGATGCCATCGAGGCTTCGGGCGTGAAGGGCCTGACCGTGGTTTCCAATAATGCGGGCGTCGATGGGATAGGGCTCGGCAAACTCCTGCGCAGCCGCCAGATCGCCAAGATGATCTCCTCCTATGTCGGCGAGAACAAGGAGTTCGAACGGCAATATCTGTCGGGCGAGCTCGAGCTTGAATTCTGCCCGCAGGGCACGCTCGCCGAGCGCTGCCGCGCAGGCGGCGCCGGGATACCAGGCTTCTACACCAAGACCGGCGTCGGCACGGTGGTTGCCGAGGGCAAGGAAACCAAGGAGTTCGACGGCGAGACCTATGTGCTCGAACGGGGCATCGTCGCCGACATTTCGATCATCAAGGGCTGGAAGGCGGACACCTCGGGAAACCTCGTCTTCCGCAAGACGGCCCGCAACTTCAACCAGCCGATGGCGACTGCGAGCAAACTCACCATTGCCGAAGTCGAGGAGATTGTTCCGGTCGGCAGCCTCGACCCTGACTGTATCCATGTGCCGAGCATCTACATCAAGCGGCTGATCGTCGGTGCGCCCTACGACAAGAAGATCGAGTTCCGCACCGTGCGCGCGCGGGAAGCCGCGTGAGGGGAGCGGCGACCGCGCTCGCATTGGCGCTGGTTCTTGCCACGCCATCAAGTCTGCTTGCCCGGAAAACCCCCGCAACCAACGCAAAGACAGTATCGGCTATCACGGCCAAGCCCTATTTCCCGCCCGAGCCTCCGCCGGCGCCGCCGCAGCTTCATGGCATCCAATATCTGTACGGTTCCGCAGAGGCGGCTGCGCTCACCCGCCAGACCTGGCGTGCGCTGTCCGATTACGTCGACGAACAGGTCGCCACGGGAAACCACAAGAGCGTCATCCTGGCCCCGGACTCCACGCTCTCCAATCCGCATTTCGTTCCCTGCGGCGACAAGCCGCCGGCGATCGTGCTCGACGTCGATGAAACATCGATCCTCAACCTCGGTGCCGAATATGATGATCTGCAGGCCAATCGTCGGGGGTTCGATGCGGATGCGTGGGATCGTTGGGAGAAGGGCGGAGCGGCCTATGTCGCGCCTACGCCCGGCGCCAAGGAAGCGCTCGATCGCCTGCGCGATCATGGTGTCACCGTCGTCTTCAACTCGAACCGTGCGGCGGTGAATGCCGCCGGCGCGGAGGCCGCGCTCAATGCCGCGGGCCTCGGGCCTGCCAGGCATGGCGAGACCCTTTTCCTCTCCGGTGATGACGATCAGGGTTCGATGAAGGACGGGCGCCGGCAGACTATCGCGGCACATTATTGCGTGCTTGCCATGGCGGGCGATCAGCTGGTCGATTTCTCGGATCTGTTCACGACCGAGCCCAATGGCATAGCCGCGCGTCGCGCGACCGTGGCCTATTCCGGCATTGCCGACCTCTGGGGTGCGGGCTGGTTCGTCATGCCCAATCCGGTCTACGGCAGCGGCCTCCAGGGCGGCCCCGACGATATCTTCCCGAAAGAAAAGCAGTGGCGTGACCCGGGTCCCGCCAAGCCGCCGGTGCCCGAACCTGCCTCTCCGTCCGCACCAACTCCCAAGAAAGCGAAGTAATATGGCCTGGACCCGCGACGAGATGGCGGCGCGCGCCGCGAAGGAGCTGCAGGACGGCTTCTACGTGAACCTCGGCATCGGCATTCCGACGCTCGTGGCAAATCACGTGCCGGAGGGCGTCGAGGTCACGCTGCAATCGGAAAACGGGATGCTCGGCATCGGCCCTTTCCCTTATGAGGACGAGGTCGATCCGGACCTCATCAATGCGGGCAAGCAAACTGTCTCGGAGCTTCCCAAGACCGTCTATTTCTCGTCCGCGGACAGTTTCGCCATGATCCGTGGCGGCCACATCGACCTCGCCGTGCTCGGGGCGATGGAGGTGTCTGAAAAGGGCGATATCGCCAACTGGATGATCCCCGGGAAGATGGTGAAGGGGATGGGCGGAGCGATGGACCTTGTCGCCGGCGTCAAGAAGATCATCGTGGTGATGGAGCATACGTCCAAGAACGGCGAACCCAAATTCATTCCCGAATGCACGTTGCCGCTCACCGGCAAGAATGTGATCGACATGATCGTGACCGATCTCTGCGTATTTCAGCGCCCTGATCATCAGTCTCCCTTCCGCCTGATCGAATTGGCGCCCGGCGTCACGGCCGATGAGGTCAGGGCCAAGACCAGCGCGGCCTATATCGCCTGACGCCGTTGTAACGGTTCGTCGCACGACGAGCCGAGCCGCGGATCGATTGACCGTTGCCGCGTGGCGCCCCAAGGCAGGCATGTGACTTCGCCGCGTCGGCCCCGCAGTTCCAGGACATCCGGTCCGCTCTGGCGTGATCCGGTGATCGTGCGCAGCCTCCTGGCGATGCTCGCAATCATCCTGATCGCCGAGGCGGTCGTGATCATCCGTCATTTTGTGGCGAACAGGCCGGTCCGCGAAGGCATCCGCACAGCCGCGCAGGCCGAACGCGCTCTCGGCGCGGGCCCGCTCAACCCGCGCCGCTACCGCGTCAATTATGGCTGGCTCGACGAACGCGCACGCGGGATCGTCGACCGCAAGGACATGGCGGGTCTCGCCATCGCGGTTATCGAGGATGGGCAGCTATCCTTTATCAAGGCCTACGGCGTCGTCGATGCCACGACGGGTGAGAAGGCCACGCCGCAGACGGTGTGGCGTTGGGCGTCTGTCTCGAAGGGCGTCGCGGCGACGCTGGAGGCGTTGCTGGCGCGTCAGGGCAAGCTCCGCCTCGACGATCCCATCTCCAAATGGTCGTCGACTTTGAAGTTGCCCAAGGACAATCAGAATGTCGCCACCCTCGCCGACGCGCTCTCGCACAGGCTTGGTATCGTCAAGAATGCCTATGACGACCGGCTGGAGGATAATGAGGATCCGGCGGCGATCCGCAGCATGTATGGCCCGCTTTTCCCGATGTGCCCGCCAGGGACCTGCTGGGCCTACCAGAATGTCGCGTTCGACGTGGCGCACGAGGCCGTCGAGAAGGCAACAGGGCTTACCTATGAGCAGGCCGCCCACCGTTACATATTCGGCCCGCTCGGTATGACGAGCGCCAGCACCACCAAGGAAGGGTTGGTCGGCGCGCCGAGTTGGGCGCGCCCTCATAATGCTCGTCATCCTATCCCGGTGCAGGAAGCCTATTACCGCGTACCCGCTGCCGGAGGCGTCAACAGCTCGATTGTCGATCTGGGCATCTGGATGCGCGCGCAGATGGGGGCCGTCCCGGGCGTGTTGCCGCCCGATTTGCTGTGGGAACTGCACGTGCCGCGCGTGTTCACGCCGCATCGCGGGCTAGCGCCCTACGATCTCGCGCTCAAGAACAGCGCCTACGGCCTCGCGTTTCGCCAGTCTGACTATCAGGGCCATCATCTCGTCTGGCATCGCGGCGCGGTGCGCGGTTCGCGTTCGGAGATCATTTTCGATCCGTCGGAACGGTTCGGGGTGGCGATGTTGTGGAATTCCACATCGGTGAAGCCGACAGGACTGCCGCTCGAGATATTCGACCAATATTACCGCCTGCCGTACCATGATTGGGTGCAGGTCGGGAAACCCTGATCGAGCGTCAGGCAGCCTCGCGCATGAACGGCTGGTACATGACGACGCGGTTGCGCCCCTGTTCTTTAGCGGCATAGAGCGCAGCGTCGGCACGGGATACGATCTGGTCGAGCGCGCCTGTTTCCCCGCTGCAACAATAGACTCCCATGCTAGCGGTGACCCGGCCCACGATCGGGAAGTCATGCGCCTCGATGCTGGTTCGCAATTTGCTGGCTATGCTCATCGCCGCATCCTGGTCGGAAATGTTGCAGATCAGCAGGAATTCCTCGCCACCCCAGCGGCCGACGATGTCACCGGTGCGCGTGTTCTCGGTCAGGATCTGCGCGATTCCCGCAAGTACCTGATCTCCTACGCTATGGCCGTAATGGTCGTTGACCTGCTTGAAATGATCGACGTCGAGAAGAATTGCGCAAAGAGCGCTGTCACTGCGCGGGGTCATTGCCAGCGGGTGATAGAGGTCGATGATCCCCGAACGGTTGAACAATTTGGTGAGGTAATCGCGCCGTGCCGTTTCCTCGGCATATCGCGCGAGCCGGAGCGCCGCCGCCTGGCTCTCCCGCCTCTGCTCAAGATCGCCACGCATCTTGAGGATTCGGTACAGCAGGTAGGCGCCGATCAGCACCGCCCAGGCAACAAGGATTGCGGCATACCAGGTTGCCTGCGAGACAAGTCGGCTACGCAGGATGAGGCGGTTGACCCGGAAATAATAGGCTCCGGGAGGGGCCAGGGTCCCGGTCTGGAACTGGACTTCGGTGACATTATCCAGCTGGACGTGGCTCAGCTCTGGTTTGATCTTGTTCTGCGTCACCCACCATTCCGCGACCGCGAAGTCGGAGGGCTCGAGCCTGACGATATTGTGGCCTTGCTGCGCCGACGCCTCGACCTTGTTGAATTTGAGTGAATCCGGTGCATTCGGCCTGCTGTAGCGAGGGTCGAAATTCTTGAAATAGATGCGGAATGCATCTGCCGACCCGCGATAGTCGAGGTCAATCGTCAGCGATTCCAGCCGGCTGAGATTGTAGCCTTTGTAGGGCCTTTTTCGATCCAGCAGCAGCTCGTTATAGCAATAGGGATAGGCATAGGGCCCACGCAGATCGCAGCGCCAATGGAGCGAATTCCGGGGATCGACTTCGACCGTGGAATTGCCGCCTTGCGGCTGATCGCCAAGAGAACGCGTCGTAAACAGCGCAGAGCCGGGCTTCAGCGTGATGGTTTCGATCAGAAACGCATTCTGAAAGCGAACTGCCGCGAAGGTCGCCAACAGCAGCAGGAAAAGTATGATTTCGAACCGGTACACGGAAACGCTTCGCCATCCGCGTTTCACGGGGGCTTGCGCCAGGTTCGGATTCCCCAGATCGATCCCCGCTACGCCGTTCATACCTCTCCCCACCGACAAGGGAGGCACTGTCGACCGGTCCTCTTGTCGAAACCGGATCAAATGAACGCATAATCCTTAACATATCGCAATGCCGCGGACGGTTTTGGCGGAGCAGGGGCAGAAGGGTGACGGATTTTTGCCAGCCGGCAGGCGCACATCGAATAGCTCGAGCTTAACCAGTAGGCATGCCTCATTAGCCATGGATCATAAGCTGCCTTTGGGACCCTGATACGTCCCCTATCTGGCCATCCGTGCCGCGCGCTCTTATGTGCCTGGCATCATGTCCGCACCCCGCACCCTTTATGAAAAGATCTGGGACGCGCACGTCGTCGCGCGTCGCGACGACGGAACCTGCCTGATCTATATCGATCGCCACCTCGTTCACGAGGTAACCAGCCCGCAGGCGTTCGAAGGCCTCCGCGTCTCCGGGCGCAAGGTGCGGCGCCCCGATCTTACCCTCGCGGTGCCAGATCATAACCTGCCAACCACGGCGCGCGTCGATGCACAGGGCTCACGCATCCCGATCGCCGATCCCGAAAGCGCGAACCAGCTCGCTGCGCTGCGCCGCAACGCGCCCGAATTCGGGATCAAACTCTTTGACGAGGTCGCACCCGAACAGGGCATCGTCCACGTCGTCGGCCCCGAACAGGGCTTCACGCTGCCGGGCACGACGTTGGTGTGCGGCGACAGCCACACCGCCGCGCATGGCGCGCTGGGCGCGCTCGCGTTCGGCATCGGCACAAGCGAGGTAGAACATGTCCTCGCCACGCAGACGTTGCTGCTCAAGCAATCGAAGACGATGGAAATCCGCGTTGACGGCACCCTCGGCTTCGGCGTTTCGCCCAAGGATGTGATCCTGGCGATCGTCGGCAAGATCGGCGCGGCCGGTGGCACCGGCTATGTCGTCGAATATACCGGGCAGGTCATCCGCGACATGTCGATCGAGGGTCGGCTCACCGTCTCCAACATGGCGATCGAACATGGCGCGCGGTCGGGCCTGATCGCGCCCGACGAGACGACCTATGCCTACCTCAAGGGACGCCCGATGGCGCCGGTCGGTGAGGCATGGGATCGTGCTGTCGAATATTGGCGGACTTTACCGACGGATGTGGGTGCGTCCTATGATAAGGTTGTAATACTCGACGCCGCCGACATCGCCCCCAACCTCACCTGGGGCACGAGCCCTGAGGATGTCGTGCCGATCACCGGCAGCGTCCCCGATCCGATGAGCTTCGCTGACCCGTCCAAGCAGGAAGCGGCGAAGAAGTCGCTCGATTATATGGGCCTCGCTCCCGGCACGCGCATGCAGGATGTCGCTGTCGAGAATATCTTCATCGGCAGCTGCACGAACAGCCGGATCGAGGATTTGCGCGCCGCGGCCGAGGTCGCGAAGGGCCGTCACGTCGCGGCCAATATCCGCCAGGCTCTGGTTGTGCCGGGCTCGGGACTGGTCAAACGCCAGGCCGAGGCGGAGGGGCTGGACCGCATCTTCATCGACGCCGGCTTTGAATGGCGCGAGCCAGGTTGCTCGATGTGCCTCGCGATGAACCCGGACAAGGTCCCCGCCGGCGAGCGTTGCGCCTCGACCTCAAACCGCAACTTCGTCGGCCGCCAGGGCCCGGGCGCGCGCACGCACCTCGTCTCGCCGGCAATGGCGGCTGCCGCCGCGGTGACCGGGAAATTGACTGACGTTCGGGAGCTGATGGGATGAATGCCAAGGGGGCTTTTTCGGGCCTGGCAGGGTTGTTGCTGGCGGGGGTGGCACATGCCGCGCCGGTCCCTGTCTCGCTTTGGCGGCTCGACTGCGGCAAGATCGTCGCATTCGATCTCGACGAATTCTCGGACACGCGCGCTTATGTCGGCCAGCACAAGGATCTGGCCGCCAGCTGCTACCTGATCCGCCACGGTGACACGTATATGCTGTGGGACACCGGGCTGCCCAAGGCGCTGACCAATCATGTGCCCGATCCCAGGCAGGGCCTCGATGCCACGCTCACTGTCACGATCGTCGACCAGCTGGCGAAATTGGGGGTCAAGCCCGAGCAGATTTCGATCGTCGGCATAAGCCACGAGCATTTCGACCATACCGGCCAGGCGGGCGATTTCCCGAGCGCGAAGCTGCTGATAGGGAAGGGCGATGTCGACGACATGCGCGGTCCCAATGCTGAGCGTGGTGTGCCGCTCGCCCACTGGCTCAAGGACGGCGGGGCTATCGAACCCGTCACCGGCGACAAGGATGTGTTCGGCGACGGCAGCGTCGTCATGATCGACACGCCGGGCCACACGCCCGGCCACCATGCCTTGCTGGTGAAGCTTGCGCACAAGGGTTACGTCCTGCTCTCCGGCGATATGGCGCATTTTGCCGAAAATTATGCAGCGAACGGCGTACCCTCGTTCAACGCCAATCGCGCGGACACGCTGGCTTCGTTCGATCGCTTCAAAAAGCTGGCCGCGAACCTTCATGCGACGGTGATTATCCAGCACGAACCTGCGGATATCGCCAAGCTTCCCGCTTTTCCGAAGGCGGCCGACTGATGGACAAGCTCATCCAGGTGGAAGGCAAGGCCTATCCGTTCGGCCGCAAGAATATCGATACGGACGTGATCATCCCAGCCCATTGGCTGAAGACGATCACGCGCGCCGGCTTGGGCAAAGGTGCATTCGAAACCGTGCGAGCAGAGCCCGGCAACGTATTCGAAAATCCGGAATATAAGGGTGCGCCGATCCTGATTGCCGGAGACAATTTTGGTTGCGGATCCAGCCGTGAGCATGCTGCCTGGGCTTTGGGCGACATGGGGGTGAAGGCTGTGCTCGCGCCGTCCTTTTCCGACATCTTCTCGGGCAATGCCTTCAAGAACGGCATCGCCACCGTCATCCTGCCGCAGGAAGCGATCGACCGGCTGATGGAGGTCGCGAAGACGGACGAGATCACTGTCGATCTCGAGACGCAGACCGTCACCACCCCTTACCAGGACCGCTTTGCGTTCCAGATGGATCCGTTCCGGCGTGACTGCCTGATGAAGGGCCAGGACGAAATCGGTCTGACCTTGGCGATGGCAGACGATATCAGGCAGTTCGAAACCCGCATGGCGGCGGATCGCCCTTGGCTTTGAAGGGCGTTCGGCCCGACTAAGGGACGCACTGTTTCAAGGCTGCCGAACGGCGACCTTATTGAGCGCCTTCACCATCGGATATTGGGCCGGGATCGGCGGATTGCGCCTAGGGTGGCGGGTCCCGCGAGAGGAACCAGCGTGCCCTGGCCGCCGGTCTGGCTCGGTACGTGATGCCAGCAGTCGTGTGATCCGCTCTCTATTTAGTTGATTTTTCACAGGAGGCGTTGCGCGTGCCCCAGCTCCTGTAATATGGGATAACATATAGGATAGGATTCGGCTGCGATCCCGGCAATCGGGCGCGGCAAGCCTTTTTGGGGAGGATGTCGGATGAAACGCGCATTTGCTGTCATGTTGGCCACTGTCGCCGCCGCCACGCCGGTTCTGGCGCAAAACGCCGCTCCGGCGATTGCGGAAGACTTCCAGCCTTCTTCGCTCAATCAGCCGGGTCAGCAATATCCGCAGGTCAATTCGCAGGGCTATGTACGCTTCCGTGTGGCCGCCCCCGCCGCGCAGAGCGTCAAGGTCAGCCTCGGCCTGGGTGGCCGGGGCGGGACCGTGCTCAGCAAGGCCGAGGACGGATCCTGGGTGGGTACCACCGAAGGGCCGCTCGACGAGGGCTTCCATTATTACCACCTCAACATCGATGGCGGCACATTCAACGATCCCGGCGCGCAGAACTTCTACGGCTCGATCCGCTGGGAAAGCGGGATCGAGATTCCGGCGCACGATGCCGATTTCTACGCGCTCAAGGATGTGCCGCACGGTCACGTGGACCAGATCCTGTTTCCATCGCCCAGCACGGGCAAGCAGCGCCGCGCCTTCGTCTACACGCCGCCCGGCTACGACAAGAACCAGCGCGAGCGTTATCCGGTGCTCTATCTGCAGCACGGCTGGGGCGAGGATGAAACCGCCTGGTTCAATCAGGGCCACGCCAACCTGATCATGGATAACCTGATCGCCGAGGGTAAGACGCGGCCGTTCATCATCGTCACCACCTACGGCATGACCAACGATGTGAAGCCGGGCAGCCCGGGCGGGCTCAACAGCTTCGATATCAAGCCGTTCCAGACGGTGCTGCTCAACGAGCTTATCCCCTATGTCGATGGCCATTTCCGTACGCTTTCGGATCAGAAGCATCGCGCGATGGCAGGCCTCTCGATGGGCGGGTTCGAGACCAAGCTGATTGCGCCCAAGAACCTCGACAAATTCGCCTATATCGGCCTGTTGAGTGGCGGGACTTTCTCGCTCGACGACGTCAACAACACGCCCGGTTTCCGGGAGAAGGTGAAGCTGGCGTTCGTGAGCTTCGGCAGCCGTGAGCTCGATGGCGGCGGCCGCGCTGGCCCTCCCGGCGCCCCGCGCGTCGATCCGCGCGTGAATGCCGAGGCGCTGAAGAAGGCGGGCATCAAGAGCGCCTTCTACGTGTCGCCCAACACGGCGCACGAATTCCTGTCGTGGCGGCGGAGTCTCCACGAAATGGCGCCGATGCTGTTCCGCGATTGAACGGATCGCCGGGCCGGCGCTTTTGGCGTGGGCCCGGCCTCAAGCCTGAGCATCTCCCCTCCGGGCCAGGATTGACGGCGTATTTGTGATATAATACGCCAACACGCTAACTCGGATTGCCGATGATAGCGGAGGGGAGGATCGCAATGTCGAATAAGGCCGTTGCTCTGGCAGCTCTGCTCGCCACCAGCGTCTTTCCGGCCGCTGCGGCTCCGGCTCCGGCACCGACCGCCAAAGTTGATGGCGGCAGGCTCGCGGGCCAGGAAAAGGACGGCGTGGTGTCGTTCCTGGGCATTCCCTACGCCGCTCCGCCCATTGGCGATCTGCGCTGGCGTGCGCCGCAGCCGGCGAAGCCTTGGCAGGGTATCCGCCAGGCAACCCAGTTCAGTCCCGTCTGTCCCCAGATCGCCGCATGGGTGAAGATGCCGCAGAGCGAGGATTGCCTCGCCCTCAACGTCTGGGCACCGGCGCACAGGGCAGCCCGGCCTTATCCCGTCCTGGTCTACATTCACGGCGGCGCGCTGATGAACGGCCATGGGAGCGAATGGGGTCCCGAGGGGGCCAGAAGCGTCGTGCAGAAAGGCGTGATCTTCGTATCGATCAATTACCGCCTCGGCGTGCTCGGCTTCTTCCCGCATCCGGAATTGTCGGCGGAGTCGCCCGATCACGCCGGCGGCAACCAGGGCTTTCGCGACCAGATCGCTGCCCTGCAATGGGTCAAGCGCAACATCCGCGCGTTCGGCGGTGACCCCGATAATGTCACGATCGCCGGCGAGTCCGCTGGTGGGTCATCCGTGGCGGCTCTGATCGTTTCGCCCATGGCCAAAGGGCTGTTCCAGCATGCTATCTCCGAAAGCGGCGTCATCGGGGGTTTGATGCCCAAGGATGTGGCGGAAAAATCGGCGAAGGACCGGGCTGATACGCTCAAGGCACCGCACCTGGCGGATCTGCGCAAGCTCAGTGTGGAGGATCTGCTCAAGCAGGGAGGGGGTGCGACGGTCGATGTCGACGGCGCGGTCTTTACCGAACAGCCGGATCGCAGTTTCGCCGAGGGCCATCAGAACAAGGTGCCCTGGCTGCTCGGCTGGAATGCCGACGAAGGGGTCGACCTCGCTCCCGATAGCCCCCTGGGCGCAAAGGATATCACGGCCACCAATTATGAGAGCCGGCTGCAGCGTGTCTTCGGGCCGCAAATCCCGCCCTTCGTGCTGTCCTCCTATCCGGGAAAAACGGATGCGCAGGCGCTGGCCTCCGCGCAAAAGCTGATCACGGACATGATCGGCCTAAGCCATTTCGGCGCGGCGACGATGCAGCAGAAGACGAAGACGCAGCCGGTCTACCTCTATCACTATCTTCACACGCCGGCGGAACCGACGGCCGATAATCCTTGCTATTATGGCTGCAAGGCGGGGCACACCTCCGAAATCCGCTTCGCTTATGGTCAATTGTCGCGCGAGACGCGGGCCTGGACCAAGGATGACCTGGCGTTGCAGGAACAGATGCTCGGCTACTGGACCAATTTCGCCAAGACGGGTGATCCCAATGGTGGCGCATTGCCCAAATGGCCCGTCTTCGACGGCACGCCGGCCACGGTACAACGATTGGGTAGCGCGTCCGAAATTCAGGAACGCGGGAATTTCCCCGATTTCCGGCCTTACCTGGCTATGACCGGGCAGTAGCCCCTCACGCCTTTTGGCAAGACCCGATCCAAACTGCGCCGCGGCGCTCAGGGCTTCAGGCCCCATCGCGCATATTCCTGCTCGATCTGGGGCGAGATCATCTTCGCGTCGGCCAGATCCTGATCGGCATGCTGGCGATCCCCATTGGTGCGTTCGATAAGACTACGCAGGTACAATGAGCCCGCCGTCGTCGGGTTCAGGTCGAGTCCGGCGTTCAGATCCGCGAGCGCTTCCGGCAGACGGTGCAGGCGAATATAAATCAGCGCGCGGCTGTCGAGCGCCGCGAAATTGTAGCTCGATAGCTCGATCGATTGCGTGCAATCCTTGAGCGCCGTGTCGAGCTGGACGTTCAAAATTCCCTTCAGCCAGCAACGCTCGTTGAGCAGCAACGGCGTACCCGGTTTGGCCGCGATCGCTTCGTCCAGCGCGGCGATCGCGCCCTCGCTGTCCTTCGCGCGCGCCAGGATGTTGGCCTTCACGCTCAGCCACTCGGGTTTGTCTTCGCCCGAATTGTTGACCTGGCTGTCGATCGCTTCCAGCGCCGCCGATTTCTGCCCAGCATCGACTTGCAGTTCGCCCAGGTTCGCCATTGCCTCCTTCGAGCTCGGATCCTGCGCGAGTACCGCCGCATAATCGGCGGCGGCTTTGGTCTTCTCCCCCAAAAGCCTCAGCAGACCCGCGCGGCGCAATAGATTGGCCGAGCTCGCATCGATCGAAACCGCCTTGTCGAGATCTGCCAGCGCGTCCTTCCACTGATAGATGCTCTCGTAGAATATCGCGCGGGCGACAATGCGGTTGGCATCTTCCGGCTTGTCGGCGATCCAGGTGGCAAGTTGGGCTATTACCGGATCCAGCTTATGTTCGGCCTTGGCCAGGGCGACCTGGCGTTGGGGCGGAATATAATCCGTCGTGGAGACCAGCCGCACTAGATGGTTTCCCGCGGCTGCCAGCTTGACGCGCGCCGCCGGCAGATCGGCTGGCGCCAGTTCGGCGCCGCTTTCCATCATCTCTTCCCTGAGCGTGATCGTGCCGTTGGTGAGCGACGCGGTACGCACGAACGAACGCCCCGCTACGTCGAACCGTGCCGTCAGGTCCCCTTCGAGCGAGATACTCCGCCCCTTGTCGGGCAAGGGGATAGTGATCGTGGTCAAGCTATGGTCGGGATCGCCACCCGATATCGGTATGTCCTTCCACGCGGCGCGTGCCCGGTCGGTCTTCAGGTTTATCGCGCTGATCGCGCTGCCCGGGCGATACCGATAGCGGTGTTCCTCGCGCGGCCATCGCCATGAATCGGTTAGTCCCTCGGCCTCGATCGTCGCGGTCGCCGCCGCCGGATCGAAACTGACCTTAGGGCTGATGACGATCGCCTGCGGCCCGACCGCGCCGTTCAGGCTCATCAAAGCGAGTCCCTGGAGCGCCTCCTTGTCCAGCTGCGCCACCGCCGCACGCAGCGCATCGGCGCGGCTGCCGTGGATCGTGACGACGGCATGAAAGGGGGAGGGCAGTGTTATGCCCGCCGTCTGGTCGACCGTGACGTCGATCGTCCTGGTCGGGATGGCCGGCGCGCGTCTCGGCAGCTCGATCAGGCCCGATCCGCTTGTGCGCGCCGGGAGCACCCAGCGGAATGGCGGCGGGTCCTGCAGATTTTCGATCCGGCTGCCCCGGTCGGTGCCGTCGAGCCAGAGATCCTCGCCGCCTACCTTCGCGTGAACGAAAATGTGATTGAATGCGCCGAGCGAGGGCAGGCGCTCCGCGACATAATCGCCCCCGCCGATGTTCGCCATGACCGGCTCGGCGTCGATGCCCAGCGCGTCCAGCATCGCCAGCAACAGCAACGTCTTCGCCTTGCAGTCGCCATAGCCCAGCGCCCAGGTTCGCGCCGGCGTCTGCGGCGTATAATTGCCGCCATTCATGCCGTTCGCAAAATAGCGCACCCTGTCCTGAACCAGCGCGAGCGCCGCCGCGGTGCGCTTTTTCGGATCGGTCGTAGCGTCCCGGATTCGCGCGATTTCCTGCGACAGCGGGCTGCCCGCGGGGATCAGGCCATGCGTATCATATAGTGGCGCTACGATCCGCGAAACGTCGGCCCAGCCTGCAAAGCTCGCCGCTTCTACCGCGGACAGCCGGTGGAAGCGCTGTGGCGCGTCGTTTGGCAGGTCAGGCTGCTTCGGGGCCGGCAGCTTGAACGTCAGATCGTGCCACCCGCCTTTGTCGGTTTCCGTCGCGATGATGCCGACCGGATAGGCCTTCCACTTGATCGGCGTACCGGTTGGCCACACCAGGCGCGTACGCGCGAAGTCCATCTTGACCGGTTCGGGGATGGCGGGGCCCGCAACCTGCACCTGACCCTTCAGCACCGGGTCCTTCGACGTGACCGAATAGGAATAATCGAGCACATCGCCGACGCGCAGCCCCTCCACCTGCAGCGTCGCGGTGAGTTCGCCGTTCATCTCGAGCTCTTCGAGTTTCTCTTCACGCCGGATTACGGTGAACTTTTGTCCCGCTTTCAGGACGTCGATCCGCTGGCCGTCGCGGAGGATCTCGACGCGGTGGATGATGATGTCGCCGTGAAACGGCTGCCAGGTCAGATTGATCGTCCCGATGCGCGCCAGCGCATCGGCGGACAAAGCGCTGAACGCGACCTCGCCATAGGTCCAGACTGTTCCGTCTGCGATACGGCTTTGATAATCCAGGGTCCGCACGAGCGGTGTACCGTCGGTGGCCGGCCCAGGCGTGGGGGCCGGCAACGCCCAGGCCGGGCTCGGCTCGTACCGCGGCGTTTCCCCCGCCCAGGCCGGGCAAGCCAATCCTGCGCACACGAACAGACTGAACTTCGAACGTCGCATATTTCCCCCGATTTTGATCAGCATATGGCGGTCGGCAGGCCGCCGCCAGCCGATCTTGCGCCAAGCTGGCCGACAATTTTCCGCAAGTGGGTCAGCAGATTGCGCGTCTTGCCGGAGTCCGAGCCGAAGGCGGCCGAGCGGTGCTGGTTTAACAGCTGGTTTGTCCGGCCAGTCCCCGTTCGGCGTTCAGATACCGGGCCGGCGTGGTGCCAAATGTCCTTCGGAAGGCGGCCGTAAACGCGCTGGGGCTGTTATAGCCGGCTTCGAAGGCAGCCTCGATCACCTTGGCGCCGTCCGCCAGCCGCCGCAGCGCATGAATCAGGCGCTGTTGATGCCGCCACTTTCCTACGGTCAGTCCCGTCTCGCGGAGAAACAGCCGTTCGGCCGTACGCCTGCTGGTTCCGGCTTCCCGGCAGATCTGCGTCAGCGGCCGCGGGTCGGTCGGGCGCGCGGCAAGCATGTCCGCGATACGCCGGGACCGCGGATCGACCGGGCTTGGAAGCTCCAGCGGCGAAACCGGAACCGTCTTGAGTTGGTCGATAAGGAAGCGGATCAGCCGGTCTTCGGTCGGGACTGCGCACGACAGCGCCGGAAACCGGCAAGCATGGGCAATCAAAGCCCCCAGCAGGTCCGTCACCGCGACGACGCAGCAGGTCGAAGGCAGTTCAGCCAGTCCAGGCTGCAGATAGAGCGTCCGCATGGAGACGTGGCCGGACATGACGATCAGGTGCTCGGCGCCCGCCGGGATCCAGACCGCCCTGTGGGCTGGAGTGACCCAGGTCCCGGCTCGCGTCTGAATGGTCATCACGCCGTGCGAGGCATAAGCCAGCTGGTCACGGGAATGACGGTGCGCGGGAATGGCTTCGCCCGGCCGAAAATCGCGCGCCAGCGTCAGCACTTCGGCGGGCAGTGTCATGCCCTCGTCGTCCAATACCGCATGACGCAAATCCGACATCGATTGGCAAGCTTCCGTTAGAGCGAAACCGCGGCGGCGCCTACCGCATCCTACACGAAAACAGGAGGCACCCATGCACATCGGCTCGAAGCTCCTTGACCGGCGCGCGATGCTCACCGGGGGCGGGGCGGCCATCGCCCTTCCGCTTCTCGACGCTATGGTCCCACCGTCGATATCGCCAAGTTCCGCTGCGGCGCCGATCCGGTTGGTTGCGTTCGAAATGGTTCACGGGTCGGCGGGCAGCACCGCTTACGGTCGCGAGCGGCATCTCTGGTCTCCAGCAGAAGCGGGCCGGGCGTTTGGGATGACACCCATCCTCCAGCCGCTGGCGCCCTTCCGGAATCAACTGACGATCGTCAGCAATATTACCGTCGGCTGTGCGGTTTCGCATGATCCAAGCGAGGAGGGGCCAGGCGTGGATCATGCGCGATCCTCAGCCTGCTTCCTGACCGGCGCTCATCCCCGCAGGGGAAACGGTGTATTTGCCGGCACCTCCATCGACCAGCTCTATGCCAGGCACATTCGGGGTTCGGCGCGGGTCGCGTCACTCCAGCTGGGGATTGAGGATCCCGACGATTCCGGAAACGGGCAGGCCTGGCCCGAAGGCTATCATCCAGCCTACCGGCAATGCATCAGCTGGTCGGACCCGGCGACGCCACTCCGGCCGGAACGACGGCTGGGCGTCGTTTTCGCCAGGCTCTTCGGGCGTACCCCTGCGGGTGCCAGGAATTCGGAACCCAGCATCCTCGACGGCCTGTCGGATTCCTCGTCCCGGCTCCGGCAGGCGCTGGGAGCGCAGGACCGCCACCGGATTGAGGCCCATCTGGAACAGATCCGGGCTGTGGAACGGCGCATCGCCATGTTCGGGAACGGCCCGGATGGCATGGTTCCGTTTTCAGACCATGTGCGTCTGATGAGCGATCTTCTGGTTCTGGCTTTTGCCGCGGACATTACGCGCGTCGCGACGGTGAAACTAGGGATGGACCGCAGCCAACGCATTTTTTCGGAGAGCGGCATCGATGTGCCCTTCCATAGGCTGTCTCATCATTCCGAGGATGCGACGAAAATTGAGGCGTTCGCGCGGCTGAACACCTTTCATGTTCAGCAATTCGCTTATTTTGTGGGACGGCTACAAGAGACCGAGGACGGCGCGTCGAATCTCCTGCACCAATCCGTCGCGCTTTACGGAAGCCCGATGGGCGACTCCCACGTACATGCGCATGACTTCGTTCCGCTCATCCTCGCTGGCCGGGCAGGGGGGCGTGTTGCTGGCGGGCAACATGTCGTGACCGCGCCGGGTACGCCGATGGCCAATGCCCTTCTCTCGGTCGCGCATGCGCTGGGAATGGAGACGCGGCGGATCGGCGACGATACGGACCCAATTACGCTCTGATCCTACCCGAGGGGCTCGGCGGGGAGGGGAGCGCGAACGAGCAACTTTTATCCTGATTGCGGTCGATACGTCATGACAATCGTCTCGCGCTGGCCTACCGCGCCCGCGTGCCCGGACTCCGCCGTCATTTGAGGCTTCATCGCTTTTGGGCCGCATGGCTGGTTGCGGTCGCGCTTGCCGTGCGCTTGCTGGTGCCCGCCGGATACATGCCGATGGCGGGCCAGGCGGGGCTGGAGATTTGCGCCGGCCAGAATGCGGATATGTCGGCAATGGCCACCATGCCCGGCATGGGCCCGATGCATCATGGAATGGCGATGCAGGGCATGGACCACGGCAAGGCCATGCCCGGCGATCATGACCATGATTGCGGCTTCGGTGCGGCGGTTGGCAGCGCCGCGAGCCTTCCCACGCTTATCCTGCCGGCGGTACTCGCTCCGGTCGTTTTGCCGGCGGCCTTCATTCGTCCGATGATCGTGCGGCCCGGCCTCGGCCTCGCCGCGCCTCCACCGCCCAAGACCGGACCGCCAGCCATCCTTCGCTGACCCTTGTCGGCGCGCACTGGCGCGCCCCGTCATCGAAGGATCATCATGTCGATTTCCCATCATGGCGCGCGCCTCGGGTGCGTGCTTTTACCCGTGGCTTTGGTCGCGGGCGGACCAGCCCTTGGTGCCGGCCTTGCCGAGACCGAGGCTGACCAAAAAACCGTCGTCATCACCGCCCAGCGCGCGCAGGACACGATCGAGAACGCCCCCTCCAGTCGCGCTTCGGTCGATGCCGAGACCATCGCCGCCACCGTGAACGCCGCCAATGTGGAGGACACGCTCAAATATCTGCCAAGCCTCGTCATCCGCAAACGGCATATCGGGGATACGCAGTCGCCGCTGGCGACGCGCACTTCGGGCGTAGGTGCGAGCGCGCGCAGTCTCATCTATGCCGATGGCGCGCTGCTCTCGTCGCTGATCGGCAACAACAATACCAGCGCGAGCCCACGCTGGGGCATGGTGACGCCCCAGGAGATTGCACGGATCGACGTACTCTATGGCCCCTTCTCGGCCGCTTATCCGGGCAATTCGATCGGCGCGGTCGTCAATATCACGACACGGCTGCCGGATCGGTTGGAGGCGACGGCAAGCGCCGGCACCAGCCTTCAGACCTTTCGGCAATATGGCACGGACAGGGATTTGCCCGCCTATCGCCTCGGCGCGACCATCGGCGACCGCGTCGGCGGGTTCGCCTGGTTCCTGAGCGCCGATCATGTCGACAGCAAGAGCCAGCCGCTCGCTTACGTCACCGGACCGCGTACCGGCGGCACGGTGACGGGCGGTCTCGATGCCCTGAACCGCTCCGGCGCGCCGATCCGCGTGTTGGGCGCGGCGGGATTCGAGCATCAGCGGCAGGACAATGTGAAGCTCAAACTGGCTTATGACGTCGCACCTGGCATAAGGCTGAGCTACGTTGGCGGCCTGTTCCTGAACGACGCTGCGGCGACCGCGCAAAGCTACCAGCGCGATGCCGTGGGCAATCCATTCTACACCCTTGCCTATGACAGCAACGTCTATCTTTATGATGAGCGCCACTGGTCGCACGCGCTATCCGCCAAGGGCCATGGCGGCGCGTTCGACTGGGAAGTGATCGGCACGCTCTATCGCTTCGATCACGACGTCCAGCGTACCCCAACCGGCGCACTGCCCGCCGCGTTCGACAGCGGTCTCGGCAACGTCACCCGCCTCGACGGCACCGGCTGGGATACGCTCGATGCCAAGGGCAGCCTGCATTCAGGGGCGCACACGCTCGCGCTCGGCGCGCATTGGGACCGGTTCATGCTCGACAGCAACCGCTATACCACTGCCGACTGGCGGGATGGTAAGGAGGGGGCGCTCAACCTCTCCTCGCGCGGCAAGACGCGGACGGCGGCTTTATGGGCGCAGGATAGCTGGGTCTTGGCGCCGCGGCTGACGGGAACCCTGGGGGGCCGCTACGAATGGTGGCGCGCCTTCGACGGCTTCAATTTCTCCGGCAATCCGGCACTTAGCGTAACCCAGCCGACGCTGTCCGGCGCGCGGTTCTCACCGAAGGCCTCGCTGGCCTGGGTCCCGGCGGCGAGCTGGAAAGTGACGGCCTCGTTCGGGCGCGCCTGGCGCTTTCCCACGGTTGGCGAACTCTATCAGGTGGTCACGGTCGGCTCGAATCTGGCAGTGCCCAATCCCAATCTGAAACCCGAACGTGCCACCTCGGAAGAACTGGCGATCGAACATAAGGGCGTTCGCCTGTCGCTGTTCAACGAGGTGATCGACAATGCCTTGCTGTCGCAACTTGCGCCGTTGAACGGCGGGCCGCAGATCGCAACCTTCATCCAGAATGTGGACCGTGTTCGCGCGCGGGGGATCGAGCTTGCCTGGGACAAGCCCGATCTGCTGCCCCGGCTCGATCTGTCGGGAAGCGTCACCCTCGTCGATCCGCGGATCGTTGCAGACGCCGCTCTGCCGGCCGCGCTTGGAAAGCGTCCGCCGCAAGTACCGCGGCGCAAGGCCACTCTGGTTGCGACCTACCGTCCCGATCAAGCGCTCTCGCTCACCGCCGCGGCGCGCTACAGCAGCCGCTCTTACGGCACGATCGACAATTCGGATCCCGTTACCCACACCTATCAGGGGTTCGAGAAATATCTCGTCGCGGACGTCCGCGCGGTGGTGAAACTGTCGCCGCACTGGTCGCTCGCGGGCGGCGTCGATAACCTCACCAACCGCAAATATTTCCTGTTCCACCCCTTCACCCAGCGGACCTTCACAGCGGAGGTGAACTGGAAGTTCTGACGGATCAGAGTTTCGCGTGCCGGGCCTCGATCGCGTCCCAGATCAGGCCCGGCGTATCGGTGCCGTTGAACGCATCGATCGCGACGATACCGGTGGGGGAGGTGACGTTGATCTCGGTCAGATAGCCCGCAATCACATCGATCCCGACGAAAACCAGCCCGCGTTTGGCCAGTTCAGGGCCCAGTTTCGCGCAGATTTCCAGCTCGCGGGGCGTCAGTTCGGTCGCGGCGCCCTTGCCTCCAACCGCCAGGTTGGATCGGATTTCGCCCGCTTTGGGCAGCCGGTTGACCGCGCCCGCGGGCTTGCCGTCGACAAGAACTATCCGCTTGTCGCCCTTCGACACGTCGGGAAGAAAAGCCTGTACCATGAACGGCTCGCGCCAGACCTGGCCGAACAATTCGGTCAATGCCGCCAGGTTGGCGTCGGTCTTGCCGACATGGAACACCGCCGAGCCCGCGTTCCCGTAGAGCGGCTTGACCACCACCTCACCATGTTCGGCATGGAAGGCGCGCGCATCTTCCAGTCGCCGGGTAATCAGGGTGGGCGGCATAAACTCCGCATAATCCAGCACGAACAGCTTCTCGGGCGCGTTCCGCACCGCTGCGGGGTCGTTCACGACTAGGGTTTGGTGCTGAATCCGCTCCAGCAGATGGGTCGCGGTGATGTAGGCCAGGTCGAACGGCGGGTCCTGTCGCATCAGGACGACGTCGACATCCTCCGCCAGATCGATCGTCTGGTAATCGCCCGATTTGTGGTGATCCCCGGCCACTTTCTGCACCGTCACCGGCCGGGCCGGCGCGGTCAGGCGGCCGTCGCGATAGGACAGGTCGCCCGCAGAATAATGGAACAGCCGGTGTCCGCGCGCCTGCGCGGCCAGCATCAGCGCGAAGGTGGAATCGCCCGCAATATTGATGCCTTCCAGCGGATCCATCTGGACCGCGACGCGCAAACTCATGGGTCAGGCCTCCCTTTTCAGGCGCGGGAGGTAGGGGTTGGACACGGGTTTGTCACCCGATCCACGCATTTTCGATATGTCTCAGCACCCGTCCGGGCGCGATCAGGATCACGTCCACACGCATATCGTCGCCGCTTTCCATGTAGCGCGGGCCCAGATATTCCGCCGCCGCGGCCACGCGTGCGAGCCGATATTCGTCGATCGCGAAATCCAGTTCGGCGCCATTTTTGCGCCGTTTGACCTCGACGAAGGCGACGAGATTGCCCCGTTTCGCGATCAGGTCCACCTCTCCGGCGGGTGTCCGCACGCGCCGCGCGAGGATGCGCCAGCCCTTCAGCCGCAGCCACCATGCCGCCGCGGTCTCGCCGACCCGGCCGGCTTGCTCGGCCCGGCGGCGATCCCTCACGGCTTCATCGCCAGTGCGCGAGCATAGAGATCACGCTTGTTGAGGCCGGTCGCTTTGGCCACTTCGTGCGCCGCCTTGGCCGCGGGCAGCCGCTTCAGCGCCGCGGCCAGCATGGCGTCGGCGTCCTCCGCGGTCGGGGAAGGGGCCTCGCCCGGCGGCCCGACGACAATCACGATCTCGCCCTTAGGCGGCGTCTCGGCGTAGCGCGCGGCGAGCGCGGACAGGCTGTCGGTGAGGCATTCCTCGAACCTTTTGCTGATTTCGCGCGCCACCGCGCCCTCGCGGTCACCCAGCCCCGCCGCCAGCGCGGACAGCGTGGCGCTCAACCGGGGGCCGGATTCGTAGAGGATCAGGGTCGCCCGCACGCTTGCGATTTCTGCGATAGCGTCTGCTTTGGCTTTCGCCTTTGAAGGTAAAAATCCAAGGAAAAGAAAACGATCGGTCGGCAATCCGGCAAGTGTCAAAGCCGCGATAGCCGCGCAGGGACCGGGTATCGTCACCACCGCATGTCCGGCTGCGCGCGCATCGCGGACAAGCTTGAAGCCGGGATCCGAAATGAGTGGCGTGCCCGCGTCGGAAACCAGCGCGATAGCCTCCGATCCCAGCCGCGCGATCAGGCCCGGCCGCACCCGATCGGCATTGTGATCATGATATGGAACCATCGGCCGCCTTGCTCCGATATGCGCAAGGAGCTTGGCGGTAACTCGGCTGTCCTCCACTGCGATCGCATCCGCCCCGGCCAAAATGGCGGCGGCGCGGGGCGACAGGTCGGATAAGTTGCCGATCGGGGTCGCGACGATGTAGAGGCCGGGCGAAAGTCGCCCGTCCTCGGGCGGAGAGGAATTCATGGGAACGAGCATGGCAGAGGCACCCCCCCGGCGGCAATCGGGCTTGTTTTCGCTCGCGCGGATCGCTGGCCTCGGCCTGGCCGTGATGCTGGCCGCCTGCTCCACCGTGGTGCCGCGTGGCACGCCCGTGCCCCCGCCGGTCACGCGGCCTGCACCAAAGCCGGCCAATCCCAACGGCTTACCCGAAGATGTAGCACGTCATCGGGTCGCGCTGCTGGTGCCGCTCAGCGGCCCTAACGCGGCGGTCGGGCAGTCGATCGCCGATGCCGCCGCGCTCGCGCTTGCCGACACGGGCGGGAAGGCGCTGCGCATCACCAATTACGACACCGCCCAGGGCGCCGAAGCGGCTGCGCGCAAGGCGCTCGCCGACGGCAACAAGGTCTTCCTGGGCCCGCTCCTGAGTGAGGACGTCCGTGCGGTTGAAGCGCCGGCGGCGGCGGCTGGCGTGCCGGTGATCGCTTTTTCAAACGATGCGGATGCGGCCGGCGACGACGTCTGGCTGCTCGGATTCTCCCCTGCGCAATCGATCGACAGGATCGTCCGCTTCGCCAAGTCCAAGGGGCTGACCCGTTTCGCCGCCCTGATCCCGCCCGGCGTTTATGGGCGCAACGCCTCCAACACGCTGATCCGCACTGCCGAGGCGGCGGGGGGCAGTGTGGTGGCGATGCAGTCCTATCAACGCTCGCCCGGCTCGCTCGCGGCGGCGATCCAGACGATCTCAAAGGAGAAATTCGACGCGGTGCTGATCGCGGACAGCGGCCGCATCGCGATCGCATCCGCCCCTCTCATCCGCAAATCGAACGGCGCGGCGGTGCGTATCCTCGGTACCGAATTGTGGAATACGGAGCCCAGCCTGAACAATTCGCCCGCCATGGCCGGCGCCTGGTTCGCAAGTGTCGACGACACCTTGTTCAAGCAGTTCGTGACCCGTTACCGCGCGCGTTACGGCCGAACCCCCTATCGGTTGGCGAGCCTCGGCTATGACGCGGTCTTGCTGACGGTGCGGATCGCAAAGGACTGGAGGGTAGGCGACCGCTTCCCGGTCGACGCGCTCGCCGACGATGGCGGCTTCGTCGGCGTCGACGGGGCCTTCCGCTTCGCCAGGAGTCATATCGCGGAGCGCGCGCTGGCTGTTCATCAACTCGGGGCAGGTGGTGGAACCGTGATTTCGCCCGCGCCGCAGGGTTTCTAAAGTACCACGTCCGCAAGGATGGCGTCGAGCAGGAGCATCCCGGACGGGGTGACACGCAGCCGTTCATTCGTCTGTTCGATCAGTCCCAGCGCGGACAGACGGGCGATCGCGGCCTGATCCACCGCCGCGTCGGTGCGATCGCGCGGCAGGCCCTCGTCGAGACGAAGCCCCATCACCAGCGCCTCACGCCTTTGCGTATCCGGCGCCAAGGGTTCTTCCAGTTCGATCCCATGCGCATCGCGGTCGATCCGCGCGAGCCAATTCTCCGGCTTTCGCGCGCGGGCGGTGGCAACGCCCGCACGCCGGCCATGCGCGCCCGGCCCGACGCCGAGATAATCGCCGTAGCGCCAATAGGTCAGGTTGTGCCGGCTCTCTTCGCCGGAGCGGGCATGGTTGGAGATTTCATAGGCGGGCAGGCCGGCCGCGGCTGTGATCGCGCGGGTTGCCTCGAACAGGTCGGCGGCATGATCCGGATCGGTCGGCACCAGTTCGCCGCGCGCCGCCATCGCGGCGAAGCGCGTGCCGGGCTCGATCGTGAGCTGATAGAGCGACAAATGTCCCGTCCCGAAGCCGATCGCGCGCGCCAGCGTTTCCTCCCATTCGGCCTGGCCTTGTCCCGGGAGTGCATAAATAAGATCGAAGCTGACCCGATCGAATACCGATTGCGCCGTGTCTAGCGCCGCTAGCCCTTCCGCGACATCATGCGCGCGGCCGAGAAAACGCAAAGCCTTGTCATCCAGCGCCTGCAAACCAAGGCTGACGCGGTTGACGCCTGCCTGGGACATGCCGGCAAAGCGCGCTGCCTCAACCGAAGATGGATTGGCTTCGAGCGTGATCTCGATATCGGGCGCAAACCCCCAATGGCGCTCGGCGGCCTCGATGACCGCCGCCGCCGTCTCCGGCGGCATCAGTGACGGCGTGCCGCCGCCAAAGAAGATCGACGTCAGGGGGCGCCTGGGACCGACCGATGCCTCGAACCGCAGATCGGTGAGCAAGGCCGTCCGCCACCGCGCCTGGTCGACGCTTTCGCGGACATGGCTGTTGAAGTCGCAATAAGGGCATTTGGAGACGCAAAACGGCCAATGGACATAAAGGGCGAGCGGCTCGGATACGTCTATCGGCGCAGCCATGCCTTGGCTTCATACAGCTTGTCGAGGATCGGGCCGACCAGAGGCCAGCGCTGATAGTTTTTAGGCGTGAGGTCCGACCGGGACGAAAATTGCCCCCCCAGCGAGGGGATCGCCAGCATGGTCGCCAGTTCGGGATGGCGCTGCCGGAACATCGAGAAAGCGCCGTCGCGGTACATTGGGCCGCCTTCCGGGTCACCGGGCGGTCGCGTTGTGCAGCTCTGCATATAATCGCCGACTGCACGTGCGAAAGCAGGGGTCACGCCGTAGAAATGGCCGCCGATCGTTCCACCGCCGTAACGTTCAAGATGGGCGGAGCCGCTGGTTTCCGGTTCGAGATAGCCGAGATAGACCAAGCCCCAATCGGCGGCGTGAAGATCGGGTACCGCCTTGCGGAAGGCCGCGATCCGATCGAAGTCGAAGTCGATATCGTCTTCCATCACCAGCATCGACTTCCCTGACGCGGCGCATTCCTGCATCAGCGTCATATGGCTGGTGAAACAGCCGCGCACGCCCTTGCTCGGAAAACCGTTGGCGTCGTCGAAGGCCAGTCCGTCGAAGACTTCGACGCCTAGCTTTTCGAGGCTGAGGCCGTAGCGGGCCAGGCTGGCGTCGATCCGCTGGCGCCGGTTTGCCCGCGCCTTCATGCTGATCAGGCGGCGGCTCCCGAAGCCGGCGAAAAGCGCAACCAAGGCGTCCCGGGCTTCGTCGCGTTGTGCTCGGTCCATGCTTGCCCTCGAATTGCTGGCGCCACCGAGATGGCGGCGCGGACGATCAAGTCAATTGATAACCGCGGCTACCAGCTTGCGGAAAGCATCGGCGCGATGGCTGATCGCGTGCTTTTCATCCGGATCGAGCTCGGCGAAACTGCGCGTATCGCCGAGCGGCACGAACACGGGGTCGTAGCCGAAGCCCATCTTGCCGCGCGGCGGCCAGGTCAGCGTCCCTTCGCACCGTCCTTCGAAGCTCTCGACATGTCCGTCGGGCCAGCACAGCGAAAGGACGCAAACGAAATGCGCATCGCGGCCCGCTTCCGGCCCCTTCGCTTGCAGCGCATCCTCGACCTTCTGCATCGCCAGATACCAGTCGCGGCCATTGGGCGTCTCCGCCCAGTCGGCGGTGTAGACGCCGGGATCACCGTTCAGCGTGTCGACGCACAACCCGCTATCGTCCGCCAGCGCGACCATGCCGGACAGGTCCGCGGAAAAACGCGCTTTCAGTTCGGCATTGGCCGCGAAGCTCGTCCCTGTTTCGACCGGCTCGGGAATGTCGAGCGAGGCGGCCGAGACAGGCTCGATCCCATAGGGTTCGAGCAAGGCGCGGATTTCGCGCACCTTGCCTTCGTTATGGCTGGCGATAACGAGCTTGCCGGGCTGCAGCTTGCGGTGCGGCACGGGGGCGGGTTCGTCGTCGTCCAGCATGATCGTCACCGTCCGGTCGCCTTCAACTGCGCAGTAAAGATTTCGGTGCAGCCGATCCGCGCCAAGCGGAGCAGACGCAGCAGCGCCTCTTCATCGTAGGTCGCACCCTCGGCGGTGGCCTGCGCTTCCGCGATATTGCCGTCGGAGAGTAGCACGAAATTGGCATCGGCATGGGCTGAGCTGTCCTCGATATAATCGAGGTCGAGCACGGGCGTTCCCTCCCAGATGCCGCACGATACCGCAGCGACCTGCGCCTTGATCGGATCGACCGTGAGAAGGCCCTGCTTGAGCAAGCCGTCGACCGCGAGGCGCAATGCAACCCAGGCGCCCGAAATCGAGGCCGTGCGGGTACCGCCATCCGCCTGGATGACGTCGCAATCGAGCGTGATCTGGCGCTCGCCGAGCGCATTGAGATCACAGATCGCGCGCAAGGATCGACCGATAAGCCGCTGGATTTCCTGGGTGCGGCCCGATTGCTTGCCCTTCGCAGCCTCGCGGTTGCCGCGCGTGTGGGTGGCACGCGGCAGCATGCCATATTCGGCGGTGACCCAGCCCTGACCCTTGCCACGCAGGAATGGGGGCACCTTCTCCTCGACGGAGGCGGTGACGAGCACCTTGGTTTCCCCGAAACCGATCAGGACAGATCCTTCGGCATGTTTGGTATAGCCGGGCGTGATGGTGATTGCCCGCATCTGATCGGGTGCGCGGCCGCTGGGGCGCATTGAACATTCTCCGAAGTTGGAGCGGTCGGTTAGGACGGGCGCGCGGATTAGTCCATCGCCCACGTCATGGCGCCGCGGGGGATCGGACGATCGGGGCAGCCTTCCGACCGAGCCAACGCACCGCTAGCCATTGCCGCATCGGACGTTCGACATATTTGAACGTCAGATGCGAAACATAGAGCGTCGCGGCATAGACCAGGATGATCCAGGCGCAGCGGTTCAATATGCCGTTGCCCAGGAAATGCTGCGCACTCCTTGCCCAAAGAAAGGCGAGGATTTCGATCAGGCAGACATGGTTCAGATAGACCGAATAGGAAATGTCCCCCAGCCAGAGCAGCGGACGCCGGCTCAGCAGCTTCGGCAACACGCCCTGGTCGGTCCAGGTGGAGGCTACGAGTAGAAAGAAGGCGGGCACAATCCAGGGGTCGGCTACCGGCGTCGCCAGAATGAGCAAGATCGCGCCGACCGAAGCGACCTGCAGGGCAGTAAGGCCGGCACCAGACACGCGAGCCACCCGGTCGCGGTGAAAATAGAGTAGCATGCCGAGAAGGAAGCCGGCGATGCATCGCAGCGGCGCCAGGCCGACGACGATGTCCAGGCTACCCGTGGAGGCGAGGATATAGCCGAAGAAGGCAAGGGGGATCGCTACCATTGCCGCCTCGGAGATTGCGCGGGAGCGAGCGTGAAGCGTGACGATTATCGGAAACAGCGCATAAGCGAAGAATTCCGCGCTGATCGACCAGGACGGGATATTCCATAGCGGGTCCCTGGGAACCCAGGCGTTCAGGAGCACGACCTGCGAGGCCAGCGATTCCAGCGAATGCGCCTGCCAGAAATCGACGGGCTTGTGCCGCGCATATTGCATCGCGCTGATCAGCACGCGGAAGACGAGCAGATAGGCGAGGCAGAAAAGATGCAGCGGATAAAGCCGGGCGATCCGCGCGCGCAGGAAGCTGCGCATTTCGTCCATCGACACGCCCTTGGAGCGGGCGGCATCGTTCACATAGCTGATGATGAACCCACTCAGGATGAAGAACAGGTCCACGAACAGGTAGCTGCGCGAGAAAGCCGGCGTAGCCCGCTCCAGTGAGAGCCTGTAGCCTCCGCCGAACTGAAGATGGTAAGCGACGACGAGCAAGGCGGCGACACCGCGCAGGGCTGCGTGCGATTGGATTTGACGCGGCGCGGGCATGAATCGCCTAAGTCGTTGGGAGGATGATCTATCCTTAGGAAGGGAGACGAGGATGCGCAATTGCCGTAAGTTGCTTCCGAACCTACCTTATCGCTCATGACCACACCCGTCGCCGAACTGTCGACCCGCGCCCGCGATGTGTTCCGGATGGTGGTCGAATCCTATCTGGAAACGGGCGCGCCCGTCGGATCGCGCACCATTTCCCGCTTCGGTGGGCTCAACCTCTCGCCCGCCTCGATCCGCAATGTAATGCAGGACCTTGAGGAAATCGGGCTGCTCGCTGCGCCGCATACCTCGGCCGGGAGGATGCCGACCGAAAGCGGCTTGCGGCTGTTCGTCGATGGGATGATGCAGACGGCTGAGCCTTCGCCGCAGGAGCGCGCCGCGATCGAGGCGCAGGCGCGGGGCCCGGTCGAGGAGGCTTTGGCCGCGACCAGCCATGTCCTGTCGGGTCTGTCCGCCTGCGCCGGCATAGTCCTGGTGCCACGCGGCGAGCCGGTACTGCGCCAATTTTCCTTCCTGCCGCTGAATCATGGTCAGGCCGTCGCCGTGCTGGTCGGCGCGGATGGGTCGGTCGAGAACCGGGTGGTAGAGCTGCCGCAAGGCGTCGGCCCTTCGGCGCTTGCGGAGGCCGCAAATTATATTAGCGGGCGCCTGTCGGGGTTGACCCTGGGCGAGGCGCAGGTTCGGCTGGCGGACGAGATTGCACGCGGCAAATCGGCTCTGGACGCGGCCGCGCAGAGCCTGGTCCAGCGCGGCCTCGCCATCTGGTCGGAAGACGGGTCGCGACGCCCGGTGATGATCGTGCGCGGCGCCGCCAACCTGATAGACGCCAGCGCAGCCGAGGACCTGGAGCGCGTGCGGCAATTGCTCGACGAAATCGAGGGCAAGGAGGAGATTGCCCGCCTGCTCGACAGCGCACGCGGCGCGCGATCGATGAAAATCTTCATCGGATCGGAAAACAAGCTGTTCGCGTTATCCGGTTCGTCGGTAATAGCCGCACCCTATCATGGCGCGGACGGCCGCGTCGTCGGCGTGGTAGGGGTTATCGGGCCGACGCGGTTGAACTATGCGCGGGTCGTTCCCATGGTGGATTTCACCGCACAAACACTGACGAGATTGATGGCATGACCGAAGAGACGACCACCCCCGAAGCCGAAGATCTGCGCGAGGAAACCGCCGCCGACGCTCCGGAAGTGGCCGAGCATGACGCCGCGAGCGGCTTGCAGGCCGAGCTCGAGGATCTGCGCAAGCAGCTGCTCTACGCACAGGCCGAGACGCAGAATGTCCGCCGCCGTATGGAGAAGGACGCGCAGGACGCTCGGGCCTATGCGGCGACCAGCTTCGCCCGCGACATATTGTCCGTCGCCGACAATCTGGCGCGTGCGCTGTCGGCGATCCCGCCCGCGATGCGCGAGCAGGAAGGAACGAAGGCGCTCGTCACCGGCATCGAGATGACCGCCAAGGAACTGGAAAATGTGTTCCAGCGCAACGGCATCACCAAGATCGAAAGCATCGGCACGCCGCTCGATCCGAACCGGCATCAGGCGATGGTCGAGCTGCCCAGCGATCAGCCGCCAGGGACGATCGTCCAGGAGATGCAGGCCGGCTATATGATCAAGGACCGCCTGTTGCGCCCGGCGCTGGTCGGCGTGGCCAAGGCATCGGAGCAGCCTCGGGTCGATCTAGAGGCCTAAGCCTCCAGCCCAGCCTCTTTGAGAAGCGCGTCAAGTGTCGCGTCGGGCCGCCCGGCCCGGCGCGCCGTAAACGCATGCTCGACGATCATCGCCTGCTGCTCAATCCCGTAGCGGGAAAGCGGCTTCCTCGGTGCAACCCTATAGGCGTAGCGGCAAAAGGGGTGCCGACGCAGCCACAGTCGGATGCCCTGCTGGTGCTGCCAGACATGGGCAAGCTCGTGGATCAGGAAGGCCTGCATCCGTAGCGGCGCGTCGGCGAAGTCCGCGCGCCAAAGCCCGCCTTCGGGGTGGAACCAGATATGGCCGTCAGGTGCGATGGCGACATTGCGCGGCTGGAGTGGAAACCATTTCGCGCGATGAATGCGAACGGGATCGGGATCGAGCGACCGGCCGAACATTTCCGCGGCGAGCGCGCGTTCACCGGGCGTGAGCGGTCGGCCGGGATCGCGCCGGAACGGCTTCAATAGGGCGCATCCTCACCAGCGCCGACGGTTTTGGCCTCGGCCTCCGCGGTGGTCCCGTCCGAGAAACCGAGCCTGATCGGCACCGCGGTGCCCGGCTTGATGGCAGGGTCGAGTCCGAACAGCATCGCGTGGTTTCCTCCGGGCTTGAACTGCACAATCCCACCCGCCGGGACATCCACGTGATCGAGCGGAGCCATGCTCGTCATGCCCTGCATGCCGTGCATATTCTGATGCATTTCCGTCTTGGCGGCGAGCGCGCTTTCCATGCGCACGAGCGACTTGGCGCTCCGCCCGCCCCGGATCGTGAAATAGGCGGCAGCCGGCTGGCCGGCGACAGCCGGCAGACGGACCCAAGCCTCGCTCACCTTGGGTTCGGCGCTCCGCATGTGGCATCCGGCGAGCAGGAGAAGTGAGGCGAAAGCAAGAAGGCAACGGTTCATCGCGTTCCTCTAGGCGCAAATCCATCGGGAAAACAGGCCTGGCCCATATCTTGCGATGGCTTTTCGCTTACCTATATCGGCGAACGTTACATGTCGCTTGGGGACATGCGCCTGCCTTTTGAGGGGGCGCGCCGGGCGGCGGAACAGGGCATCTGCAAGAGGATTACAATGGCCAAAGTTATCGGGATCGACCTGGGTACGACGAACAGCTGCGTTGCCGTCATGGAAGGTGGCAAGCCCAAGGTGATCGAGAATGCCGAGGGCGCGCGGACGACGCCTTCGATCGTCGCCTTCGCCAAGGATGGCGAGCGACTGATTGGCCAGCCGGCCAAGCGCCAGGCGGTCACCAACCCCGACAACACGATTTTCGCGGTGAAGCGCCTGATCGGCCGCCGTTTTGACGATCCCATCACCAAGAAGGACACCGAGCTGGTCCCCTATCACATCGTGAAGGGTCCGAACGGCGACGCGTGGGTCCAGGCGGGCGGCGAGGATTATTCGCCCAGCCAGATTTCGGCCTTCACCCTGCAGAAGATGAAGGAAACCGCCGAGTCCTATCTCGGCGAGACCGTGACCCAGGCAGTCATCACGGTTCCGGCCTACTTCAACGACGCGCAGCGCCAGGCGACCAAGGATGCCGGCAAGATTGCGGGTCTCGAAGTGCTGCGCATCATCAACGAGCCGACTGCGGCGGCGCTCGCCTACGGGCTCGAGAAGGACAATAACAAGACGATCGCGGTCTATGACCTCGGCGGCGGCACGTTCGACGTGTCGGTGCTCGAGATCGGCGACGGCGTGTTCGAGGTGAAGTCGACCAACGGCGACACCTTCCTGGGCGGCGAGGATTTCGACGCCAAGCTGGTCGAGTTCCTCGCGGAAGACTTCAAGAAGGCGGAGGGCATCGATCTTACCAAGGATCGGCTCGCGCTGCAGCGCCTGAAGGAAGCGGCCGAGAAGGCGAAGATCGAGCTGTCGTCGGCGCAGTCGACCGAGGTCAATCTGCCCTTCATCACGGCCGACGCGACCGGCCCGAAGCATCTGGTCAAGACGATCACGCGCGCCGAGCTGGAGCGTCTGGTCGAGGATCTGATCAAGCGCACGATCGAGCCGATGAAGAAGGCGCTCGCCGATGCCGGCCTCAAGGCCGACCAGATCGACGAGGTTGTGCTCGTCGGCGGCATGACGCGCATGCCCAAGGTGCGCGAGGCGGTGAAGAACTTCTTCGGCAAGGAGCCGCACACCGGCGTCAACCCCGATGAGGTGGTGGCGATCGGAGCGGCGGTCCAGGCCGGCGTGCTGCAGGGCGACGTCAAGGACGTGCTGCTGCTCGACGTGACCCCGCTGTCGCTGGGCATCGAGACTCTGGGCGGCATCATGACCAAGATGATCGACCGCAACACGACGATCCCGACCAAGAAGAGCCAGGTCTATTCGACCGCGGACGACAACCAGAATGCGGTTACCATCCGGGTCTTCCAGGGTGAGCGCGAGATGGCTGCGGACAACAAGCTGCTGGGCCAGTTCGACCTGGTCGGCATTCCGCCGGCGCCGCGCGGCGTGCCGCAGATCGAGGTAACGTTCGACATTGACGCCAACGGCATCGTCAATGTCAGTGCCAAGGACAAAGGCACCGGCAAGGAGCAGCAGATCAAGATCCAGGCCTCTGGTGGTCTTTCCGATGCCGACATCGAACAGATGGTGAAGGACGCCGAACAGTTCGCGGAAGAGGACAAGAAGCGTCGTGCCGCGGCGGAAGCCAAGAACAACGCCGAGAGCCTGATCCACGCGACCGAGAGCCAGCTCAACGAGCATGGCTCGAAGATCGATGCCGAACTGAAGGCCGAGATCGAGGCAGCGGTTGCCGCTACCAAGACCGCCGTCGAGGGCGGCAATGCGGACGAAATGGCGGAGAAGACGCAGGCTCTGTCGCAGGCTGCGATGAAGATGGGCCAGAAGATCTACGAGGCCGAGCAGGCGGCAGGTGCCGCAGCCGCTTCGGGCGAAGGCGAGGCCAAGAAGTCCGATGAGGATGTGGTCGACGCCGAATTCTCGGAAGTTGACGACACGAAGTAATGGCCCTGAGCCCCTCTCCCTTTGTGGGAGGGGGGTTGGGGAGAGGGGGAGTAGGAGGTTGAAGCTGAAGCCGCGTTGCTTGTTCGACACCTCTCCCAACCCTCTCCCACAAGGGGAGAGGGCTTTTTAGGTTATGGCTGAAGTAGATTTTTACGAACTGCTCGAGGTCGATCGGACCGCGGACGAGAAGACGATCAAGTCATCCTACCGCCGCCTCGCGATGGAATGTCATCCGGATCGCAATCCGGGCTGCGAGAAATCCGAAGCCAAGTTCAAGGCGATCAGCGTCGCCTATGACGTCCTCAAGGATCCGCAGAAGCGCGCGGCTTACGACCGTTATGGTCATGCCGCCTTTCAGAATGGCGGCGGCGGCGCGGGTCCGCAGGGCTTCGAAGGTTTTGCTGACATATTCGAGAACATCTTCGGCGAATTCATGGGCGCGGGCCGTGGTGGCGGCCGAGGCGGCTCGACCGTCCAGCGCGGGGCGGACCTTCGCTACGATCTGGAAATCTCGCTTGAGGAAGCCTTCCACGGCAAGACCGAGGAAGTGCGCGTCGATGTCGCCGCGAAGTGCGATACCTGCTCCGGCACCGGAGCAAAGCCCGGCACCAGCGCCAGGGGCTGCGCCACGTGCCACGGCCACGGCAAGGTTCGCGCGCAGCAGGGCTTCTTCGTGATCGAACGCGTCTGCCCGGCCTGCCACGGCAAGGGCGAGGTGATCAGCGAGCCGTGCGGCGATTGCCGCGGCGAGGGACGCTACGAACGATCCAAGACGTTACAGGTCAAAATCCCGCCCGGCGTGGACGAAGGTACCCGCATCCGCATGCAGGGCGAGGGCGAAGCGGGCGCGCGCGGCGGTCCGCCGGGCGACCTCTACATCTTCCTCCACGTCAGGCCGCATTCTCTGTTCCAGCGCGAAGGCACGACCCTGTTCGCACGCGCGCCGATCAGCTTCTCGACCGCAGCTTTGGGTGGCTCGATCACCGTGCCCGGCCTTGACGGCCAGGCGCATGAGCTTCGCATCCCGCCCGGCATCCAGTCGGGCAAGCAGCTTCGCCAGCGCGGCGCCGGCATGCCGGTGCTCAACGGGCGCGGGCAGGGTGATATGGTGGTGCAGATCGAGGTCGAAACCCCGACCAAGCTCACGCAGCGCCAGCGCGAACTGCTGGAGGAATTCCGCTCGACCGAGACGGGTGAGGAATGCCCCGAAGCGAGCGGCTTCTTCTCGCGGCTGAAGGGCATGCTCGGCGGCGACTGAGCACCCGCTTGTGCCGGGATAAGGCTATTCAGTCCTTGGGCTTGCCCAGGACGAACGGCTGATAGGTTTTCTTGAATTCCGGTAGGGCCTCGCACGCTTTGCCGTGCTTCCGGAGTGCTTTGAAGCCGTCCAGTTCGAACCGGCCCGGCAACGCCTCGCGCACGAAGCAGAACATCGTACCGATAATGATGTCGGCGTGGCTAAGTCGTTCGCCGAACAGCCAGGGCGTGTCGCGGGCGGCGCGTTCCCGGTCGAGCAGCGCCAGCGTATCCGCGACCTGCTTTTCCATTCGTTCGCGCCAGAACGGCTTGGCGCCATCGTGGAAGGCGCCCTCGTAGATCAGCGCCACGCATTTGTCGGCGATGCCCGTGGCGAAGGCCGCCAGCCGCAGGACTTCGCCCTGCTGCGGCCAGTTGCGGCTCAGGAAAGCGCCGAAACCGGCCATATGGTCGAGCAATTGGACGATCGTCCCGCTGTCGGTCACCGCTTCGCCGTCCGTCGTGACGAGCGTCGGCACGCGGATCAGCGGATTGATCTCCGCGATCTTGTCCGCATCGCCGACCGCCGACCAGGGGCGATGCTCATAATGCAGCTTATAGAGCTGCAGCGTCACGGCAACGCGCCGGACGAAGGGCGAATCGTACTGCCCGATCAGGATCATGCTGTCCCCCGTTCCCTCCGCGCGACCCTAACCATATTCCGAAACGCGCGGCCAGACGGGATTGGTGGCGCCGGTGCGCTTTGTCTCCTATCTGGGGCAAATGCCTCGTCGCCCACCGCCCGGCCTGCCCACGCGCCAGCAAATCCTCGACTTCATCGCCAGCAGTACGACGCCCGCTGGCAAGCGTGAAATTGCGCGCGCCTTCGGCCTGCACGGCAATGAGAAGATCCAGCTCAAGGCCTTGTTGAAGGACATGGCCGACGAAGGGCTGATCGACAGCGCCTCGGGCCGCGCCTTCCACAAGATGGGCGGCGTGCCCAAGGTCACGGTGTTGCGTGTCGTCGATATCGACGACAGCGGCCAGGCGGTCGGCGTTCCCGACATCTGGCATGCGGATACGTCGCCGATACGGCTGCGCCTGATCGAACATGGCAAGCGGGGCGCCACGTTGGCGGTTGGCGACCGCGTGCTCGCCCGCACCGAAGAAGCCGGCAAGGGCTGGATCGCGCATCCGATGAAACGCCTCGCGCGCGGCGAGGAACAGGTGCTGGGCGTGCTGCACCGGGAGGGCGACCGCCTGTGGCTCAAGCCGGTCGACAAGCGCGAGCGTCGCGAATTGATCGTCTCAGACGCGGGCGACGCGCAAGTGGGCGATCTGGTTCTGGCGGAGAAAGCCGGCCGTCCCCCACGCGTTACCGCGCGGGTCACCGAACGGCTGGGCGAGCCGTTCGCCCCGCGCAGCTTCAGCCTGATTGCGATCCACAAGCACGGCATTCCAGATATATTCTCCGAGGAGACGATCGCCGAAGCGGTGAAGGTGGCGAAGCTGCCTTTAGGCGATGAGCGCGAGGATCTGCGTCACCTGCCGATCGTGGCGATCGATCCGGCCGACGCGCGAGACCATGATGATGCCGTCTGGGCAATGCCCGACGACGATCCCGCCAACCCGGGCGGGTTCAAGGCATTGGTTGCGATCGCGGACGTCGGTTTCTATGTGCGGCCGGGCTCCGAACTCGATCGGTCCGCGCGCCGGCGCGGCAACAGCGTCTATTTCCCTGACAGGGTGGTGCCGATGCTGCCGGAGCAATTGTCGGCTGACATATGCTCACTCAAACAGGGGGCGGATCGCGCGGCGCTGGTTTGCCATCTGACAGTCAGTCCGGACGGCACACTCACGAACTGGAAATTCACCCGTGCGGTTATCCGGGTGGCTGCAAATATCGCCTATGAGGATGCTCAACGCGCGATCGACAGCGGTGAGGGCGAGCTGCTGGAGGCGGCCCTTAAACCGTTATGGGCGTGCTGGGCCGCGCTCGCCAAGGCACGCGACAAGCGCGATCCGCTCGAGCTGGATCTGCCCGAACGCCGCGTGATGCTGGATGAGAAGGGGCATATTCTCTCGGTCGCGCCGCGCGAGCGGCTCGATGCGCACCGGCTGATCGAGGATTATATGATCGCAGCGAATGTCGCCGCGGCGAAGGCGCTCGAGGCAAAGAAGGCGGCGGTCATGTATCGCGTGCACGAACCGCCGAGCCGCGAGAAGCTGGTGGCGCTCAAGGATTATCTCGCCACCTTCGGGATCAGCTTCGCGCTTGACCAGGTGGTGAAACCCGGCACCTTCAACCATCTCCTCGACCGTATCGGCGAACGCGACGAACGCCCGCAAATCATGGAACAGGTGCTGCGCACGCAGACCCAAGCATATTATGCGCCGGTCAATGCCGGCCATTTCGGGCTCGCGCTGGGCAGCTATGCCCATTTCACCAGCCCGATCCGGCGCTATGCCGACCTGCTCGTCCATCGTTCGCTTGTAGGCGCCTATAATCTGGCGCCCGCCGTCAATCAGACGCGGCTTCCCGGAGAAGACGAGGCGGCGTTCGTGCGCATTGGCGAAGCGATCAGCGCCGCTGAACGGCGCGCGATGGAGGCCGAGCGCGAGACGATCGACCGCTACGTCGCAGCCTATCTATCGACCAAGGTAGGTGAGCCCGTCGATACGCGCATCACCGGCGTGCAGCCGTTCGGCTTCTTCGCGACGGTTGAAGGGTTGGGCGGCGATGGCCTGGTACCGGTCTCAACCCTGGGCCGCGAATATTTCCGCTATGACGAAGCTTCGCAAGCGCTGGAAGGCGAGGAGACAGGTACGCGCTATACGCCGGGCATGAAGCTAAAGCTGCGGCTGGCCGAGGCCAATCCGATCTCCGGCGCGCTTCGGTTCGAGATCGACGGCGCCGAGCCTCAGCTCCGTTCGCCGCAACGCAAGCGTAGCGACCGCATCGTCTCTCGACGCGGCCGGCCCGCTAACATACGACATAACAATCGAAAAAGGTAGGGAGATGGGGATGCGGGCGATCTGGAAGGGGGCGTGCGCTGTCGCTCTGGCCGCGCTGGCCACGGGAAGCGCGCTTGCGTCAAAGCCGACCGCATCCGCCTGGGATGCCCAACGCCGGCTCGACCGCGGCGTCAACATCATCGGCTATGACCCTCTCTGGAGGGATTTCCGGAACGGCCGCTTCAAGACCTACCATTTTGCCAAGATCCGCCAGGCAGGCTTCTCCACCGTGCGCGTGGTGCTCCAGGCGTTCGATCATATGGATGCGCGCAACCGGCTGTCGCAGAAGTGGCTGGATACGCTCGACTGGGCAGTCAGTGGTGCGACGCATGCCGGCCTGAACGTGATCATCGACGAGCATGACTTCGACAAATGCAGCGCCGACGCCGCAGCATGTCATGACAAACTGGTCGCCTTCTGGAAACAGGTCGGCTTCCATTTGCGCAAACAGGGCGACAATGTCCTGTTCGAACTGCTGAACGAGCCGCACGGTGCGCTGGACGCTGCGCATTGGAACAGCTTGCTGGCGGAGCTGATCACTGTCGTGCGCCGCGACAATCCCACCCGCAACCTGGTGATCGGCCCGACCCAGTGGAACAATTTCCGCCAGCTCGACACGCTGCAGTTGCCGGAGAATGACCGGCATATCGTTGTCACCTTCCACTATTACGATCCGATGCGCTTCACCCATCAGGGCGCCAGCTGGGTTCCCGAATATGCGCATGTATCGGGCGTGACCTGCTGCACCGGCGAGGAACGTGTCCAGATCGACAGCGACTTCGATCAGGTCGCAGTCTGGTCGAAGGCGCATGATCGCCCGATCCTGCTCGGCGAATTCGGCGCGCGCGAAGGCGGCGACATGGCGTCCCGCGCCGCCTGGACCAGCGCGGTCGCGCGCTCGGCGGAGCGGCACGGCTTCGCCTGGGCCTATTGGCAGTTCGATGGCGACTTCATCGTCTACGACATGAAGAAGCAGGATTGGGTCCACCCCATTCTGAAGGCTCTGATCCCCAATCGGGATTGAACATCCGGGGAGGCCCGTCATGTACATCTGCGGCTTGGTGATCGCTGTTCCTGCCGAAAAGAAGGAGGCCTATCGCGCCTGGGCGGAACGCAGCGCCGACATCTTCAAGCGCTACGGCTGCACCGAGATTGTCGAAGCCTGGGAAGATTTCGTTCCCGACGGCAAACAGACCGACTTCCGCAAGGCGGTCGCAGCCCGCCCGGGCGAGAAGATCGTCTTCATCTGGCAGGTCTGGCCCGACAAGACGACCTTCGAGCAGTCCGAGGAGCGGATGCACGCGGATGGCGTGCTCGACGATACCGGCGAAATCCCGTTCGACGCCAGCCGCCTGATTCTCGGTTGCTTCACGCCGCTCAGTGTGATGGGGCGGGGCTGAAGCCGCGCCCTAGAAGTCAATCAGTCCCGACCTGTGGCGGGCCGGCCCGTCAAAGGGAAAACAAAAAACACCGGAAACGAACTTGATGATTTGGGGCCCGCGACATCCCATCGGGCCAGAATTCGAGCGTCTCGGCGAGGATGGTGGCGCACGCTCCGCGGCCAAACGCGTGCGCCCATTCGTTGCCAAATCTGAGAAAGAGCCAAGTTGGCGATCCGCCGCTAAGGCAGGCGCCATGATTTCGTACGCTATATACGTACGATTGTCAATGCTAACCTTCTTGGCTCGAGGGGCTAGCGCCGGACCCCCACCAGAACCGATTTCGCGACCAGCGCCGCCTCGGTCGAGCACGAGGCGGCATCCGGAGCGAGCGCGGGATTCGCGCGTGCGGCCCGCAGTTCGGCGCGCGCCGCCTCCAGGTCGGCCTGATAGGCAGCGGTCTGCCGTACGCTCTGCATCGTTACTGTCGCGCCCAGCCGGCCGGCCTCGATCGCGCTCATATTATGCGCGCCGCACACGATCCGGCTTTCGCCATAGGCGCGCGCGCGGATCTGGATCGGGGTGGCGCGGTCAGGTTCCGCGTCGGAGAGTGCCAGGCCGAAGGTCCAGCCGCGGGTGCTGTGCCCCGAGGGATAGTCATAGCTCTTGGCAAGCTCTTCCTTCGAATCGCATATCGGGCCCTGGTCGATCAAGAACGGGCGCTGCCTCTTCCAATAATCCTTGGCGTAGTTGTTGGCGCGGGCGGTGTCGGCGTTCGCGTTGGCGAGCAGGCGATAAGTGGCCGGCGTCGTTTCGGGCGACAGCCTGACGCCGGTCGCGCAGTCGAAATCCTTCATCACGTCGGTGACGGAAGACGGGACGTCATTGGTGGCAAGCCGCCCGCGCGGCGTCTTGAGCATCGCGCGTGTCGCGCGAAATACCTTGCGGTCGGCCTCGTAGCGGACGTCGCCCTTTTGCGGCGCGTCGGGGACGACCGAGGTGATGTCGACCGTGGTCTCGAGATAGCCCTTATATTGCGTCGCCGCGGTGGCACCGGCGGCTGCACCGACCAGCAGAAGGACGCGCAATCCACGAGGAGCCATCGTTTGTCCTCTCAAAGCCGGGGCAGGGTGACGCCCCGTTGTGCCATATATTTGCCCGCGCGATCGGCATAGCTGACCTCGCACGGTTCGTTGCCTTTCAGGAACAGGAACTGGCACGCGCCTTCATTGGCGTAGATCTTCGCGGGCAAGGGCGTCGTGTTCGAAAATTCGAGCGTGACATGGCCTTCCCACCCTGGCTCGAGCGGGGTCACGTTCACGATGATGCCGCAGCGCGCATAGGTCGATTTGCCGAGGCAGATCACCAGCACGTCGCGCGGCACGCGAAAATATTCGACCGTGCGGGCGAGCGCGAAGCTGTTGGGCGGGATGATGCAGACGTCGGTCTTGCGATCGACGAAGCTGTTATGCGCGAAATCCTTGGGATCGACGATCGCATTGTCGACATTAGTGAAGATCTTGAATTCGTCCGATACGCGCGCGTCATAGCCGTAGGAAGAGAGGCCGTAGCTGATGCAGCCGTCGCGCCGCTGCGCTTCGACGAACGGCTCGATCATGGCGTGATTCTGCGCCTGTTCGCGGATCCAACGGTCGGACAGGATGGACATGAGCGCTCACTGAGAGTGAAAAGGGAAACAGCGTTTTGCCGGAAAGGCGGCCAAGGGCAAGGGGAGCGATATGAAGGCGATGCTCGCGATCACGCTGGCACTTGGTTACGCCGCGCCCGTCATGGCCGCCGACTGGCCCGCCTCCTGGCATGAGCCGACCGAGCCGTTCCACGTCGTAGGCAACATCTATTATGTCGGCAGCAAGGGCATCGCCGCCTACCTGATCGTCTCTCCCAAGGGTGACATATTGCTCGACGGCACCGAGGCCGAGAATGGTGCGATGGTCGAGCGCAATATCGCGAAGCTCGGCTTCAACATCCGCGACGTGAAGGTCCTGCTCAACAACCACGCCCATTTCGATCATGCGGGCGCGCTGGCGCAGCTCAAGGCCGACAGCGGGGCGACCTTCCTCGCCAACCCGCGCGACAAGGCGATCCTGGAAACCGGGCACATCACGCTGCCGAACAGCAACGACCTGCTCGATTTTCCGCCGGTGAAGGTGGACCGACTGCTTCGCGACGGGGAGGTGGTTCGCGTGGGGCCGATCGCGATGAAGGCGATCTTCACCCCCGGCCATACTCCCGGCTGCACCAGTTGGAGCACGATTGTACGGGATCATGGCCGAACGCTGTCGGTGGTGTTTCCCTGCAGCATCACGGTGGGAGGCAATCCGCTGGTCGGCAACCAGGGCTATCCCCATATCGTGGCCGATTTCCGCCGCAGCTTTGCGCGCCTTGCCGCGATGAAGGCCGATGTGGTGCTGACCGGACATCCCGAATTGGCCGATGTGCAGGGGCGTGCGGCGCGGCGGACCGATGACAGGCCCGACGTTTTTGTAGATCCGGCCGCACTGGCCAAGTTGGTCGCGGATGCGCGCCGCGATTTCGAACAGGAGCTGGCGAAAGAAGAGGCGGCGGCGCGCTAGCTGGCGGAGAATGCCGGCACCCGACCTCGGTCGCGCACGGCGCGGATCAGATCGGCCAGCATCGAAGGCGCGAACGCCAGGCCGATCGGCAGGATCGGCGCGAACAGGAAGCCCCAATAGACATTGTCCGGCCGGCCGATCAGCAGGAAAGCGCTCATCCAGGTCAGCAGCATCGCGGCGGCGCGCCCGGCATAGCCGCCCGGCCTTGTTGCCCAGCCGAGCAAGGCGAGCGGCGTCGCCACCGCGGAAACCCAGGGGGGAAGCGCGAGCAGCAGCGAGGATTGGCGTGCCAGCGCGAGATCGAAGCGCCAGCCTCCGAGCGCGAGCCAGCCAGGCGAAGTGACGTCGCTCGGTAGCGTCACCCGGGCGACCATCGACCAATGCAGCGCGAGCAGAGCCAGCACAATTCCCGCCGCGCCGACCCAGGCCGCGGCTTCGCGACGCTTGCCACCGATCCAGGCGGCGGCGGCCATGATCAGCAGGAAGGGAAAGGCCAGTTCCCGGATAAGGGCGGCCGCCAGTCCCAATCCGAGGCTTGCCAGCCAATGCCTTTCGGTACGGCAGGCGAGCGCGAGCGTGATCAGCAAGCCCGCCCAGACCTCATGCCAGACCCACATGCCCGACTGGACGAAGGCGCCGGCGGAGGTTGCCGCCAGCAGGATCGCGGTTTCGCGGAAGGGCGCGCGCATCCCCGGGGCCAGCCGCATCACGGTCGCGGTCGCGGCGGCGATCGCGAGCAGCCGCAGCAGCATATCCGCCACAACCGGTCCGAGTTTCGCCGTGACCTCCGTCAGCAGGGGCGGCCGCACGGCGGTATAAGGCTTCATCGGATAGGCGCTGGCGCGATGCTCGATTGCGGCGGCCTGATAATAATCCATGCCGGCGGCGACGCGCTGGGTAGTCTGGCGATAGAGCGCGGCATCGCCACCTGTGGCCGACCCGGTCGGGCTGATTGTCGGCGGCAGCGCAAGGCCGGCGCCGATCAGCACGGCGAGGCCAAGAAGAATCGCCAGCGCTACGCCGGGCGAGAGCTTCGCCAGCCGGGTCGGGGTGGGGGAGGGGCATAGGAACTGGCGCATTCGCTGCACCAATGCACCCTCAGCGGTTAAGATGCGGTGTCGGCCTCGGCATGCCGCTCATGTTAGGCGATACCCAGATCACCCGGGCCGAAAGCATGGGGCAGCAGTTCCGACAGAAGATGGCGCCGCATGATCGCGCCATCCGCCGAGGCGCAATAGACGACGATATCGCGCCGCCCCATGTCGGCTGCCTCGTTCAGGACCTGGCGGCAGCGGCCGCAGGGATAGATGGGCGTATCTCCCTCGATTGCGCCATTGGCGATCACGCCGCCGACGATCCCGATCGCGACCACTTCCTTCAGCCGTCCCGCGACATTGGCCGCCGCGAGCGCGACCGTCTCCGCGCAGAGGGACAGACCGTAGCTCGCATTCTCGAAATTGGTTCCGGGAATGATGGTGCCGTCTTCCAGCAGCAGGGCCGCACCCACGCCGAATCGGGAATAAGGCGCGTGTGCGTTCCTCGACGCCTCCAGCGCATGATCGATCAGCACGCGGCCGGCGACATCCTCCATGGCGACCTCAGCCACGCAGGTGAAGCGCCGCTATCAGGGTGAAGAGCCGCCGCGCGGTCTCGAAATCGACTGCCACCTTATTCTCCAGACATTCGATCAGCAGCTCCGCGCCGCCATTGTGGATACCGCGCCGCGCCATGTCGATGGTCTCGATTTGCGCAGGATTCTGCTGATCGCTCAGTGCGCGGAAATAGCTCTCGCAGATCGCGAAATAATCCTTGATCGGCCTTCGGAATCGCGTGAGGCCCAGCTTGATCGTTTCCAGCAAGGTCCCGCCTGCTTCGGCGATGTCGATCGCGAGCCGGCCTTCCTCGACGCGCAGCTTGACGCGATAGGGACCATCAAAGCCACGCTCCATCGGCCGGCGCGGCTCGAAGCTGTTGCCTGCAAGCAAATCGTGGATCGCGACCTGACGCTCCCGATCCGCCGCAATTGCGTGCGTCGGAAAGGTCTCGTCATCCAGTTCGATTGCTATGATGCGCGGATCGGCCATCGATTGCCGCTTATCGAACCGACCCCGCCTTGGCAAAAAGTGATACGCGTCTTCCCCGTTATCCACAGACCGAAGAATCATGGCGGGCAAAGGCATTTTGCATCATTGCTGCCCGCATGGCCGAACCGATCAGACTTGTCCCGACGCAGGCGTCCGAAGGCGGAGGCCCGCCCGCTTTGCCCCACAATGTGGAGGCGGAGGCGGCGCTGCTCGGCGCGCTGATGATCGACAACCGCCTGGCGGAGGACGTTCAGCTCAAGCTGCGGGCTGACCATTTCTTCGAACCTGCGCATGGCCGCATTTACGAGGCGATCCTGAAGCTGGTCGATCGCAACATGATCGCCAATCCGGTCACCCTCCGCCCGATGTTCGAGGGCGACGCCGCGCTCAAGGAACTGGGTGGCCCGGCCTATCTCGCGCAGCTCACCGGTTCCGGCGCGGCGCTGATCGGCGCGCGCGATTTCGCAGAGCAGGTTTATGATCTGGCGCTGCTGCGTGCCCTGATCGGCGTCGGGCGTGAGATGGTCGAGAAAGCGGTCGACACGTCCGAGGCGGTCGATCCCAAGGGCCAGATCGAGCAGGCCGAGGTCGCGCTCTATCGTGTCGCGGAAGAAGGCGGGGAGCAGGGCGGGGTGAAGACCTTCGCCCAGGCGACCAAGCTCGCGGTCGAGATGGCGGAACGGGCGCTCAATTCGGGCGGCCACGTCTCAGGCATCACCACCGGGCTTGAAAGCATCAACAGCCGGCTGGGCGGCATGCACCCCTCCGACCTCGTCATCCTCGCCGGGCGCCCTGGCATGGGCAAGAGCTCGCTTGCGACCAATATCGCGTTCAACGCCGCCCAGCGTTACGTCCGCGACATGGAAGACGGGATCGATCCGGCCAAGTCGGTCGGCGCGCCGGTCGCGATCTTCAACCTCGAAATGTCGGCGGATCAGCTGGCGACGCGTATCCTGGCCGAGCAGTCGGGCATCAGCTCGCAGGATCTTCGCATGGGCAAGATCAGCCAGCAGGAGTTCCGCAACCTCGCGCGCGCCTCTGCCGAGCTCCAGAATCTGCCGCTCTATATCGACGACACGCCCGCGCTCACCATCGCCGCGCTCCGCACCCGCGCGCGCCGGCTCAAGCGTCAGCGCGGCCTGGGCATGATCATCGTCGATTATCTCCAGCTGTTGAATGGCGGCGGGCGGAGCGGCGGCGGCGAGCAGAACCGCGTGCAGGAAATCTCGGAGATCAGCCGGGGCCTCAAGCAGCTCGCCAAGGAGCTGAACGTGCCGGTGATCGCGCTCTCGCAGCTCAGCCGCGCAGTAGAACAGCGAGAGGACAAGCGCCCGCAGCTTTCGGACCTGCGTGAATCGGGCTCGATCGAGCAGGACGCCGATATGGTGCTCTTCATCTATCGCGACGAATATTACGTGCAGTCGCGCGAGCCCAAGAAGCCGGTGGAGGGCGACGACCCCAAGATCTTCGAAGCGCATGACGAATGGATGCGCGAGATGGAGCGCGCCTACGGCATTTCCGAGCTGATCATCGCCAAGCAGCGTCACGGCGCTACGGGCAAGGTGCGGCTCAAGTTCGAAAGCCGGATCACCAAGTTCAGCGATCTTGCGGACGATTATGGCCGCTGAGTGGCTGTTCGCTGTTGGGGGGCTTCCCTTCCCGGCGGCTTAGGCGCACCAAGTCCCGCCACTATAGCGGAGCCTACATGCGTCTCGTCTCCCTTGCCGCGCTCGCCTGCGCGCTTGTATCCGCCACGCCCGTTCCTGCCGCGCCCGCCGCGATCGCGCCGCTCAGCTTCACCGAGCGCACGCTTCCCAACGGGCTGCGCGTCTTCGCGCTGCCGGACAAGAGCACGACCAGCGTCTCGGTCCAGGTCTGGTACGATGTCGGCGGCCGCGACGATCCCCGCGGGCGATCGGGCTTCGCGCATCTGTTCGAACATCTGATGTTCAAGGCGACGCGCAACATGCCGTCGGAGACGATCGACCGGCTGACCGAGGATGTCGGCGGCAACAACAATGCATCGACCGACGATGATTTCACCGAATATCATGAGGTTGCGCCCGCCAACCATCTCGAACGGCTGATCTGGGCCGAGGCCGAAAGGATGGGCGCGCTCGTCATCGACCAGCCGACCTTCCTCGCCGAGCGAGACGTGGTGAAGGAGGAGCTGCGCGGCGACGCGGCCAGGCCCTATGACAGCCTGTTCCGCCTGGACGTACCCGCGGCGAGCTATTCGACCAGCTCGTATGCGCGATCGCCGATCGGCAGCATTGCCGATCTCGATGCCGCGACGGTCGACGATGTCCGCGCCTTCCACGCGCAATATTACCGCCCGGACAATGCGGTGCTGGTGGTGGCGGGCAATTTCGATGCTGCACAGCTGAACCAGTGGGTGGACAAATATTTCGGGCCGATCTCGCGCCCGTCCTGGCCTATCCCGCGCAATTTCGTGGCCGAGCCGCCGCGCACGGCCGGCCGCAGCTACGTACTGCACGCCCCTAACACGCCGCTTCCCGCCATCATTTTGAGCTGGCAGTTGCCGCCCGCGACCGATCCCGATCACGCGGCGATCAGCGTGCTCGAGAATATCCTGTCGGGTGGCGAGAGCGCGCGCCTCTATCAATCGCTCGTCTATCGCGACCAGGTCGCGGCCGAGACAGGCGTGTCCACGGACATGCGCAAGGGCGCCGGCATGTTCACGGTCTATGGCATCGTCGCCGGGGGCAAGGACCCCAAGACCGTCGAGGCCGCGCTTCGCCAGCAGATCGGCCTGTTGCGCGACCAAAGCGTGAAGCCGGATGAACTGATCCGAGCCAAGAACCAGATACTGACCGGATCGCTGAAACAGCGCGAGACGGCCGAGGGCCGCGCCTCGACACTTGCGGCCGACGTGATCCTCGAGCGCGATCCGCACGCGACCGACAAGCGGCTCGCAGCGATCGAGGCGGTGACCGCTGCCGACATCCAGCGTGTCGCCCGCCGGCTGCTGGTGGACGATCGGGCGGTGGCGATCACCTACCTGCCGGCGGTCGATGGCGCGCCGATGGAAATGGTGCCGGTCGCTCCGACCGTCGCGACCTCGCCGTTGGTCGCGCCGCCCAACGTTCCGGTCGTGGTCGCGGCTTCAGCGGCGGAGAGGGCTCAGCCCCCCGCACCGGGCGCGCCGATCACGCCCGTCCTGCCCGTGCCGGTCGAACGGCATCTGGCCAATGGCATGCGGCTGGTGGTGGTCGAACGGCACGAGCTGCCGATCGTGACGGCCTATATGGTCGCCAATGGCGGCTCCTCGACCGATCCGGCGGGGCGTGCCGGCCTCGCCGAACTGACCGCGGATCTGCTTACCAAGGGCACGACCACACGCTCTGCGACCGATGTGGTGAGCCAGGTCGAAACACTGGGCGGCTCGATCGGCGGCGATGCGGTCCGCGACGGCATGTTTCTGACGCTCACGGTCAAGTCGGACGAGCTGGCGCCCGCGATGAAGGTCTATGCCGACGTCGCAATGCATCCCGCCTTTGCCGACGAGGAGCTGGAACGCGAGCGATTACAAGCGCTCGACAGTCTCAAGGTGGCCTATAGCGAGCCGCAGCAGCTCGCCTCGATGGTCGCATCGCGCGTCATCTACGGCGACGGACCTTATGGCCGGCCGGCGGACGGTACGCCGACCTCGCTCAAGGCGATCCGGCAAGGCGATGTCGTTGCGGCCTATCGCGCCTTCTGGCGCCCTGACACGACCACTTTGGTGCTGGCAGGCGACATCACGCCCGATCAGGCGGAGACGATGGTCGGAACCCTGTTCGCGGGCTGGACCAGGCCCGCGACGCCGCCGACACCGCTCCCTCCGGCCGGCGCGGCCGCGCAGCCGCGCACCGTGGTGATCGATCTTCCCCAGACGCCCCAGGCATCGGTGGTGGTCGGCCGCGTGACGATCGCGCGCAGCGATCCGCGTTATTATCCGATGCTGGTCGCGCAGGATGCGCTCGGCGGCGGCTACAGCGCGCGGCTGAACCAGGAAATCCGCATCAAGCGCGGCCTGGCTTATGGCGCCGGCGCATCGTTCCAGGCGCGGCGGTCGCCCGGGCCGCTTGCGGCCTCGACCAGTACCAAGAACCCGACCGTGCCCGACGTGATCGATCTGATCCGCTCCGAGATGGCGCGGATGGGCACCGATCTGGTCGCGCCGGCCGAACTCGATGCGCACAAGGCAGGGCTGGTCGGCGCCTTCGGTCGCCAGATCGAAACCACCGACGGGCTGGCTGGTCATGTCGCCGGCCTGGTACTCGAGAATGTCTCGCCGGCGGAGATCGGCCATTATGCGGGCGCGGTAAACGCCGTGACGGCCGAGCAGGTGCGCAGCGTGTCGAAAGACCTGATCGATCCGGCGCCGGCAAGCGTAGTGGTCGTGGGCGATGCGGGCCAGTTCCTGCCCAAGCTTCAGGCGAAGGGCGAAAAGCCGCAGGTCGTTCCGGCCGCCAAGCTCAATCTGGATAGCCCAGGCCTGCAATAGAAATGGACAGCGCCGGCCTGCCTGGGAGCAGGTCGGCGCGCCAGGGAACCGAAATTGACGGGAATCAGGCGATCAGCTTAGTCGCTTCGGCGCCTGTCATCAGGATCGCCAGCCACAAAGCCGCGGAGACTGACACGATCAGCGCCAGGCTGCTGCGCGGCGACCATTTCTCGACATTCGCGACCTGGACCGACATCGCACGCTGTGCGAGCTGCTGCTGGAGCGCGAGTGCGGGCGACGGCGTCGCCGCAACACCCTCAAGCTCCGTGCTGAGCTGCGGGGCCGGCGCGGCGGACGGCGTCGGCATATGATCCTGACGAAGCTTCGCGAGCGGCATTTGCGAGACCCTTTGCACCCTATCGAGGGCGATCAATGCGCCCCCAGCCTTTCCAAATCGTTACGGAACTAGGTTAGATTGGCGTTAACCTCAGGGCCGATCGCTTCCCACGCGCTAGAGACAGTGCCCAGCATATCGCGTACCTGCTGCAACGCGGTGCCGCGATCGATGCCCGGGGTGGGACCCAGCAGGCGGCGCGCCTCGCGGTAGATGCGGCCCAGATTGTCGGCGATATCGCCGCCGCGCTTATAGTCCAGCGAGGTTTCGAGCCCGTGCAGCAGCGAAATGACCCGCGCGTGCGCGGCGTTGCGGCGTGCCGTATCCCCTACGGTCTCCAACGCCCGTAACGTGTCGATGCCCTTGAGCAGCTCCTCGAACATGATCAGGACGAGGCCGTGCGGCGTCGCGCCCTCGACACGCGCCGCCACATCGATGTCGCGATAGCGCGCGCCCGGCGCCGAATAACGGGAAGGTGCTCCAAACATCAGTTCTTATTGCTCCAGGCTGCGATCTGCTGCGTCATGTAGGACTGAATCGATTTGTAGTTTGCGACCGCGGTTTGCATCGCGGTGAACTGCTTGGTCAGCTGATCCGAATAATTGGTCTCGTCGCTCGTCATCTTGGTGCGCGCGTCGGCGATGCTGGTTTTTTCCGTCGTGAACGACGTGTTGAGCGCGTCGAGGATGCCGCCACTCGCACGCAACGAATCCCGGATCCCCTGCAGGATCCCCGACAGACCCGCATCGACCGTGATGGTCGCGCTCACGACATTGCCCTGCGGCTGGATCTTGAGGCCCACCGCCGCCGACGTGATCGAGGCGACAAGCCCTTTCGGATCGTCTCCGCTCGGCAACATGGCGATGCCGTCGATCGTGCCCGACGCCGGCGTACCCGCGATGATATTGGTGAGCGTGTAGGTGCCGGGCTTGGTGGCTCCCATCGCGCTGGTGATCTTGATCAGCGGGCTGTCGCTGCGCTGGCTCGGGTTGAACATCGCTTCGACCGAATCGGGGTAGGTCGCAAGCGCGGTCGCGAGCTTGTTGGCGTTAACCGACAGCGTGCCGTCCTGCGCGGTCGAAACGCCAATCTCCGCGAGCGTCTGCGGGCCGGGAGAATAAGAGGTGAGCGCGGTAGAGGTGATGCGTTGCAGCATCGACTTCATCTGGCTGATCGCGCTATTGCCGTGCAACGCGCCTGCCGCAGTGGTGCCGTCGGTGCTGGCCGGCGCGATTGCCGTATCGATCTCGCCCTTCAGCGTATTGTACGCCGAGACATAGTCGTTGACCGCCTGGGTGATGGCGTCGGTTGGGCGGGTTACCCCCAGCGAGACGGTTGTGCCGACCTTGGCCGAAACCAGGTTGAGCGTCACGCCGGCGATGAGGTCGCTGACGGTGTTGGTGCTGTGGGTCGTATCGACGCCATCCATCCGGATGATCGCGTCCTTTGCGGGCTGCGCCTGCGTCATCGCGGCGCCGGTGCCGGTGGAGGCAAAGCGCGTCAGGTTCGCATCCGCATCGTTGTTCGCGGTGAGCACGAAAGAATTGGCGGCGCCGGTCGCGCCCTTCAGCACCAGACGCTGGCCGTTGGAATCGGTGACGATGCTTGCAGTTACGCCGGTGGGCGTCGCGCCGGTATTTGCGGCATTGATGGCTGCGGCCACACCGGCGAGCGAGTGGTCGGAACCGATCGCGATATTGGCACTGTGCGCGGTCGGGCCTGTGCCGACGGTCAGCGTCAGGCTGCCGGTGCCCCCGACGCTGGTGTCCGCGATATAGTCGGAAACAAGGGACTGCGCGGTCGCGAGTTGACGCACTTCGATCTGCGCGGAAAGGCTTGCGATATTCGCCCCGGTCTGCGCGGTGGCCGTCACGACCGAAGCGTCAGAGGTGGAGGGCTGCGACCGGAGCGTGCCGCCGGCGACCAGGTTCTGAAGCGCGCTCGCGAATGAATCGATTCCGCTGGTGAGCGTGCCGAGCGTGCTGATCTTGGCCGCGTTCGCGGTGGTTTTGGCCGTTAACGCGCTCTCTTTGGTAGCGAACGAGGCGGACACCAGGTTGGTCACCAGCGACGCCGTATCGATCCCAGACCCCGCACCGAGCGCGGTCAGGATCGAGCTGCCGGCGCTCGCGGTCGTCGACGTCGTCGTGGTCGGCGTCGAAGTGGTGGAAGAAGTGGTGGTCATCGCATCGGCTCCGTCAGGAGTAACGGCTGAAAAGGGGGCGGATTAAGCGCTCCGGACCCGGCGCTCATGGTTAATGAACCGTCTTGCCATTCTCGTCGAAGCGCGCCTCGGGCGGCACGTCGACCGTCGGTTGGCTGACGCCCTCGGCCATTGCGCGGTCGAGGTTGAAAACGAAGGCGAGCACTGTCGCGACCGCGATATACAGGTCTTCCCGGATGATCTCGCCGGGCCGCGACGTGAAATAGATGGCGCGGGTCAGTTGCGGATAGGACAGGATGGGCACCGCGACGTCGCTGGCGAGCTCGCGGATCGCGGCCGCGGTCTCGTCCGCGCCCTTGGCCAGCACGATCGGCGCCGCGTCGAAGCCGGGGCGATAGCGCAGCGCGACCGCGAAGTGGGTCGGGTTGGTCAGGATGACGGTGGCTTCCTTGACCGCCTTGCGCGCGGACGCGTTCAGCAGCTGGCGCTGCTTGCCCTTGATGTGGCCCTTCATTTCGGGCGAGCCTTCGTTTTCCTTATGCTCGTCCTTGACCTCTTGCTTGGTCATGCGCAGCCGCGCGTTGCGGCGGATGATCTGGATCGGAAGGTCGATGCCCGCGAGCACACCCAGCGCAACCGCCATCACCAGCACCGTGAAGCGAAAGATATGGCCGATATCGCCGAGGGCGGCCACGATGTCCTGCCGACCGAGCCCCATGATCTCCGCCCAGCGGCTGCGCAGCGCGACGAAGGCGATGCTGCCGAGCAGCAGCACCTTCAGGAAGGCCTTGCCGAACTCGATCAATCCTTGCGGGCCGAAGATGCGCTGGATGCCGTTCAGCGGGTTGAGCTTGTTGGGTTTGAATCCGATCGCACTCGCCCGGAATCCGAGCGATCCGGTCATGGCGGGCGTTCCGATCGCGGCGACTGCGATGCAGACGAACAGCGTCGTCAGCGGCATTGCGACGATGGCGAGGAGGCTCAGGATCGCGCGCGCGGCGTTGAAATTGACGATGTCGTCCGCCGTGAAGGTCAGGCCTTGTTCGAGCATCTTGCTGCAGGCGCCGACCATCCAGGGGCCCGCCAACACGATCCAGGCCGCGCCCGCGAACATTGAAAGCGCCGTATTCAGCTCTTTGGACTGAATGACGTCGCCGCGCTCCGCGGCCTCGCGGAGACGTTTGCCCGTTGGGGCTTCGGTTTTCTGATCCCGATCGGGCGTGTCGGCCATGACTTCTCTCTGACCGAGCAAGGTTAATAGTCCGTTAGGACGTAGCGGCGAACAGCGACATGCCGGGGGCATGTCGCAGCCGCGAAGTCGGCTCGCGGAAGCGAGCCGTGGGCGGCGAACAGCGACATGCCGGGGGCATGTCGCAGCCGCGAAGTCGGCTCGCGGAAGCGAGCCGTGGGCGGCGAACAGCAGCCTAATTCGGGGACACTATACTTATTTCCCGACCTATCTGCCCGCCCGGACATCTGCCATTCCGCGACGGATTGCCCTAGGAAGCGGACATGCTCGACCATATCCGCTCGGCCCTGTTCCTCCCCGCATCGAATCCGCGCGCAATCGCGAAGGCGCGGGGGCTCGCCTGCGATCTTGTCATTCTCGACCTGGAAGACGCGGTCGCCGATTCCGACAAGGATAGCGCGCGCGCCGCCGCGGTCGCTGCTGCGGATGGCGGCTGGGGCGGGCGCCCGCTCGCCGTCCGTCTCAACGGGCCGGGCCCCTGGCATGACGCTGACATCGCGGCGCTGGCCGGGGCAGCGGGTGTCGACCTGGTAGTCGTCCCCAAGGCCGAAACCCCGGAATATGTGGCGGCGCTGGCCGATCGGCTTGCAAAGCCGATGCTGGCGATGATCGAGACGCCGGCGGGCGTCTATGCCGCGCGTGACATTGCCGGCGTGCCATCAGTGGCGGGCCTGCTGGCAGGCTCCAACGATCTTGCGGCAGCGTTGCGCCTGCCCGCCGGCCGCGAGGGGCTGACGCTGGCGCTTCAGTCGATCCTCCTCGCCGCTCGGGCGGCGGGGGGTGTCGCGCTCGACGGTGTCTTCAACGGACTCGACGATCCTAAGGGGCTTGAGGCGGATTGCGCGGCCGGCCGGAATTTCGGCTTTGACGGGAAGGCTCTGATTCACCCCAATCAGATCGAGATCGCCAACCGCATGTTCGGCCCCTCGCCAGGCGAGGTGGAGGAGGCGCGCGCCCTGATCGACGCCGCGACGGGAGGCGCGGAGCGCTTTCGCGGGCGGATGATCGAGTCGATGCATGTGGATAGCGCGCGCCGGACGTTGAAGCGTGCCGCGCTTGTTTGACGGTGGTTCGGGATAGCTGAACCGGGGCTTCGGATCGGCTAAACGCGCCTAGCGCTTCCGGGATCGCGCGCCTATATGGCCCCGAATCCTTCTTACCTCCGCGGGGATTCATGACCATAGAACTCGGCCTTACTTTCGACGACGTGCTCCTCCGGCCCGGCGCGTCCGAAGTGTTGCCGACCGACGCCGACACACGCACGCGGGTCACGCGCGACATCGCGCTCACCATCCCCTTCATGTCGTCCGCGATGGACACCGTCACCGAAGCCGACATGGCGATCGTGATGGCGCAATTGGGCGGCATCGGCGTGCTCCACCGCAATCTCGATATCGAGCAGCAGGCGGCCGCCGTCCGCGCGGTCAAGCGCTTCGAGAGCGGCATGGTCGTCAACCCGATCACGCTCAATCCGCATCAGACGCTCGCAGAAGCGCGCGCGCTGATGGACCGCCACCACATTTCGGGCTTCCCGGTCGTCGAGGAGAACGGGAAGCTGGTCGGCATCCTGACCCATCGCGACATGCGTTTCGCCGAGCGGCCGGATCAGCCCGTGTCCGAACTGATGACCAGCCAGAACCTCGCGACGGTGCGCGCCGGCGTAAGCTCGGCTGACGCGCAGCGCCTGCTGCACCAGCGCAGGATCGAGAAATTGCTGGTCGTCGACGAGGCCTATCGCTGCGTCGGCCTGATCACGGTCAAGGATATCGAGAAGGCGGTCACCTATCCCACCGCGACCAAGGACGCGTCGGGCCGCCTGCGCGTTGCCGCCGCCACCACGGTCGGCGACAAGGGTTTCGCGCGCACCGAGGCCTTGATCGAGGCCGAGTGCGATCTGATCGTGATCGATACCGCGCACGGCCATAATCGCGAGGTTTCGCGCGCGGTGGAGCGCGTCAAGCGCCTGTCCAATTCGATCCAGATCATCGCCGGGAATGTCGCCACCGCGGAAGCGACCCGCGCCCTGATCGACGCGGGTGCCGACGGCATCAAGGTCGGCATCGGCCCGGGATCGATCTGCACCACGCGCGTCGTCGCCGGCGTGGGCGTGCCGCAGCTTACCGCGGTGATGGAGGCCGCCGAGGAAGCCTGGAAATCCAATGTGCCGGTGATCGCCGATGGCGGCCTGCGCACCTCTGGCGACGTTGCCAAGGCGCTGGCGGCAGGTGCGTCGAGCGTGATGGTCGGATCGCTGCTGGCCGGCACCGATGAGGCGCCTGGTGAGACGTTCCTCTATCAGGGCCGGGCCTTCAAATCCTATCGCGGCATGGGTTCGGTCGGCGCGATGGCGCGCGGATCCGCCGACCGCTATTTCCAGCAGGAAGTACGCGACCAGCTCAAGCTGGTGCCGGAAGGGATCGAGGGGCAGGTCCCCTACAAGGGGCCTGCCAAGGATGTGATCCACCAGCTCGTCGGCGGCGTGAAGGCGGCGATGGGCTATACGGGCGCCGCGACGCTCGAAGAGCTTCGCCAGAAAGCGCGCTTCGTGCGCATCACCAATGCCGGCCTGCGCGAAAGCCATGTCCACGACGTCACCATCACGCGCGAAGCGCCCAATTATCCCTCGCTGGGCTAACCCATTCCCTCCCGCTTCCGGGAAGGGCTCGGAGCGGGGAGAAATAGCATGACCCCTTCCGCCCGCCTGCAGGCGGCGATCGAGATTCTCGACGAGGTGGTCGCCGCCGCCGAAAGCGGCGGAGCCGCCGCCGACACGCTGATCGCCCGCTATTTCAAGACGCGCCGCTATGCCGGGTCGAAGGATCGGCGCGCGGTGCGCGACCTGGCGTATGCCGCGATCCGCCGCGCGGGCGAGCGCCCGTCGAGCGGACGCGCCGCGATGGTCGGGCTGGCGCAGGATCGCGCGGACGTCGCCGCCCTGTTCGACGGATCGCATAACGGCCCGGCGCCGATCGGCGACGAGCCCGCGGCACCCGCCGGCATCGCGCCTGGCTGGCTGGAAGAGAAGCTTACCGTCAGTCTAGGCGCGGACGAACTTCCCGCCTTGCTGGAACGCGCCCCGCTCGACCTGCGCGTCAATCGGCTCAAGGCGACGCGCGAGGACGTGCTTCCCACCATCCCCGATGCGGTCGCGGGCGATCTTTCGCCCGATGCGATCCGCCTGCCCGAAGGCACCAAGGTCGAGGCGATGCCGGCCTTCGAACAGGGCCTGATCGAGGTGCAGGACGAGGGCAGCCAGGTGATTGTCGCCGCTTGCGCCGCCGCCCCCGGCATGACGGTCGTCGATCTGTGCGCGGGCGCCGGCGGGAAAACTCTGGCGCTGGCCGGCGCGATGACTGGGCGGGGCCGGCTGATCGCGTGCGATGTCGATCGCGCGCGCCTGTCGCGGCTCGCGCCACGCGCCGAGCGAGCGGGGGCGACTTTCATTGAGGCTCGCCTGCTCGACGGCGGGCGTGAGGCACGCAACCTCTCCGATCTGGACGCGCAGGCCGATGTCGTGCTGATCGACGCGCCTTGCTCGGGCACCGGTACCTGGCGCCGCAATCCGGAGGCGCGCTGGCGGCTCACGCCCGCCCGGCTCGCGCGGCTGCGCGCGCTGCAGGCGCACGTCCTGTCGTTCGGCGCGCCTTTGGTGAAGCCGGGCGGACGGCTCGTTTATGCCGTTTGTTCGTTGCTGGAGGAGGAAGGGCCCGCTCAGGTGGAGGCGTTCCTGGCCGCCAATGCGGGCTGGGAACAGCTGAATCCGCTAGCCGCGGGCCGTCCGGCCGGTCCAGGACGACGGCTGACGCCCGCGCATGATGGTACCGATGGCTTTTTCATCGCGGTGCTGGGGCGCACGTGTTAGATCGTCCGCGGTCCCATAGTGTGGAGCTGTTGATGCGTTTCTCGCCTGCCGCGCTCGTTTTCGCGCTTGGTCTTGCCACCTTGTCCTCCAGCAGCTTCGGCCAGCGCCGCGACGATCAGGTCGATCCGCGCAGCATGGCGCTGCTTCGTCAGGGTGAGGCGCTGCGGGTCGCGGGCAACTTCGCCGGCGCCGAAGACATGCTCGAAAGCGCGCTTGCGATCGACCCGCGCAATCGGGGCGCCTATGTCGCGCTCGGCCGCGTCGCGCAGGGGCAGGGGCTGCCGGGCAAGGCGGTGCGCTTCTATCGCGACGCGCTTCAGCTCGACCCCAATGACCTGACGGCGTTGGCGGGACAGGGCGAAGCGATGGTCGCCAAGGGCGCGGTCGAACGCGCCCGCGTCAACCTCGCGCGCATCAACCAGCTCTGCAAGGGCGCCTGCCCGCAGGCCGCCGCGCTCAACGCGGCGATCGCCAAAGGGCCCCCGGTTGAGGTCGCTGCCGCCCAAGCCAACACCAAGGTTCCGCCGAAGGGCGAGGAAGACAAGACGCAGAAGCAGCAGTAAGGCCGCTTCTGATCTTCGTCCTGTCGAATAGATTGTTTCGCTCAGCCGTTTGCATGCGTTAGGTGGCCGCAATGGCGAACCATCCAGCAATCGAACGGGCATTTGATCTCGCGAGATCGGGCCATTATCGCAGCGTCTCGGAAGTCATCCGTCACCTGCCCGCGCCGGACCGGCCGGCGGTCGAAGCCCATCTGGCGCAGCCGGCGGCCAGGCGCGAACTCATCCTGATCTGCAGTAATGCGTGGCTTGACGCTGAATAGGCTGGGGCCCCGTGAGGCCCAGCGGAAAGCAGACTTTCGGGACCCAACGTAGCGTCATCGACGCTTGAATGCGTATCTCCGATTGCAAAGGCGGTCCTCGCAAACGATCAGCAGCATTCCATTCTGTTCGAACGACAATGGCGCGGGATCGGGGTCGGGGAGTGCCTTAACTTGGCCGCCTTGGACGAACACACGCTGAGAAGGGTATGCCGTGAGACCAAACTTCATGCTCTCCAAATCGAACGGCACGCGAGCTGTTCCCACTACGATGACGCCATCGCGCAACATCAAACTGCCGCAACACGCATTCGTATAGACGCCATTAACGGACGCGGCCGCAGGTTGGTGTGCTCGCGCATTGAAGTACCACAACAGCGCGACCAAAATGCCAACTAGGAGGGAAAACCTTCGAAGGTCCAAGGACGTCATGCGGGGAGATTGCCCCAGCCTGTGAACGCCTGCAATTGGTCGTAAGCTAACGTGTCGCCGTAGACGCTGAACTTGCGATAATCGCCCCGACGTACGCCCTTTGCCAAAAAGGCCAAAACCGCACTACTTAGGCTGCTGCGCCGCATCCGCCTGCGAGCCAGCTTGCGCGGCACGGGCTTTGGCCATGTCCGCCATCTCGGCTGCCGTCCGGAAATCCAGCAGTTCGACCTGGAATACCAGGTCGGAATTGGCGGGGATCGGTCCGGACGCCTGCGCGCCATAACCCAGCGAAGCAGGGATACAGAGGCGCACGATGGCGCCCTTGCCTAACAGCTGGAGCCCCTGCGAAAACCCCGGAATGACCTGGCCGACGGGCATCGGCGTCTGCATGCCCTGATCGAACACCGCCCCGGTCGCGGCCAGATAGCCGATATAATTCACCAGCACGGTGGAATCGCCGGCCGGCTTTGCCCCGGCGCCGGCCCGCAGCATCGTATAGCCAAGACCGGTTGCCGTCCGGGCCGCGCACAGGCGCTGTGTCGCCGGCACGATCGGCGTCAGCGGCAAGGGGATGATGGCATTATCCGCCGCAACCGGCTTCGGTGCGGTGGCCCTGGCCCGGTGCGCCGGCGCGGCGGCAGCAAGCAGCGGCGGGGCCAGCAAGGCCAGAGCCATAAAGGGGGCGGAATGGCGGATCGCGCGAGAGAAAGATTTCATGTGCGCGCTTATGCAGGATTGGAGCGGCTGAGCAAGAAGGGGAAAGACTATCTAGCCAAGCTCCCGCGCGACCGCGACGAAATCCTCCGCGGTCAACGTCTCCGCGCGTCGGGTCGGGTCGATCCCAACCTTTTCCAGCGCTTCCAAGGCGCCGGACAGGCCCTTGAGGCTTTGGCGGAGCATCTTGCGCCGCTGGCCGAAGGCAGCGCCGGTCAGTTTCTCCAGAGTGGCGAACCGGACCCCCTCTGGCTGCGCCGCGGGCACGATGTGCACCACCGCCGACATCACCTTGGGCGGCGGCACGAAGGCGGAGCGGTGGACAGGCAGCGCGATCCTTGGCGTGGAGCGCCACTGGGCAAGTATGGCCAGCCGGCCATAATGGTCGCTGTCGGGCCTGGCGACGATCCGCTCGGCCACTTCCTTCTGGAACATGAGCGTGAGCGAGGCCCAGAAAGGCGGCCACGCCTCGCCACCCAGCCAGCGCACCAGCAAAGCGGTGCCGACATTGTAGGGCAGGTTGGCGACGATATGCGCGCCTGTACCCACCGTCGCCGCCTCGTCGATCTCCAGCGCATCGCCCTGGATTACGTCGAGCTTGCCCGGCGCAGCTTCTGCAAGTTCGGCCAGCGCAGGCAGGCAGCGGCGATCGCGTTCGACCGCGGTCACATGCGCGCCCGCGCCGATCAGTGCGCGTGTCAGCCCGCCCGGGCCGGGGCCGACCTCATAGACCTTGTGGCCCTCCAGCGATCCGGGCACGCGCGCGATCCGGTCGAGCAGCTGGCCGTCGAGCAGGAAGTTCTGGCCGAGCGCCTTTTCGGCGGAGAGGCCGTGCCGCGCGATCACGTCGCGCAGCGGCGGCAGGTCGAGCCTCATTGGGGGCGGCTCACTGCGCCCTTGCCCGGTTCTCCGCGCATTGATGCGCCAGCCGGATCGCGGCGATCGTGGCGCCCGGATCGGCCTGGTTGGTGCCGGCAATGTTGAAGGCGGTGCCGTGGTCGGGCGAGGTGCGGATGATCGGCAGGCCGAGCGTGATGTTCACGCCCTCGTCGAAGTGCAATGTCTTAAGCGGGATCAGGGCCTGATCGTGATAGAGGCAGAGTGCCGCGTCGTAGCGCGCCCGCGCGCGGGGATGGAACATGGCGTCGGCCGCGAGCGGTCCTTCGATAGCTATCCCTTCGCCGCGCAGCCGCTCGACCGCGGGGATGACGATGTCGATCTCTTCGCGCCCCAGCGCACCACTCTCGCCTGCATGAGGGTTAAAACCGGCGATCGCCAGGCGAGGGTTGGCGATGCCGAAGTCGCGCGACAGCCCACGCTCGGTCGTGCGCGCGCGCGACACGATGATCTCCGTGGAAATCAGGCCGGAAACATCCTTGAGCGGCACATGGGTCGTGATAGGCACCGTGCGCAGGGTCGGCCCGGCCAGCATCATCACCACATTCTCGCGCGCGATGCCGCAACGTTCAGCGACGAATTCGGTCTGGCCCGGATGGGTGAAGCCGATGCCGTAGAGCTGCGCTTTCGATACCGGGCCGGTCACAAGCCCGCAGGCGGCGCCCGAGCGCGCAAGCCCGACCGCAAGCTCCAGCGAATCCAGCGAGCAACGCGCGCCCGCGATATTGGGAGCCCCGGGAATGATCTCGCCGGCATCCTCCAGCTGGATCAGCGGCAGGGCTTCGTCGAACAGATGGGCCGCATCCTCCGGATCCGAGATGCGGGCGACCGGCCCACTCCAGACCGCTTCGATCGACCGCACGTCGCCCACCACAAAAAAGGGATGGAGCCTTTCCTCCCGCCTTCTCTCCCACGCCTTGGCCGCGATTTCGGGGCCGACGCCGGCGGGATCGCCGAGCGCCAGAGCGAGCGGGGGCAGGGCGTCAGCGATATTCGATGACGGCATCGCGCCGTATGTCTGCCAAATAGCGCCGCGCGCGCAGGTTCACGCGTTCGTCCGACATTTGCGAGGAAATCTCTTCGAACGAGGGGGCCGTCTTGTCGGCCGGATCGTCGCGACCGCACATCACCAGGCTGTGCACGCCACCTTCGGATCCGCCGAAGGGCGGGGTGGCCTCGCCGACGCGCAAATCGACCAGTGTGGGCTGCAATTGTGGCGGAAGATCGCGAATCCTGAGCTGGTCGCTGTCGACCACGTCCGCATTCCATTTCTTCGCGAAATCCGCGACCTGGCCGCAACCCTTGAGCGTCTTCAGATCCTCGGTGAAGGCGGTCATGCGCGGCTGCGCCTGTTCCTTGGTCACGTTGGGCGCGAAGGTGATCGTGATCTGCTTGAGCTGGACCACGGCATCGCGCGGATCGCTGGTCAGGACCTGGCGCTTGTCGACCAGCGCGACGATCGAATAGCCGCCGCCAACCGGGATCGGGCCGGCGATCTGGCCGGGGCCCATTTCCTTGACCGCATTGGCCAGCGCATCGGGCAATTGCTCGGCGCGGACCCAGCCCAGATCGCCACCCACGGCCGCGGTCGATGCTTCGGAATATTGGCGGGCATAAGCGGCGAACGACGCGCCCTGGCGGATCTGCTCCAGGATGCGCTGCATATTAGCCTCGACCTGCGCTTGCGTCGCGGGGGTCGCGGACAGGTAGATTTCGGACATGTGATATTCGGGCGCGCCCTTGGCGGCCTGCATCCGCGCTATCACCTGCTTCACCTCTTCGTCGCTGACGCTGACGAAGGGCTCGACCTCGCGGCTGAGCAGGCGCCGCCACGCCATCTCACCCTCGATCTGCCGCTTCAGCGAGGCTTCGTTCGAACCGAGCCCGCGGATCATCTTGGTGAACTCGGCCGGCGTCTTCTTGAACTGGCTTGCCGCGCGGGCATAGGATTGTTCCAGTTCCGCCTTCTGGATTGTGATCTTGTTGGCGGCGGCTTCCTGGATCTGCAGCGTCTCGTCGATCAGGTTGGAGAGGACCTGCGCGCGCAGCCGCTCTTTCTCTTCCTGCGAGATTTTGCCGTTGCTGTTGGCCAGCACCAAAGCGAGGCGCTGATCGACGTCGGTATCGGTGATGATCGTGCCGTTGACGATCGCGGTCGCCTTGCGGACCGACGGGTCACGCGGTGCCAGCAGATGCACATCTTTGGAAAGCCCGAGCTGATTGAGCGCGGCCTGGTCGTCGTCCGTCTGGGCGAACGCCGTGTTGGGCGCTGTCGTCAGCACCATGGCGGCGAAAATAACGCCCGCGCGCCCCATCATCCCTACCTTCACGCCCGCTCCGTTGCTTGTCGCTAAGGGCCCAGACTGGCCCAATATGGCTGAACCCACGCTTAGCGGCCTAAATTCTTCAAGGCGAGTCGCAAGCTGAAGGTGCTGCCGCGCCTGGCGTCGCCGGTCTCGTCATAATCCTTGCGCCAGGTTACCCCCAGCGACATGCATTCATTCTCGTAAAGAAGGCCGAGCCGGTGGCGTACCGGCTGATAACCGTCGGACAGCGAGAGCGGGTCTTCCTTATGCGTGGTCAGGTCGACCACGGTCGATCCGAAGATCGACCAGTAGCGCGCAAGCTGGACGCGCGCGCCGAGCCGGATTTCCGACATGTCGCGCAAATCCTCGATCGCGGTGTCGATCTGACGGTGCAATTTGAGATAGCCGATCTCGGCATAGGTTTTGCGGCTGCCGATCGTCGCGTCGATCTCGTTGCGGCGCACCGCCAGATTGTCCTTGTCGAGCCGGAACCGCTCCGTAACCTCGAGGAAGCTGCCATAGCGCACGCTCACCCGCCCGACATAATCGGAAAAGCGATCGGACAATCCCGTCCCGGGAGGAAGAATGGTCGGCTCGGTGCTCAGCCGGTAGGATTGGCCGACGATTGCCCGCACATCCAGCCGGGGCCGGGTATAATTCCATTCCGCGCCGTAGGTGACGCGGCTGGAATCCTCCCACCGGTCGTAGCCGGAGAAGCGGTTGAGCGCGAACAGGTTGGAATCCTCAAGGTCGACCGCGCGGCTATCCTCGTCGGGGATGTCCAGGTTCTTGATCTTGGGTTCGGCCACCAGCTGGACGCGCGGCACGATCTGTTGCACGCCGCCCAGCAATTCCCCGACGAACGGCCAACGCATGTCCGTGGCCAGCGCCGCGATCCCGCGGCTGTGCCAGCCGTCGATCCCCCGGTAGATCTGGGTGGCCGTCGCGGCGCTATTGTCGGTGTGATAGAGGTCGGCACGGCCGTAGGCGGTAAAGGTCACCTCCTGGCCGAGGCCGGTCAGGGTCCGCAAGTCCCAGCGAAGCCCGGTGAAAGCGCGCTGCGTGTCCTGCCCATCGGTGCGCGTCAGGGCCAGGCTGTTGAACTGGGCGGTGAACATGCCGCCAAGCCACGGATCGGCAAAGCGGCGGCGGTAATCGATCGCCGGCAGCGCAATCGGCTGCTGCCCTTCGATATAACCCGGGCGCAGGTCCTGTACGAACCAGCCCGCGATCGAGAGATAGGAATCCGCATCGATCCGCTCGGCCCTGATGGTAGAACGCAGGCGGTCGTCGTTGGAGATATAGTAGCGCTTCATGAAAGTGCGGTCCGTGGTCAGCCGGATCGCACCATGAATTGTCCAATAAGGGTCTAGCTGCCACGTGCCGTTGGCGTCGAGATAGCCGCGGAAGCTGTCGCTGCCCGTCACGGGCGCGGTCGTCTGCCCCGCCGTCGCGGGAAGACGCGAGCTGTAGGTGGCCATGCCGGTCACCTGATAGGCGCCGTTGCCGGTCAGCGCGCGATATTGCGCTTCCAGCGCGGGCAGGACCGCCGTGTACAAATGCGGCGTGATCGTCAGGTCGCGGTTGCGTCCGATCTGCAGATAATAAGGCAGGTCGATCTCGACGCCGTTCGACTTGTTGATCTGGAAATTGGGCATGAGCAGGCCCGAATTGCCGGTATCGGAGCCGTCCGGGTGCGAGAATGCGGGCAACGCCAGGATCGTCGCGCCGAAGACGGTCAACCGCGGATCCTTGTAGCTGATCCGGTGCGTGCCTTCGTTGACCACGACCTGCAGCGCAGTGATCTGCCAGGACGGGCGCCTGGGGCAGCCTGAATCGGTTTCGACGCGGCAGGGCGTGTAGGCGGCGTTGCTCAGCGTGGTGATCTGGCCTTTGCGTTCGCCATGCGTTGCGGCGAGCCGGCCGCCATCGGCGAGCACCAGCAGCATATTGTCGGCAACGCCGTCATGCAGCTCATCGGTCAGCGTGATGTCGTCGCCATAGGCCTTGTCGCCATTGGCGTTGACGACCGCGACATTGCCGCTCGCGCGCACCACGCCCGTCTGACGATTCCACGTTACCTTGTTCGCGCGGAGCCGCGCGCCGTTGCGGAACATGCGCACGTCGCCCGTGGCGGTGACGATATCGGCATTGTCGTCATAATCGAGCTGCGCCGCCGAGAAGGTAACCTCGTCCTCCGGCGCGTTTTCGGATTGGATGGTAGGAGAAGGGGGCTGGCTCGGGCGGTCCTGCAGGCTCGGCGCCTGCGCGGCTGCGCTGCCGGCCACGGCAATCGCCACCAGCGACGCCATCGCGGCGCCTGCCCTTTTCCAGCTTGTACGCCGCTGCATGCGGCCGGCCCTATCCCGGCTTGTCCGCCGCCGCAATCGCCGAAAACTACGGCTTGTCGCGCGGGATGCCGGCTTTGACAGTCGGGGGGAGGGGCCTAATAGGCGGGACAACCCAGCTCGAAAGGCTTGTTGTTTTGCTCACCATCACATTCCGCGCCGACCGTCCTTCGGACGCCCGCCCGCTTGTCCTGCCCGTCGCCAAGGACGAGGCGATCGATGCCCATGTCCCGGCCGGCATCGCCGACGTGGCGAAGGCCGCGGCCGCCAGGTTCACCGGCGATGCCGGAGCGATCGTCGATCTGCACGCGCCGGTCGACGGCATTGTGCGGCATATCCTGATCGTCGGGACCGGCAGCGACCTTGCCGCGGATAAAGCGGGCGGGGCGCTCGTCGCGAAGCTGCTGACCACCGAAACGGGGCTCGTCGTCGACGCGACCACCATCGAGCCGGGCCAGCGCCCGCTTTTCGCCGCGCGGCTCGCACAGGCCGCCATGCTGCGCAGCTGGCGCTACGACATCTACCGCACCAAGCTGCCCGAAAAGCAGAAGCCCACGCTTACGGAGATCGAGATCGTCGTGGGTGATGCGGTGGAGGTCGCTGAAGCTGCCTTCGCGCCCCTGAAGGCGGTGGCGGAGGGCGCTGCCTTCACGCGCATGCTCGTGACCGAGCCCGCGAACATTCTTTATCCCGAAAGTTTCGTCGAGCGTTGCCGACAGTTGACGGATCTCGGCATCGAGATCGAGGTGCTGGACGGCCCGGCGATGGCCAAGCTGGGCATGGGCGCCCTGCTGGGCGTGGCGCAGGGTTCGGCGCGGCCGCCGCGGTTGCTTGTCATGAAATGGGACGGCACCGGCGGCAAGGCCGATCCCGTGGCCTTCGTCGGCAAGGGCGTGACCTTCGACACCGGCGGCATCAGCCTCAAGCCCGGACCGGGCATGGAGGATATGAAGTGGGATATGGGCGGCGCGGGTGCGGTTGCCGGCGCGATGAAGGCGCTCGCCCTGCGCAAGGCCAGGGCGCACGTCATCGGCGTGTGCGGCCTCGTCGAGAATATGCCCGACGGCAATGCGCAACGCCCGGGCGACGTCGTCACGACCGCATCAGGCCAGACGGTCGAAGTGCTCAACACGGACGCCGAAGGGCGGCTGGTGCTGTGCGACGCCATCTGGTGGGTGCAGCAGGCCTACCACCCCAAGACCGTCATCGATCTCGCCACGCTGACCGGCGCGATGATCGTCAGCCTGGGCCACGAGCATGGCGGCATATTCGCCAATGACGACGATCTTGCCGACCAGCTTGTGTCGGCCGGCAAGGCCGTCGGGGAGAAATTGTGGCGGATGCCGATGGGCGAAGCTTATGACAAGCTGATCGACTCGCCGATCGCCGATATGAAGAATATCGGTCCCCGCGAGGCCGGATCGATCACCGCGGCGCAGTTCATCGCCCGCTTCGTCAACGAAGGCGTGAAGTGGGCGCATCTCGACATTGCGGGCATGGTCTGGGCCTCCAAGCCCGGCACCTTCTGGGACAAGGGGGCCACCAGCTACGGCGTCCGGCTGCTCGATCAGTATGTGAAGGACGTGCTGGAGAAGTAAGGCGGTTGCGCCTGCGCTGCGCTGCAGCTAGAGGCGCGCCAACTTCGGACAATCCACCAACTGGGAGCAATGGCACCGCCATGGCGACGACTCGTACCTTCTCGATCATCAAGCCCGACGCCACGCGCCGCAACCTGACCGGCGCGGTCACCAAGATGCTGGAGGAAGCCGGCCTGCGCGTCGTCGCGTCCAAGCGCATCCAGATGACCAAGGAGCAGGCCGAGGGCTTCTACGCCGTCCATAAGGAGCGGCCCTTCTTCAACGATCTCGTCAGCTTCATGATCTCGGGCCCGGTCGTGGTCCAGGTCCTGGAAGGCGAGGACGCCGTGAAGCGCAACCGCGACATCATGGGCGCCACCAACCCGGCCAATGCCGACGCCGGCACGATCCGCAAGGAGCTGGCCGAGTCGATCGAAGCCAATTCAGTCCATGGTTCGGACAGCGACGAGAATGCCGCGATCGAGATCGCTTATTTCTTCAAGCCGGAAGAGATTGTCGGCTGATAAGTCGCTGATTTCGGAGAGAATCGAAGGGGGCTGCCGTAAGGCGGCCCCTTTTCTTTTGGGCATGTCCGAGGGGCGGCATGCTTTACAAGCCCGGTCCAGTCGGACAGAGATGGCGCCCTCAATTCGTCCGGAGACCGCCTTTGCTCACCGCCATCGCCTCCGACCGCTGCAGCGGCCGAGCGTCGACGCGCGTGGCTTACGCGTGAGATTGATCGGCTGAAGCGGATCGGCGTCACGACGACGCCCCTTCAATCGAGAGATACAATGATCGTAGAGACGACGCGCGAGGATCATGCCTCGTTGTGTCTCGGCCGCGCGCCGGGACAATTTGAAAATGCCGACAGTCCGATCGCGCCCGTTGAGGTGCTTCAGATGCTGGCAGACCTGGCCGAGCGGGTGCGGGAGAGTTTCTCGCCCGCCGCCTGGCTGATTGTGGAAGACAATGAAGTCGTAGGCCTGTGTTCGGTCAAGGCTCCTCCCTCCGGGGGTGTGATCGATATCGGCTATGGGGTGGCGCCGACCAGACAGAACCGGGGTATTGCGGGCCGTGCCGTCGGCGAGATCGTGGCGTGGGCGCGTAAAACGCCGCAGGTTCGAGCCATCACGGCAGAAACGACGCCCGCAAATCTGGCGTCTCAGCGCGTGCTGGAGCGGAACGGCTTCATGCAAGTAGGCGAGCGCGTCGATGACGAAGACGGGCCGGTAATCTGCTGGCGGTGCCCGACCGACTGACGGAACGAACGGGTGACTGGGGCGGGCACCCCCGTTCCAGTCACCCGTTATTTCTTCGGCGCCATCCGGGCGGCCCAGATCGCGTCGATCTGCTGTTGCCCCGCGTCGCCGCTCCTGACCGCGCCGGTACGCGACAAGCCGCGCAGATGGATGTCGGTGCCGCCAATGAAGCTGTGGCTGGTGGCATAGCCGATCTCGTAGACCGCGCGGTCGACATGTTCGGTGCCGTCGACCAGGAAATGCGTTTCGATCGTTACCGGCAGCCGCGCATCGCCGGGCGAATCCGCGACACCCGCCGCCTTGCGCGCGGAGACGAGCGCGCCCGCGAACCAGTTACGGTCGATGCGCGCGTCGCTGCTTGTCTCGGCCGGCGAAACGCCGAGCTTGGCCGGAAAGGAGATCTTCTGGCTTTGAATCGCCTGGTCGTCCGACCGCGGGGCGAGGCTGAGGGTTCGGCCCTCCTTGTCGGGAGTGGCCTTGAGGATCAGGATCGCCGCCTTCTTGGCCGCCTTGGCGCTTTCCTGCGCATGTTCGGCTTCGGTCGTGGTGCGCTCGCGGTAGCTGTTCCAGAGCGTGAGCGCCGAGATGATCAAAGCAAGCACCGCGACGAGTTCGCCCAGATTGATCCAGCGGCGGCGGACGCGCGCGGCTTCGGCGCGTTCCTGTGGTGTCTCGGACATCAGCCTTTCCCCTTCAGCTTTGGCGGCGCCACATAGTCCCAGCTCAAAGCGATGCGGTCGGCAATATGATCCCAGTCTGAATGAGGCTGATCGGTGCGGATCGCGATCCAGCCGTAAGGGCCCAAATAGGCCGGGCGGAAATAAAGATCGGGGTCGATCTCGATCAGCATCTGCTGCTCTTCGATTCCGCTCGTCTTGACCAGTATCGCGGTCTCGCCGTCGTCGTGATGGTTGTGCCAGAACCAGGCGAAGATCTTGCCCTTGTCGATATAAAAGACGTTCGCGCCGTGCGAAATTTTCTCGGCCGCCTTGGGTAGGGCCATGGCGATCGCCCGCAGCCGTTCAAGGTCGGCTTCGGGCTCGGGGCTCATTTTCCCCGCACCAATTTGGCGAGTGCCGCCGGGTAGAGCTTATGTTCCTCGACCAGCACGCGCGCGGCCAGCGTGTGGACATCATCGCCCGGCAGTACCGGCACCTCGGCCTGCGCGACGATCTCGCCGTCGTCCAGCGCCTCGGTCACGATATGCACGCTGCAGCCATGTCTGGTGTCGCCCGCGTCGAGCGCGCGCTGGTGGGTGTCGAGGCCCTTGTAGAGAGGCAGCAGCGAAGGGTGGATGTTGATCATCCGCCCGGCCCATTTCTGGACGAAGCCCGGCGACAGCAGACGCATGTAGCCGGCGAGCGCCACATATTCGACGCCCGCCGCGCGCAGTTCGGCATCGACCAGCTCGTCGAAGTCGGCGCGCTTCATGCCGACGTGGCTTTGTGCCCAGGTCGCGATGCCCTCTGCCCTGGCGAACTCGAGGCCGGGAGCGTCGGTGACGTTCGAAGCGACGATTACCACCTCATAAGGGCTATCGGGCTTTTTCGAGGCTTCGATCAGCGACGCCATGTTCGAGCCGCGGCCCGAGATCAGGATGCCGACCTTGGCTTTGCTCATTCCCTCCCCCCTTGCGGGGGGGAGTTAGGGAGAGGGGACGCGAGTGTGAGTTCGCAAACAAGGAGATTCGCGCTTTGCGCGAACCCCTCTCCCAACCCTCCACTATAAGGCGAGAGGGCTTCAAGAGCTTCACCCCTCATGCGAGGCGGACCAATCCGTTTTGGCGCTCCATGTGCCTTGCGAACCTTTCACAGTGCAGCCGCGCGGTCCCTCGGCGATAACGCCTATCCGGAACACCGTCTCGCCCGCCGCTTCGAGCGCGCGCGTGACCTCTGCCACGTCCGATGTGCGGACCGACGCGACCATGCCGACGCCGCAATTGAAGGTACGCGCCATCTCTTCGGGCTCGATCGCGCCCTGTGCCTGCAGGAAGGCCATCAGGCGCGGCTGTTCCCAGGCATCGGCGTCGACCGTCGCGTGCAGCCCCTCCGGCAGCACCCGCGGGATATTCTCAAGCAAACCGCCGCCGGTAATGTGCGCCAGCGCGCTCACCTTGTTGGCGCGGACCAATGGCAGCAGCGATTTCACATAAATGCGTGTGGGTTCCATCAGCGCGTCGATCAGCAGCCGGTCCTGATCGAACAAGGCCGGGCGGTCGAGCTTCCAGCCTTTGTCCGACGAGAGTCGCCGCACCAGCGAATAGCCGTTGGAATGAACGCCGGACGAGGCAAGGCCGAGCAGGACGTCGCCCGCTTCGACCTTGGTACCGGTCAGCGCCTGCGCGCGCTCGACCGCGCCGACCGAGAAGCCGGCGAGATCGTAATCGCCATCGGCATACATGCCCGGCATCTCCGCCGTCTCGCCGCCGATCAGCGCGCAGCCCGCAATCTGGCAGCCCTTGGCAATGCCCGCGATCACCTGTTCGGCCACGCCCGTGTCGAGCTTGCCGGTCGCGAAATAGTCGAGGAAGAAAAGCGGCTCAGCGCCCTGCACGATCAGGTCGTTGACGCACATCGCGACCAGATCGATCCCGACCGTGCCATGCCGGCCGCTGTCGATCGCGAGCTTGAGCTTGGTGCCGACTCCGTCGTTGGCCGCGACCAGCAGCGGATCGTCATAGCCCGCGGCCTTCAGGTCGAAGAAACCGCCGAAGCCGCCAATCTCCGCATCAGCGCCCGGACGCCTGGTGGCGCGCACCAGCGGTTTGATCGCATTTACCAGCGCATTGCCCGCCGCGATCGACACGCCAGCCTTGGCGTAGCTGTAGGATTCCCCAGTCATGTGGAGCGCCTATCCATATCCTGCTTGGAAATCCACGGGGGTTTCGCCACAAGGCGCAACCGTGACGCCTGTTCGCCGCAATTCCCTTATCGCCGCATCGCTGGCCGCGCTTGGCCTGGCCGGATTCGCTTATGCCCAGATCGAGGGCAATGACCGGGGCGTGCCGCCGATCGACAGCTCTGCCAATTATGAAGTCGGCAATGTCGCGGTCGACGTCTCGGCGAAGAATGCGGATCAGGCGCGCACCTTTGGCTGGCGACTGGCGCAGCGCCGCGCGTGGAAGATGCTATGGGCCAAGGTGAATAACCAGCCCGAGGCCAACGCTCCCAATCTGGGCGATGGCCAGCTCGATTCGATGGTCGCGGGAATCGAGGTAGAGGACGAGCAGATCGGCGCGCATCGCTATATCGCGCATCTGGGGGTGCTGTTCGATCGCTCCCGCTCGGCGCAGGCGCTGGGTCAGGCGGAGGCCGGCATCCGTTCGGTGCCAATGCTGGTGATTCCCGTCATGTGGTCCGGCGGGGCGCCGCAAAGCTTCGAGCATCGCACCGAATGGCAGAAAGCGTGGGCCCGCTTCCGTTCGGGCGGAAGCCCGATCGATTATGTGCGGCCGGTAGGGAGCGGGCTCGACCCGCTGATCCTCAATGCCGCGCAGGCCGGCCGGCCCGGTCGTGGCCTTTGGCGCAACCTGCTCAATCAATATGGCGCGTCGGACGTGGTTGTGCCGATCGTACAGATCGTGCGCCAATATCCGGGCGGCCCGGTGCTTGCGCACTTCTCCGCGCTGCATGGGCCGGACGGCGAGGTGATCGCCCGGTTCGACCTGACCGCGAGCGACGGGGACAAGCTGTCTCAGATGCTCGACGAAGGTGTGAGCCGGATCGACAATGCCTATGCCCAGGCGCTTCGCGATGGCCGCTTGCGGACCGATCGGTCGCTCGAGGCCCCCGTACCGGTCGTTCCGGACCTGCCTGAGGAGGCGGTGGTCGAATCCGACACCGGAAACGGGATCGCGGTGCCGGGTGCGCCCTCCACCTTCCTCGTGCAGATCGACACGCCGGACGATCCGGCATTGGTGCAGGCAATGGCGAGCCTGCGCGGCATTCCGGGCGTGAAGGGGGTCGCCACCAATAGTGTGGCGCTGGGCGGCGTTTCGGTCCTGCGCGTCGGCTATGACGGCGATCCCCAGGCTTTCCGCACGGCGCTCGGCAGCGCGGGTTATACTGTCCAGGATACGGGCGGAGGGCTCCGCCTGACGCGGCCAAAATGAGCCAGATCGCGCTGCCGCTCGATTGGCCGGCGGGCGATAGCGAACAGGATTATCTCGTTTCGGACGCGAACCGGCCGCTGATCCGACATTTCGAACATTGGTCGCTATGGCCGGTGATGGCGACGATCCTGACCGGCCCGCGCAAGTCAGGCCGTTCGCTGCTCGGCCGGATATTCGCGACCAAGACGGGCGGCGAATTGATCGACAATGCCGAGCGGGCCGACGAGGAGGCGATTTTTCACGCCTGGAACCGCGCCCAGGCCAATCGCAAGCCGCTGATCCTGATCGTCAACGCGCCGCCGCCTACCTGGAACGTGAAGCTGCCCGATTTGCGCTCGCGCCTCGCCGCCACGCCGGTCGTGCGGATCGAGGAGCCCGACGACGAACTGGTCGGGCAGTTGATCGAGAAATTGTGCCATGCCCGCGGGTTGGCGGCTCCGCCGGAATTGGTCCGCTACCTCGTCCCTCGGATCGAACGGTCCTATTTCGGCGTGCACCGCGCGATCGACGCTCTCGACGAGCTGGCTTACGCCCAGCGCCAGCGGTTGACCGTTCCATTGGCCCGCAAGGCGCTGGGGTTCGATCGGTCCGACGCGCAAGATTTGGACGGATAATGTGCCGAGTCATTGAGAAGTCACAAATCGAGGCGTAAGCCCTGTGCATGGATCAGGCGAGCGCACCCGCACACCAGAATGACGACGATTATGTCGAAGGCACGGCCGACCGCATCGCGCCAGGGGAGCGTTATTTCAACCGCGAGCTTTCCTGGATCACGTTCAACCAGCGCGTTCTGGACGAGGCCTGCAATCCCGCGCACCCGTTACTGGAGCGGCTGCGCTTCCTCTCCATCTCAGGGAACAATCTCGACGAATTCTTCATGGTCCGCGTCGCCGGCCTCAAGGGGCAGCAGCTGCAGGCGATCGAGGACCGTTCGCCCGATGGGCTGACAACCGGACAACAGCTCGCCGCGATCGCACAGCGCGCCGACGAACTGACCGACGTTCAGCAAAAGGTCTGGATCACGCTGCGCGCCGAGCTCGCCAAGGCTGGTATCGAGGTGCTGGAAGGCGAGAATATCACCGGCGACGTCGCGCAATGGTGTGAAGAGCATTTCCGGCAACAGATTTTCCCGGTCCTGACGCCACAGGCGCTCGACCCGGCGCATCCATTTCCCTTCATTCCGAACAAGGGCTTCACGCTATTGTTCGACCTGAAGCGGCTTTCGGACGGCGCGCCGACGCAGGAATTGCTGATGCTTCCGGTAACGCTCAAGCGCTTCGTGCGTCTGCCCGGGAGTCGTGCTCGATATGTTGCGATCGAGACACTGATCCGACGCTTCACCGGCGTGCTGTTCCCCGGTTATCAGGTGCTGGGCGACACCGCGTTTCGCGTCATCCGCGACAGCGACATCGAAATCGAGGAAGAAGCGGAAGACCTGGTCCGTTATTTCCAATCGGCGATCAAACGTCGTCGCCGCGGCCGTATCATCCGGCTCGAACCGACCCCTAACATGCCCAAGGCACTTGCCCGCCTGGTCAAGGAAGAGATTGGCGGGGCCGAGGACGTGATCGTCGATACGCAGGAATTCCTGGGCGTCGGGGACCTGGCCGAACTCGTCGACGAAGACCGCCCCGATCTCAAATTCCCGCCTTTCACCGCCCGTTTTCCGGAGCGGATCCGCGAGCATGGCGGTGATTGTTTCGCGGCGATCCGGTCCAAGGATATCGTCGTCCATCACCCGTATGAAACGTTCGACGTCGTACTGGCCTTCCTCAAGCAGGCCGCCGCCGATCCCGACGTCGTTGCGATCAAGCAAACGCTCTACCGCGCGGGCAAGCAATCGGCGGTGATCCGCGCGCTGATCGATGCCGCCGATGCCGGCAAGTCGGTCACTGCGGTGGTCGAACTCAAGGCCCGTTTCGACGAAGAGCAGAATATCAATTGGGCGGCCGAACTCGAACGTGCCGGCGTCCAGGTCGTCTACGGGTTCATCGACTGGAAGACGCATGCCAAGGTGTCGATGGTGGTACGGCGCGAAGGCGATGGTTTCCGCACCTATTGTCACTTCGGGACGGGCAATTATCACCCGATCACGGCGCGCATTTACACGGACCTGAGCTTTTTCACCGCGGATCCGCGCGCTGGTCGCGATGCGGCGCAATTGTTCAATTACATCACCGGCTATGTCGAACCGGCCGGGTTGGAATTGCTGTCGCTGTCGCCGCTCGGCCTGCGCGACAAACTGGGCGAAATGATCGACGCCGAGATCGATCATGCCCGCGCCGGCCGGCCTGCGGCGATCTGGGCCAAGCTCAACAGTCTGGTCGATCCCGCGATCATCGAAAAGCTCTATCGCGCCAGCGCGGCCGGGGTGGAGATCGACCTGGTCGTGCGCGGCATTTGCTGCCTGCGCCCCGGCGTGCCGGGATTGAGCGAGCATATCCGCGTCAAATCCGTGATCGGCCGCTTCCTCGAACACAGCCGGATCATGGCATTCGGCAATGGCGACGAATTGCCCAATCCGAACGCGAAACTGTTCATTTCCTCGGCTGATTGGATGCCGCGCAACTTCGATCGGCGCGTCGAATATCTCTTGCCGATCGAGAATCCAACCGTGCACGCGCAGGTACTCGACCAGGTGATGGTCGCGAACCTGATTGACGACGAGCAGAGCTGGCGGCTCCATCCCGACGGCAGCTACGAGCGGATCGAACCGGGCAAGCGGCCGTTCAACCTGCACCGTTACTTCATGACCAACCCGTCGCTTTCGGGGCGTGGTCAGGCGCTCAAGGGCTCCGGATCGGTGCCCAGGCTGACCTTCAAGCGGGGCTGAGCGACCCCCGGCCTTGCCCGGGCGACGCGAAAATTGTTCTGGAATGGAACAAAACCGTCCTCGTCGACCGTCTTCACCCTCTTTTCCCTTGCGGTCGGGTGGCAAACGACCATTTAGGCGGCATGCCCTTTAGTAGATTACCCGCGCCCCTCTCCGAGGCGTTGACCGAGCGCGGCTATGCCACGCCCACCGCCGTCCAGGCCGCTGTCCTCGAAAATGACGCCGACGGTCGCGACCTCATCGTTTCCGCCCAAACCGGCTCCGGCAAGACCGTGGCCTTCGGCATGGCGTTTGCGCCGCAATTGTTCGAGGACGACAAGCTGCCGCGCCCGGATTTGCCGCGCGCTCTGGTGATCGCGCCGACGCGCGAGCTCGCGCTGCAGGTCGCGCGCGAGCTGCAATGGCTTTACGGCAAGGCAGGCGCGCGCGTCGCCACCTGCGTCGGCGGCATGGATCCGTCGCGCGAGCGGCGCCAGCTTTCGCACGGTACGCATATCGTGGTGGGAACCCCGGGCCGCCTGCGCGACCATCTCGAGCGTGGCGCGCTCGATCTGTCGGCCTTGTCGGTGGTGGTTCTCGACGAAGCCGATGAGATGCTCGACATGGGCTTCCGCGACGAGCTTGAGGAAATCCTCGACGCCACCCCCTCGGAACGGCGCACTCTGCTGTTCTCGGCGACGATGCCCAAGCCGATCGTCAATCTCGCCCGACGCTATCAGAAGGACGCGCTTTCCATTTCGACGCTGGGCGCCGAGCGGGGTCACGGCGACATTTCCTACCAAGCGCTCGCGGTCGCGCCTTCGGATATCGAGAATGCGGCGGTCAACCTGCTCCGCCTGCACGAGCCGGATACTGCGATCCTGTTCTGCGCGACGCGCGAAGCGGTGCGCCACCTTCATTCCAGCCTGGTCGAGCGCGGATTCGCCGCGGTGGCCCTGTCGGGCGAACACAGCCAGAGCGAGCGTAACCACGCGCTTCAGGCGCTGCGCGACAAGCGCGCGCAGGTCTGCGTTGCGACCGACGTCGCCGCGCGTGGGATCGATCTGCCCTCGCTCAGCCTGGTCGTGCACGTGGAGATCCCGCGCGATGTCGAGGGGCTGAAGCATCGCTCGGGCCGCACCGGTCGCGCGGGCAAGAAGGGCATCGCCGCGCTGATCGTGCCCTTCACGCGCAAGCGCCGGGTCGAGGCATTGCTGCGCGATGCCAAAGTAGAGGCCGAGTGGATTGACCTGCCGACCCCGGCGGTAATCGCCGAAGCCGACCGCAAGCGCCTGCTCGAAACATTGAGCCAGCCGGTCGAGCTTGATACCGAGGACATGGTGATCGGCGCCGAACTGCTCGCCGACCGCGAACCGCATGAAATCGCGGCGATGCTCGTCCGCGCCCACCGCGCCAAGCTCCCCGCGGCGGAGGAACTGCTCGAAGGCATGCCCCAGCGCGCGCCGCGTCCGGAAGGTCCCCGACCCGGCTTTGAGGATATCGTCTGGTTCAGCATCAATATCGGCCGGCGCAACAATGCCGACCCGCGATGGCTGCTGCCCTTGCTCTGCCGCCGCGGCCACATCACCAAACAGGATGTGGGCGCGATCCGGATCGGTACCGACGAAACCCGCTTCCAGATTCCGCGTGCCGCCGCCGGCCGTTTCCAGTCCGCGCTCAAGCGGACCGCGAACGAGGAAGATGGCGACCTGCGTATCGTCCCGTCCGAAGCGCCGCCCCATGGTGGCGGCGGTGGGCCATGTGGACCGCGACCGGGCGGTCCGCGCTTCCAGCCGCGCCCAACCCGTCCCGGCGGGCGCACGCATCGTCCGCGCCAAGCCTGATCCGGCTTGATCGCCTCGGCCCGATCGGCTGAGCCCCGACCTATGGCATCGCGCATCGTCGACCGTCTGCTCCGCGCGCCATTGGCGTCGGGCACGGTTCCCGCTAAACATGGCGCCCGGATGCGCGCCATACCTTTCCCGAAGCGTGAGGCGCAGCAGAGCGAGGTCCCGATCGGGATCATCGACATCGGCTCGAACTCGATCCGTCTGGTAATCTATGAGGGCGAGGGCCGCATCCCTTCGATCCTGTTCAACGAGAAGATCATGGCCGGGCTCGGCAAAGGGCTGGGAAAGACCGGCCTGCTCGATGCCGACGCGGTTGCCCGCACGCTCTCCGCGCTCGCGCGTTTCCGTCGCCTCGCGGAGGATATGGGCGTGGCGAAATTGCGCACCGTCGCCACCGCGGCGGTGCGCGACGCGAGCAACGGCCCGGATTTCATCGCGCGGCTCGCCGAGATCGGGCTTCCCGTCGAACTGTTGCCCGGCACGGCGGAAGCGTCGCTTGCCGGCCATGGCGTGCTCGCGGCGATTCCCGATGCGGACGGGATCGTCGGAGACCTCGGTGGCGGCAGCCTTGAACTGGTCCGGGTTTCGAACGGAGAGGTGGGGCAGGGCGTATCGATACCCTTCGGTGTCCTCCGCCTGTCACAGATGAAGCTGGGTTCGGCTCGCGCGCTCGACCGCGCGCTCGCCAAGGCGCTCGGCAAGGTCGGCTGGAAGGGGACGGGCGAGGGCAAGCCCTTCTACATGGTCGGTGGTTCATGGCGCGCGCTGGCGCGGCTGCACCAGACGCTGACCGACTATCCGCTGCCGATCGTCCATCAATATGTGATGGGGCCCTCGGAAGGACAGCGGCTAGTCCGCGCGCTCGGCCAGCTCGATCCCAAAAGGATCAAGGCGGTCGGCGGCATCTCCAGCTCACGCGTCAATTCACTGGGCGACGCGGCTATGCTGCTTGCCGCGTTGTCTCGACGTCTCAATCCCTCGGCCTTGATCGTTTCCGCTTACGGCCTGCGCGAAGGGTTGCTTCATTCGAGTTTGCCCGAAGCCGTCCAGGCGCTCGACCCGCTGATCGAAGCCGCGCGCGACGAAGGCTCGCGCCAGGGCCGTTTCCTGGAGCATGGCGATTTGCTCGATCGCTGGATCGCGCCCTTGTTCACGGACGAGCCGCGCCAGCTCGCGCGCCTGCGCCACGCCGCCTGCCTGCTCGCCGACGTGGGCTGGCGTGCCCATCCCGAATTCCGCGCGGAGCGCGGCCTCGATGTGGCGCTGCACGGCAATTGGGTTGCGATCGACGCCGCCGGGCGCGCGATGCTCGGCCAGGCGCTCTTCACCCATTTCGGCGGCGAAGGCGTCTGTCCGATCGTGAACCAGCTGATCGGCTATGATCTGGCCGCCCGCGCAATGCGCTGGGGGTATGCGATGCGGTTGGGTCAGCGCCTGTCAGGCGGCGTACCCGAGCCGCTTGAATCGAGCAGCCTGTCCCTTGCTGACGGCGTGCTGCTGCTGACGTTGCGCGGCGAGGATTCGGCGCTCTACGGCGAAGCGGTCGAGCGCCGGCACAAATTGCTCGCCGAGTCGCTCCAGCTCAAGATCGCGGTCAGGACGGCCTGACCGAAATCCTCGGCTGATCAGCCGAGCTCGCTCATCACCATCTTGCCGCCCTTTACGCTGAAGGCGAGGCGGCCTTCGCACAGATCCAGCGCATCCTTGCCGAAGACATCGTAGCGCCAGCCCTGCAGCATCTGCAGCCCCTCGCGCTGGCCGGCGGCCATGGCGTCGATCTCATCGCCGCGTGCGATCAGCCGCGGCGCCACATCGGCGTCACGCGAACGGATCTTGAGCAGCAATTTAAGCAGGTCGGCGACCAGAGCGCCTTCCTTGCCGAGGCCAGGGCGGCGGTCGTCACGAGGCGGCATCTCTGCTTCGCTCAGCGCCGTCGCGCCTTCCAGCGCGCCCATAAGCCGCGCGCCGATGTCGTTATTGGCCCAGCTTGCCGCCAGTCCGCGCACCTTGGCTAGGTCCGCCTGGCTGCGCGGCGGATGAACCGCGAGGTCGGCAAGCGTCTCGTCCTTGATCAGGCGGCCGCGCGGCAAATTCTTGCGGCGTGCTTCGCGCTCGCGGAACGCCGCGACCGCCTTGAGGCGGCCCAGCACTTCGGCCTTGCGGCTCGGCACCTTGACCCGCTGCCACGCGAGATCGGGATCGTTCACATAATTGGCGGGGTCCGCGATCCGCTCCATCTCGTCATCCAGCCAGGCGCCCCGCCCGGTCTTGCGCAGCTTTTCGAGCATGCGCGGGAAGATCTGGACCAGATAGGTCACGTCCCCGATCGCATAATCGATCTGGCGCTTGTCGAGCGGGCGGCGGCTCCAGTCGGTAAAGCGCGCGCCCTTGTCCAGCTTCACGCCGGTCATGCTCTCGACGAGGTTCGAATAGCCGACCTGTTCGCCCATGCCGAGCGCCATCGCCGCGATCTGCGTGTCGAACAAAGGATGCGGCGTGCGCTGGGTGAGATTGTGGACGATTTCGATATCCTGCCCGCCGGCATGGACGACCTTCAGCACATCCTCATTGTCGACCAGCAGATTCAGCAGGGGCGTAAGATCGATATCCGGGGCGAGCGGATCGATCGCGGCGGCCTCGTTCTCGTCGGCGATCTGCACGAGGCAGAGTTCGGGCCAATAGGTGTTTTCGCGCATGAACTCGGTATCGACCGCCACGTAGGGGCTCTTGGCGAGCCGGGCGCAGAGTTCGGTAAGAGTCGCGGTGTCGGAAATCAGAGGATGAATATGCATTGGGGTTAGCCCCATAGCGAGAGCGGGGCGGGTTGACAAAGAGGGTTGCGGAATCAATGCGCATCGCTCGCAAATAAAACCGTCACCCCAGCGAAAGCTGGGGTCTCAGGAGCAAGGCTTGACCTTCTCACGAGATGCCAGCCTTCGCTGGCATGACGAAATCGGGAAATCTCTATGCACGCCTATCGCACCCATACCTGCGCCGGCCTTTCGGCTGCCAATGTCGGCGAAACGGTTCGCCTGTCGGGCTGGGTCCATCGCAAGCGCGACCATGGCGGCGTGTTGTTCGTCGATCTGCGCGATCATTATGGGCTGACCCAGATCGTGGCCGACAGCGACAGCCCCGCGCTGGCTGTGCTGGAGCGTCTGCGCGTCGAGTCGGTCGTAACGATCGACGGCGTGGTGAAGGCGCGCGCGGAGGGGACGCAGAATGCCAACCTCGCCACCGGCGCGATCGAGGTGTTCGCCAAGGGCGTCACTGTCCAGTCCGAAGCGCAGGAATTGCCGCTGCCGGTCGCGGGCGAGGCCGATTATCCCGAGGAAATCCGCCTCAAGAACCGTTTCCTCGATCTGCGCCGCGAGACGCTGCACGCCAATATCATGCTGCGTTCGAACGTGATCGCGTCGTTGCGCCGCCGCATGATCGATCAGGGTTTCACCGAATTCCAGACGCCGATCCTGACCGCCTCGTCGCCGGAAGGCGCGCGCGATTATCTCGTTCCCAGCCGCGTCCATCCCGGCAAATTCTACGCGCTCCCGCAGGCGCCGCAGATGTTCAAGCAGCTGCTGATGGTCGCGGGCTTCGATCGCTACTTCCAGATCGCGCCCTGCTTCCGCGACGAGGATGCCCGCGCCGACCGGTCTCCGGGTGAATTCTACCAGCTCGATTTCGAGATGAGCTATGTCACGCAGGACGACGTGTTCGCCGCGATCGAGCCCGTCCTCCACGGCGTGTTCGAGGAGTTCGCCGACTGGCAGGGCAAGGGCCGCACCGTCAGCCCGTTGCCCTTCAAGCGCATCCCGTACCGGGAATCGATGCTGAAATATGGCAACGACAAGCCCGATCTGCGCAACCCGCTGATCATCTCGGACGTGTCCGAGGCCTTTATCGGTTCCGGTTTCGGTCGTTTCGCCTCCATCGTCGAGAGCGGCGATGTGGTCCGTGCGATTCCGGCGCCGAACACCGCCGAGAAGAGCCGCAAATTCTTCGACGACATGAACGCCTGGGCTCAAGGCGAAGGCTTTGCCGGGCTCGGTTATGCCACCCGCAAGGGCGGCGAATGGGGCGGCCCGATCGCCAAGAACCATGGCGAGGACAAGATGTCCGCGCTCGCCGACAGCCTCGGCCTCGGGCCGGACGACGGTCTCTTCTTTGCAGCCGGCAAGGAAGCGCAGGCGGCCAAGCTCGCGGGCCTCGCCCGCACGCGCGTTGCCGATCAGCTCGGCCTGATCGACGAGAAGCGCTTTGAATTCTGCTGGATCGTCGACTTCCCGATGTTCGAATATGACGAGGACAACAAGAAGATCGACTTCAGCCACAACCCCTTCTCGATGCCGCAGGGCGAGCTGGAGGCGCTGGAGACCAAGGATCCCCTCGATATCCTGGCTTACCAGTATGACATCGTCTGCAACGGAGTGGAGCTGTCGTCGGGCGCGATCCGGAACCACCGTCCGGACATCATGTACAAGGCGTTCGAAATCGCCGGCTACAGCCAGGCGGACGTCGACACCAATTTCGCGGGCATGATCAACGCGTTCAAATATGGCGCGCCGCCGCACGGCGGCTCGGCGCCGGGCGTCGACCGTATCGTCATGCTGCTTGCCGACCAGCCCAACATCCGCGAGGTCATCGTATTCCCGATGACGCAGAAGGCCGAGGACCTGATGATGGGCGCCCCCGCCTTCGTCACGCCCAAGCAGTTGCGCGAGCTCAACATCCGCGTGGTCGACCAGCCGGGCTCCAAGCCCGGCGCACAGCCGACCGCCGAGGCGGTCTCGCCCAAGGCGGGGTGATCGCAGGCCGAGCGGTGAGGCGATGGGATCCCCCGGCGCTTCGCCGGGGTGACCCGTACTGAGATCAGCCCGGCCGCTTCACTGTCAGCGTCAGGCGGCCGAAGTCGATTTGGGCCTGCAATTCGGTCAGCAGTTCGGCGCCGATCACACCGTCGAAGTCGGGCATTCCGTTGCCGCGGCTGACCGCTCTCAGCTGCGTCAGGTCGAGGCAATCGACCGGCAGCTGGCTGATCTTGAGTGTGCCCAGCCGCAGATCGACATGTGTGCTGATCCTCTTGCCTGCCACGCCGGTAAGGCCGAACCCTTGCTGTCCGGTGTCGACCAGCGGCACCCCGAGTTTTCGCGCCACGTCGATGTCGATCACCGTGCTCGCCCCCGTATCCAGGAACAGGAGCAGGTCGCGGCCCATTACGGGCACAGTCAGGTAAAGCTTCCCGTCGATCGCGCGCCTCAGCCGGATCGTGACCGAGGACGGGCCTTCGAACCAGACGGGCGGTTCGGCCGGCTGCGCCGCGGCCGGCAGCACCCACAGAGCAGCCGCCCCGACCAGGAAAGCCCGCCGCAGCATGTCAGTTCTTAGGCACGCCGCGCACCTCGATCTGCAGCGCCGGCTCCCTGGTAAGCCACTTCCTGACGACCGCTTTCACCTCGCCCGCCGTGACTTCCTGATAACCGGTCACGCCAGTGCGCAGCATCGTCAGATAACGCGGGTCGTCGAGGTCGCCCTGCAGCATCTGCGCCCAATAATTGTTGAGCTTGCGACCCCGTTCGTTGTTGCTGACGATCGGCGCCACCGCCCGCGTCAGCTCGTCGGCGGTCGGCCCGTCTTTCGCCAGCGCCTGCGCGATTTCGCGCGTGGCCTTTTCGAAATCGGCAAGCCGCCCTGCCTTGAGCTGGCTGACAGCCATCAGCACGCCATAATCGGGGAAGGTCTCCGACTGGCTGTTCGACACGGACGGCGTGTACGTTCCGCCCTCGCTCTCGCGGAACCGATCGTACAGGCGCGACTGCATGATCTGCCCCGCCACATTGAGCGCGCGCATTTGCTTGAGGTCCCTGAGCGAGCCTGTGGTTGCCCATATGGTCGCGGCAAGCAGCTGCTCGGGGTCGCCGCGATGGGTGAAGATCAGGGGCTGGGCGACGTGCCTGGGCGGCCGTATCGCCAGGTGAGAAGCAGGCACCTTCGCGGCCGGTTCGGTGACGGCGGCGCCAAAGGTCTGCCGGGCGGCCTCGATCGCGGCATCGGTGTTGATGTCGCCCAGAATCAGGACCTTGCGCGGCCCTCCTGCAATGAGCGGCTGCCAGAAGGCGCGAAACGCCTCAGGAGTCACCGCGGCCGCCTCGCTCTTGGAAGGAAAGGCGTATCTTTTGTCGCCGTCATGCATCGGAAGGCCCGCAAAGGCGCCGAGCACGGATCCCGGCGAGGCATAGACAGAATCGTAATTCTGCACGAAGCCGTCACGCACGCGTTCGAATGCCTTGCTGTCGAAACGCGGTTCGCGGATCGCCGCGTCGAGCAGGCGCAGCTGGTCGACCAACTGGACTGCGGTGGTCACACCCGCCCAGGTGAAGCCGCGCTCGCCCGTACCAAAATTGAGGCCAATCCGTTTGCCCGCAGTCGCGCGCTCAAGCGCGGTCAGGTCGAGCGGTCCGACCCCGCCTTGAACGATCGCCGACCCCGTCCACAACAATGGCGGGGTCTTGGGATCGAGCGCAGACAGACCGTCACCGGCCGTCGCCACGACCACGATGCCCGCCTGCTCATAGCCGTTGGGCCGAAGATCGACTTCCACGCCATTGTCGAACTTGACGCGGGTCACTCCAAGGTCGGGGATAGTCGTTCGCCACACGATTTTGCCCGGGCTACCCGGCCGGCCGAGATCGTCGAGGCTGACATGTTTCTCTTGGGTCCGGGCGGCAGCCTTGGTTGCGCGCGCTTCGGCCAGCGCCGCCCCGAGCGCGTCATTTCCGCCGTCGATCGGCGTGGAACCGAGCAGGATCGCGCGCGCGTCGCCCTGGATCGCCGCACGCATCGCCGCACCGACATTCTCCGGCGTCAGCGTCTTGCGCTGCTTTTCGAAGAAATCGAGCGTGAAGGCCGCTTCCGCGACCACTTCGCCCTCATTGACGGCATTGGTGAGCTGATTGGCGTAGGCGGGCGACTGCGTCGTCGCAGCGCCCGCCGCAGCGGATTGCAACCCGGCCTCCAGGGTGGACGTCACTTCGTCGATCTCATCCTGGCCAGGGACGGTGGCGACCGCATCGGCGAGGATGCCGTAGACTTCCGACAGAGCCTGGCGCCATTGACCCTGCTTGGGGGAAATCGCCACTAGCATCGTGTCCGCGATATGGCGTTGCTTGCCATAGCCCGCGCCCGCGCTGAGGAAACTCGCCCCTTCGCGGGCCTTGCGCGCAAACCGCCGCGACAGGATCTGCACGGCGACCGCGCGATTGAGGTCCGCCGTTTCGCCGGCGACCGTATCGGGGCGGTCGTCATGCTGTGTGACCCAGGTCAACGAAAGCTGGTTCGGGGCCTGTGGATCCGTGATCACCGCAGTAGGCGTTTTTGGGGCCGTCGGCCGGCCGTAATCGGGTTCGGCAGGCGGCGTTCCCCGACCGGCCCAGTCGCCGAAATGGCGGCGGACGGCATCTTCCAGCACGGCCGGATCGGCATCGCCCACGATTATCACGGTCGCCCGCTCGGGCCGGTACCAGCGGTCATAGAAGGCGCGGAGCCGGTCCGCCGTGGCGGCGTTCAGCGTTTCGTCGGTACCAGCGACATCCGCCTTTGCCGCGCGGGTCCCAGCCAGGATCAGAGCTTTCGACGTGTCCTGGAAACGCTTCGCCAGCGGCGTCTGCCGCAACGCGCGCTCGGCGGTCACGACCTTGCGTTCGATATCCACGAGCTTGGGATCGAAATTGGCGCTGGTCACCATCTCGGACAGCAGGTGCAGGGCCGTATCCATTGACGCCGGATCGTTCTTCGGCAGGTCGAGCTGGTAGAGGGTCTGGGTCAGGTTGGTGAAGGCGTTGGTGTCGGTTCCGAAGGCGGCGCCCAGCCGTTGCCAGGTACGGATGCCTTCGCCATCGGGCACGGTCTTGGTGCCGCGGAAGGTCATATGCTCGATGAAATGGGCATAGCCCATCTCGTCGTCGCGCTCCATCAGCGCCCCCGCGTCGATCCGGACGCGGATCGACAGGCTGTTCGCGGGGTATTTGTTCTGACGCACGGCGTAACGGAGACCGTTGGCCAGCACGCCGAACCGCCATTTATCGTCGACCGGCAGGTCGCTACCCTGGAACAGCCAGGGGACGGCGGCTGCGGCCTGTGCAGGAGGCGGGGGCGCGGGGAGGGGCTTGGTCTGGGCGAAGGCGGGGCCGATGAGCGCGAGAACGGCTACGGCGGAAAGGAGGCGCGTCACGGCAGGCTGCATCTGGTAATCCCCAAGGTCCGGGCCGGTCTTAGCGGTCCGGTGCGGTTATGGCGACGCAATCTTGACCGGAGATGACCGGGAAAAGCCTAGGAATTCGGATAGAGTATCGCGACGACCTCATAGTCGCGCGCACCCGCCGGAAGATCGACCCTGCGGACGTCCCCGATCGCGGCACCGCGCAGCGCGCGGGCAAGGGGGGAACGCCAGCTGATCCGGCCCGAGCCGGCGTCAGCTTCATCCTCGCCGACAAGCGTGACGGTGCGCTCGTTATCCTGTTCGTCGGCGACGGTGACGGTCGCGCCGAACCATGCACGGCTGCGATCACCCTGCTGGGCAGGATCGACGACTTTCACCGCCTTCATCCGGCGTGACAGATGCGACAATTCCCGGTCGATCTCGCGCAGCTTTTTGCGGCCGTAAATATAGTCACCATTCTCCGACCGGTCGCCATTGCCTGCCGCCCAACTGATCGTTTCGACCAGTTTGGGTCGTTCCTGGCTGAACAGCAGTTCGTAACGTTCGCGCATCGCTCGGAAGCCTGCGGGCGTGATCGGCTGGGCGTCAGACATATCCTTTACCCCGGTCACCCCAGCGAAAGCTGGCATCACGGCTGAGAGAGGGTGAACGCAACGGTCGCCTCACCCGCCGTCCTTCTTGCCGAGATAATAAGACAGCCGGTCCTTCTCCGGCGTCCTGGCCCGTTCCGGGTTGAAAAGGTCATAGACGACCGCATTTTCCAGCACCTTCTGCACGTAGGTGCGCGTCTCGGTGAAGGGAATTGCTTCGATCCAGTCGACCATGTCGACACCGGGCAGGCGGGGATCGCCGTTGGCGCGGATAAACTTGTTCACATTGCCCGGCCCGGCATTGTAGCTGGCCACCGCGAGCACATAATTGCCCTGATAATAATTCAGCATTCGGTCGAAGAAGCTCGATCCGATCATCACATTATAGTCGACCTCGGTCAGCCGGCCCGGTTCCCAGGGCAAACCCAGCTTGCCGGCTTGCTCGCGCGCGGTGGGGTTCATCATCTGCATCAGGCCGCGCGCGCCCGCGCCGCTCTGCGCCTGTCGATCGAACTGGCTTTCCTGGCGGGCGATGGCGTGGATGATCGTCCAGTGCGTCGCCATGGCGGGCGGTACGGGCACGGTCGGGAATCCCAGCCGGATCGGGTCGCGCGCGCCCGATTTGCGCGCGTTGCGCGACACGATCACGCCAAGGTCCGGCCGCTGCAGCGACTTTGACAGCTCCATTGCCAGCGCATGATCGGTATCGCTGTCGGCATCGGCCGCGATCTTGCGGATGAACTGGGTCTGCGTCTGCCAGTCGCGCTGCTCGCCCAGCAGCCGCGCCGCCCGCACCACTTCCCGATTGGCGAAGGCGGCACGCGTCTCGGGTGCGATGTCGAGCGGGGCGGGGTCGGGCGGAACCGCGATCGGCCGGCCGAGCCGCTCGGTCGCGAGCTGGCCGTAGAATTGATCCACGTTGGCCGCGGCTAGCGAGAAGTGGGCGGTGGCCGCGGCCGCATTGCCCGCCGCCTGCGCGGCGCGGCCGGCCCAATATTCGCCCTTGGCCTGGCTTCCTGGGCTTTGCGAAGCCTGCGCGTAAAGGCGGAACACCGCCTCCGCATCCTGCGGCCGGTTGAGCTGCTTGAGCGCAGTGGTGCCGGCCAGCCAGGCCAGGCTGGTATAGGGATCGCGCAGCTTCAAATCCTGCGCGCGGATATTGGTCCCGGCCGCAAAGGCATGGTCCAGATTGGCGGCGATGCCATAAGCGAGCGCCCATTGCTTGTCGTGCGCGGCGGCAGTCGCGAAGGTCAGCAGCGCGGTAAGATAGGCCTGCGGATCGAACGCCGGCGCATCGAGCGTCTCCGCCCGCGCCAGATAGGTGCGCGCGTCCAGCTCCCGGGCATTGGCGCGCAGCCACATGGCCCGATCGATGATGAAGCCCGCGTCGTGATCGGCCTCGGGAACGGCCGCGGCCTGCGCCGCCGCGTCGGCGGCATTCGTCTGGAAGGCCAGGCGTGCGGCATAGATGGGGCGGCGCTGAGCGCTCACCGAATTCAGCTGACGCGACGCGGCGGACGAGGCGCGAGCCCAAAGCAGCACCTCCATCCTCTGGTCTTGTTCGGACGGGGTGAACTGGCTGCCGAACCTTGCGAGCAGCCGGGTTTCGTCGTCGGGCGCGAGCGGACCCATCGTCCAGGCGGCCGCCGCGGCAATGCGTGCCTTGTCGGCCCGACCGAGCGCGGCCAGAGCCTCGGCATAGCGCACCCGCCCGGCCGAACTCAGCGGCGGGAAAGCATCGAAAAATTGCGCCACCAGCGTCGGATCGGTTTGATCCGGTACTATCTGGCGTTCGGCGGCACGGCGCATGCCGGGCTCGCCCGGCCAGCCGCGATGCGCGATCAGGAAGCGCGCATAATCGGCGAAAGGCAGGCGGTCGCTCTGGCGCAGCCTTTGCCACTCGTCGATCGCGGGCCAGAGCGCGTCTGTCCTGGCGGGCCGTGCCGGCGTTGCCGTGCCGCCCCCACCATTGTCCTGATCAGTCACCGTGAAGTGTGATGGCGTGGACTGACTGGTGATCGTCGCGGCGGCCGCGGCCACCGAAAGCAGCACAAGGGCCGCCGGTCCGAACTTGCGAATGCCGGACAGGCGGCTATCAGGCGCCCAGGGCCGACGGTTACGGTTGCGCTTCATGCGCCTAATATGGCGCTCAAGAGTCGGAAGGTGAAGGGAAAGCGGATGTTTAGCGGGTCGATTCCTGCCTTGGTCACGCCAATTCGTGATGGCGCGATCGACGAGAAAGCGTTTCGCGCGCTCGTCGACTGGCAGATCGAATCCGGGTCCTCCGCGCTGGTGCCGTGTGGCACGACCGGCGAAAGCGCGACCATGACGATCGAGGAGCATGACCGCGTCGTGCGAATCTGCATCGAACAGGCGGCCGGGCGCGTGCCCGTGATCGCGGGTTGCGGGTCGAACGACACAGCGGTTGCGCTTCACCATATGGAATCGGCCAAGGCGGCCGGAGCCGATGCGGCCCTGGTGGTTCCGCCTTATTATAACCGCCCCAATCAGGAAGGCGTGCTTGCCCATTTTCGTGCGCTTGCCGCGGGCTGCGATTTGCCGATCATGCTCTACAATGTGCCCGCGCGTACGATCGTTGACATCTCGGTCGAGACGATGGGCGAGCTGGCCAGGCTGCCGACGGTGATCGGGGTCAAGGATGCGACCGGCAATGCCGCGCGCGTCTCTGCCCAGCGCGGCGCGTGCGGCAAGGACTTCATCCAGCTTTCGGGCAATGACGATATGGCGCTGGGTTTCATGGCGATGGGCGGCAGGGGCTGTATCTCCGTCACCGCCAACGTCGCACCGCGCGAATGCGCCGAATTCCAGAACGCGTGCGCCGAGGGCCGATGGGAGGATGCGCTTGCGTGGCAGGACAGGCTCTTCCCGCTACACACGGCTTTGTTCACCGACGCGTCGCCCGGGCCGATCAAATATGCGATGGGTAGGGTTCTCCCCGATTTCCCGACCGAATTGCGCCTGCCGATGACGCCGCCCGGCGCGGCGAGCCGCGCCGCGGTGGATGCGGCGCTCGCGCATGCCGGAATCGCCTGAGGGGATACGCGCCGGAAGGTGCTCGGCCACGGACGTGAGCTTCGAAGACGCTAATCATTCGCGCCACACGAGACAGTCTATCGGCAAGGTGATTTCCTCGGTTCGTCGCACTACGCGCCCGGACCGCCCGTCCCCCAAGTAGTTCGCCTGGCGTTATTCATGTGGCGGACAGGTGAGCCTGAACAGGCAGCGCTGCCGGGGGCGGTGTGAGAGGAGTTGCTCAATGAGTTTGATTTCCAGGACGTCAGGCGTCCGCTTTTTGCTGGCCGCGTTGACTGTGTCCGCGTCTGGCGCCGTATTCGCGCAGCCGGAGGCATCCGATAGCAGCATCGTCATCAATGGCGTGAAGACCGCAGGTCCTGAGATCAAGGGCGTGATCGCGGCGCGGAATGGCGAGAAGATCAAGGTCGTCGCCGCTGATGGCACCGCCACGATCGTCGGCGTCAACGACGCTACTCAGGTCAGGACAGGAGGCGGCCTGTTCAGCGCCCATAACAAGCTCGCTGCGGATTCGCTGCTCAACGGGCTGCCGGTGACCGTCAAGACCTCGCGTATGGGCGATGCGCAATCGGGCGAGCTCGTGGCCGACCGGATCACCTTCCGGAACAGCGACCTCAAGACCGCGACGATGATCCGCAACGGGACAAATCAGCGCTTCGAGGAGCAGACCGCCGCGACCGAGAATCTGCGCGGCCACCTTGGCGACATCGACAAATATAATATCAAGAGCACGACCGAGGTGCATTTCGACACCGGCAAGACCGAATTGTCGGCGCAGGACAAGGCGCAGCTCTGCAATACGGCCAGCCAGGCCCAGGCCCAGGAAAATGCGCTGCTGCTGGTAGTCGGCTACACCGATGCGACCGGAAGCGACGAATATAACCAGCAACTGAGCGAGAAGCGTGCAGGCCGCGTCATCAACTATCTTCAGCAGCAGTGCGGGTGGAAGCCCTATCGCATGCTGACCCCGACCGGCATGGCGAAGGCGGATCCGGCCGCGCCCAACGACACGCCCGAGGGCAAGGCGATGAACCGCCGTGTCGCGGTGAACGTGCTGGTCAGCAAGAGCGTGGACGGCCTCTAAAAGCGGGTGAAATGGCGTCGGGGGCGGTCGAGGCCGCTCCCGATCCGCTCTCCCGATGCCGGCAATTTGGGGCTGACACCCGCCAGACCTCAGGCGGAACGCGGGCTGCCGAGCGTTGCCAGACGAAGCATATCAACATCCAGCACCATCGCGATACCGCCGGTGCTGAATGACAGCCCGACCACGCCCGCGCCGGCCGGGAGGGTGCCGTCGAGTGGCTTCACCATGATCTGGCGGTGATCGGTGACCTCGCGCACGCGGATACCGAAATCGCCCGCGTCGGACTGCACCACGACGACGATCGTCGCCTCGGCATTTTCGTCTGTGCTACCGCCAGCCAGCGCGGCGGCCAGATCGACCAAAGGCAGATAAGCGCCCCGGAAACGCATGAGGTGCGATCCTGAACCGACCGAGGCGAGATCGGCGGGCTCGGGCCGCAATATTTCCACTGCCCGATCGACCGGGATCGCACCGATCTGGGCGCCTGCGCCGACGATCAGCGCCTCCAGCATCGCGCGTGAGCGGGGCAGTTCCAGGCGCAAGACCGGCCCTGTCTCCGTAGAGAGCACCGCCGCGCGGCCGCGTACGGCAGCGACAGCTGTCTCTAGCCCGGGCGGCATGGAAGCGCCCGCAATCTCTATCGTCAGCACGCCCTTCGTTTCCTGCGCGGACAGGCTGTTCGGCGGGGTCCGAGCGAGCAGCGGGGCCAGCGCGGGCAGGACAGGCCCAATCACCGCGGGCTCGATCTCGATGTCCCATCCCGGGAAACCATGGGATGCCTCCGCTGTCACCGGGCGCTGGAGCAGCATGCCGAGCGGTGACAGCCCGACGGCGATCGCATTCTCCTGCAAAGTGCGGAGCCCATCGCCCATCGCCTTGAGTTCGGCCACGAGTGCGCGATCGAGCGAAGGCGCGCGCGTCACGATAGCCGCATGGCGCATCATCAATTCCTCGACATCGGCCATCAGCCGCTCGATCTTGATGCTCTGTGTGTCGGACAGGGGCTCGGCCGGCGATAGGCCCGGCCCGGGAGCGGCATCAGCGGACGGGGAGGCCGCATCTACCAGCGCGTCTCCGCCAAATTCGGCCAGCGCGTCCGACAGCGCGGCCGGATCGGTATCGACGGGCACATGAAGGTCGAAACGCAACAGAATGCGGTCCGCCTCGATCGCGCCGACGCTGGGAATAAGGTCGGGCAGGATGGCGACGACGGCGACGCCGCTTTCGTGCAGGCGGCGCAGCGCTTCGGCCGGCTCTCGCCCGTAATCGAGCGCGGCATCGGTGAAGCTCAATCGCTGGCGCGGCGTTGCGGAATCATGGTTCGCGGCCGGCTCGGCAAGCAACAGGCGGCCCATGCCCGTCTGCGCAATGCGCGCCTGCAACGCCGGCGAGGGGTTGGCGAGTGTCAGGCTGCCGTGCTCCCGCGCCAGTGCCGCCCCCAGCACAGCGAGGAATTGCAACCCGGCGAGACCGATTTCCTCGACCTCCGAGGCCTCCACGATCAGATTCCGCGCATGCGACCCCGCGTCCTGCAGGCGCTTGGCCAGCCGCAGTGCTTCCAATGTGTCGATACCGGCCGGTAGCCGAACCAGGGCTGCGTCCGTCTCGCCCGGTTCATGCGTCAACCGACAATCCCCCAATCGGCACCATAAGTGCCGATCATGAGGGGCGGGCGGAAGGCGGACAAGAGGATTATCAGCGCGCCGGCTCGAACGTTGGATATGGTCAACCCTGCGCGGCATGTCACCGCGGACCCGGCGGCATCCAATGACATGCCCGAAGGTGAAGCGATGAGCCACCGTCGCGGTGAACTTGCTAGTCAGCAAGGGGGTGGATGAGCTTGTAGATTTGGTTAAGCAAGAGTCTTGCTTTTTTATTAGAGCCCCAAAGATCTTCTAATCGTGGCGTTAAGTTCGCGAATGAATTCAGTTCCTTTTTCGGAACTCCACATCACGGTCGTGCAATGATTGGTATCAAAATGGCTCGCATGTTCATTGAATTTAGACCGCTCACAAATATAAATCACCGGCTTCCCGAGGCCTTCAGCGTAACCGGCCTCCCAATATGCACCACGGTTTTCATGCGTTAGATCAACCAGCATGAATGCAGCGTCCCTGATTTGCGCTCGTAAAATATTATCGATTATTCCGGCCCTCGCAACGTCGCGTAAATCTACTAGGTCGAAACCTAGTGTCTTCACGCCCGGTTTGATCACGCTTGAAACAAATGGATCCAGAATTTCATCTCCAAATTTTAATGCGATGAATCCGTAAGAAGAGGAAAATTGACCGGATTTCTCCTGCTCAAACTGCTCCCACCCGTCCAGCGTGAGGTCAATGTTTGCTAGTCCGTAGGGATCGCTAAAGGTCGCCGCATCGACACCAGACATTAGCCCTTTCCCTATTAAACTTCGGACCAACTTAAGGCCGAAGGCGCGATTCGGGGCTCCTATGGTTGAATGAAAGTCGGTCGGTAATTGAGTTAACGGCTGAAAATCCTCCCTTATAAGATTACCGATAATACGAAGTGCGTTCATAACTTGCTGAGACGGAGAAGGTAGGCGTTGGTTTGATTGAATTAAACTTTCTATTGCGTCCGTGCTTATTAAAATACTAGCAGTAGACTGACTCGATTTAAGTCGTATCTGGTGTGATAATATTGCACGGTGCATCGATGTTAGTACTGGCGTATTTGGGCGTAAGTAATCATCCAATGCTTCGAATGTCGCTGTATATTTTCCGCAGACATCGCATTTGAAAAGAACGTTGCCCATTCGGAGTTGTGTTTCTGAGCATGCAAATCCGTCTGCGGAATCGCATATAGAGCATTTTGCCATGGGGTCACACCCGCTGAGACAGTATTAAGATCAATCCATCGCGGCAGAATAGTTTGGGCCGTGGGCTTCGTCCCAATTCTCTGTGGCTCGCCGGTCGTTCCAAACCGCTTGTGCGTCCCTCGATAGGCGGACGGGTTCGGCAGCGCTGCCGCGCATGTCGACGAGCTGAAGGTGCACCAAGCGAGTTGCGGCAGTAATCGTATTTGGCAAACTGAGAAGGTTGCGGACTCCAAAGCGCAGCCTCTCATTGTTTACACCGTAATTGCTATCGATCTGTCCGGCTACAACCAGCAGTCCATTTTCTATGTTAGTTGATGCAGTAATAAACGTCCCGATCAAGCCCGAAGTTTTGATTCTAACAATCTGCTTCGGCTCAATGACTATATATTCATCAGCTGATATCTTAAAGGAGTTTTTCTTATTAGAAAATGTATGGACCACTTCATACTCTCCGTCGTCTCCTCGTCTAAGAACGCGACCGGGCGTCAACGTGTAGGCGGCTGCCTTCAGATTGTTCTGCTCGAAAGGATCGATCGAAAGGCAGCCGCTCTCCATTAAGTCTTTCAACTGCTTGTTTGTGACAACATTTCCGTACATATAGCCATCCCCCGGAAATTCTTGATTTTGCTATGTTAAACTGGAAGTTTGCCCCCTTCGACATTCGGAAGCGCTCTCCGTTTGCCGATCTTTGTCCGCCTCAGATTAACCACGAGAGGAAAGATCGCAAAGACGATCGTTCCAAATTGGTCGCGAAACTTCTGCCTATAAAATCCCGTAAAACTCCCAACCCTAGCCACACCCCCCGCAACCTCCTACATCGCATCCGAATCCCATGGCACGCCCCCGTCCTCCCGAATTCGACAAGAAGAAGATCGTCGCCGAGAACCGGCGCGCGCGGTTCGAATATTTCCTTGAGGAGTTTTTCGAGGCGGGGATCGCGCTGACGGGGACTGAGGTGAAGTCGCTCCGCTTCGGCGAGGGGTCGATCGCGGAATCCTATGCCGAGGTGAAGGACGGCCAGGCTAGCCTGGTCAACGCCAACATTCCCGAATTCAGCCATGGCAACCGGTTCAACCACGAGCCCAAGCGTCCGCGTAAGCTGCTGCTGCACGAGCGCGAGATCGAGAAGATCCACAAAGGGTTGAGCCGGGAGGGCATGACGCTGATCCCCATGTCGGTCTATTTCAACAGCCGCGGCCGCGCCAAGGTCGAGCTCGCGCTCGCCAAGGGCAAGAAATTGCATGACAAGCGCGAAACGGTGAAAGACCGGGACTGGAAGCGGGACCAGCAAAGACTGTTGCGGGATCGCGGCTAGCCCTTCGGCTTGCCTTCCATCGGCCGCCGCCTTTTCAATTTCGGTCGGTGTCGCGGTGCGCGGCCTCACTCGCAGCGTCACGCTGGCCCAATCATCGATTTTCGGATCCGGTTTTTTTGTGTTCCTCCGTGGCCGGCGGGTCAGAAGTCTTTGCGCGGCTGGCTTGAGGCGCTAACTCCTTGCCATACGAAGATTTCGCAGGATTACCCTCAATGACCTCCAAATCCCTCTTGCTGCTCGCCGGCAGCCTGTTCGCTTTCTCGTCCGTCCTGACCGCGCCTGCCATCGCCCAGACCGCCGCGCCCGCAGGCGTCGCGGCCACGGCCGACAAGCCCTCGATCGGCTCCTTCGGATTTGACGAAGCGGGCATGGATCGCTCGATCGCGGCGGGCGACGATTTCTACGGCTTTGCGAATGGCAATTGGGCCAAGACCACCGCCATTCCGGCCGACAAGTCCAATTTCGGATCGTTTGAGGTGTTGGCGGATCTGTCGCGCCAGCGCACGCGCGGCATCCTTGAGGATGCCAAGGCCGATCCCGCGTCGAAGATCGGCGTGGCCTATTCGACCTATCTCGACACCGCGACGATCGAGTCGAAGGGGCTGGCGCCGATCCAGCCGTGGCTCAACAAGATCAAGGGGCTGAAATCCAAGGCGAGCTATGCGAGCCTTGCCGCCGAGGCGGATCGCGCGGGGATAAGCGGCGTGTTCGCTGACGGCGTCGGCCAGGACGACAAGAATCCTGACGTCTATGCGCTCGGCCTGTATCAAAACGGACTGGGCTTGCCCGACCGCGATTATTACCTGTCGAGCGACGCCAAGCTGGCCGAGGCGAAGACCGCCTACCAGACGCATATCGCGAAAATGCTGACGCTTGCGGGTGAGCCCAATGCCGCAGCCCGCGCCAAGGCGATCGTCGATTTCGAAACCGAGATCGCGAAGGTAAGCTGGACGCGGACCGACAGCCGCGACGCGACCAAGACCTACAACAAGATGACCGTCGCGGCGCTGACCAGGTCCGCCCCGGGCTTCGATTTCGTCACCTATTTCAAGGGCATCAACACGCCGGTCGATACCGTGCTTGTGGCGCAGCCGAGCGCGGTGACCGGGATTGCCAAGCTCGTCGCCAGCGCCCCGCTTGGCGTCCTCAAGGATCAGATGCTCGTACGGTCGCTTGATGCCTATGCGGGTGTGCTGCCGCGTACGTTCGATCAGGAGCATTTCGCCTTCTTCGGCACCACCCTGTCGGGCATTCCGCAGCAACAGGACCGCTGGAAGCGCGGCGTGGATTTCGTGAGCGATGCGCTGACCGACGACGTCAGCAAAGTCTATGTCGCCAAATATTTCCCGCCCGAGACCAAGGCGGCGGCGGATCAGCTGGTCCGCAACATCATCGCGGCGATGGATGCGCGCATCGATAAGCTGACCTGGATGGCGCCTGAAACGAAGGTGAAAGCGCACGCCAAGCTCGCCGCCTTCACGCCGAAGATCGGCTATCCGAGCCAGTGGAAGGATTATACGTCGCTGCAGATCGCGGCCGGCGACGCATTCGGTAACTCTTGGCGCACGCACCAGTGGCAGAGCGACTACGACGCCAACAAGCTGGGCAAGCCGATCTATCGCTGGGAGTGGGGCATGACCCCGATGGAGATCAACGCCTACGCCAATCCCGGCATGGTCGAGATCGTCTTCCCGGCCGCGATCCTGCAGCCGCCCTTCTTCGATCCGCATGCCGATCTGGCGGTCAATTATGGCGGCATCGGCGCGGTGATCGGGCATGAATTGAGCCACCATTTCGACGATCAGGGGTCGAAATATGACAGCCATGGCCGCCTGACCGATTGGTGGACGCCGCAGGATGTGAAGAATTTCACCGGCATGACGGGTAAGCTCGTCGCGCAATATGACGCCTATGAGCCGCTCCCGGGCATGCACCTCAAGGGCGCGCTCACGCTGGGCGAGAATATGGCCGACCTGGCGGGCCTGACCGTCGCGCATGACGCCTATATGATGGCGCTCGCCGGCAAGACCCCGCCTGTCATCGACGGCTTCACGGGCGATCAGCGCTTCTATCTGGGCTGGGCGCAGGTCTGGCGGCGCAATTATCGCGAGGCCAATTTGCGCCAGCGCCTGCTGACCGATCCCCACTCGCCCTCGATCCAACGGGTGTGGGTGATTCGCAACCTTCAGCCCTGGTACGACTCCTATAAGATCGGCGCGGATTCGAAGATGTACCTGCCGCCGGATCAGCGCGTGCTGGTGTGGTAAGCCGATAGGAAAGGGGAGAGGGACGATCGCGACCAAGGCACAATTGCTGCCCTTCATGCCGCCCGCGAAGACCAGGCGCGGCGGATTGTTGTCGGCCGCGATCGTCCTCCTTGCCGGGGCGACTGTGCTGTTGCTCTGGTCGCGCGTCGCCTCCGGGCATTTCCTGGTGGGGCTGGCCGCGCTGTTGCTGGCAGGCTCGATCCTGGCAGCGATCTGGCTGCTGCGAACACGGGCGCAGGCGGTGGAAAGTCCGCGCGACTGGACCTTGCTCCACGCCGCGCTTGCGGATGGTGCCGACGCCACCCTGATCACCGATCGCAATGGCGAGCTTGCCTGCGTCAGCCCGTCGTTTGTGGCGATGTTCGGCGGGCCGATCCCGCCCGATCGACTCCCTCTCCCGGCGGACGACCTCGCCCGCCTGGCCGCCGCGGCGCGGATGGCGATGCGCGATGGCCACGCGGAGGTCGATGGGCTGCAGTTCGAGGATGGCCCGGCACGCGCTATGCTGCGCTGTGCGGGACGGCGTGAGGATCACCTCGTCTGGCGCTTTCGCCGCGTCGGCCCGCAAAGCGAATATGGCCTGGTGCGGGCTTTGCTGGATGGCGTCGGCGGGAAGCGGCTGGGCGCGGCGGGGGTCATGCTGGCGCTTGTCGATCCCGATGGCACGATCATCGGCGCCAACGAGGTTTTCACCTACCGCGCGCTGGGCGATATCGCGGCGGACCCTTCAGAAACGAACATCGCCAACCTGCTGGAGACGGGCGACGACGGCGGCGTGCGGATCGCGCGCGATCCCCCCGAGACTCCTCCGCTGCGCATCGTGCCGATCGCGCTGGAGGACGACCCTGCGGAGGGCGCCAGCGTCTTCCTCATGTTCGACGAGGATCCGGACGCGATGACCGCCGCCGCCGCTCGCGGCGCGGCAACCGTCCATCTCCATGAATTGCTGGCGATGCTGCCGCTGGGCCTCGCTTTGGTCGAGCGCGATGGACGTTTCCTGTTTTTGAACGATGCCTTTCGCCGCGCCGCCGGCCTCGCGCCCGAGGATCATGCCGTTTATCCGAGCGACCTGGTCGCGGACGAGGACAAGGGCATCGTGTCCGACGCGGTGCGCCGCTTCGCCGCCGGACGCGCGCTTCCGGGAGATCTGGCGATCCGGCTCAAATACCGGCCGGAGGAGCCGGTCGCGCTGACCATCGCCAATGCCAAGGGGCTGGGCGACGCCGCGGTTCTGCTCAGCCTGAAGGACAATAGCGAGGAATCGAAGCTCAAGCGTCAGGTCGCGCAGGCGACCAAGATGCAGGCGGTCGGCCAGCTCGCGGGCGGTGTTGCGCACGATTTCAACAATATCCTGACCGCGATCATCGGCCATTGCGATCTGATGATGATGCGCCACACGCCCGGCGACATCGATTATGACGACATTCAGCAGATCAAGCACAACTCCAATCGCGCGGCATCGCTGACGCGGCAATTGCTCGCTTTCTCGCGCCAGCAGACGCTGCGGCCGCAAATCCTGCAGCTGCCCGATGTCATCTCCGAAATCTCCAACCTCCTGCGCCGCCTGCTCGGCGAGACGGTGAAGCTGGAGGTCAAGCATGGCCGTAATCTGGGGCTGGTCCGCGCCGATCCCGGCCAACTGGAGCAGGTGATCGTCAACCTGGCGGTCAATGCGCGCGACGCGATGCCCGAAGGAGGCACGGTCACGGTCGAAACCTTCCGCGTGACCGCGGCCGAGGTGCGGCGGATGCGGAGCGAGATTTTGCCGGTTGCCGATTATACCGGCCTTCGCGTCTCCGACACCGGTATCGGCATTCCGCCCGAGATCATCTCCAAGGTCTTCGAGCCCTTCTTCACCACCAAGGAGGTGGGCAAGGGCACCGGCCTCGGCCTCTCCACCGTCTATGGTATCGTCAAGCAGACCGACGGCTTCATCTTCGCGGATTCGGAGGTGGGGAAGGGGACGAGCTTCGTCATCTATCTGCCCGTCCACCACGCCGCTGAGGCGCCCGAGCCTGCCGCGCCCGTGCGTGTCGAACCCGCTGGCGAGACCTGGGGCACGGGCACGATCCTGCTGGTTGAGGACGAGGCGATGGTGCGCGCGGTCGCCGAGCGCGCACTCACTCGCCAGGGCTATCAGGTGATCACCGCCAATAATGGGGAGGAAGCGCTCGAGCTGATCGAGGAGGGGGCCGAGTTCGATCTGCTGATCTCGGACGTGGTCATGCCGCAGATGGACGGGCCAACCCTGGTCCGCGCCGCACGCGCCAAGCATCCAGAGATCAAAGTGCTGTTCATGTCGGGCTATGCCGAGGAACAATTGCGCAAGTCGATCGACATCGACCGCGTCTCCTTCCTTCCGAAACCTTTTTCGGTTCAGCAGCTTGGCCAGGCCGCGCGCGACGCGCTGCTGCCCCAGGCTTGATCAAGGTAAAGCGGTTTTGCCTTTGCGGTGGCCCCCTAGCGCGATATTGCCCTGCTTATGAGCGCACCTTTGTCCGTCCTCGTAATCGAGGATGAACCCCTTATCGCGATGATGATGGAAGACTTCATCGACATGCTGGGCCACAGTCTGGCGGGCGTTTGCGATAGCGTCGCGGAAGCGCTCGTGAAGGTGGAGGAGGGCGGTTTCGACGTCGCGATCCTCGATGTGAACCTTCGCGACGGCGCCTGCTGGCCCGTGGCGGATGCGCTCAAGGCCAAAGGCTATAACTTCGTGATCGCAAGCGGCGGTCATGTAGATCCGCCGCCCCCAGTCCACGCGAATGCGCATCAGCTCGGGAAACCTTTCACATTGGATGCCGTGCAGACCGCGCTGGAGAGTGTCTCGGTTAGTTAGTTTGATCCGCTTGCGGCAGCGTTCAGCAACGCTGAACCAACAATAAGAAGTTCCCCTCTTGTTCTCACGGAACATTCCGTGTACGAAGCCGTCACAGAGATTGAAGATGTGACGGACTTCCTCTAGCGACAAGGGCTTGGGACATGGCTGCTTCTTTGAAGGTGATCGACGGCGATATGGCTAGCACGAGCGAACGGCAGAAGGCGCTCGACGCCGCATTGGCGCAGATCGATCGCGCCTTCGGCAAGGGCAGCGCGATGAAGCTCGGCAGCCGCGAGAAAATCGAGATCGAGGCGATCTCGACCGGCAGTCTTGGGCTCGACATCGCGCTTGGCATCGGCGGCCTGCCGCGTGGCCGCATCGTCGAGGTTTACGGCCCGGAATCGTCGGGCAAGACCACGCTTGCGCTCCATGCCATTGCCGAGGCGCAGAAGGCCGGCGGCACCGCTGCCTTCATCGACGCCGAACATGCGCTCGACCCGGTCTATGCCAAGAAACTGGGCGTAGATATCGATAACCTGATCGTCAGCCAGCCAGACACGGGCGAGCAGGCGTTGGAAATCACCGACACACTGGTGCGCTCGAACGCGATCGACGTGCTGGTGATCGACTCGGTCGCCGCGCTCGTTCCTCGGGCGGAGATCGAGGGCGAGATGGGCGACAGCCATGTCGGCCTGCAGGCGCGGCTGATGAGCCAGGCGCTGCGCAAGATCACCGGCTCGATCAGCCGCTCGCGCACGCTCGTCATCTTCATCAACCAGATCCGCATGAAGATCGGTGTGATGTACGGCAATCCGGAGACGACGACCGGCGGCAACGCGCTGAAATTCTACGCGTCGGTCCGTCTCGACATCCGTCGCACCGGCCAGATCAAGGACCGCGACGATATCGTCGGCAACACGACGCGCGTGAAGGTGGTCAAGAACAAGGTCGCGCCGCCGTTCAAGCAGGTCGAATTCGACATCATGTATGGCGAGGGCGTGTCCAAGGTCGGCGAGATCCTCGATCTCGGCGTCAAGGCTGGCCTGGTCGAGAAATCGGGCGCCTGGTTCAGCTATGACAGCATCCGGATCGGCCAGGGCCGCGAGAATGCCAAGATTTACCTGCGCGAAAACCCCGAGGTCTGCGCGCGGCTGGAAAAGGCGATCCGCAATAACACCGCAGAAGTGGCCGAGCAGATGATGACAGGTCCCGACGCGGAAGACGACATCTAATTACGCCTGGCGATCCGGAAGCTTGGGGGCTTCCGACGCAACCAGGAAAGGCGCGAAACCGACGGGTTTCGCGCCTTTTTCGTCATGTGAGCCCGTCATTATGACAAGCGGGGCAACCTTTATGTCGTGGTAGCTTGACATAAGCTACGACTCGTGAGACAAGCAGCCTTGTCATAGAGACAAGGAAAGCCGTCATGTCGTTTCTGGGAATGAATGCCGCACAGCGGCGCTACAATGGCCGCGTCATCGTCGCGGCGCTGGCTTACGCGGTGCTGTTGATCGGTGAGCAATATACGCTTCGCCATGGGCATCTGTCGGCCGCAGGCGGTTATGCGCTGGCGGTCCTGCCCTCGCTGCCCATAATCGCGATCTTCGTTCTGGTCGGCCGCTACCTGATCGAGGAGCAGGACGAATATCTGCGGATGCGGATGGTCCGCCAGATCCTGTGGGCCACCGGGATCACGCTCGCCGGCACAACGCTCTGGGGCTTTCTGGAGGATGCGGGATTGCCCCATCTGCCGATGTTCTACGTCGCGGTCATCTGGTTCGCCGGTCTCGGTATCGGCGGCTGCCTGATGAACCTGCTGGGGCTCCGCGACCGATGAAAAATCGCCTCAAGGTGCTCCGCGCCGAACGCGACTGGAGCCAGGCTGACCTCGCCGACAGGCTCGAGGTTTCCCGACAAAGCGTCAATGCGATCGAGACGGGGAAATATGATCCCTCGCTTCCGCTCGCTTTCCGCATCGCCCGCCTGTTCGACCTGCCGATCGAACAGATTTTCGCCGAAGACTGATCATACCAGGGAAGAAACCATGAACCTCCGCCTCAAGCTTCGCCTCGCCATGCTCGCATGTTTGCCGCTGATCCACCCCGGCATCTATGGCGAGATCGTGAGTGGCGCCACTGCTTATGCCGCCACTCCAGCCGTGGCGCCGGCGCCAGCTTCGGATCGGATCACCGTCACCACCGCCGGCGCCGGCGCCGACGTGATCCTGATCCCGGGCCTTGCCAGCTCGGGTCATGTCTGGGACGCAACCGTGACTCACCTTTCGGCGCATCACCGCGTTCACGTGGTTCAGGTGGCGGGCTTCGCGGGCGCCGCCGCGGGCAGCAATGCCAGTGGTCCGGTCTTTGAGCCGGTAGTCAGCGCGATTCACGATTATATCGTCGCCAATCATCTGCAGGGCGCGGCGGTGATCGGTCATTCGCTCGGCGGGACGATGGCGTTGCGCCTGGCGATCGCCCACCCCGGAGACGCCGGCCGGATATTGATCGTCGACTCGCTGCCCTATTCGGGCATGATGTTCGGCCCCCAACTGACGGTGGCGATGATCCAGCCCCAGGCGGTGATGCTGCGCGACCAGACGGTGAACGGCACGCAGGAGGCTTATGCCGCCGCCGAGCCGGCGCAGATGGGGCGCCTGATCAAGAGCCGAAACGCGGAGGCGGCCGCCGCCATTGCCGCCGCGAGCGCGTCCGATCACCGTGTTGTCGGCCAGGCGCTTTACGATGCGCTCGTCACCGACCTTCGCCCCGATCTTGCAAAGATCGCAGTGCCCGTGACTGTGCTCTATCCGTGGGACGAGACCAGCGGCGCGCCGCAGCAGGTGTTCGATACGCTCTATACTGGCGCCTACCGGGCGCTGCCCCAGGGCAAGGTCGAGCGCGTCGATGGCAGCTACCATTTCATCATGATCGACCAGCCACAGGTCTTCCAGCAGAAGGTCGATACCTTCCTGGGCTGAGGCGGAGGAGGAACCAGACTAGCCGTTGCCGATCGAGATGAGGAAAGGGAGACGAGGCTTGTCCCGTCCTCCTTTCCGTCATCCCCGCCTCTGCGGGAATGACGTATAAATCCCGATTAGCGAGTAGCCATCTCTACCGGTGCACCAGGCAGCATCGCCCGATCGCCATGCCACAAAGCCAGCGCCGCATTCCGATCCGCCGCCGCGTGCGCCGCCAACCCCAGCTTCGCCTCCGCCTGTGCTTTGAGCGCGAGCGTTACCGGCTCCTTCGGCGTGCTCTTCAATGTCGCATCCGCCTCGCGCAACGCGTCCTTGGCCTTGCCCATCGCGAGCAATGCCGCCGCCATGTCGCGCCGCACCGGATACCAGAAAGCAGGCGGATCGGAGAAGCTGAGGAACGCCTTGGTTTCCTGCAACTTCGCCGCCGCCTTGAACGCGATGAAGGCTTCGGCGGGCTGGTTCTCCAGCATCGCCGCGCGGCCATCAAGCACCAGATGCGCGATCCGCATCATCTGCCCGGCACCATCGCTGGCGTCGTCGGGTTTTTCGGGGCCGACATGCTGAGGGATCGCCGCCGCTTCCTTGCGGACCAGCGCCACGTCACCGAGCCGCGCGGCTGCTTCGCCCCGCGCATAATGCCAATAGGCTTTCACATAGGGCAAAGCCGGTTCGGGCAGCGCCAGCACCTTGTGCGGATCGGCATAGCGCGCCTCGGCGAAATAGCCGGTGCCGGCGACCATCTGGGGGAAGACGCCGAGATCCTTGCGCTTGCTTATCTGCGCCGCCGCGATGAGCGGGTCACTCAGCGCCAGCGCAGCCTTGGCGTCGCCCGAGATCAGCGCGCCGCCGACGCCATATTGCACGTTATGCGCGTGGTAAGGCAGGTCCCACACACCATCCGGCTCGGGCAGGCCCAGCCGTTTCGCGTTGGCGATGCCGAGCGCGACTGCCTTCACATTGGCGTCGGCCGCGTCCTGGTAGCGGCCAATATGATAGTAAGTGTGCGACGGCATATGGATCAGATGCGCCGCCGAAGGTGCGAGGCCCGCCAGTTTATCGGCATAAGGCTCGGCGCGCTGCGGATAGCCCGCAATCTCGGTTGCGTGGATGTAGAAGTGGATGGCGGGCGTATAGTCGGGATTGCGTCTGAGCACCTGTTCCAGCAACGCCACCGCCTTGCTCATATTGGCGCTGCTGTTGCTCAGCGAGGAGGGGATCATCCACGCATCCGCCGCCATTACCGCGATTTCGTCGTCGATCGGATATTTGGCCGCCAGCGCGGCCATTGCATCCGCAAAGGCGCGGTCGCCAGGTCCCTTGCCGCCGCCTTCCTGGTAACGCAGAACCAGAGCCGCGGTCAGTTCGCGCTCTTTGGGTGATCCATTGACCGCCAGCGCCTGCGCTCGCTCCGCCATCGCTCCCAGCTTGACCTGATCCTCGTCCGGAATCGGATAGTTGATCGTTGGCCCGGATGCCCAAGCCTCTCCCCACAGACACATCGCACAATTGGGGTCGAGCCGGGCGGCTTCATGGAAGGCCTGGATCGCGGCCTTGTGGGCGAAGGCATGGGCAAGCTGCATGCCATTGTCGAAGAAGGCCTGCGCCTTTGGATTACTGGTCCGGATCGGAAAGCCGCCACCGCCATAGCCCGGCAGGATCGTTGCGGCCCTGGGCGCGGTCATGTCGCCGCTGCACATCGGCATCGCCGCGGCATCGAGCGGCGGCGTAGCCTTCAGCGTATCGTCGCTTTTCATCTCCTGCGCGAAAGCGGGGGTCAGGCCGACCGCGAGTCCCAGTAACATCCAGCGCATATCGCCCCCTCACGCAATGAACCGCTTTCTACGCCACCTCAGGGAGACTCGCCAGCTTGGGGCCGGACTTCTATTCTCCGCGCATGCGGAACGATCGCTTCTCCAGGCCGAGCCGGCGCGGCCTTCTTGCTGCCGCCGCGGCCTTTCCCTTCCTCACCGTCCCCTCGGTCCTGCGCGCGGCCGAACCGGATCTTTCCGCGCTCGCACCGATGACGGGCGACGTGGTGCCGATCAGCCGCGCCGAGCGCGCCGCGCGCGTTGCCCGCGCCCAGGCGCTGATGAAGGCGAACGGCATCGGCGCGGTGCTGATCGAGCCGGGCGCGTCGCTGATCTATTTCACCGGCATCCAATGGCACCGCAGCGAACGTCTGACCTGCGCGATCCTGCCCGCCGAGGGCGACGCCTGCATTGTCACGCCCTTCTTCGAGGAGCCTTCGGTCCGCGAGACGCTCGATGTGCCGGGCGAGATACGGGTGTGGCAGGAGGACGAAGATCCGCTCAAGCTGGTGACGGCTTTCCTCAGACAGCACAAGCTGGAGCGTCTGCCGGTCGGGATCGAGGAGACCTTACGCTATTTCGCGATTGACCGGTTGCAGCATGATCTGCCGGGCGTTCGCGTCGTCTCCGGCAATCCGGTCGTGCGCGGTTGCCGGATGATCAAGACGCCGGCCGAGCTGGCGCTGATGCAGAAGGCGACCGACATCACGATCGCTGCCTATCGCTGGGTACATCCTCGCGTCGAAAAGGGCATGACGGGGCATGACATCGCGGCCCTGATGGACGCCGCGACCGCAACATTGGGTGGCGAGGTCGAGTTCAGCCTGGTGCTGATCGGATAGGCGGCCGCCTATCCGCACGGATCGAAAGTCGTGCATCGCGTGGCGGACGGCCAGATCGTGCTGATGGATTGCGGCTGCAGCGTGCAGGGTTATCAATCCGATATCTCACGCACGTTCGTCCACGGCACGGCAAGCGCCGAGCAGCGCAAGGTGTGGGATCAGGTCTGTCTGGGCCAGCAGGCCGCGATCAGGGCCGCGCAGATCGGCGTGCCGGCGGGCAGTGTCGACGATGCGGTGCGCCGGCTGTACGAGAGCTTCGGCTATGGGCCGGGTTACAAGCTGCCGGGTCTCTCGCACCGCACCGGTCATGGTATCGGGCTCGACGGGCACGAGCCGGTGAACCTGGTCCATGGAGAAACGACGAAGCTGGCGCCCGGCATGTGCTTTTCGGACGAACCCGGACTCTATTTTCCGGGCAAGTTCGGCGTCCGGCTCGAGGACTGCTTCCATATGACCGAAAGCGGCCCGAAATTCTTCAGCGAGCCGCCGGCGTCGATCGACCAGCCGGTCTGAGCCCTTCTCATTTACGCGGGGAAGGGCGGATTGAATGGTGCACTAATTACGTCATTCCCGCGAGGGCGGGAATCCACCGGGAGGCCAACGCCCGGCCACTGAGCGGATTCCCGCCTTCGCTGGAATGACCACGATGGTGTGCGCAAGCCCGCGTCCGCCCATTGCCCGAAAAGGCTTTGCCTCTTAAGTCGCCTCCATGACTTCGACCAACGACATCCGCCGTTCCTTCCTCGACTATTTCGGAAACGAGGGGCATCGCATCGTGCCGTCGGCGCCGTTGGTGCCGCATAACGACCCGACCTTGATGTTCGTGAATGCGGGCATGGTGCCGTTCAAGAACGTCTTCACCGGCCTCGAAACCCGCCCCTTTTCGACCGCGACGTCCAGCCAGAAGTGCGTGCGCGCGGGCGGCAAGCATAACGACCTCGACAATGTCGGCTACACCGCGCGGCATCACACCTTCTTCGAGATGCTCGGCAATTTCTCGTTCGGCGATTATTTCAAGGAACAGGCGATCACGCACGCCTGGACGCTGCTGACCAAGGTCTGGGGCATTCCGGCCGAGAAATTGACCGCGACCGTATATCATACCGACGATCAGGCGTTCGACCTGTGGAAGAAGATTGCGGGCCTCCCCGACCACAAGATCATCCGCATCCCGACGAAGGACAATTTCTGGGCGATGGGCTCGGACGGTCCTTGCGGACCCTGCTCGGAAATCTTCTACGACCATGGCGACCATATCGCCGGCGGCCCTCCCGGCAGCCCGGACGAGGATGGCGACCGCTTCGTCGAGATCTGGAACCTGGTCTTCATGCAGTTCGTGCAGGAAGCCGACCAGATCGTGGGCGACCTGCCCAAGCCGTCGATCGACACCGGCATGGGTCTAGAGCGCATCGCGGCCGTGCTGCAGGGCGTGCACGACAATTACGACACGGACACGTTCAGGGCGCTGATCGCCGCCTCGGGCGAACTGACCAAAAGCGCGACCGATGGCGCCAGTCAGGCGTCGCACCGCGTGATCGCGGATCATTTGCGCGCGTCAGGCTTCCTCGTCGCGGATGGCGTGCTGCCCGCCAATGAGGGGCGCGGCTATGTGCTGCGCCGCATCATGCGCCGCGCGATGCGCCATGCCCACCTGCTGGGAGCGACCGAGCCGCTGATGCACCGCCTCGTGCCCGCGCTCGTCTCGGAAATGGGCGCCGCTTACCCGGAGCTGGTGCGCGCGCAGCCGCTGATTGAAGAGACGCTGAAGCTGGAGGAGACCCGTTTTCGCCAGACGCTCGCCAACGGCCTGCGCCTGCTGGACGAGGCGACCGGCAGCATGAAGGCGGGCGATACACTCCCGGGCGCGACCGCTTTCAAGCTCTACGACACGTTCGGTTTCCCTTACGATCTCACCGAGGACGCTTTGCGCGCGCAGGGTCTCAACGTGGACCGTGCGGGCTTCGACGCCGCGATGGCAGAGCAGAAGGCGGCCGCGCGGGCCGCCTGGAAGGGGTCGGGCGACAAGGCCAGTGACGATGTCTGGTTCGACATCGCCGAGGAGTTGGGCGGCACCGAGTTCATCGGCTATACCAGCCATGAAGGCGACGCGCAGGTCGTCGCCCTGGTCAAGGACGGCCAGCGGGTCGATCAGGTTCGCGAGGGCGATGAGGTCACGATCCTGACCAATCAGACGCCCTTCTACGGCGAAAGCGGCGGCCAGATGGGCGATGCCGGTATCGCCAGCAATGACAATGGCTTCGTCGCGGATATTAGCGACACGTCGAAGCCGCTCGGCCGGCTGCACGCGCACAAGGCGCTGGTCCGTTCGGGCCTGATCAAGGTCGGCGAGACGATCCACCTTGCGGTCGATGTGGCGCGCCGCAGCCAGCTGCGCGCCAACCATTCGGCGACGCATCTGCTCCACGCGGCTCTGCGCCATCGTCTGGGCACGCATGTCACGCAGAAGGGCAGCCTCGTAGCGCCCGATCGCCTGCGCTTCGACTTCTCGCACCCGAAGGCTCTTAGCCCCGAAGATGTGGCCGTGATCGAGGCGGAGGTGAACCGCCACATCCGCGAGAATGAGGAAGTCAGCACCCGCCTGATGACCCCCGATGCGGCGATCGAGGCGGGCGCGATGGCCTTGTTCGGCGAGAAATATGGCGACGAGGTGCGCGTCCTGTCGATGGGCCGCGGTGAGGACAATGCCTGGTCGGTCGAATTGTGCGGCGGAACGCACGTCTCGGCGCTGGGCGATATCGGTGTATTCAAGATCATCGGCGAAAGCGCGGTGTCTTCTGGCGTACGCCGGATCGAGGCGCTGACGGGCGAGGCGGCCCGCTTGTGGCTGACCGGCCGCGAGGATCGCCTGCGCGAGGCGGCGAGCGCGCTGAAGACCACGCCCGAGGACGTGCCCGCACGTGTCGTGGCTTTGGTTGAGGAGCGCCGCAAGCTCGAACGCGAGCTGGCCGAGGCCAAGAAGGCGCTCGCGCTCGGCGGCGGTGCAGCGAAGACGGAGGCTGCCGGGCCGGAGCAAGTCGCGGGCGTCGGTTTTATCGGTCAGGTGATCGAAGGCCTGGATCCCAAGGGCCTGCGCGGGCTGGTCGACGAAGCCAAGACGCGCGTCGGCTCTGGCGTAGCGGTGCTGGTCGCGGTCAATGAGGGCCGCGCCACCGTCGCGGTGGGCGTGACTGATGATCTGACTACGCGTCTCTCCGCGGTCGACCTGGTCAAGCAGGCGGTTGCGACCGTCGGCGGGCAGGGCGGCGGCGGCCGTCCCGACATGGCCCAGGGCGGTGGTCCGGATGGCGGCAAGGCGGACGAAGCCGTGGCGGCGGTACGCGGCGCGCTGGCTGGAGCCGCGGCGGCGGCGTGAGACTGTTTGCGGGGCTTAGGGCGGTAGTCCTCGCCTGCCTCGCCTTGCCGGCTGACGCCAAGCCTGTGCGATCCTCGCTCTATAGTAGCGTTCGCTATGTCGAAGAGGCGGGTGATGACGTTGGCATGGAAATCCGGATCCATGCTGGCGCAAAAGCTTGGATCGATTTTGTCGATTGTGAAGGGCAATGTTTTCCGCAGGTTCGCCTGCCGATAACACTGACGCCGAAGGGGTTTACCTTCGTCTATCGCGAGTCCGTGGTCGACCAGGACGGCAAACCCGCGCCGGATATCGTGATGCCGTTCGTTGCTACGTATGAGGGCGCAAATCTGATTGTCCGAACGAAGGGCGCTCCTTCCGAGAAACTACGCCCGATACGCAAGGCTATCGCGTTGCAGTAAAAGGCGATTTTCCGGCCCTCTGGCAATCCGCTGTCGGCGCTCCTAAATTCCCGCTTCAGGGAGTGAAAAAGATGAAGCGCGAACTCATCGCCTATCTGGATTCGATCAAGGCGCGCGATCCCGCGCCGCGCTCGCGTTGGGAAATCCTGCTCTATCCGGGCGTGCTCGCGCTCGCGCTGCATCGCGTCGCGCATTGGCTGTTCAACGGCGAGCTCTATTTCCTCGCACGGATGGTCAACCACATCTCGCGCTTCCTGACCGCGATCGACATCCATCCCGGCGCGGAGATCGGCGAGAACTTCTTCATCGACCACGGCTTCGTCGTGATTGGTGAGACCGCGGTGATCGGCAATAACGTCACCATCTATCAGAACGTCACGCTGGGCGGGACCAATCCCGCGGATGGCGTCGCGGGCAAGCGTCACCCGACGCTGGAGGACGACGTGATCGTCGGTTCGGGCGCACAGGTGCTTGGGCCGATCACCGTCGCGACCGGCGCGCGCATCGGCGCCAATGCGGTCGTAACGCGGGACGTACCCGAAGGCGCGACGATGGTCGGCATTCCGGCACGGCCCACTTTGGTAGACGCGCAAAGCTATCATGCGTTCGTCCCCTACGGCACGCCGTGCAGCGAGCGCTTCGATCCCGCGACCCAGCAGCTCGAGCTGCTGAAGTGCGAGATCGAGACCTTGCGTGGCAAGCTTTCCAAGCTGATCGAGGAACGTGACGCGGCCAGGGCCGACAAGGCGGATCGTCAGTCCGCCTGATGGGGTCGGTCACGCCCTTTCCGCAGGCGCAGCCGCTCCAGGTTGCGTTTACGCGGATCGAGCTTGAACGCATTCTCAATCTCTATGGACGGATGGTCGCGGCGGGCCATTGGCGCGATTATGCGATCCAGTTCGATCGCGACGCCGCCTGCTTCGCCTGCTTCCGCCGCGCCGCGGAGCGTCCCGAATACAGGATCGAGAAACGCCCCGCGCTGCGCCAGCGCCAAGGGGAGTGGGCGCTGATCGGCGAGCACGGAGCGATCCTGAAACGCGGTCATGAGCTGGGGCCGGTCCTCGCCCCGATCGAGCGCAAACTACTCAAGCTGGTCGAAGACTAGCCTCAGGCTCTTGCGCGGGCTGGAGCCGGGCGATCCAGCATAGGCAGCCGCGCCTGCAACTCCGCGGGCAATGCGCTTACGACCATGCGGCGTACGACATGCCAGAAGGCAGACAGCATCAGCAAGGCCGAGCCGATGACCAGCGCGGTCAGCGCGATATTAAGACTGACTGCTCCCGCCTGCTTGAACAGTTCGGCGAGGGCGGTCAGCACATATACCAGCGACGAGACCAGCAGAGCGCGACGATCGACCGCCAATGCGACAATACCGAACGCTATATAGAGGGCGATCACCAGCAAGCCCTTTGCCGGGCTGATGTCCCCATCGAACACGCCGAGCAGGTTGAACACCGGATGGGCTATCATCGGTGCCGCCGAGAGGTGCAGCCAAAAGGCGACGTCCGAGCGCCGCGTTTGCCGCACGCGATCCGACATGTCCCACCACATGGCAAAAGCGAAAACGCTGAGGCCTGCGGCCAACGACAGCCACAGCAGCGACTCCTTGGCTTGCGGCACTGCCCACAAAAGGGCAGCGAGCAGCGTCAGCACGAGCGCGCCCGTCAGCGCCGCAATCGTGATCGGCACATGGAACCGGCGCCAGTGACCATAAGCCGCGCCTGCGGTGAGCAGACCGACGCCTACACCGATACCCGAGAGCACGCGTTCGCCACCCTCATGCACCGAGTCCGCGATCGCGGTGAATGCTAGCGCGAACAGGCAGGCTGCAACGGCATAGACGAAGGTTGCAAGCAGGATGATGCTGGGCAGGGCCATGCGCCGCTTTTTCGTGAAATATTCGGCAAGGCCCCAGCTCGCCCCAGCGACAAGCAACCCGGCCAGCGCCGCCCCACGACCCACCTGCTTCACGCCTTCATCGCCTGGCAGATCGCCGTGCGGCCCCGCGATACTGAATGCGATCCAGCCGATGGCGACCAGCAGCAATATCGCGGCGATCGACACGAAGATGTCGTTGAAGCCTGTGATCAGTCGGAAGCTCTCTTCATCGACCATCGGCGCTGCATGGGATTGCGCAACGCTTTCACGCAGCGCTGCCGCCGCCGCCGGCGTGATCGCCCCGGTCGCGACCGCATTTTCAATGTCGGATTCGCTGTACATATTCTCTCTCCCTGTGACGGGAGGTTACCATAGCTGTATTGGTGGTGCAATACAGTGAGTCGGTCAGGCGGTTCCCTCGGCGTCGAGCGCATAGCCGGCGGAGCGGACGGTGCGGATCAGATCGGGCGCGTCGCCCACATTAATCGCCTTGCGCAGGCGCCGGATATGGACGTCTACCGTACGCGGCTCGATATCACTGTCGCGTCCCCAGACTGAATCCAGCAGCCGTTCGCGCGAGAAGACGCGGCCCGGATGTTCCATGAAGTGGCGGAGCAGGCGGAACTCGGTCGGCCCCAAAGCGAGCGCGATGCCGTCGCGACGCACCTTGTGGTCGGCGATGTCCATCTCAATGCCCGAATAAGCCAGCCGCTCGCCGGCCAGCGCGGGGCGCACGCGGCGCAGTACCGCCGCGACGCGCGCCACCAACTCGCGCGGGGAGAAAGGCTTGGTCACATAATCGTCGGCGCCGGTTTCGAGTCCGCGGATGCGGTCCTCTTCCTCGCCGCGCGCGGTGAGCATGATGATCGGCACGTTGGCGGTGGCGGTCGCGCGGCGCAGGCGGCGGCAAACCTCGATTCCCGACAGGCCTTCGATCATCCAGTCGAGCAGCACGATATCAGGCGGCCCTTCGGCGGCGAGCAAAAGCGCTTCCTCGCCGTCGGCGGTATGTTCGACATTATGCCCTTCCCGGCGCAGGTGCCAGGTCAGCAATTCGGCGAGCGCCTCGTCGTCTTCGACGAGGAGAATGCGGGCTCCGGTCATGGCGTCAGGCAGCGGGCGCCAGTGCATCGGCGCCCCGCGGGCGTTCGGGCATCTGTTCGCCGGTCGCGGCATAATAGATCATCTCGGCGGCATTGGTCGCATGGTCGCCGATCCGCTCCAGGTTCTTGGCAATGAACAGCAAATGCGTGGACGCGCCGATATTGCCCGGATTTTCCATCATGTAAGTAAGCAAAGCCCGGAACAGGCTGTCATAGAGATCGTCGACCTCGCGATCGCGAATGCTGACCTCCAGCGCACCCTCGGGATCGCGCGCGGCAAAGGCGTTGAGCACGTCATGGACCATTTCGGATGCCGCGCGCGCCATCGCTGGGAGGATGGCGAGCGGCTCGATCCCGCGCATATCCTGCAGTAGCGGCACGCGCTTCGCGATGTTCTTGGCATAGTCGCCGATCCGCTCGATCACGCCCGCGATCTTGAGCGCGGCGATCACCTCGCGGAGGTCGTCGGCGAGCGGCGCGCGCAACGCGATGAGGCGGACGACGCGACGTTCCACCTCTGCCTCGAGTTCGTCGATCCTTTTGTCATGCTGGACGATGCGCGCCGCGGCTTCGGCATCGCGCCGCGTCAGCGCCTGGACGGCGCCGTCGATCGCGGCTTCGGCCAGACCGCCCATCTCGGCGACCATGGCCCGCAATTCCCCAAGATCCTCGTCGAAAGCCTTAACCGTATGCCCACTGGTCGCCATCTAAGCACTCCTTCCGCTCGCCATGGGGCCGCTCGGCGACTCTTTTATGACACTCAGGAGGGGGTGAGGGGAAGTTCGACCATGACCGTCGTCCCGACGCCGAGCGTGCTGGCGATATCCAGCCGGCCCTTGTGGCGCTCGACGATATGCTTGACGATCGCGAGGCCCAGCCCGGTACCGCCGATCGCGCGGCTCCGGCCGGGGTCGGCGCGGAAGAAACGCTCGGTCAGGCGGGGCAGATGCTCCGGCGCGATCCCGTCGCCCTCGTCCGCTACGCTCAGCCGTGCAAAGCCCTTGGCGACCTTGAGCGTGGCGACCACCGGCGAGCCTTCCCGTCCATATTTGAAGGCGTTGCTGATGATATTGTGGATCAGCTGGTGCAATTGCCCGCGATCGCCGATCACGACCGCCTTTCCCAAACCGATATTGCCGAGCGCCAGCCGCTGGCCATCGCGTCGAGTCGCGAATTCGTCCGCGACCTCGCGCAGCACCGGGGCAAGGTCGATCCGGTCCTTTGGCGGGAAATACCGGTCTGCCTCGATCCGGGAGAGCGACATGAGGTCGTCGATCAGGCGCTGCATGCGGCGCGCTTCGCCGTCCATGATCGAGAGGAAACGCAGCCGTGTATCGGCATCCTCCGGGCCGTTGGCGTCTTCCAGCGTCTCGATGAAACCGATCAGCGAGGCGAGCGGGGTCCGCAGTTCGTGGCTCGCATTGGCGACGAAGTCGACCCGCATCTGATCGGCGGCGCGCTGCGCGCTGCGGTCGGTCAGGCGGAGCAAGCGTTTGCCGGGGGCGATCGTGCCCGCGCTCAGCTCCCAGAGCCGGTCATGCCCGCCGAGGCCGTTGAGCGCGATCGGCCCGTCCTCATCGCCGCTGAGCAGCGGGGCCGCCGCCGGGTGGCGCAGCGCCAGGCGCACATAATCGCCGACGATATGCTCGCCCAGCAGCGCGCGCGCCGCCTGGTTCGCATGGCTGATATGGTAGCCGTCGAGCACGAGCAGCGGTTCGGCTATCGCCTCGATCAGCGGCCCCGTCGGGTCAGGTGGCGCTGGCTTACTCTCCGCGATCGGGCCTGAACCAAGCCGGGTGAAGCGCGGCAGAGCCATCTCAGCCGAGCCTTTCCAGCGTGGGCAGGAGTTCGTCCCAATGATCGATCAGGGCGGTCGCGCCCAGTTGCTCGGCGGGCCGATCAGAATAGCCGAAGGTCAAGGCGATGCACGGCACGCCCGCTGCGCGCGCGGCATCGGTGTCGCTGATCGAATCGCCGACGAAGGCAGTGCGGCCGCCGCCCGCCCGCCGAATCGTTTCTCGCACCGGAGCGGGATCTGGCTTGCGTTGGGGCAAGGTATCGCCGCCGACGACGCCAGCGAAGCGGCCCTGCCAGCCAAAAGCCTCGATCAGCGAATGGGTCCGCGCTTCGGGCTTGTTGGTGCAGATGGCGAGCCGGACGCCATTCTTGTCCAACGCATCCAGCGCGGCCTCCACGCCGGCATAGGGCTTTGAATGATCGGCAATGTGCGCGGCATAATAATCGAGCAGTAGCGCAAGGCCACGGTCGACGAGGTCCTCGTTCACCGTGCCGGTTGCCGCGAGGCCTTTGGTCATCAGAGCGCGTGCGCCATGTCCTACCATCCGCCGCACCTGTTCGATCGTAACCGGCGTGCGGCCGAGCGCGCCGAGCGCATGATTGAGCGAGGCGGCAAGGTCGCCCGCGGTGTCCGCCAGCGTTCCGTCGAGATCGAACACGACCAGATCGAATGGAATCTGCCCCATGCGGCGCGCCGTAGAGCGGGATTGGGCGATGGGGAAGGGGGCTGCGGGAATCGGCTGCGGTCGCGGCATCCAGCCCTGATCGCCGCCCGAGGTTACAGGAGCGCGACGGCCGGGATGGAACAGGTGCCAGGAACGTGGCAAAGCGCCCCCCATGACCGATACGCCTCTCGCCGCCATTATTCTTGCCGCGGGCAAGGGCACGCGCATGAAATCCGATCTCCACAAGGTGCTGCATCCGGTCGCGGGGCGGCCGATGCTGGGCCATCTTACCGATGCGGTCGCCACATTGGGCGCCAAGCGGACGGTGATTGTCGCGGGCGCCGGGCGCGAACAGGTCGAGGCTTTCGCTCAGCCATTCGGCCTCGCGGTTGCGGTTCAGGCGGATCAGCTGGGCACCGCACATGCCGTCCAGCAGGCGGAAGCCGCGCTTGCCGGTTTCGAAGGCGATGTCCTGATCCTCTATGGCGACGTGCCTCTGGTCTCGGCGGACACGATGGCGCGCATGGTCGCGCGGCTGCATGAGGAGGATGCCCCCGCCGTCGTGGTACTCGGTTTCCGCCCCGAACAGACGCTCGCCTACGGCCGTATCGTCGCGGAGCATGGGCGCATCCTGAAAATGGTCGAGCATAAGGACGCGAGCATTGAGGAGCGCGCAGTAGACCTTTGCAATTCGGGGCTGATGGCGGTGCGATCGGCGGATCTCTGGCGGCTGCTCGCAAAGGTCGGCAACCAGAATGCGGCGGGCGAATATTACCTGCCCGACATCGTCATGCTCGCCAATGAGGAAGGTCGCGTCTCGGCGGTAATCGAGACCGATCCGCACGAAGTGGCCGGGGTAAACAGCCGCGCCGAACTGGCGGAGGTCGAAGGCCTGTGGCAGACGCGCCGCCGCGCACGCGCCATGGCCGACGGTGCCAGCCTGGCGGCGCCGGAAACGGTATGGTTCGCGTGGGATACGCAGGTCGGGCGCGACGTCACGATCGGGCCTGATGTCGTGTTCGGTCCCGGCGTTACGATCGCGGACCGGGTCACGATCCACGCTTTCAGCCATATCGAGGGCGCGCGCGTCGAAAGCGGCGCGATCATCGGCCCCTATGCCCGCCTTCGCCCGGGTGCGGAGATCGGCGCCGACGCTCATGTCGGCAATTTCGTCGAGATCAAGAAGGCGAAGCTGGGGCAGGGCGCCAAGGCCAACCATCTGACCTATATCGGTGACGCCGAAGTGGGAGCGAAGGCCAATATCGGCGCGGGCACGATCACCTGCAACTATGATGGTTTCGGCAAATATCCCACCAGGATAGGGGCCAATGCGTTCATAGGCTCGAATACCGCATTGGTGGCTCCGGTCACCGTCGGGGACGGCGCGATCACCGGGGCGGGATCGATCATTACCAAGGATGTTCCGGCCGATGCGCTTGCGGTGGCCCGGGCACCGCAGCGCTTGCTGGAGGGATGGGCTGCCCGGTTCCGTATGGGCAAGCGAAAGGGCTAGCGCGCGATCGCCCGTTCGGCGTCGCGGGCGAGCAATGCCAGCGCGTACATGTCGGGCCGCCTGTCGCGGGGCTTCGAATCGATGACGCACAAGGCGCCCAGGGCAAAGCCCTGGCGATCGACCAGCGGCACGCCGGCATAGAAGCGGATATGCGGCGCGAACATCACCAGCGGATTGCCCGAGAAACGATGGTCACGCCGCGCGTCGGTCACCACGAAGGGTTCGGCCGGCCGGTGAATCGCATGCGCGCAGAAGGAGACCGCTCGCGGGGTCTCGTCCGCATCCAGCCCGGCGCGGGCGGCGAACCACTGCCGGTCGCGGTCGATAATGGTGATGGCCGCGATCGGCGCGCTGAACATTTCTGCCGCGTCGTCGACGATCTTCTGAAAAGCAGGGTCGTTGCGGCGTTTGAACACGCCGCTGCGGTCGACCGCCTTCTGCCGCTGATCTTCATTGGCCGGTTCGTCCGGCGGAGTGTAGAAATCGATATGGATCACGCCGCCCTCCGATTGCTTACCATAGCGGGCGATCGTCCGGCCGGTATGCGCGATTGGCGCCATCCCGGATTCAATTGCTGAGCAGTACGGAGCAATTCGGACGGGGATGGGGATTGGTAGTTCCGCGCCGCTACTTTGCGCGGATGCGTGATCTCCGTCCTGCCGCGTCAACCGGAAAGACTGTTCAGCTTCGCGCAACGCTATTAGGCGCTTGGGCACAGCCGTGGGGCAAAGGAGCGCCGAAACGTGTGCGGGATTATCGGGATCGTCGGTAAGGACGAGGTTTGCGGCCGGCTTTTGAGCGGCCTGCGCCGGCTTGAATATCGCGGCTATGATTCAGCGGGCATCGCTACCGATCATGACGGGGTGATCGATCGTCGCCGTGCGCCAGGCAAGCTCGATAATCTCGCCGCGGTGCTTCACGAAAATCCGCTGCCGGGCACGACCGGCATCGCGCACACGCGCTGGGCGACGCACGGCGCGCCGACGGAGGATAATGCCCACCCGCACGCCACCGGCGAGGTGGCGGTGGTCCACAACGGCATCATCGAGAATTTCAAGTCGCTGCGCGAGGAATTGCAGGCGCGCGGCCGCGTCTTTTCCAGCCAGACCGATACCGAGGTGGTGGCGCACCTCGTCTCCGAGCAGATCGAGCAGGGGGCCGAGCCCGCTGCGGCGGTCTCCGGAGTGCTCAAGCGGCTGCACGGCGCCTTCGCGCTCGCGATCCTGTTCCGCCAGCATCCCGACCTGCTGATCGGCGCGCGCCTGGGTTCGCCTTTGGTGGTCGGCTATGGCGACGGCGAGACCTATCTCGGCTCCGACGCGCTCGCACTGGCGCCGCTCACCCAGCGCATCTGCTATCTGGAAGAAGGCGACTGGGTCGTCGTCACGCGCGACGGCGCGCAGATTTATGACGCGCAGGACAATCCGGTCGAGCGGCCGATCGTGCAGTCGGGCGCGACCGATATCGAGCTGACCAAGGGCAATCACCGCCACTTCATGCTCAAGGAGATTTACGAGCAGCCGATCGTCGTCGCGCAGACGCTGCGCGCCTATCTCCGCCGCCTGGACGAGAGCGTGTCGCTTCCGACCGAAGATTTCGATCTCGCCGGGGTGAAGCGCATCACGATCGTCGCCTGCGGCACCAGTTTCTATGCGGGCATGGTCGCCAAATATTGGTTCGAGCAGTTCGCGCGCGTGCCGGTCGATATCGATGTGGCGAGCGAGTTCCGCTACCGCGCGCCGGTGCTGGAGCCGGGCGGGCTCGCGCTCTTCATCAGCCAGTCGGGCGAGACCGCCGACACGCTGGCCGCTTTGCGTCACGCGCGCAGCGAAGGACAGAAGATCGCGGTTGTGGTCAATGTGCCGACCTCTACCATGGCGCGCGAAGCGGACCTTCTGCTGTCGACGCACGCGGGGCCGGAGATCGGCGTCGCCTCGACCAAGGCCTTCACCTGCCAGCTCGCGGTGCTGGCCGCGCTCGCGGCGAATCTCGCCCGCGCGAAGGGGCGGCTGAGCCGTGAGGAGGAAAAAGTAATCGTCCGCCACCTCGCGGAGGCGCCTGCCGCGCTCAACGGCGCGCTCGCTTATGACGAGGCGATCCAGGATATGGCGCACAATATCGCGGGTGCGCGTGACGTCCTCTATCTCGGCCGGGGCCCCGATTATCCGCTGGCCCTCGAAGGCGCGCTCAAGCTCAAGGAGATCAGCTATATCCACGCCGAAGGCTATGCCGCCGGCGAGATGAAGCACGGGCCGATCGCGCTGATCGACGAGGCGGTGCCGATCATCGTCATTGCGCCGTCTGGCCCGCTGTTCGACAAGACGGTCTCAAACATGCAAGAAGTTCAGGCCCGGGGCGGCAAGGTTGTGCTGATTTCGGACTATGACGGCGTGGAAGCCGCAGGAGAGGGATGTCTCGCCACGATCACGATGCCCAAGGTGCATCCGCTGATTGCCCCGCTCGTTTACGCGATCCCGGTGCAACTGCTCGCTTATCATGTCGCGGTGGCAAAGGGCACGGACGTCGATCAGCCGCGCAACCTGGCCAAAAGCGTTACGGTGGAGTGAGGCGGGGGCGGCTCGCCCGCTTGCTGCTCCTGCTCGTGTCGGGCTGGGCGACCGGGCTGGCCGCGCAGGCGCCGGCGCCTCCCGCCCAGCCGCCCGATCAGGTCTTCATCAAGCCCGCGACGATCGACAATACGCTTGAGGTGACGGGCGAAGCGGTCGCCGCCAGGGAGATCAACGCGCGAATGCAGGTCGGCGTGATGGTCAACGACAAGGGGCCATTCCGTTTCTTCGTCGATAGCGGGGCGGATCGTTCGGTGATCGGCGCGGCGCTTGCCCAGAGGCTCGGTCTGCAGGCCGGGTCGGATGTGATCCTGCACAGCACCGGCAGCGCACAGCTTGCGCATACTGTTCGCATCGGTTCGCTGCGGGTCGGCACCAGTACGATCCGCGACATTTCAGCTCCAGCCTTGCCCGAACGCTTCCTCGGGGGTGACGGCATGCTCGGGATCGATGCGCTGATCGACCAGAGGCTGACCATCGATTTCGACAAGCGCGCCGTGGTCGTCCAGGACGCCCAGCAGCGAGAAGCCTCGGCCGGCCCGGACGAGGTCGTGATCGTGGCGCGCCGACGCAAGGGCCAGCTGATCCTGACCCAGGCCTATACATTGGGCACGCAGATCGCCGCCGTGATCGACACCGGTACCGAGATCACGGTCGGCAACAGCGCGCTCCGGGCGAAACTGATGCGGCGCAACCGCAACCCGGTCATGACCACCACATTGCTCAGCGTCACCGGGGACGTCATTCCCGCCGACCTGCTGTCCGTACCCGAAATCCATATCGGCGATCTCGTGCTGCATAATGTCCTGATCGCCTTTTCGGACGTACCGCCCTTCAAATTGTTCGGTCTGGCGAACGAGCCCGCCATTCTGCTCGGCAGCGACATCCTGAGCAGTTTCCGCAAGATCTCGCTCGATTTCCGCCGCCGTAAGGTGCGCTTCACGCTGCGTCCGGGTAGCCGCTAGCCCAGGCGCCGAAAGGCTTCACCGCCGCCGTTCCGGCCAGGGCGGATCCCGTGATGGGACCTAGCCGCAATCCAGCCGTTGATCGTCCGACGGCACTCACCATATGATGGAGGAAAGCCGCAGACTCTGTGGCGCTGGAGCAATAATGACCGAAGCTTTCCCCGTTCTGCCACTGCGCGATATCGTCGTCTTCCCGCAGATGATCGTTCCCCTGTTCGTTGGCCGCGACAAGTCGGTGGCCGCGCTGGAAAGCGCGATGGCGAACGACAAGACGATCTTCCTGGTTTCGCAGCTCGATCCGTCTGAAGACGATCCGGATGCGGAGGCGCTGTACGACGTCGGCGTGACCGCGACGGTGCTGCAGCTTCTGAAGCTGCCCGACGGCACCGTGCGCGTGCTGGTCGAAGGCAAGCAGCGCGCGCGCATGACCGCGCTCGAAACGAGCGGAACCCATCTGACCGCCGAAATCGTGATGCTGGGTGACGGCGAAGCCGATCCGGAATCGACGGAAACCAAGGCGTTGATGCGCTCCGTGGTCGAGCAGTTCGAACGCTATGCCCAACTCAATCGCAAGCTGCCCGACGAACTCCCGGCGCAGCTCGCCGAGATCGAGGACCCCGCCCGCCTCGCCGATGCGGTCGCGGGCAACATTTCGGTCAAGGTATCCGACAAGCAGGCGATGCTGGTCGAGGACGATCCCGCCAAACGGCTGGAAATGGCGTTCGCTTTCATGGAGGGCGAACTCGGCGCGCTGCAGGTCGAGAAGAAGATCCGCAGCCGGGTCAAGCGTCAGATGGAGAAGACCCAGCGCGAATATTATCTGAACGAGCAGCTGAAGGCGATCCAGCGCGAGCTGGGCACGTCGGACGGCGACGAGGGCGGCGACGAGGTTGCCGAGCTCACCCAGAAGATCGCCAACACCAAGCTGTCCAAGGAAGCGCGTGCCAAGGCGACCGCCGAGGTGAAGAAGCTGCGCACGATGGCGCCGATGTCGGCCGAGGCCACGGTGGTGCGCAATTATCTGGATGTGCTGCTCGGCCTGCCGTGGGGCAAGAAGTCCAAGATCAAGAAGGACATTCCGGCCGCCCAGGCGGTGCTGGATGCCGACCATCATGGCCTTGAGAAGGTCAAGGACCGGATCGTCGAATATCTCGCGGTTCAGGCGCGGACCAACAAGCTGAAGGGGCCGATCCTGTGCCTGGTCGGCCCGCCCGGCGTGGGCAAGACCTCGCTCGGCCGCTCCATCGCCAAGGCGACAGGGCGCGAGTTCGTGCGCCAGTCATTGGGCGGCGTGCGCGACGAGGCCGAAATCCGCGGTCACCGCCGCACCTATATCGGTTCGCTGCCAGGCAAGATCGTGACCAATCTCAAGAAGGCGGGCACGTCCAACCCCTTGTTCCTGCTCGACGAGATCGACAAGCTCGGCCAGGATTATCGCGGCGACCCGGCGTCGGCGCTGCTGGAGGTTCTGGATCCGGAGCAGAACAGCAAGTTCCAGGACCATTATCTGGAGATCGACGTCGATCTGTCGGACGTGATGTTCGTAACGACCGCCAACTCGCTGAATCTGCCACAGCCTTTGCTTGACCGCATGGAGATCATCCGGCTCGAAGGCTATACCGAGGACGAGAAGGTCGAGATCGCGCGCAAGCATCTTCTGACCAAGCAGATCGAGGCGCACGGTTTGAAGGAGGGCGAGTTCACGCTCACCGACAGCGGGCTGCGCGATTTGATCCGCTATTATACCCGCGAAGCCGGCGTACGCACGCTCGAGCGCGAGATCGCCAAGCTGGCGCGCAAGGCGCTCCGCAAGATTCTCGAGAAGAAGGAAACTTCGATCGAGATCAATGCGGACAATCTCGGCGATTATGCCGGCATCCGGAAGTTCCGCTACGGCGTGTCCGAGGACGAGGACCAGATCGGTGCTGTCACCGGGCTCGCCTGGACCGAGGTCGGCGGCGAACTGCTGACGATCGAGGCGGTCACCGTGCCCGGCAAGGGCCAGGTCAAGACGACCGGCAAGCTGGGCGAGGTGATGCAGGAATCGGTGCAGGCAGCCTGGTCTTTCCTGCGTGCGCGGGCACCGGTCTATGGCGTGAAGCCGAGCCTGTTCGCGAAGAAGGATCTCCATATCCACCTGCCCGAAGGCGCGGTGCCCAAGGATGGTCCTTCTGCGGGCATCGGTATGGTCACCGCGATGGTCTCGACCCTGACGGGGATAGCGGTTCGCCGCGATGTCGCCATGACGGGCGAGGTGACGTTGCGCGGCCGCGTGTTGCCGATCGGTGGCCTGAAGGAGAAGCTGCTTGCCGCGCTGCGTGGCGGCATCAGCACCGTGCTGATCCCCAAGGAAAACGAGAAGGACCTTGCCGACATCCCGGCGAACATCCTGGAAGGGCTGGAAATCATTCCGGTGGGCCATGTCGACGAGGTGCTGGCACGCGCGCTGGCGCAACCGGTGGTGCCGATCGAATGGACCGAAGCCGACGAGCTCGCCACCGAGCCGGCGATCGGCCAGATCGGGACCGATCCGGGCACAAGCGTCGCGCGTCACTGATTACCGGCCGGCCGGCCCATAAAGCCGGTCGGTTTCCTTTGACTCCCCGGGCCGGCTTGGCATTAGATGGCCGCTTACGCGTTCGTCGGTAGCAGGCCTGGCCGGAGAGGGGATTCATGAACAAGCAGGAGCTGATCGCGGTCGTAGCAGACCAAACCGGGCTGCCGCGCGCGGATACTGCGCGCGTCGTCGAGGGCCTGCTCGATGCGATCACTACCCAGCTCAAGAAAGGCAGCGAAGTCCGCCTCGTCGGCTTCGGCAATTTCTCGGTGAGCCGTCGCAAGGCCTCGACCGGACGTAACCCTCGCACCGGCGAGCCGATGAATATCAAAGCGACCAGTCAGCCCAAATTCCGTCCGGGCAAGGTACTCAAGGATTCGGTCAACTAGGATCCACACCCCAGGCAGTTTGGTCTCCGCTAGGGAGCGATCGCGAAACTGACGAAGACCTGCGCCCTGGTTTCGATCGGCTGCGGGTTGATGGTGATTTCAACCGGGGCGAGGGGCGGAGGCGGCGGCGCCGGTGCGCGTAGCGCAATTATTCCGATATCCTCCGCCGGCTGGAAATTCTGGTCACGCACCATCACGATCGGACCGAGCTTCTCGCCGGCGGCGTGCGCAATCGTGGCGGCCTGCCGTTTCGCATCCGCGATCGCGCGCTCCATCGCGGCGGAATAGGCCGCCTGCCTGTCCGCCAGCTGAAACGACTGCAGCCGGGCATCGCGCGCGCCAAGCCGGCTGACGAGGCCGACCGCCGTGCCGGCCTTGTCGACTTGCGAGGTACGGATGGTGCCCTGAATCGTAGCAAGATAGCCCGCGACCGCGCATGGCCCTTGCTCAAGCTTGGGTTGAGGATTGTAGCCATTCGCGTCGCGGCAGTCCGGCCCACGTACGGCGATCACGCTGAGAGAGCCGTTCGTGATCCGTGCGGAACCTTGCAGCAGGCCGGTGATGCCCGCCAGAATCGCCTTCTGCCGCGCGACGAGTGCATTCGTCGCGTCGTCGGGGGTCTTGCCTTCCCCCGCTGCCCAATAGTCGATCACAGCCAGATCGGGCGCGGTTGCGACCGTGCCAACGCCCGTAACCTGGATCACATGAGGGTGGGGAGGTTCCTGCGCGACTGCCGCGCCGACGCCTAACAACGCCAGGCCAAAACCGACGATACGCATAGCATCCTCCTGATATTATGGGGTTAGGCTATTGGGCGGGGCTAATGTTCACAATGCCTACCGGGTTCACTCTGGACATAGTCGTTTCCGCCCGGTAACCGGCCCGCTCTCAGGGCGCATAGCTCAGCGGTAGAGCACTGCCTTCACACGGCAGGGGTCGCAGGTTCAATCCCTGCTGCGCCCACCAGATTTCAGGCCCCGGAAAGCATTCGCTTTCCGGGGCTTTTTCATGTCCCGGCGGACGGATAGCAAAATTTTTACCTGCGCTGCGTAACCCAGCAGAATGACACTGACCGTGTCGGACGGCAGGCACTGCGCTTCGGAATTCCGGGCGCGGGTCGTCGTCGTGATGCCGGGCCCCCGGCAACACAAATGTGGCGTAGGGTTGAGGCGAACGATTTGGGATATGGAAAGGACGTCGGCTTGGTGATCGAAGCACCGCCGGATGCCACTTTCCACCCGCATATCTGCCGCTCATAGTTGGGATAGGCTGCCTCGTGCGGCCGTCCCGAAGGAATGATCGACTGAACGGCGGTGCGTCTGGCGCATCACGGGAAGACGCAGGAACCGGACCAAGCGCTACATGAATCATATACTGACTATCGCGGCCATGGTGGGGGGGTTCTTCGCCCTGATCGGGCCGCTCGTCTTCATGCACGAGCTTGGCCATTATGTGGTCGGTCGCCTGTTCGGCGTGCATGCCGAGGTCTTCTCGATCGGCATGGGGCGCGAATTGTTCGGCTGGAACGACAGGCGGGGCACGCGCTGGAAAGTATCCGCTCTTCCAATCGGCGGCTTCGTAAAATTTGCGGGCGACATGGGCGCCGCCGGCGAGCGCGATCCGGCATGGCACGCGCTTTCTTCGGAGGAGCAAGCGAAGACGATCCACGGCAGGCCCGCGTGGCAGCGCTTTCTGATCGTCGCGGCAGGACCCCTGACGAACTTCGTGGTCGCGATCGCGATCTATGCCGGCTTCTTCGCGGCTTATGGCGTGCCGTTGACACCGCCGGTGGTCGGGTCTGTCATCCAGGGTTCCGCCGCCGACAAGGGCGGCCTGAAGCAGGGCGATCGTATCGTTTCGATCGATGGCCGCGCGATCGGCACGTTCGACGATATCGGCCTCATGATGGTGATCCGGCCGCACGCCGATCTGCATATTGCACTGCTGCGCGGCGGCCGCGAGCTGACGGTCGATCTGGTCAGCGACACCATCACACAGACTGACGATGCGGGTAACAAGGTGGAAAGCGGCCAGTTGGGCATCGGCCCGGCCGGCGTGGCCTATTCGCGCGGCAATATGGGCGATATCGCGCGCGCCTCGCTGCTTGCGGTCCGTGACCGCGTTCGCATGATCACCGATATTTTCGGCCAGATACTGCACGGCCAAAGATCGGCCCGAGAACTGGGCGGTCCGTTGCGGATCGCGCAATTTTCGGGCGAGCGCGTGACTCTTGGCTTCGTGCCCTTCATCGACCTGATGGCCCTGATCTCGATCAACCTGGGCTTCCTCAATCTGCTGCCGATCCCCTTGCTGGATGGCGGGCATCTGTTCTTCTACCTGGCCGAGATGGTGCGCCGCCGGCCGCTGCCGCGACGGACGCAAGAATGGGCGTTCCGGTCCGGTGTCGCGCTCCTGCTGGGCTTCATGGTCTTTGTGACGGCGAACGATCTCGGTTCACTCGGGCTTTGGCGCAAGCTTTCGGGACTGGTCGGATAAAGGGGCGGGCGCCCGGGCGTTGAAAATCAGTCGCCAAGCGCCGATTTCACGCGTTCGGAAGGGAGTCGCCGGCGGTGAACCGATATCGTTTGTTCGAAACCGCGCACGGCGTCGCGGCGATCGCCTGGAACGCGCGGGGCGTGAATGCCTTCCGCCTGCCCGCGCCGACGGAGGCCGAGACGCGCCGTTCGCTTTTGCGCCGGCTGCCGGACGCGGTCGAGGCCGATCCGCCCCCTCACATAGCTGCTCTGATCCGGGCGATTGGACGTTATTTCGCGGGCGAGCGGACCGATTTCGCGGAGGTGCCGATCGATCTTGGCCGACAGGAGCCGCTGTTCGCCAAAATCTACGATCGGGTGCGCGGGCTGGGTTGGGGCGAGACGACCACCTATGGCGAGGTGGCGAAGGCCCTAGGGGAAGACCCCGAGGTCGCGCGCGACGTCGGCCAGGCGATGGCCCGCAACCCGATCCCGCTGATCGTGCCCTGCCATCGCGTTCTTGCCGCGGGGGGCAGGATCGGCGGCTTTTCGGCGCCGGGCGGATCGGACGCCAAATTGCGGATGCTCGAGCTGGAAGGCGTGGCGCCGCAACCGGCCGCGTCCGCCCAATCTTCCGCCCAATCGAGCTTCGGTTTCTGAGTCAGCCCCGTGGCTTTCGCGGGATTTTGGGCTACCGACATCCTCTGACGATCAGGGAGAGGCGTCGATGGCGGGTCCGCTGGAGGGCCTCAAGGTGCTGGAGCTGGCGCGGATCCTGGCCGGCCCATGGGCGGGACAGACGCTGGCCGATCTGGGCGCTGATGTGGTCAAGGTCGAAAGTCCCGGCGGTGACGATACGCGCAGTTGGGGGCCGCCCTTCGTCGCCGCGGCGGACGGTGGCGATCTGTCCGCGGCTTATTTTCACGCCTGCAATCGCGGGAAGCGGTCGATCGTCGCGGATTTCGGCACGGAGGAAGGGCGCGCATTGGTGCGCCGGCTCGCCGCCTCCGCCGACGTGCTGATCGAGAATTTCAAGGTTGGCGGGCTCGCCAAATATGGGCTCGATCATGAGAGCCTGAAGGCGATCAATCCGCGACTGATCTATGCGTCCATCACCGGTTTCGGCCAGGACGGGCCCTATGCGGCGCGCGCGGGCTATGATTTCCTGATCCAGGGGATGGGCGGCGCCATGTCGATCACCGGCGATCCCGGCGGCCAGCCGACCAAGACCGGCTTCGCGATGGCGGATGTCTTTTCCGGTCTCTACGCGACGGTCGGGATCCTCGCCGCGCTGCGCCGGCGCGACGAGACAGGGGAGGGTGCCCGGATCGACGCCGCGCTGATGGACACGCAGGTCTCGGTTCTGGCCAATCAGGCGCTCAACTTTCTTGTATCCGGCAGGCCGCCCCAGCGGCTGGGCAATGCGCACCCCAGTATCGTGCCCTACGAGGTGTTTCCGGTCGCGGACGGGCATATCATCATCGCGGTCGGCAATGACGGCCAATTTCGCCGCCTGTGCGAGGTGCTGGGCCGGGCCGAAATGGGTGCGAATCCCGATTATGCGACCAACCCGGCGCGCGTGGAAAACCGGATCGCGCTGATCGCCATATTGTCCGCGCTGACGATGGCCTGGTCGCGCGACGATCTGCTTGCCGGGCTGGAGAAAGCGGGGGTGCCCGCCGGACCGATCAACAGCGTCGCAGAGGTGTTCGACGACCCCCAGGTGCGGCATCGCGGAATGCGGCTCGACCTGCCGTCTGACGCCGCGGCGGCGGGGTCGATCCCGGGCGTGCGCACACCGCTGATGATCGATGGCCAGCCTGCGGCACATGCAAGGCCCTCCCCGCGCGTGGGGGAGCATCAGGCTGAAATTTCGGCCGACCCGAACTGGGACAGGCCAGGCAAATGAAAGGCCTCTCCCGCGAGCGGGAGAGGCGCCTTGTCAGTAGATATGCACCGTCTTGGTGATCATGTGGTTCTGGATGCCCTCGGGGCCATCCTCGGACCCGAAGCCCGATTCCTTGACCCCGCCGAATGGGCTGTCGGCATAGCTCAGGCGCACGCCGTTCATTGCGATCATGCCCGATTCCAGTTCCTCGGCGAGCTGGTTCTGGCGGCGGCCCTGTTCGGTGAAGCAATAGGCCGCGAGGCCATAGGGCAGACGGTTGGCCTCCTTGATCGCGTCCTCGGTGGTCTTGAACGGACGCAGCAAGGCGAGCGGGCCGAACGGCTCGTCATTCATCGCGCGGCTGTCGAGCGGGGCGTCGGCGATCACGGTCGGTTCGAAGAAGAAGCCGTTGCCGGCACCACTGCCGCCGCCGGCCAGGATGCGGGCACCCGCCTGACGCGCGTCCTCGACCATCGCCGCGATCGCCTCGGGGCGCCGCGGATTGGCGAGCGGGCCCATATGGGTGTCCGCGTCGAGGCCGCTGCCGACCCTGAGCGCGCGCGTGCGCTCGGCGAAACCGGCGGCGAACTTGTCGTAAATGCCTTCCTGCACGTTGAAGCGAGTCGGCGCGACGCAGACCTGGCCGGCGTTGCGGAATTTGTGCGTGACGAGGATGTCGAGCGTCTTTTCCAGATCGCAATCGTCGAACACCAGCACGGGTGAATGCCCGCCCAGCTCCATCGTCATCTTCATGACGGTATCGGCGGCGAGCTTCATCAGCGCCTTGCCCACGGGCACCGATCCGGTGAAGCTGAGCTTGCGCGTAACCGGCGAAGCGAGCAGGTGGCGCGAAATCTGATCGGGCACGCCGAATACGATCTGCGCGGCATTGCCAGGCAGGCCCGCATCCTGGAAGCAGCGCATCATCTCGATCGCGCTGCCGGGGGTTTCCTCGCTGGGCTTCAGGATGACCGAACAGCCCGCCGCGAGCGCAGGCGCGATTTTGCGGACCGGGTTCATCGCCGGAAAGTTCCAGGCGCAGAAGGCGGCGACCGGACCGACCGGCTGCTGCAATACCATCGATCGCGTGCCGGCCGGGCGCGGCAGCACGCGGCCATAAATGCGCACCGTTTCGCCAGCATGGAAATCGAGCAAAGCGGCGCTCGCGAGCACCTCGCCCTTGGCCTCGGTCGTCGGCTTGCCTTCCTCCAGCGTCACGACTCGCGCGATATGATCGGCGCGTTCGCGGATCAGGTCGGCGGTCTTGCGCAATATCACCGCGCGCGCCTCGGGCGCGGTGGTACGCCAGGCTTCGAACCCCTCCTGGCTGGCGGCGAGGGCGCGGTCGAGATCGGCGATCGAGGCCACCGGAAGCTCGGCGAGCGTTTCGCCCGTGGCGGGGTTGAGGACCGCCTGCGCATCGCGGCCGTCGCCGCTCAGCCATTCGCCATCGATGTACAGACCCAGCCTGGGATAATCGGTCACGGGGGATTTTCCTTGATGCGCGGCAGGAGGCCGCTTCCATGGGCTCCATGTATGCCGGGAAGGAGGCGGGACAACCCTGCGGGCGCATGAAAAAAAGGGCCGGCCGGCTTGCGCCGACCGACCCCTTGTTCAGCCCGGATCGGGCGATCAGCTGCAGAAGCGGTTGATCAGATTTTCCAGACGCTCCTGGCCGCCCGAACGCGGTTTCGGGTTGAGGTTCTTGGAGACGACCAGATCGGCGATGTCGGCAAGCGAGCCCTTCGCGACCTGCTGGCCGATCTCGCTCTCCCAGCCGGCATAGCGATCCTTGCGGGCCGCATCGAGACGGCCGTCCTCGATCAGGGCGGCGGCATTGAGCAGGCCCTTCGCGATCACGTCGATCGCGCCGACGTGGCCGTGGAACAGGTCGACGGCATCGACGCTCTGACGGCGAACCTTCGAGTCGAAGTTGAAGCCGCCATCCTTGAAGCCGCCCGCGCGGATGACCTCGATCATCGCCAGCGTCATTTCCTCGACCGAATTCGGGAATTGGTCGGTGTCCCAGCCATTCTGGTGATCGCCGCGATTGGCGTCGATCGAGCCGAAGATGCCGAGCGCGGTCGCCATCGCCAGTTCATGCTCGAACGTGTGGCCGGCGAGCGTGGCGTGGTTCGCCTCGATATTGACCTTCACCTCATTTTCGAGCCCGTACTTCTTGAGGAAGCCGTACACGGTGGCGGTGTCGAAGTCGTACTGGTGCTTGGTCGGCTCGTGCGGCTTCGGCTCGATCAGGATCGTGCCGTTGAAGCCGATCTTGTGCTTATGCTCGACCACCAGATTGAGGAAACGGCCGAGCTGGTCGAGCTCCTTGCCGAGATTGGTGTTGAGCAGGGTCTCATAGCCTTCGCGACCGCCCCACAGCACATAGTTGGAGCCGCCCAGGCGCTTGGTCGCGTCGAGCGCCTGGCGCACCTGCATCGCGCCGAACGCGAACACTTCCGGATTCGGATTGGTCGCGCCGCCCGACATGAAGCGCGGGTGGCTGAACAGGTTGGCGGTGCCCCACAGAAGCTTGATCCCGGTCTCGCCCTGCAGGCGCTCCAGATCGTCCACGGCCTCGGCCAGATACTTGGTATGCTCGGCGGCGTCGGTGGCGACCGCCATCACGTCGACGTCATGGAAGCAATAGAAGGGGACGCCCAGCTTCTTGATGAAGTCGAAGCCCTCGGCGCGCTTGGTCGCCGCAGCCGCGCTGTCCATCGCGCCCGCCAGCCACGGGCGGCTGAACGTACCTGCGCCGAAAATGTCGTGACCAGCCCAGGAGAAGGTGTGCCAGAAGCAGACGGCAAAGCGCAGATGGTCTTCCATCCGCTTGCCCAGCACGACGCGATCCTTGTCGTAGAAGCGGTAGGAAAGCTCGTCGGTCGAGTCCGGCCCCTTGAAGGCGATCGGCGCGATATCGGCGAAATAAGAGGGTTGGACGGACATTACTGGCCTTTCATTTTCGGACTGATGTGGGGGTAAGCTTCGCGGAACGCCGCCTTCTTCGGCGCCAGAAGATCAATATCGGCGGCCTGCGGTTCTACAACGCGTTCGACCGGCGGTGGGGCGCAAATCGCCGCTGGATCGGACTGATCCACCGCAACCTGCGCCAGCCGGGCCGCACCGAGCGCGGGGCCGACTTCGCCGCCACGCAGGTAGACGAGCGGCGTTTCGACCGCGGCGCTGATGATGCGGCCCCAATAAGCCGAGCGCGCACCGCCGCCGATCACCGACAATTGCGCGACATTGGTGCCCGCGTCGCGCAGCGCATCGAGCCCGTCGGCGAGCGCGAAGGCCACGCCCTCGAGCACCGCCTGGGCGAGCGTGCCCGGTGTGGTCTCATAGTCGAGGTTGAGGAAAGCGCCGCGCACCAGCGCGTCGTTATGCGGCGTGCGCTCGCCCGACAAATAGGGCAGGAACACCTCCTTGCCGCGCGCCGGGCCGGTGCTTTCGGCACGGGTGAAGAGTTCGGGCGCATTGGCCGCGCCGGTCAGCTTGGCGACCCAGTCGATGCAGGCCGCCGCGCTCAGATGGACCGACATCTGGTGCCACATATTGGGCAGGCAGTGACAGAAAGCGTGAACCGCGCGGCCCGGGTTCGGACGGAAGTCCTTGGTCGCGATGAAGATCACGCCCGACGTGCCGAGCGAGAGCAGGGCATCGCCGTCCGAGACCACGCCCACGCCGACTGCGCCGGCCGCATTGTCGCCGCCGCCGCCGACCACCGGGACCGGGGCCATGCCCCATAGCTCGGCGACGTCGGACCGCAGATGGCCCGCAATCTCAGACCCCTCGAACAGGCGCGGCATATGATCGCGGGTCAGGCCGGTTGCCGCCAGCAGCGCATCGCTCCAGTCGCGCTTGGCGACATCGAGCCACAGCGTGCCAGCGCTGTCGGACATATCCGACGCTTTTTCGCCGGTCATGCGCAGGCGCACATAATCCTTGGGCAGAAGCACGGTGCGGATCTTGTCGAAAATCGCCGGCTCATGTTTGCGCACCCAGGCCAGCTTGGGTGCGGTGAAGCCCGGCATGGCGAGGTTGCCGGCAATGGCGTGGAGGTTCGGCACCGCCGCCTCCATCTCCTCGCACTCGGCGTAGGAGCGGCCGTCATTCCAGAGGATGGCGGGGCGGAGCGGCTTGTCGGCCGCATCGAGCAGGGTCGCGCCATGCATCTGCCCCGCCACGCCGATGCCGCGCACCGACCGGCGAACCGCCGGATCGATGGCGCGGACCGCCGCCTCGGTTGCCGCCCACCAGTCTTCCGGCGTCTGTTCCGACCATAATTCGTGCGGACGGGAAACGGTGAGAGCGGCCGTGCCCTGCCCGGCGACATTGCCGTCGGCCGAGATCACGACCGCCTTCACGCCGGACGTGCCGATATCGATACCCAGGAACATGCGTGATTAAGCCTTCAGTCGACGAACGGATTGATTGTCTTGATCGTGCCGTCCGGATTGAAGTGCAGCTCCGTCACCTTCACGTTGCGCAGATGGTTTTTGTTCGAAATCTGCGTGTCCGCGTAGAAGAGCCACCATTTACCGTCCTTCTGGATAATCGAATGATGCGTCGTCCACCCCTGCACCGGCAACAGAATGTGACCGGTATAGCGGAACGGACCATAGGGGCTCTTGCCGATCGCATAGTTCAAAAAGTGCGTGTCGCCGGTCGAATAAGTATAATAATATCGCCCGTCACGCTTAAACATCCATGAGGCTTCAAAGAA